>Ga0070741_10016278_pt1 | contig 12438 bp, 13 predicted proteins | sample Coa_R1_4_FD_66440 | JGI IMG/M metagenome (GOLD analysis project Ga0070741, IMG submission 66440) | Surface soil microbial communities from Centralia Pennsylvania, which are recovering from an underground coalmine fire - Coalmine... | ecosystem: Environmental > Terrestrial > Soil > Unclassified ...
ACAGTCAACGTGAACGCCGCCAACACTATCTTGAGTGTGAGCGGTACATTGCAACCAACCTCGACCACGGCGACCGCACAATTGCTCGATGCATTCGGCACTGATGTTTCGAGTCAACGCGTTGTCACGTGGTCAGTCAACCCCTCTGACCAGTCGGTCGTCGCGATCAGCACCACCGGACCTCTTCTTGCGACTAGGCCTATCACATTGACCGCCATTTCATCGAACGGGCTGTTACCGGCGACGGCGACGGTCACCGCGACGTCGAGCGACGGCACCTCGGGCAGCGTCGTGATCACGGTCGGCCCATGAGGCACGCCGCTCTTCTCGCCGGCGGTCTCCTCGTGGCCGGAGCGTTGACCGTACCGCTCCGCGCTCAGGATCTGCCGCTCAAGCGCACGTTGCCGGCCGCCACGGCGGTCGCCTGTCCGCCATTCGCCGCGCCGGTCTCACCCGTGCGCGCGCAGATCGACGAGGCCAATCGACTGACCACTTTGGGCTCCGAGGCGGCGCTCGAGGGCGATCACAAGTCGGCGCGCGATCTCTTTCAGCAAGCCGCGCAGATCAACCAATCGGACGCCAGTCTCGCGTATCGCTTGGGTCGCGAGCATGAGGAGATGGGCGATAAGCCCCCGGCGATTCGCGAGTACTGCCGCTATCTCTTCTTGTCGCCGAACGCGGGTGACGCCTCGCAAGTACGCGACAAGTTGGGAGCGTTGATACCGGCGCCGGACTTGAGTCGCGGCACGCGCATGGTTGAGCGATTTCGTGCCGGACTCACCTCATACGATGAATCGAATTGGGGCGACGCCGCGCAGGCATTCACGGACGTGATCGCCGCGGCGCCCGGCTTCGCGCCCGCGTTCTTCGATCGCGCCTTGGCACTCGCGCATCAACATCACCAACCGGCGGCGATTCGCGACTTCGACCAGTATCTCCGACTCACGCCGAACGCGGGCGACGCGCAGGCCGTTCGCGATCGCCAGCTCGCGCTGCGCCGAGAGCTACCCAGTGCCTCCACGGCGTTCTGGCTCGGTCTCATTCCGGGCGGGGGACAGTTCTACACTCGGCAACCCGTGCTGGGCGTGCTCGTGGTCGGGGCCGCGGCCGGCGCGGTCGTATGGGGCGTGCAGTCCCAGACCGTCACGAAGACCGAGACGTTCACGGACCGCAACGGCCACCCATACACCCAGACCTTCCCGTCGACGGAGCACAAGTACTTAGCGGCTGGGATCGGCGCGGCCGCCGGTGTGACGCTGTTAGGCGCGATCGAAGCCGCGATTGTCGCGCACAATCGATCGAGCGGTCTGTCGCAAGTCACCGACACCACCGCGACGCCGACAACATCCGGCGCCCTTCCGCCGCGCCTGACCGTGCCGACCGTCGTTGCCCAAAAAGGACAGGTCGGTATCGGGCTTGGCCTGGAGTTTCGCTAACACGGCATTGCTTCTGCACGTCAGCCCGGCATGGCGTCCGTTCGTCGCTGTGCCGGTGCACTCCTCCTCGCCGCGTGCTCGTCGAGCACAGGTCCAAACGCTCACGGCGTCACGAATATCGTCCTAACGCCGGACGCGCTGACGGTCGCCGTCGGCGACTCGGCGAGCATTCAGGGGCAGGCAGTCAACGCGAGCGGCGCGCCGGTCCCCGGTGTGACGCTCTTTTGGTCTTCTAGCGACCCATCGATCGCCACGGTTGATCAGCAAGGCAAGGTGAAAGCGGTTGGGGTCGGCACGGTCAACATCGACGCGAGCTACTCCGGCGTATCGCCGAAGCAACCGGCGCGTGTTGCGGTGGTAAACACGCCCGTCGCATCGATCGTGATCGCGCCGAAAACGGTCACGATGCGCATTGGATCGGCGCTTCAGCTCACCGATACCACGAAAGACGCCGCGGGCCATGTGCTCACCGGCCGATCGGTCGTATGGTCGAGCAGCGATACGACCGTCGCCTCGGTCGATCAAGCAGGCCTCGTCCTCGCGAAGAAGGGCGGCGCGGTCACGATTACCGCGAAGTCGGGCGCGGTGAGCGCGACGGCCGCCGTGACGGTGACGGCGGTGCCGGTCTCGAAAATCGTGATCGCGCCCAGCAATCCGTCCGTCACCGTCGGCCAGACCACGCAACTCGTGGCGACGCCCGAGGACTCGATCGGCGATCCGTTGGCGGGCCGAGTCGTCACGTGGGCCTCATCCGATACCGCGACGGCGACCATAGCACCGAGTGGGGTCGCGACCGGGAAGAAGGCTGGCTCCGTCACGCTCACCGCGACATCCGAGGGCGTCTCGGCGACGACGACGCTCACGGTCCGAGCGGTGCCGATCAACGCCGTCTCGATCTCGCCACAGTCATCGAACCTGGTCGTTGGACAGACCGTGACGTTAACGGCGGAGGTCACGGACGCCAGCGGCAATCCGCTCCCCGGCGCGACGGTCATCTTCTCGAGCAACGCGGCCGGCGTGGCGACTGTCACGGCAACGGGAGCACTCACCGCGACGGTGACCGCGGTCGCCGCCGGCACCGCGCAAATCAAGGGCACGAGCGGCGGCAAGAGCGGAACAGCGACCGTAAACGTCGCACCGGTTCCCGTCGGCTCCGTGACGATCGCGCCGCCGAGCCCGACGTTGACGATTGGCGGGACGGTGCAACTGACCGCCACGGTAAAAGACACCGCCGGCAACGTGCTGACGGGACGCACGGTGACCTGGGTCTCGCTCACGACCGGCGTCGCCACCGTATCCGCGACGGGACTCGTGAAAGCGGTCGGTGTCGGGAGCTCGGTGATCACCGCTTCGACTGGCGGTCAGACCGGACTCGCGACGGTGACCGTGAATCAAGTGCCCATCGGCTCGGTCAAGATCTCGCCCAAGCGCGACACGATCGCCATCGGCGCACAGAAGCAGCTGACAGTGACCGTCAAAGATTCGCTCGGCCACAACGTCCCCAATCCGATCGTCACCTGGAGCTCGACGAACAGCGGCATCGCGACCGTTTCGAGCACGGGCCTCGTGCAGGGCGTCGCGGCGGGTACGGCCCAGATCATCGCGCAGAGCGGCGCCAAAGCCGACACGAACACGACGCTCGTGATTCAAGCGCCCGTGGGATCCATCTCGGTCGTGAGCGCCCTGGGCATCATATCGGTTGGACAGACCACCGTCGTGACCGCGACGTCCAAAGACGGCGGCGGCAACGTGCTGTTTGGTCGCGCGGTGACGTGGACCTCGAGCGCCAACGGTACGGCGACCGTGAGCGCGGGCGGCGTGGATCCATCGTCGCAGCTGGACACGGCGACGGTAACGGGAGTTGCCGCCGGCGGCCCGGTGACCATCACCGCGACATCGTCGAACAACGTCAGTGGCCACACAATGGTCTCCGTCCTGAGTGCCGTCAATCACATCGTGCTCACGCCGAATCAATTCACCGTGAACCGGAACGAGACGCAGGCGGTCAAGGCGCAGGCGTTCGATGCCAACAATCACCCGATCAACGACATCACGTTCACGTGGTCGACGAAGTCCGGCGGGACGATCTCGAGTGTCGACGCCCGCGGCGTCGTCACCGGCGTCGCGGTGGGGTCTGACTCCGTCTATGCGGCCGCTGAGGGCGTGACCGGAGGCGCGGCCGTCACGGTGAAGGCCAAGAAGCCGTGATGCCGATCGATCTCCCGCGCGCGATTCACCACAGACGACCGACATTGCATGTCACGCCGGCGTACACGTAGGTGGCCTGAGGGCCCCGCAGTGTCGGACTCACGCCGGCGTCGAACACCAACCATTTGCGGGCGGTCCACGTTGGACCGGTCAGCAGCGCCACGATCGGCGCTTGGCCGGCTGGGCCGCTCGTGCCTGGCAAACCCGAGATTTCGCCGGTCCAGCCGAACGAACCCACGACTTGGAGGCCGGCCGAGACCGTCCACAGGGTCGCTGTGCGTGGAGCGGAGGTGCCGCTGCCGGTGCGATGCGTGTAGCCGACGTTCACATCGAGCGAGAGTGGGCCGAACTCATGGCTCGATATCAGGAGGAGCGTCAGATCGGTCGTCGAGGTGCTGGTGCCGCCAGCGCCCGTTGACAGTTTGAGTATCGGCAGCAGCGCGAAGTCGCCGACGACGGGCGCATCGTCCAACAGCCGCCATTTCACGCCGACGGCGACATCACCTAGACCCTGGTCATGCGCACCGTTGCCGTTCTGCGATTGCCAGACCTGATACAACGACAGCTGGACGTGGGAGACGACGCCGAGCTTCGTGACGACGGGCGTCTCGATCGCGAGCACGCCGTCGGATTCCGAGCGCTGCGCACCCGCTTCGACTTCGACCCAGCCTGGGTAGACCGTGCCGGCGTGCGTCGCTACCGTGGGACGCTCGGGCTGGGCGGCGTGCGGATCCGGAGCTTCTTCCTGTGCCGCGAGCGCGCTCCACGCGATCGCGCCGAGTACGCCGGCGGCGAATAGTCGTCGCACGACGATCGTCAGCGCCGGACGCTGTCGGTCTCGACTCGATCCCAGCGTTCGCCGGGTTGCGTCGTACCGATCACACCTCCGAGCACACCGCCAACGCCGATGCCGGCGGCGGCAAACTTCGGCGTGTTGTGGTGCGATGCATCACCGATGATGGCACCGACCACGCCGCCGCCAATCGCACCGGCGAGAGCTCCAATGAGGCCACTCTTCCAGCGCGGCCCGCTCTTGGGGCCCGCGCTGACATCCATGTGACGCACATTGGACCACGGCACCGTGAGCGATCCGGCCGGTGCCTCTAGTGTGATCCCTTGTGTGTCGCTCCCGCGAACCCGTCCAATCAATTCAGTCGATGGTGCATCGGGCTGAACTTCCCAGACGCGCACTCGCGTACCAACGCGAATAGCATCGGCGTGTTGCGCGAACGCGGGTGTGGTCGCGAGCGAAGCGAGCGCCATAAAAAAGCTCAATCGCATCAGGGGGAAGTGTAACGTCGTGGTCGCTTAGGCGGGCGGTCCAAGTCGGCTAACCAGTCAGTCGCGCCCTGAACCTCACCCGAAGTCAAAGCGTGTCCAGCCTCTTCCCATCGTACGGTGACCGCGGCGCCGGACGCATTGAGCACGCGCAGCAGCTCCTCGGTGTTCTCGCGCCGAGCAATCGGATCCACCTTGCCGGCCGCGATGTAAACCGGCATGCCGTTGAGCACCGGCGGCGGCTCGGGCACGAACGGCACCATAGGCCGAAACAACACGGCGCGCGCAAAGATCCCCGGATGTCGCAAAAACGCGCTCGACGCGATGTTCGCGCCGTTCGAGTAGCCAACCGCCACGACGCGAGTCGGATCGAATCCGTACACGTTGGCGGCACGCCGGACGAATGCCACGAGCTCGTCGGTCCGTTCAGCCAAGTCGACCTGATCAAAGACGCCGAGCGCGACGCGCTTGAAGAACCGCGGAGCGCCGTTCTCACGGACCTTGCCGCGAGGACTGAGCAACGCGGCGCCGGGCGCGACGGCGGCGCCGAGTGGAAGGAGATCGCTTTCGTCCCCACCGGTGCCGTGCAGGACGAGCGCGGTCAGCGGCGACCCGCGGCCAGGCACCCAACGGTGCACGAAGCCGAGGTCCTGCTCGGTCATCCGCGCACGACCTTGGAGAGCGACACGATCTGACCGGCGTGACGCGCCGTGTGTTCGCCGATGTGAAAGAGGAGGCCGAACAGTGTCGTCGGCAGCGCGGCGCGGCCGATCGCTCGGGGTTCGGGCAGCGTCGACACGGGCGTCGCTTTGATCTCCGCGATCGCCCGCTTGATCGCGCTCCGCGCCTCGTCGACCAACAGCGCCGCCTCGGCCGGCGGATCGCCCGGCACGGCTTCTTGGCGCAGTGCCTCGAACTGTTGCGGCGTCAACGACCCGCGTCGCGCATACGTGAAGAGTCGGTCGATGCTGCCGGTAATGTGGCGGAGATGGAATCCGACGGATCCCGCTCCGCCAGGCGTCGCCCACAGCTCCGCCGGCGTCAGGCCGGGCGCCGCGCGCGTGATTTCGTCACTCGCGTGCATCAAGGCGTGCACCGCCGGCATCACCAACGGGTCGACGCCGCTCACGGGTCCACGCAACCAGGCTTCGGTCACGCCTGAATTATAGACCGCTCAGCTAGCCTTCGCGAACTTCCCTTTGTCTTCGCGACCGCTCAGATGGAACGCGTTGACGAGGCCGCGCATTTCCTCGGCCTGACTCTGCAGCTCCTCCGCGGCGGCCGCGGATTCTTCGGCGCTCGCGGCGACATTCTGGGTCGTGTGGCTCACCTGTTCCATCGCGACGCGAATGTGCTCCACGCCTTCGAGCTGCCGATCGCTGCCTTTCGCCATTTCGTCCATGACACCGGTCACCTGTGCGGCGATGGCGGCGCCGGCCTCGGCGTGCTTGCGCGCTTCTTCGATCAGCCGGGCCGTACTCTGTGCGGCCTCGGCGCTGCGGGTCGAGAGGCTGCGCACTTCCTGCGCGACGACGGCGAACCCCTTCCCGTACTCCCCCGCGCGCGCCGCTTCGATCGCCGCGTTCAGTGCCAGCACGTTCGTCTGCGTCGCGACGTCGTCCATGGCGTGCACGATCGACACGATCGCGCTCGAGGACGCCTCGATCCGCTGCATGGCCTCGCTCAACTCGCGCATGCCGACGGACTCATTGAGGCCACGCGCCGCGTTCGCGTGCTCGGCGTTGGTCCGCGTCACGATCGCGAGGGCTTGCAGTTCCTCGAAGATCGTCGCGATGGCCGTGGCCTGCTCCCCTGCCCCTTCGGCCAGCGACTCGCTGCCGATCCGGATCTGATCTGACGCCGCGGCGACTTGGTCCGCCGCGCCGCTGACCTGCAGCAGCGCCTCGTCGAGATTGACGACGGCGGTATTGAGCGTCGTCTTGAACTCCGCCATATCGCCGGCGTACGTCTCGACCATTCGGGCCGCGACATCGCGCGAGGCGGCGCGGCGCAGCACGTGGGAGGCTTCGGTCAACGGGCGCACGATCGCGTCGAGCGTGTCGTTCATCCCGTGCACCAGTTCGTGCCATGCGCCTTCGTAGTCAGCGGCCGTGCCCCGTTCGGTCAGGCGTCCGGCTTTCGCCGATGCGATCAAGCGCGCCATGACATCGAGCAGCGAGCGAACCGTGTCCTGCAGGTGCGCGACGGCGGCGCCGGTCACGTCCTTATCGCTGCGCGGCTCGAGCGGATCGGACACGTCGCCTTTGGCGAGCGCGCTCGCCGCGCCCGCGATCGCTTTTTGCGACGCGATGATCTGCTCGAGGCCGCGGGCGAGATCACCGAACTCGTCGTGGGACGTGATCCACACGTCCACGCCGACCTCGCCACGCGCGACGAGCGCCATTTTGCTTTTCATCTCTTGCACGGGCCACGCGACGCTCTGGCCGATGAGCCAGTAGTTGCCGATCGCGATCAGGATGCACACCGCGCCCCCGGCCCACAGTATGCCGGTCGCGAGAGACCAGTCTCTCGCGCCTATGGATCCGGCCACCAGCACGGTATCAACCGCCATTACTCCGATCATCAACGCAAATGCGGCGATCAACTTCGTGCGTAAACGAAGGTCGTAATACCAGTGCATCATCCTCGGGACGCGAATCGAGTGGGATTGTAACAAACGACAACCGGCCGGTCGTTACGTACTATCCACGACCGGCCGGTGAGTTCGATTCGCCCGTCGCATCAGCTTTGCGCGTCTTCCTCATCCTCGTCGGCGGGGCCCTGGTCCGGCAGGGTCTCCCAGGTCGACGACCCGCTCAAGTTCCGATTCTCCTCGGTATCACCCACCAGCCCTTCGCGCTCGTCGCGCTCCAGCGCCTGCTGCTCTTCCTGTTCCTCGTCTTCGCGTTCCATGGTTCCTCCCTGGCGTCCGAACAGACCCCGAAATAGAGTTCCAGCGGATGAGCACTGAGCACGACCCGGGCCGCGAGGTCGCCCGCGACCGCGAGGAACGACTCGGCGCTGTAACGACTGGACCGATCGCCGCGCCGACTGGTGGCCAGATCTATGTCGGCACCGCGGGATGGACCGATCGTACGCTTACGGCGCCCGGCGTCTTTTACCCGGCGGGTCAGACCTCCGCTGAGGCACGTCTCAAATACTACGCGAGTCGATTTTCGATGGTGGAAGTCGATTCGACGTTCTATGCGCTCCAGCCGCCGGTCGTCGTCCAGCATTGGGTCGATCGGACCCCGGAGCGGTTTCGATTCTGTATGAAAGCGCACGCGTTGTTGACGGGCCATCCGACGGAGCCGCGCCGGCTGCCGGCCGATCTGTATCACGCGCTACCCGCGTCGGTCGGCGACCAGCCTCGCGTCTATGCCCATGGTCTTCCGGCGGAAGTCATGTCGGAAGTTCGCCGACGATTTGCCCACAGCGTGTCGCCGCTCGCAACCTCGGGTCGCCTGGGCGCGATCGTGTTTCAATTTCCGCCCTGGTTCGGACCGACCCGGGAGAATGCCGAGATCATTGCCGGGATCAAGGAGGGACTTGGCGATCTGCCACTCGCCGTTGAATTCCGGAATCGCTCATGGATGTCGGATCGGCTGCGCGACCGCACGCTGGCGTTGCTCGAGAGACATTGGCTCGCGTACGTGATGGTCGACGCGCCCCCGGGCATGCGATCGAGCATGCCGCCGGTCGTCGCGGTGACGTCGCCGTTCGTCGCTATGGTCCGGATGCATGGACGCCGGACCGATACGTGGGAGAAGCGCGGCGTCTCAGTGGCCGAGCGGTATCGGTATCTCTATGATCGTGGTGAGATGGCGGAGTGGGTGCCGAGGGTCGAGGAGGCCGCGTCCCAGGTGAAGGAGCCGCATTTCCAGGGCGTCCATGTGGTCTTCAACAATTGCTATGGAAATTACGGGACGACCAATGCGCTGGAGTTCTTGTCGATGCTAGCTTCCGCCCATGCCTGAAGAAATCGAAGTCGATACCGACAAGCTGCGCGAGAAAATCGACGAGGAAATCGAGGCGAAAGAAGGCGGCGCCAAAAGTATGCTCCGACTGACCGCGCTTTCGACGGCGGTGCTGGCGGCGTTGGCCGCGATTGCTTCGCTCAAAGCAGGCGCGACGGTCAACGATGCGATTCTATTGCAGACCGAGGCCACGGGTATTCAGGCGCGGGCGTCGGATCAGTGGGCATACTACCAGGCGAAAGGCATCAAGGGCACCGTGACGGCCGCGTCGGCGGCAACATACCATGCCGCGGGCAAGACGCCGCCGGCATCACTCGACTCCACCGTGCAGCGTTACGCGAACGAGCAGAAGGCGATCAGCGACAGCGCGAAGGAGCTCGAGCATCAGCGCGACGAGAAAATCGAGGAAGCCGACCATCTCATGGCGCAACACAAAGGTTTCGCGTTCGCGGTGACGCTGTTGCAGGTCGCGATCGCGCTCGGCGCCGTCGCGGCGTTGACCCGGTCCAAAGGCGTTCTCGGGACTTCACTTGGGATTGGCGTGCTCGGCGCCGCGCTCTTCGTGGCCAAGCTCTTCGGCTGATCGTCTATGCGGTATGGATCCCGGGTTTCGCTATGGCGGCGAGGCGCTCTTTTTCATTGGCATCGCGGCGCGGATCATCGCGTGGCTGATCCGGACCAGCCGAGAGATTCAGGATGGCGACCGTTCGGCGCCGACGCTGAGCACCGAGCAACACTCGCGCGTCATGGCGATGATCGCGGATCCGCCGCGGGCCGTCGATCACCGGTGTCCCAAGTGCGGCACGTTGATTCACGCCGACATCGTGCATGGGGGCTTCGGCCCCTGTCGCAAGTGCGGCTGGTCGCCGTCCTCGCCGGCTGCTGCGGCTTCCTGATCTCCAGCGCGCCCGCTGAGGCGCAGCAGCGCGGACAGCCCGCGGTGACCGGCGGGCGACTACTCGCGGAAGTTGGCGCCGGAGCGCTCACCACACCGATCGCCTTTATCGGCGGTGGTATCGCGTCGCGCTGGGTCGCGCGGAGGTTTGGCGCGGGCGATGATGCGGGGAGCACGGCGGGTCTCGTTGGCGGCTACACGATCGCCGCGTTCGCGACGGCTCTGCCGCCGACGCTCATCGGGCAAGCGGGCCGGCATGCGACGGGCTCCTATCTCGCGGCGCTCGCGGGGACCGCGATTGGTGGGCTCGGCAGCTTTGCCTTGATCCGGCTCAATCGACAGCGTGGCGAGACCTCACACCCGTGTCGCATCATCTGTACGGTGAGCTTTGCCGGCGTCGTGCTGCTGCCGGCCGTCGGCGCCACGACCGGCTTCAACCTCAGCCGGCGATACGCGCGGTAGTTTGCTGGCTAGAATCCGACGCGACGCCCCAGAATCATTTTGATGATCACGTGGTCCGTCGCGGAGGTCCAGCCGTTGCCGACGCCGAAGTTGAACTCCCACTGTGGGCCGAAGTCGAGATTGATGCAGCCAAATAACTGCTGCTGTTGAGGCGCGCCGTACGAGGCATAGTACTCGGCGGCGAGATTTACTTTCTTCGTGACGTCGTAGCCGACCGTCGCGTTCGGCGCGAACACGAATCCCTGGGTGACCGTCGGGCCTTTGAATGATCGCTCGAGATCGGGGTTGATCGCCCAGTACCACCGGCCGATCGTTTGGTCGATGATCGGGCGGATCTCCCACGTCCACGTATCCTGCGAGACTCTCGGACGCTGATAGCCAACCTCGGTCGAGAGACTCACGCCCACCGGCCAATTCCAGGAGTCGGGTACGCGAATGCGTGGGCGAATGTGGTCGCCGATCCATTGCCAGCCTTCGTGTCCGCTGGCGTACGTGAAGACATAGAACCCGGTCTCGAACCATGGCGTCCAGCCATGCGTGATCTCGAGCGTCTCGTGCTCGGCGTCCTCGGTCGGCCACAGTCCGCCCTGCACCGCTCTTCTCCCATCGGCGGTAAAATTGCTATGCAGCTCGAACATCGTCGAATCGCGAGCGACGGTGTGCGCGCCGTACACCTGAATCTCATAATTGTCCTGGGCGCGAGCGACCCATGGCGCGAGCGCGGCGAGCGCGATGACTAGTCGCACACGCGATGAAACCAGGTGAGCACCCGTTCGAGTCCGATCTGATCGGCGTTGTCAAAGGCCGCCACGCGATCGCTGTCGATGTCGAAGACGGCGATGAGCGTGCCGCGACCGTCGACGACGGGCAGGACGATCTCCGATCGCGAGCGGCTGTCGCACGTAATGTGTCCGGGGAATGCATGGACATCCTCGACGATCACCGTCCGAGCCCTCGCCGCGGCCGTACCGCACACGCCTTTGCCGAATGGGATCTCGAGGCACCCGAGTGTGCCTTGATACGGACCTACGCGAAGCAACTGCCCGTCGTTGACGACGCGATAAAACCCGGTCCACAGGTGTCGAAACCCGTGGTGCACGAGCGCGGCGATCGTCGCCATGGCGGCGACCGGGTCCGTGATGCCGTCCAGCACGCCATCGACATGCGTGGCGAGCTCTTGGTAGGCGTCCGACTTCGGTAAGCCCGTGAGGTCTGGCGTGTCTTCAGCCATACCCTGAAGCTAACGGGCTCTGCTACGCTCCAGCAGTTCGGTGAGCTCTTGGGCGCGAAGGGTTGCCAGTCGCGACTCGCACCGCTCGTGCGCGCCGTCACTTTCTTGCCGTGCGCAGCTCCGATGCCGTCCATTCTCCCACATGGCCTCGGCGCGCTGCAGCTCGCGTACGGCCGGCTCGCCACCCCTGGCTCGCAGCGCGATGACGAGTGATGCGTACACACGATCCAACTGCGATGTGGCGCGCCTTTCGGCGACGGGTACAACCGCCGCGACCTGACTCGCCGGCGCGGCGGCCACGGGTGCGCTCTCCGCATCGTCCGTCACGGCAGCGACCGCTGGCAGTGATGGCACATCGCCGTGCGCCTCGCTCACGACCGGCGGGCGTGAGCTGACCTGAGCCCAGCGCAGTCCGACGGCCAACACGAGTGCGGCGGCCAGCGCGGCGACTGGAGCCCACAGGCGTCGCCCGGACTGTGTGAGGCGCGGCGGGATCACGACCGGCAGATCGCCATTCCAGCGCACTTCGAGGCGGCCAGCCGAGAGCGTTCTCGGTGCGCGCGGTTTAAACGATGGGGCTGGGCGTTCGGCCGCCGGGTTGCCAGCGGCCGATGCGCGGCGACGGACAAGTCGTGGTTCGTCCGCGGCCGTGTCACAGAGGAAGCCGAGCAGGACGTCGGCGCTGGTCCACCGCTCGTCCGGATCTTTTTTGAGGCAGCCCTCGATAGCTTTTCGGAGGCGATTTGGCACATCGGGCCGACGGTCGACGAGCGACGGCGTTGGCTCGCATTTCTGGCTGTAGATGAGCGAGTACAGGGTCTCGCTCTGCCATGGGCGCTCGCCGACGAGCAGCTCCCAGGCGACGAGCCCGAGGCTGAAAATATCGCTCCGGCCATCGACCGGTCCGCCGTCGAGCGACTCGGGCGACATGTACGCTGGCGTACCGATGGC
>Ga0070741_10016279_pt1 | contig 12438 bp, 12 predicted proteins | sample Coa_R1_4_FD_66440 | JGI IMG/M metagenome (GOLD analysis project Ga0070741, IMG submission 66440) | Surface soil microbial communities from Centralia Pennsylvania, which are recovering from an underground coalmine fire - Coalmine... | ecosystem: Environmental > Terrestrial > Soil > Unclassified ...
GATTGCTCTTTTATGACCGTCTGGATCAGGCCCTCTCCCAGGCCGAACGGACCTCCAAACACTTGGGAGTTCTCTTCATCGACTTGGATCATTTCAAAAAAGTAAATGACACCTTGGGACACCCGATCGGGGACATGCTGCTCCAAGAGGTTTCCCAGGGGATCCATAACTGCCTTCGAAGCGGGGATACGGTGGCCCGGCAAGGCGGAGACGAATTTACCGTCATCCTGACCAATATCGCGAACCCGGAGGATGTGGAAAAGGTGGCGCAAAAAATCCTGGCGCTCCTTTCCCGCCCCATGCGGATCCAGGACCAGGAGGTCCTTATCACCTGCAGTATCGGGGCCAGCCTCTACCCGAGGGACGGGGACAATATCGATATATTGATCCAAAAGGCCGACACTGCGGTCTACCACGCCAAACAGGCACGCAATTGCTTCCGACCTTTTCAGGAAGGTCTCGTGTTGATCAAATCCTAAAACCTCCACATCTAGGACCGATCACTTACCGATACAAAACTTGGTGAAGATATCCTCAAAAGCCCCGGCAGGCAGGTTGCGACCGCGGATACGGCCGACAGCCAGGGCCGCCTCACGCAGTTCCTCGGCCCATAACTCATAGGGCTGCTTGGAGTCCATCAATCCTTTGAGACCTTCCAGCGCTTTCAAAGCTTTTTGAACTTCCTGTTGGTGGCGGGAAGAAGTCAGGATCACGTCCTCGCCCCCGACCGGGGTTTGGATGAGGCTTTTGATCTTATCCATCACCTGGGACAGACCCTCGCCCGTTCGACAGGAAAGGAATAAGCACTTTTCGGGCTCAAGCCCCGTATCCTTCCAAGGCTGGATGCTGGAGACCAGATCCTTCTTATTGAAGAGGAACCAGGTTCTCTCGGGCGGCAACGATGCGGTTTTCAAAGCCTCCAAAGATTCCTTCGGGTCGGCCGAGTCCAAGATCCAGAAGATCACATCCGCTTCCTCGATCACCAGACGGCTGCGGCGGATGCCTTCCACTTCCACCTCATTCTTCGACTCCCGAAGACCGGCCGTATCAAAAAACCGGACCCTCACGCCCTTTAGGCGCATTTCCCCTTCCACCACATCCCGGGTAGTCCCAGCCAATGGCGTCACGATGGCCCGGTTGGTCCCGAGCAGTAAATTCAACAAGCTTGACTTGCCCACGTTCGGCGGGCCCACCAAGGCCACGGTCAGGCCCTCCCGGATCACTTTGCCTTGACGGTAGCTTTGAAAAAGCTTGTCCAATTCTTTTTGGATCCCTGTCAACTCCTTCTCGAACTTTTCCTTATCTAAAGGAGGGATGCCATCCTCCGAGAATTCCAATCGTGCCTCTATTTTTAAGTAGAGCGCTTTTAAAGCCTCTTCCATCGGCTCCAAATGGGCCGAAAGGCCCCCCGTCAATTGGCGTAGGGCCTGCCGCCGGGCCGCGTCCCCTTGGGCGGAAACCAGGGCTTCCACCGCCTCGGCCTGGGCCAAATCCAGCCTTCCGTTCACGAAAGCGCGATAAGTGAATTCCCCCGGCTCCGCAGGCCGCGCATCCAACCCGACCATGATCTCGACCAGTTGGGACAAAAGGGAAGGGCTGCCATGGGCGTGGAACTCCACCACATCTTCCGTGGTATAGCTATGGGGCTTAGGCATGACAAGGAGAAGACCCTCATCCAGGATCTCTCCTGTTTTGGGATCCTTGAATTTCCCGAAAAGCATTTGCCGCTTGGACGAAAGGGGATGGAAAGAATCGAATAGTTGACCAGCGATCTTCAAAGCCTTGTCGCCCGAAAGACGGACGATGCCCAAGCCTCCGACGCCGGCGGGGGTGGCAATGGCCACGATGGTGTCATTGAGTTCATACATAGGAAGCCTAATTTACCATCGGAGAACCCTTTGAAAGGTCTCAAAATAAAAAAGGCCCCTCCTTGTGGGAAGAGCCTTTTTGTTGAACTTTTATAGTTACGCGATGCTTAGACCCGGTTGCCGACGTTATCGTCGATCTCCGGTTCCTTGGGAACCGCATTGCCGGGTTCCAGATGATCCGTATGCACCGGCTCTTCGATCTTGGCCGCGGGGGAAACAGGCTGGTTCTCAACGACCGGCTGTTTTTCCTCCATCGGCTGGTCTTCGACCGGGGCCGCGTTGCCCAGATCGACATTGCCGGCCGCTTCGGCCGCGGCGGTCGCTTCGGGCGTCACGTTCTCAGCCTTGACCTTGGGAACGATCACGACCTTGCGGCGCAATCCTTCGCCGCGGCTTTCGGTGGTGACATGCTCATGTTCTTTCAAGGCCAAGTGGACCACCCGGCGGTCTTTGGAGCTCATGGGGCGCATGGGAATTTCCACGCCCGTCTCCTTGGCCTTTTGGGCCAAATTCAAAGCCAATTCTTTCAGTTTATCCTTCTGGCGCTCCAGATAATTTTCCACGTCCACGATGACGATGGACTTCTCGTCACCGGTCATGCGCTGGACGGTCTTGGAAACCAGGTATTGAAGGGCTTCCAAAGTATGGCCATGGCGACCGATCAAGGTTCCGCTGGAAGGCCCTTGGATGTTCAAAACGGTGTTGCCGTCGTCATCTTTTTGGACCTTCACTTTATCCGGCAGGCTCATTCCGCGAAGTAAACGGCTGAGGACCCCTTCGGCGAAGGGGGCCACGGCGACGCTTTTCAAGGAGATCCTCACTTTGGCCGGCTTGGAACCGATGCCCAAGAATCCCTTGGCGCCTTCGTCGACCACCTCGACCTTCAGGTCGTTCTTGCTGACGTTAAAACGCCGGGAAGCCTCTTCCGTCGCCTCCTCGATCGTTCGGCCCGAGATCTCCACCCAGGAGCTGCCTCGGTAACCTTGACCTTCGGGACGATCCTGACGCGAACGGTCGTCTCGATCGTATCGGGGCCGGTCATTGCGATAATTCCCCGACGACTGGTGGGGACGAGGACCGCCGGGGCGGGAACCGCCACGGTTGTCGTTACGGTCGAAACGCGGATTGTTGCCGCGATAGCCGCCCTCACGATTTCCACCTTCCCGATTGCCACCCTCGCGATTTCCGCCGCCTCGGTATCCGCCGCGGTTGTCACTATTGCCGCGATTCTCGCGGTTATAACCCCCGCTACCGCTGGGCTTGTTGCCGCGGTATCCGCCTTCACGATTTCCCCCGCTGGGCCTGCCGCCGCTTCCGGAGGGCCTACCACTGCCGCTATTTTGATTTGAAAAATTTCTCATGACTTACCACCCTCGACTTTCTTCTTAGCGTTCTGGATTTCCCGGTTCACCACTTTCTGCTGAACCATCGACAATACGTTCGTCACCACCCAATAAAGCAGAAGCCCCGATGGCCACTTAGTGGAAATGAACGTCAGCACAACCGGCATCATCCACATCATCATTTTTTGTTGACCAGCGGCCTGAGTGGCCATCTGGCCCGACACCTTCTGTTGGAGGATCATGGTCCCGCCCATCAGAAGGGGTAGCACGTAAATCGGATCCATGAGGGTCAGATCATGAAGCCATAAAAAAGAAGCTCCCCTCAATTCGATGCTGTGGTTGAGGGCCGCATAAAGGGCCCAAAAAACCGGCATCTGGAACAATAAGGGCAGACAGCCCCCCAAGGGGTTGATGCCCGCCTCGTTCATGAGCTTCATTTGCTCCTGCTGCTGCTTTTGCTTGTCATCGGGAAATTTGCGCTTCAAGGCGTCGATCTTGGGCTGGACTTCCCGCATTTTTTGCTGGGTCAGGTACATGTTCTTGTAGCTGTTGTGGGTCGGCAGCCAAAGCAGTAGTTTCACGGTAACGGAAAGGAGGATGACCGCCAGCCCCCAGCTGTGGCACCAAGTGTTGAACCATTGCAGAAGCTGGAGCATATATACGCTGATGAACCCGAAATGCCCCAAGTCCATCACCGCCTCGAGATTGAGACTCTTTAAAAGTTTGTATTCGAGGGGTCCAAAGAAGACCTGGACCTTGCGGTTGAAGCTTTCACCCTTGCCCAAGGCCTGGCCCTGGAACACCAGCTGGGGCCGCGGGTTGAAAAGATGAGGATCGATCCCCGGATTAGGATCTTCTTCCGTCGGGATCTTATAGGCGTTGGTATCGCGGACCACCCGGGCGGAGGCTCCGCCGGTGGAAGGGTCCGGGATCAAGATGGCCCCAAAGAACTGGTTGGCCAAAGCCGTCCAACTGACAGGAGAGGGGATCTCCGAAAGCTCCTGTGACTTCTTGGCCTTTTGGGAATCAATGCCGCCGGAAGAAAGTGTGGCGACCCGGTAGGTCTGCCCTTGGGTCATGCCCTTGCCGGCCTTCGTCCCCGTGTTCTCATCCCGGCCCAGGATATCGGGCCATTGAAGCACCAAGTTGGAAGCGGGGAGGGTCGAGCTGCCCGTTTGACGGATGGTGGTCTCAAAGTCGATCAGATAACTTCCATTTTTGAATCCGAAGATCTTCTCGACAACCGCGCCTTGACCGTCCACACAGCGGAAAGTCAATCGGGCCTTATCTTCGGGGACGGAAAGTTTTTTAGAGGAACCTATCACCTCGAACCGGCTTTGGTTCAGGTCGCCGAGGGGCGTATAGTCCAAGGCGAAGGGCTTCAAACGGCTTGGATCGGGATTGACCAACTCGATGGGTTGGTGGGTTTCCCGATTGGGATATTTCTTCAGTTGGAAGCTGGTAAGAAGGGCCCCCTCGTTGGAAAAGACCGCGATATATTCATCGGTCTCGATGGTGACCGCCGCCGCCGGAACATTCATGACTGGCTTTTGATGGACCGGTTTGGATTCGGAGGAAGTTTTAACCGAACCGGCGGCCAAAGTGGTCGGGCCGGCAGAGGCCGTCGAGGTCCCCGTCACGGCTTGGGACGCGTTATCCGCCGGAGGCGGCGGGGCCGGCATGAAAAATTGGGAGACGGCGAAAACCAGCATGCAAGAAATGAGAAACAGGATTACACGATTATTGTTGTCCAAGCGATTCCCCCGTTATTTTGATCAATGAACGGGGTGGAATCCTCCGGATGAGGCGGGATGGCAACGGCTCAAACGCTTGAGTCCCATATAGAGGCCCTTCACGGCGCCATAACGTTCCACAGCTTGGCGTGTGTATTCGGAGCAAGTCGGCGTAAACCGGCAGGAAGGGGGTAGGTAAGGCGAGATCATCAGCTGATACCCCTTGATGAAAATTAGAAGCCCTTGCTTTAAGAGTTTGCCCATTCTTTATAATCCCTGCTTCATCCGGGGAAGAAGGCCCGCCCGAGTCGAGAGACCGAGGAAAGAATTCCTCAACTCCTCGAAGGTGCGCGCCGCGCTTCCGCGTTTGGGGATCAGGATGACCTGGTACCCCCCGCGGAATTTTTCTTTTTCCACCCGGTAAATTTCCCGAAGACGCCGCTTGAGGCGGTTACGAAGGTAGGCCTTTCCTAAGGCCCGACTCAACGATACGCCGAATTTCCGAAGGGCGGCATCCTCACTGAACTGCACGTAAAAAGCTAAAGTCCCATCTTCCAACTTACGGCATTGCTGAAAAACCGCCTTGAAGTCCCTGGATTGCCTTAAACGCTCGGACTTCAGTAACCGCGGCATTCTAAAACCTTCTTAACGGGCAAGACCCCGTTGTGTCCAAAACCATCCTTGTCTTATCCAAAAATCCCAATATTTCTTTTACTGCTTGCTGATCTTATGGCGACCCTTTTTACGGCGGTTGCTCATGACCCGGCGGCCCCCGACTGTTTTCATGCGGCTACGAAAGCCGTGAACTTTTTGGCGTTTACGTTTATTCGGCTGGTAAGTGCGTTTCATAAGAGAGAAACCGTTCCTTATTTACGGGTTCCGCGAGGGAACCCTTTTTATCCGATAAAATCGGTGAAAAGAGCGACGATTGTATCCTATATACGTTTATATGGTCAATGTAAGGTTGGGGCTCTAGAAGTCCATATAAATCCCCCTATTCGGCCGATGAAAAGCTTTGGACCGGCAACCGGCAGATCGCCGGGCTGAATTTCTTGGGTACCTTCCAGATTGAAGGCCCTGTCTCTGCCCGGATCAATGACTTTAAGATCGGGAAAAGATTTTTATCCCTTAAATAAAAAACTGGTCATCACCGCGATGCGATCGGCAAAGAGCGAGTGTTGGATCCGTTCGATGTCGGAAAAAAATTTTGCAATAAATTTTTTACAGTTCTTTACGTGACAATTGCCGACTCGATTGTTTCGTTAAACCCAACTTGGACCCATTAAATGAGATAAAGAACTTCTCAAAACTTGAAAAAGGTTTTGAAGCTTGCTTAACTAGCCTCGGTTCAAAAAATTGCACAAAGAGAGTCCACTTTGGCCTTCAAGGTCCCGACCGGTATATCCAAACCCCAATGGCTAAAAGGGTTATCCACCCTCGATCAGCTATGGAAAAAGGGATTATTCCCCCATGACCTGGAACGTCATTACTTCCTCCATTGGTTCGTCATATATAAGGGAAATATCATCCAAACGGCCAAGGCCCTGGATATCCACCGTAATACCATCCAAGGCCATTTTTTAAGTCTCGGCTATTCCAAAAGATCGGTAAAACTTCGCCACTTCTGGCAAAGCCTAAATTCCGCACAAAATTCGTCCTTCGAAAATAAGTTTCATGCTTTTTACAAGAAATTCGGCCGGACACCCCTTCTCTCGGCCCAAGAGAATGAGACTTTGGTGGGCATGTGGCAGGCGAAGTTCCCCTTCAAAACCCTGACACCCCATTATCTCCTTTGGTCCATCCGAAGCGGAAAACCCAAGGATTGGATCGAGAAGAAACTGGGATATTCCTACCGCCACCGGGCCCGTATCCTGAACAACGTCTTGAACCTCAAAACAAGGGATGGTTTCTGGCTCTCACCCCTGAAGCCGCAAGTGAAAGAAATCTATTCCCGCCGCTATCAAACGGTCCTCTCCCACAAGAAAAAGCGCTGATCCCAACCGTCGCATTCTTGGTCAAGAATCTTTAAAATCTTGTCCAAGAGGTTTCAATGAAAAAATCCGTAATTGTCATCAGCCATGGAAGCCGGGATCCTTCTGCCAATAAAGATCTTATTCGTTTGGTCCAAAAGTACCGGAAGCTGCATCCTCATTGGAAGATCTCCCATTGCTACTTGGAGATCGCCAAACCTTCCTTGACCGAAACCCTGGAATCCCTTGGCACGAAAACAAATGAAATACTCGTCTTGCCCCTATTTCTCTTCGCGGCAAGCCACGTTAAAAAGCACATCCCGGAGATCTTGGCCCATTTCAGAAAAAAACACCCAAAGGTCAAAGTGAAGTTGGCCAAGCCCTTGGGCTCGGATCCTAAGTTGTTGGAGATCTTGGATCAGCGGGTCCGAAAGATCGCGGACTAATTTCCTCGTCAAATTCAGCCACTTCGGCATTTCCCACATCTCATTGCGCATTGTGGAAAAAAGTCTTTTCCCATTTGGAGCACCAAAGAAGGTCGTGCTTTTTTTCAGCCACTATATAGGCGGCGTTACTGAGTCCGTGGCTCTCGGCGAAGTCGTTGCTTACGTTTTGAAGAAGGCCCGGAAGAAGGGCGCAAAAAAGACCGCCGTGCCCGACCACTAAAACTTCATCCATGGGTGAGGCGTCACGGGCCAAAGCTCTCACGAACGGAACGAACCGGTTTTCGAGGTCCAACAAACTTTCACCACCCTTGATCCGGCTAGCCTTCTTCCCGGATGCCCAGTCCCTTCGAACTTGCCAATATTGTTCCCAAGCTTCATCATCCCTGCGGCCCTCCAGCTCACCAACGCCGCATTCTTCGAGCGCTTTAGAGGCTTCGGCGGGAACATCGAAAATCTTAGAAAATATTTCGCCTGACTGCACCGCGCGCAAAAGAGGGCTGGTGTAAATGCGGGCCACTGGGATCTTGTTTAGGTCCATTCCCAGATTTTGGATCTGTAACCACCCTTTTTCCGTGAGACCGCGTTGATCCTCGCGGCCGGAAAGCTCCCGGGAAATGTTTGAAAAACTTTCACCATGCCTTATGAAATAAATACGCAATCACTTTCCCTTTAAAAAAATAAGAAAAGCACCAAGAGGGCGGTTTCGGCCAGTTCGATCGTCGCGCCCATCCCGTCGCCCGTCAAACCGCCGATCCTCGCTTTTGAAAATCGACCTACCCCAACCGAGACAAGTATCGCGGCCAAGAAAGCCCCTAAAACGTTGAGCCTTAAAAGGAACCCACATAACAGGAGCGTCATGGATGTTGAGAAGAAGAACCATTGGAAAGTCAGTCCCACCATTTGGGAACCCAAACCCTTGTCGCCTGCCGGGGCTCTGAAGATGTAACTTGAAAAGCATACGGCCCATCGAGCCAGGACGGGGATCGTTATCAACTCTTGAAAACCCTCAAGCTTGTTCAAGAGGTGGCTTAAAAGAACGAACTTGATCATCAGGATGAGGACCACCGCCGTTAGGCCATAAACACCAACCGCAGCATCCTTCATGATCCGGCGACGCTCTTTCGGCGTATGACCCCCGAAAAAACCGTCCGAGCAATCCGCTAAGCCGTCCAAGTGAAAGGCTGAAGTTAAGACCACCCATAAAAGAAGGATCAAAATGGCTTTGAGATCGGATGACGAATTCATTTTCCCAACCCAGGCCAAAAAGGTCCCTATCGCCAAGCCCACCAGGGGATAAAAAGCGACCGAACGCTTTAGGTTCTCCAAGGACCCTCGATGGGGAGCGACCGGGATACAAGTCAGGGTCGAAAAAGCGTATGAAATAGGTTCAAAGAACCGATTCTTCACGATCTTTCCCTCCCGTCATTCTTTGGAAGAAGCATGGGTTTTCTTTCCCTCTTTCTTCTTTGCAAGCTTTTGAGGAACGCTCGCGCTCTCAAAGGTCGCCATTTCAGCGTGGGCACAAAGAGCTGACTCCAAAAGGTTCAAGGCCAAAGCCCCCCCCGTTCCTTCCCCCAAACGCATCCTTAAACTAAGGAGAGGTTCTTCCTTCAGGATCTCAAAAAATTTGCCGTGACCGGGTTCCTCCGAGCGGTGGGAAAAAAAACAAAAATCCTTGACCCTTGGGTTCAGCCGGAACGCCACCAAGAAAGCCGCTGAAGTGATGAACCCATCCACGACGACAGGAATTCGGTTCTCGGCGCAGCCCATGACAACACCCACTAAAGCGGCGATCTCCAGCCCCCCCAGCCTTTGCAAAAGATCCCACGGCTTCAAAGTAGCGGCTTGATGAAGATGAAGTCCCTCCTGGATGACACGGCACTTATTAAGCCATTGGGTGCGGTCAATGCCCGTTCCAAAACCCGTGACATCCTCCACCGCGCAGGGAAGAAGGGCGGCCATCAGGGCGGCGGCTGAAGTCGTGTTGCCAATACCCATTTCTCCCAGAACGACCCATTTCACTTTGTCCTTCTTGGCCTTTCGCGCCAGGTTCACACCCAATTCAAAGGCCTTCGAACATTCCGAAGGGGTCATAGCGGATCCAGTCTTGAAATTTTTAGTCCCCTTGGCGACCTTCGCGGAAACAAGTTTTTTGGATCTTGGCAGATCCGCCGCCACTCCCACATCCACGACCTGGACTTCGGCGCAGGCCACTTTGGCCAGGGCATTGATGGCCGCTCCGCCTTTCAGGAAGTTGAGCACCATCATGGGCGTCACTGCGGAAGGAAAGGCCGAAACGCCTTCAACGGTTACGCCATGGTCTCCCGCGCAAAGGATCACGCGTTTTTTCCCCGGCTTTGGAATGGCCTCGCCCCTAATGCCGGCCACCTTTACGGCGATCTCCTCCAACCGGCCCAGACTTCCCGCGGGCTTCGTGAGGTGGGATTGACGCTCGATGGCGCCCTGCATGGCCTTTTCATCCAAAGCCGGAACCTCGAATTTGACTTTTAGCATTTCAACTCCTCCTCTTTCCTGGATAAATTAAGGCCCTTTTCATTTTATCTTTTGCGGGAGACCCGCGGTCATGAGCACAACCTGATCCGCGATCCCCGCGAGCGAAAGATTCAACTGTCCCTGCAGGTCGCGGAAGCGGCGGGCCAAGGCATTGTCCGGGACGATGCCTCCCCCGACCTCGTTGGAAACGAATCGGACCCTCCCCTTGGTCCCAGGAAGGATTTTCAAAAGGGTCTCGAATTCTTTTTCGATCTCCGGATCGGTCAAAACCTTGCCGCCCTTTCCGCATAACAAATTCGAGATCCAAAGCGTCGCGCAGTCGACGATCACCAAGCCCTTGGGATGAACGGCGTTCTTCCGTAAGGAATCCGCCAGGAAATAGGGCTCTTCGAGGGTATGCCATTCGGGACCCCGTTGCATTTTGTGCCGTTCGATCCTCTGTTTCATCTCCTGGTCGTCCGCCGAAGCCGTCGCGAGGAACGTCTTGGGATCAAAGCCGTCTTCATTCCCCTGATGAAGGGCAAAATGGGATTTTCCGGACTTGGCCCCTCCCAGGATCAGTTGTAATCGCGCGGAATTTTTCATTCGTCCTCGCCTTTAAGAAGGTCCATAAATTCTTTCGAGGGCGGTTTTTCCCAAGCGTCGGAAAAAACCGCCTTCGCCAAGGGTGTCCTGGGCAGCCACCCAGTGGTTTGAAAAAGGGGTCTTTCCGGAAACTCATCCACGTAACCCATGCAAAGGTAAGCCACGGGAGCCACATGATCCGGTAAGTTCAAGTAAGACCCGATCGTTTCCGGGTCGAGGATGCTGACCCAACCCACGCCGACCCCTTCCGCCCTGGCCGCGAGCCAAAGATTCTGGATGGCGCCGCAGGTACTATAGATATCCGTATCCTTCATCGTGTTGCGTCCGATGACCGCAGGGCCGAATCGGGTCCGGTCGCAGGTGACGCAAACATTCACCGCGGAATCCAATATCCCTTCCAGTTTGTAAGCCAAATATTTTTCCCGCCGATCGTCTTCAAACCCTTCGGCGGCCTTGAGCCTCTCCTCGGTTACGTGGCCATGGATCTTTTTCCTAAGCTCCTTATTTTCGATCACGATAAAATTCCAAGGCTGGCAATAGCCCACCGACCCGGCTTGATGGGCGGCCATCAGGATCCGAGCCAACACCTCCTTTTCCAGCGGTTCGGAATTGAAAGACCGCATATCCCTTCTTCGGGCGATGGCTTGGTAAACTCCTTTCCGCCATTCCTCCGGAAACCGATGGTCATTCATCCTCTTCCTCCTTGGATCGACAAGCCGCTCTCGAAAAGATCCCCCGCCCCTTGGAAGCCCGGCGTCCCCACGCCCTCCCGCGAAACCTTACAACGAAACCTTGGTGCCGGCATAAACCGATAAACCCGGCGTGCCGAAGCCCCAAACCTCCTCATAGGCCCGGTTGAAAAGATTGTCGACCCTGCCAAAGAACTTCAAATGATCGTCAACTTTGAGCGAGGCCATGAGATTCGCCAAAAAGTAACCCGGCATCAAGACATTGGTTTCGACGAAGTTCACGAAAGAAAGGTCGCTGCGCGTTCCGACATAAGACATAGAAGTCCCAAGATCCAACGCTCCCAGGGTACAGAAAGCTTCCAAGCCCGCCTTATGCTGAGGCCTTCGAAGAAGCGGCTGGCCGGTCTGTAAGTTACGAGTGTTGGTATAGGTATAATCAGCCCTCACGGTCAAACCTTGAATCCCTTTGAAATCCGCAAAGGTCTCCACACCCTCGGCTTGGGCTTGGTTGACATTGATGTATTTATTGGTCGCGAAGTCATAATCGATCAGCTCATTGAAATCATTGTGGAAGTAAGTGGCCCCTACCGTGATGAATTTCTTTCCGAAAGGCTGTTCGAAACCCGCGTCAAAACCCGTACTTGTCTCCGGCGCTAGGCTGGTGTTGCCATAAAGGGGATCGTAAAGCTGATAGAGTGAAGGCGCCCGGAATCCCGTGCCATAAGTAGCCTTCAACTTGGTTTCCAATCCGGGAACAAAATAAGCCAATCCGGCATGATAGGTGCCGTAGGACCCGAACTGACTGTGCGAGTCCAGTCGAGCGCCCAGGGTTTCGAAAAACCGGCCGCCCTGCGCCGTCTGGCTCTCCACGAAGAGGCTTCCGGTGCGCGCGGTAGCGAACACTGAATCATTCCCATAATCGCTCGTATAAAGGCTGTTGCCCCATTCCTGCTGACCTTGGAGTCCCAGCACCAGGGTTTGTCCTTTCTCCACTTTCAAATTATTCTGCCAGCTAATTTGGGCCGCTTGCCCGTCGAAGTTACCATTTTGATTGAAGGCCGCCGGATATGCCGGATCGGCCTTGTCGCTATAAAAACGATTGGTGTCCGTAAAGGAAAGCCCCAATACTTGTTCCCAGTCCCCGTTAAAAAGTTTGAGCGTGGATTGGTTCCCCACGACGAATTGTTTTTCATCCGCAAAGTAATTAGGGTCATCCATTCCCGCGCCGCCGCCCTGGGACAAGCCAATGTGGGATTGCATGTATCGGCTGACGAAATGGCTTTCTAAATC
>Ga0070741_10016280_pt1 | contig 12437 bp, 13 predicted proteins | sample Coa_R1_4_FD_66440 | JGI IMG/M metagenome (GOLD analysis project Ga0070741, IMG submission 66440) | Surface soil microbial communities from Centralia Pennsylvania, which are recovering from an underground coalmine fire - Coalmine... | ecosystem: Environmental > Terrestrial > Soil > Unclassified ...
CATCGTCCTGTTCGCCGTCGCCTCCGCGTTCGCGCTGCGCGAATTCGTCACGCTGACGCCGACGCGCCGCGGCGATCACGTGCCGCTCGTGGTCTGCTTCTACGCGCTGCTGCCGGCACAGTACTGGCTCATCGGCGACGGCTGGTACAACCTGTTCGCGATCTTCCTGCCCGTTTACGGCTTCCTGCTGCTGCCGGCGCTGACGGCCGCGGCGGGCGATACCGAGCAGTTCCTCGAGCGCGTGACCAAGTTGCAGTGGGGCCTCATGATCACGGTGTATTGCATCAGCTACGCACCGGCGCTGCTGCTCGTCGACATTCCGGGTTTCCGCGGCCAGAACCTGCTGCTGATCGTGTACCTGTTGCTCGTCGTGCAATTGAGCGACGTTCTGCAGTACGTGTTCGGCAAGCTGTTCGGGCGCCACAAGATCGCGCCGGACGTGAGCCCGTCGAAAACCGTCGAAGGTTTCCTCGGCGGCGGCATCGGCGCTGCCGTCATCGGCACTGCGCTGTGGCCGATCACGCCGTTTTCGCCGCTCGCCGCGAGCGGTATGGCGGTCGTGATCGTGCTCGCCGGTTTTCTGGGCGGGCTCGCGCTTTCCGCGGTCAAGCGCAGCCTCGGCGCCAAGGATTGGGGAGCGATGATCCAAGGTCACGGCGGCATGCTCGACCGGCTCGATTCCGTCAGTTTCGCTGCTCCTGTGTTCTTTCATCTGATACGCTACTTCTACGAACCGTGAGTCGTAGTCGTACGAGGGGTGCCGTACGGACTCCACGGCTGGCTCGTAGCTTGCATGAACCTTTCAAACGTCTCGGGCAGACAGGCTAACGATATGGCGCAGCGACATTGGTTCTTGGCTTTCGGGAGTATCGGCAGGCTCGCCAGCGACATCGCCGATCGCGTGCGCCCCGCCGTGGAACGCGAAAGCAGAGCCAAGCGTCGGCGGATGCTGCCCGACCGCAACGAGCTCCGAAGCATTGTCGCCGAAGCACAGCGCAAGCACGGTATCGACCGCTTGGGCTTTTTCGGCCGCGCACGGCTCGCCGTACGCGTACAGAACCTCCTCATCGCCCGCGGCGTTCCCGTCGATGACGCACGCGACGTGGCGCTCGCGATCGCCGCCGCCTTCCATTCGCCTCGCGTGTTGGCCGGCGCCGCGTAACGGGCGAATTAGCGGCGCACGACGAAGCCCGCGCGCTGCAATGCTTCCAGCGCCTCGCAGAGCGTCGCGGGGTCGAGGTCGAATTCGTCCGCCCAATCCGCAACCGTGAAATCCGCGGCTTCCGGGTTGTTCAGGTGCTGCAGCAACCTCGGCACCCACGGCATGCCGGCAGGCACGGAAATCGTTGCATAGCTGCCGTTCGCATCCGTGAGCTCGAAGCAGTGCTCGTCGCCGAGCGCCGCCATGACGCGCGTTCCTTCGGGGATGCGCACGCGGTCGGTCGCGCGCCAGGTCTGCGGAAGCGCCCGCGGACTGTCCGAGAAGCGCTCGTCGAGCGTGTCCCACTCGCGAAGGTCGAGGCTCGGTGCGCCTGCTGCGCGCGAGCGCTGTGCCGAAAAATCGTCGGCATCGGGCTGCCGGCACTGGCGCGAGAAAATCGCAATGGCCAGCAGCTCCATGAGCCTCCAGCCCTCGGCATGAAAGTTCTTCTGATAGCCGAGCACGCGCGACGCGAAGTGCTGCACCGCCGCGCGGTCGAACGGCAAATCGGGATCCCCGAGGTACTTTTCGAGGAACGCCGGTACGCAACGCTGCAACATCTCGTGCACGAGGATGTCGATCGAACGCGTGTCGCCGGCGAGGAAAAAAGGCACCTTCGGACGCGCGAGGTCGTATTCCGGCATGCGTCGGCGCATGGCGTCGCGCACGATGGCCTTGTCCCAGAACAGCGTCTCGTGCAGCTCGGCCGGAACGGAGGCAAGGAGCTCCACGATGCGGTGATCGAGATACGGCACACGCGCTTCGAGGCTCTGTGAGGCGCTGCTGCGGTCCTCGTGCCACAGGTTGAAATGCTCGAGCTGATGCGCGAACGCGCGCATCTTGCGATGGTACGGCGCCCATGCTCCGCGCGCATCGGTGTCCTTCGCGCAGTCGCGCAGCCGCTCGGGAATCCCTGTGTGTACGCCGCCCCAATAGCGCAGTTCCGGCTCCACCTCGTCGCGCAGATACGCGGCCCAGTGCGCATGATCGACGTTGATGCGCCGCGAATACCCGCCCGCGAATTCGTCGATACCCTGACCGAGCAGGACCACCTTGAGCCCGGCGCATTCGCGCCGCGCATAGCGATGCAGCTCTTCCTTGAATATCCATTCGAGGTCGAACCGCGGCGAATCCATCATGTGCACGGATTGCTCGAGCCGCTCGAGCCCGAAATCCATCTCGTCGAGCAGGTTGCTGCGATCGAACAGCACGGGTCGCCACGGCAAGCCGAGGGTTTCGGTCACGTGCTGCGCGGCGGCGACGTCGCCGGAGCGCCACGTCGCGTACTCGACCGCGGAAAAACAGTGAAGGTCCCGCCGCTCGCTGGCGACGATGGCGGCCATCAGCGAGGAATCGAGACCGCCGGAAAGATGCAGTCCGATGGGTACCTCGCCGAGCAGGTGCTCGAGCGTCGCTTCCTCGATGAGCCGGGCGAACTCGTCGCGATAACGTGCCGCGTCGTCGCCGAACGGTGCACTGGCGAGGTGCTCGTCGACACGCCACCAACAGCGCGTCTCCACGCGTCCGTCGCCGGCGATCAGGCAATGCCCGGCCGGCAAGTGCTCGACACCGCGCACATAGGTCGGGATTCCCGCGATCTGCTGCGGGCCGAGCTCGGCGAGCGCGCTCCAATCGAGGTCGCGCGGACACTCCGGGTGCACGAGCAGCGCCTTGAGCTCCGAACCGAACAGCAGGCCGTGCGGCAGGCGGCAAACGTAGAGCGGCTTGATGCCGAAGCGATCGCGCGCGAGGAACAGGCGGCGCTCGCGCCGGTCCCAAATCGCGAGCGCGAACATACCGCGCAGCGCGTCCAGTGCGGCGGGCCCGCGCTCCTCGTACAGGTGCAGCGGCGTCTCGGAATCCGAGTGCGTCGCGTACTGGTGGCGCGGTGCGAGCGTCCGGCGCAACTCGGCGTGGTTGTAAATCTCGCCGTTGACGACGATGAACTTGCTGCCGTCTTCGTTGAAGATCGGCTGTTCGCCGCCCGCGACGTCGACGATCGACAGCCGCCGGAAGACGAGCGACAGCACGCCGTCGTCGTAGAACGTTTCGTCGTCGGGTCCGCGGTGCGCAAGCAGTCGACCCATGCGGGCGAGCACGGCGCGACGTTCGGCCTCATCCATGCGCTGCCCGTCGAGGCTCAAGAAGCCCGCGAAACCGCACATAGGCGATTGCTCCTGACGGCTGATGGGAAGAGTATCAACTTACAAAATTTAACAAAACTGACGTAAATCATTGGGTCATGGTGGACGCACACCCGAATTATCCCCCGAACCCGTAATATCTTTTCATCGCGAATAAGCGATATAATAGCCGCCCCTCTCCCGTCGAGGGGCGCTGCAAGCTTCGCGCCGAGGCCGCCGATCTGGCGATACCGGAACGAGGCACAGGCTCGGCGGGTCTTCGGGTTCCATTCCGAAACGGCGCCCCCTTTTTTTCAAGGAGAGTTCGCCAATGAACGCTGTCGCAAAACCTTCCGCGAGTCACGCCGACTACAAGGTCGCCGACCTGACACTCGCCGACTGGGGTCGCAAGGAGATCGAGATCGCCGAGCACGAGATGCCCGGCCTCATGTCGATCCGCAAGAAGTACGCCGCAGCCAAACCGCTCAAGGGCGTGCGCGTCACGGGATCGCTGCACATGACGATCCAAACCGCGGTGCTCATCGAGACGCTCAAGGACCTCGGCGCCTCCGTGCGCTGGGCGTCGTGCAACATTTTTTCGACGCAGGATCACGCCGCCGCCGCGATCGCGAAGACGGGCACGCCCGTGTTCGCATGGAAAGGCGAGACGCTCGAAGAATATTGGGACTGCACGCTCGACGCGGTGACTCACCCGGGCAATCAGGGTCCCGAACTCGTCGTCGACGACGGCGGCGACGTGACGCTGCTGATCCACAAGGGCTACGAGCTCGAGCAGGGCGACAAGTGGGTGGATTCGCCCTCCTCCTCGCACGAAGAACAGGTCATCAAGAACCTGCTCAAGCGCGTCGCCAAGGAGCGCCCTGGGTTCTGGACCAATGTCGTCAAGCACTGGCGCGGCGTGTCCGAAGAAACGACGACCGGCGTGCATCGCCTGTACCAGATGATGGAAGCGGGCAAGCTCCTGGTGCCGGCGATCAACGTCAACGATTCGGTGACGAAGTCGAAGTTCGACAATCTCTATGGTTGCCGCGAATCGCTGGCCGATGGTCTCAAGCGTGCGATGGACGTCATGCTCGCCGGCAAGGTGGCCTGCGTCTGCGGCTACGGCGACGTCGGCAAAGGCTCGGCGCACAGCTTGCGCGCGTACGGCTGCCGGGTCGTCGTCACCGAGATCGATCCGATCAACGCACTGCAGGCCGCGATGGAAGGCTTCGAGGTCAACACGGTCGAATCGACGCTCGGCCGCGCCGACATCTACGTGACCACGACCGGCAACAAGGACGTGATCACGCTCGAGCACATGAAGCAGATGAAGGATCAGGCGATCGTCTGCAACATCGGCCATTTCGACAACGAAATCCAGGTCGACGCGCTCAACGCGAGCGGCGCCGCCCGGACCAACATCAAGCCGCAGGTGGACAAGTATACTTTCGCCAACGGCAACGCGATCTTCCTGCTCGCCGAGGGCCGCTTGGTGAACCTGGGCTGCGCCACGGGCCACCCGAGCTTCGTGATGTCGAACTCGTTCTCGAACCAGACGCTCGCGCAGATCGATCTTTGGCAGAACAAGGACAAGTACGAGAAGACCGTCTATCGCTTGCCGAAAAGGCTCGACGAGGAAGTCGCGCGCCTGCATTTGGAGAAGATCGGCGTGAAGCTGACGAAGCTCACCGAAGCGCAGGCCGCCTACCTCGGCGTGTCGATCGACGGACCGTACAAGGCCGAGCACTATCGTTACTGAGATCCGTGGTACACTGATCCTGTGTTATTTCTACACAGGATCAGTGTCATGGCGAATATCACACTGACGATCGATCAAGCTACGTTGGACCGGGCACGCGCACGCGCGGCGGCCGAGAAGACTTCGGTCAACGCGCTGATCCGCGGGTTTCTCGAAAACTACGTCAATCAGCGCGAGCGCGCGGAGCAACTCATCGCCTTGATGGACGACGTCTACGAGCGCAACAAGCCGTCGAGCGGAGGCCGGAAATTCCGCCGCGACGACCTCTATCGCCGGTTCTGACGAACCCGATGAAGCAGTTCTTCGACACCAACGTTCTGCTGTACCAATATGACGGCGCTCATCCCGCCAAGCGCGCACGCGCGCGCGAACGCGTCGTAGAGGCGATCCGCGACCAGCAGTTCGTGATATCCACTCAAGTGATGATGGAGTTCTACATCAACGTCACGAAGAAGTTCGCCGACGCCATCGTGCCTGCAGATGCCCAGCTCCTGCTGCAGAGCTGGGCCGGCGGCGGCCTGGTGATAGCACTCACGCCCGAAATGATCGTCGACGCCGCGACGCTTCAGGAACGACACGGCGTTTCCTGGTGGGACGCGAACATCGTCGTCGCCGCGCAACGCGCCGAGGCCGAGGTGCTGGTCACCGAGGACATGCAGCACGGGCGCCACTTCGACGCGCTGCGTGTCGAAAATCCCTTCCTTTCCGGCGTCAACGAACGCAAGCCGACGCCGTACAAGCCAAAACGAAAAACGTGATCCCTACTTCCCTCGAATTCTTCCCGCCGAAGACCGACGAACAGCGCGCGACGCTCGAAGCCGCGCTGCCGAAGCTCAAGACGCTCGCGCCCGAATACGTGAGCGTGACGTTCGGCGCGGGCGGTTCCACGCTGAGCTACACGCCCGAAACCGTGCGGCGCCTGCGCGACGTGCACGGCCTCGATGCCGCGCCGCACCTCTCGTGCATGGGCGGCACGCGCGAGGAGATCCGGCGCCTGCTCGACGACTACAAAGCCATGGGCTGCCGTCGCATCGTCGCGCTGCGCGGCGATCTGCCGTCCGGCATGGCGAGCTACGGCGACTTCCGCTACGCGAGCGAGCTCGTCGAATTCATCCGCAAGGAACGCGACGGCTTTTTCCACATCGAGGTCGCGTGTTATCCCGAGATGCATCCGCAAGCCGGCGACGCGCAGGCGGATCTCAAGAACTTCGTCGCCAAGGTCAAGGCCGGCGCGAACGGCGCGATCACGCAGTACTTCTTCAATCCCGATGCGTACTTCCGCTTCGTCGACGAAGCGCGCAAGGCGGGCGTCGACGTGCCGATCGTGCCCGGCATCATGCCGATTTCGCAGTACGCGCAACTGCGGCGCTTCTCCGACATGTGCGGTGCCGAAATCCCACGCTGGATCGCCAAGCGGCTCGAGGCGTTCCGCGACGACGCCGATTCGATTCGCGAATTCGGCGCCGACGTGGTCGCCGATCTGTGCCGCAAGCTCGTCGAAGGCGGAGCGCCTGGGCTGCATTTCTATACGCTCAATCGCGCACGCGCGACGATGGCCGTATGCGAGCGCGTCGGACTCGGTGTAAGCGGCGAGCGCTGAGCGTTTTCATGCGGTGCTTGCGCGACCGAGCCTGGCGCGCGAGCATGCGTGCATGGCGCGCAAAATCTCCACCGGCGTTTCGCTGCGTTTTCGCCTGTTGCTCGGCAACGGCCGCGCGATGGGCCCAGGCAAGGCGGACCTGCTCGAAGCGATCGCCGCGAGCGGTTCGATCTCGGCCGCGGGTCGCGCGCTCGGCATGAGCTACAAGCGCGCCTGGCAGCTCGTCGAAGATCTCAACGGCAGCTTCGCCGAACCGCTCGTGCACGCGAGCAAGGGCGGCGAGCGCGGCGGCGGGGCCGCGCTGACGCCGTGCGGCACCGCCGTCTTGCGGACGTACCGCCGCATCGAAAAGAAGGCGCGCACAGCCTTCGGCGCCGAGCTCAGGACGGTCGCCCGGCTCGTGCGAGGTTGAGCTGCGACCTTTTCGCGCGTCGACGAATCTCGTTCACTCGACATGCGGCGATCCGCTAAACCGATCCCGCTTGCGTTGCATCCAACCGTCGGTTCGGAACGCCTCGATCGTACCGAGGCCATCGTCGCCATTGCGAGGAATCGTCATGCCCAGCGTTTTTGCAGTCGCCGTGTTGTTCGCCGCTCCGGTGCTCGCCGGACCCGTCGACGTCGTCAACAGTGCCGACGTCGACATCGTATCGCTAGCGCTGACCGCGCCGGGCGCGGATTGGCAGCCGCGGACGGTCGATGCACGACTCTTGCGCAAAGGCGAACTCACGAAGCTCGATGCGGACGGCGACGGCTGCCGGCGCGATCTGCGCGCGGTGTTCGCCGACCGGCGCATGTTGATCCTGCGCGACGTCGACGTCTGCGATGCAGCGCCGCTCGATCCCGGTTTCTATCATCCGCGCATGCACGGCCGACGCGGCGATTAGCGTGGCGCCGGCAGCCGCCAGGCGATATAGTCGCTTGCCTATATCGCCTGGAAGCTTCCGATGCTGCTGCGGCGCCCCGCCCCGCGATTCGCTTCGCTGATCCTCGTCTTGCCGCTCGCGGCCGGCGCCTGCTCCGCCATGGCGGCCGATCTCGTCGTGTCGGCGGCGGCCAGCCTCAAGGAGGCGTTCGGCGAGATCGGCCGCGATTTCGATGCGGCGCACGCCGGCATCCGTGTCGTGCTCAACGTCGCCGCGTCCGACGTGCTGCTCAAGCAGATCGAGCAAGGCGCGCCAGCAGACGTGTTCGCGAGCGCCGACGAGTCGACGATGGATCGCGCCGTCGCCGCGGCACTCGTCGAGCCGGCGACGCGTCGCGATTTCGCCGGCAATACGCTCGTGCTCGTCGTCGGGCGCGACGTCGTCGCACCGAAGGCGCTCGACGAGCTCCCCGGCGCCGTCTACGCGCACATCGCGATCGGCAATCCGCAATCGGTACCTGCCGGGCGCTACGCGAAGCAAGCCCTCGTCGACGCGAAACTTTGGGACGCGCTCGCGCCGGCGCTCGTGCCGACGGAAAACGTGCGCCAAGCGCTCGACTACGTGGCGCGCGGCGAGGCGCAAGCCGGGTTCGTCTACGCCACGGACGCCGCGCTTGCCAAAGACAACGTGCGCGTCGCGCTCACCGTGCCGACGGCCACGCCCGTACGTTATCCGATCGCCATCGTGACGGGCGCTTCACACGCCCCAGCGGCGCGCGATTTCGTCGCCTTCGTTGCCTCGCCGGCGGGTCAGGCGGTACTCGCGCGCTACGGCTTCGGCCGCGTGCCGTGACATGGCTGGCGATGCGCTGACGCCGCTCGTGCTCACGCTCAAGGTCGCCGTGCTGGCGACGCTGCTCGCCGCCTTCGCCGGTGTCGCTTGCGCGCGGGCGCTCGGCAGGCGAAGGAGCTTCGCGCGCGACGTCGGCGAATCCTTGCTGACGCTGCCGCTCGTGCTGCCGCCGACCGTCCTCGGCTACTACTTGCTCGTGCTGCTCGGCCGTCGCGGGCCGATCGGCGCCTGGCTCGACGCGCATTTCGGCGTGCGTCTGATCTTCACCTGGCAAGGCGCCGTCCTGGCGGCCGCTATCGCAGCGTTCCCGCTGATCCTCCGCGCATCGCGCGCGGCGTTCCTGGCCGTCGACGCCGAACTCGAGAATGCGGCCCGTACGCTCGGCCTCGGCGAAGGAGCGGTGTTCCTGCGCGTCACCCTGCCGCTCGCCTGGCGCGGCGTGCTCGCCGGCGCGCTGCTCGCGTTCGCGCGCGCACTCGGCGAGTTCGGCGCAACGCTCATGGTCGCGGGCAACCTGCCGGGACGCACGCAAACGCTCTCGCTGGCAATCTACGATGCCGTGATGGCCGGCGACGACGCGCGCGCAGAAACGCTCGTGCTCGTGTCGCTCGGCGTGGCGATCGTCGTTCTCGTGCTCGCGGCGCGTCTGCTGCAAGGGAACGCGCGTGCGGCTTGAAGTCGATCTCGCCAAGCGGCTCGCGGCCGGCGCGCGCGAGTTCCGCCTGGATGTCCGCTTCGCGAGCGAGGCGGACGTCACGATCCTGTTCGGCCCTTCGGGCGCAGGCAAGACGCTCACGCTGCATGCCATCGCGGGGCTGCTGCGTCCGGACCGCGGCGAAATCCTGCTCGACGGCGGCGCCCTGTTCAGCTCGGCGCAGCGCGTCGACGTGCCGGCGCGGCGCCGCGGCATCGGTTTCGTGTTCCAAGACTATGCGCTTTTTCCACATTTGACCGTTTGGGACAATGTTGCATTTTCGCTGCCGCGAAAGGGACGGCGTGCCGATCCGACCGTGACGGCGCTGCTCGATGAATTCGAGCTCGCCGAGTGCGCGGGCGCGTATCCGCACGAGCTGTCGGGCGGCCAGCGCCAGCGAGTGGCGCTCGCGCGCGCGCTCGCCGCGAAGCCGCGGCTGTTGCTGCTCGATGAACCGTTCGCCGCACTCGACGCGCCGCTGCGCGCGCGCATGCGCGCGGAGCTCCTGCGGCTGCGCGCGCGCTCCGGCATCCCTATGGTGCTCATCACGCACGATCCAGAAGACGTGAGCGCGCTCGGCGGCGCGGTGATCCGTCTTGTGGACGGCAGGGTCGCCGGGGCCTGAGCGCAGCGTCGAAGCGGCTCTTTTCATCGGCGGCACCTGCTTGTAACCTGCGCGCCAGTCCTAGTCGGGGAATCGCATGTCACAGCAGTATCCGCCGTACATCTGGCACAACGGCAAGATCAAGCCCTGGGCCGAAGCGACGACGCACGTCATGGCGCACGCGCTGCACTACGGCTCGTCCGTATTCGAAGGGATTCGCAGTTATCCGACGCCGAAGGGACAGGCGATCTTCCGCCTGACGGATCATCTCAAGCGCTTGTTCCATTCGGCGAAGATTTACGACATGCCGATGCCGTTCGACGTCCCCGCGCTTGCGCAAGCCTCGCGCGAGGTCATCAAAGCGAACAAGCTCGACCGCGCGTATCTGCGGCCCGTGGCGTTCCGCGGCCTCGGCGGGTTCGGTCTCTCGGCCGAAACGCCGACCGACGTCGCGGTGGCTGCGTGGGAGATGGGTCCGTACCTCGGCGCGGGTGTGCTCGAAGCCGGCATCGACGCCTGCGTGTCGAGCTGGCAACGCTTCGCGCCGAACACGATCCCTGCCGGCGCCAAGGCCGGCGGCAACTATCTCTCGGGCCAGCTCGTCGCGCGCGAGGCACGCCGCCTCGGCTTCGGCGAAGGCATCGCGCTCGCGTCGACCGGCCTCCTGAGCGAAGGCGCCGGCGAGAACCTGTTCCTCGTCTTCGACGGCGCCTTGCACACCTCGCCCGTGAGCGCGGCGCTCCTCAACGGCATCACGCGCAATACGATCATCACGCTCGCGCGCGACAACAGCATCGGCGTCGTCGAGCGCGACATCCCGCGCGAATACCTCTATCTTTGCGACGAGCTCTTCATGTGCGGGACCGCCGCCGAGATCACACCGATCCGCTCCGTCGACGGCAAACCCGTCGGCGCCGGCAAACCGGGACCGCTCACGGCAAAAATACAGGAGTTGTTCTTCGGACTTTTCAGCGGCAAGACGCCGGACAAATACGGCTGGCTCGAACCGGTCTGAGCTCGTCCGGAGCGGCGCCAGCGAACGGGTCGAATTCAGGCGCGAACGCGAAAATCGAGCGTCGCGACAGCGCCGCCCTGCGGACGCGGCGCGAGCGCGACGCGCCAATCGTAGAGCTCGCAGAGCCGGCGCACGATCGCGAGGCCGAGGCCCGCGCCCTTGCTGCCGGTGGAGCTCTCGCCGCGGACGCCACGCTCGAACAGCTTCTCGGCCTCTGCAGGCTTGATGCCGGGACCCGAATCTTCGACCGTCACGACGCCGCGCGCGGCGCCCACCGTGATCAACACGTCGCCGCGTTGCGTGTACTTGAACGCATTGCCGATCAGGTTGCCGAGAGCGACCGCGACGACCGACGAAGGCGCGACGACTTCGAGCGGCTGCTGCACTTCGACCTTGACGTCGACGGGCTTGCGGCCGAGATGCGAGCGGTAGACGTCGATGACCTGCTCGACGACCTTGCCCACGTCCGTCGTTTCGCCGTCGACCGGCGCGGAACGCTCGCTGCGCGACAGCAGCAACAGCGCGTTCGTGAGTTCGGTCGATTGACGCGCGGCGCGCTCGATGCGCTTCAGGCGCTCGCGGACTTTTTCCGGGATCGATTCGGAGCCGAGCAGGAGCTCGGTCGTCGTGGCGATCACCGCGAGCGGCGTGCGCAACTCGTGGCTCACGTCGGCGTTGAACTCGCGGTCGCGCTGGACGAGCGCGGTGAGCTTGTTGGAATAGCCGTCGAGCGCGGCGGCGAGCTGGCCGACTTCGTCGTCCGTGAAATGCGGCGCGAGCGCCTCGGGCCGGCCCTTGCGCTCCATCTCGCGGACGCGATTGGCGAGATCGGTCACGGGGCTCATCACGCGCCGCGACAGCCAGCTGCCGATCAGGAGCGACAGCAGTGCGAACACGCAGGCCGCGCCGATCAGCGCGGTCAGCAGCTGGCGTTCGCCGAGTTTTTGCGTACTCATGTCGAGCCGCAGGAACGCCCACAGGCCGGTATCCTTGTATACCGCGAGCTTGAACGGGCGCAGTTTGCCTTCTTCGCCGATTTCCTCGATATCGTAGACGCCTGTCGAGTCGTACTTCTGGCGCGAGAACGGCACGTTGCCGAATTTGGCGGCGCTGTAGATGTCGGCGTCGTAGAGCGTCAGGCGCCACGGCGCGTTCGGGTCCGGATTGTCGCGCTTGAAATCCGCGAATTTCTTCACTTCGCGCTCGAGCGCGTTGTTGATGATCTGGTCCTCCATGCGCGCGCGCAGGTACAGCGCGGCGCACGTGAACAGCGCCGTCAGCGCGAAGCCGAACAGCGCGAACGAGATGATGATGCGGCTGCGCAGTCGCCGCCGGTATTCGATGCGGGTCATTCTCTGGGCGGACGCGTCGCAGCGGTCAGGTGGCCGCCGCGTCGGGATCGACCATGCGATAGCCGATGCCGTGGCGGGTCTGGATCAACGGCTTGTCGAACGGCTTGTCGATCGCCGCGCGCAAGCCGTGGATGTGCACGCGCAGCGAATCGCTATCCGGCAGCTCCTCGCCCCAGACGCGCGTTTCGAGATCCTGGCGCGTGACGACCGACGGGCTCGATTCCATGAGGTGCTGCAGCAGCTTCAAGCCGATCGGATTGAGCTGGATCGATTTGCCGTTGCGCGTGACGACGAGCGTGTCCAGGTTGTACGTGAGATCGGCCAGCTGCAGCACGCGGCTCTGCACGCCCTTGCCGCGGCGCGCGAGC
>Ga0070741_10016281_pt1 | contig 12437 bp, 14 predicted proteins | sample Coa_R1_4_FD_66440 | JGI IMG/M metagenome (GOLD analysis project Ga0070741, IMG submission 66440) | Surface soil microbial communities from Centralia Pennsylvania, which are recovering from an underground coalmine fire - Coalmine... | ecosystem: Environmental > Terrestrial > Soil > Unclassified ...
ATCCGCGAATTGCTCGAGCAGCACCGGCTCGAAATGGGCCACGCGCGCACGCTGCTCACGCTCGAGCCCGGACTCGCGGTGGGCCTCGCCCGCAAAGCCGTCGAGCACGGCTGGAGCGTACGCGAGCTCGAAGACGCAGCGCGCAAATCCCAGGACGCGCCCAAAGGCAAGGCCAAGACGGCACCGATCCGCGACCCGGATATCGTCGCGCTGGAACGCGAGCTCGCCGAGAAGCTGGCCGCCCGCGTGAGCATCCAGCACGGACGCGGCGGGCGCGGCAAGCTCGTGGTTTCCTACCACAGCGTGGACGAGCTCGAAGGCATCCTCGAACGGATTCGCTGAGGTCCTGAAAGCTCGCTTGCGTGAACCCGGTCACATTTGCCGTGAGCAGCAAGCAAAGACAGTTCGATGCCCTGGTGCGTAGCCTGTCCGGCGACCTGTTCCGCTATGGCTATTGGCTGTGCGGCGACGAAGCGCTCGCGCACGACCTCGTCCAGGAGACCTTCCTGCGTGCGTGGCGAGCGCTCGACAAGCTGCGCGACACCGCCGCCGCCAAGGCCTGGTTGATCACCATCTTGCGCCGCGAGCACGCACGGCTCTACGAACGCAAGCTGCCGCAATTCACCGACGTGGACGAGATCGACGTGAGCGACGAGCGCGACGCCCAGCTGCCTGAATCTGCCGGGGAGGAAAACCTGATCCGGCGGGCCATGCGCCAGCTCGACGTGAAATACCGCGAGCCGCTGCTCATGCAGGTGCTGGGCGGGTTTTCCTGCGAAGAGATCGCCCAGGAGCTCAACCTCACGCCAGCGGCGGTCATGACGCAGTTGTTCCGCGCGCGACAGAAGCTCAAGACGATGCTCGACGGCGGCGCGCGCGAGGGGGTGGTCCATGAATTGTCTTGAATTCCGCCGCCAGCTCGGCGTCGATCCGCAAAGTGCCAGCCCCGAGTTCGGCGAGCATCGCCAGCAGTGCGCACGTTGCGCCGAGGCGCATGCCGGGGCGCTCGCGTTCGAAAGCAGCTTGCGCCGCGCGCTCGCCGTGCCGGCGCCGGCGCAGCTGGCCGATTCGATCCTGCTCGCGCACGAAACCGTGCGTCAGCGCGACCGGCGGCAGTACGGCCGGCGCGCCGTGCTCGCGCTCGCGGCCTCGCTCGTGCTGGCTTCGGGCATAGGCATCTACGGCCATGCGCAGCCGCTGCCCGTCGAAGCGGTCGGCCACCTGCGCGACGAAGCCGTCGTGCTGACCTGGACCAAGCTCGAGCCCGATTCCGACGTGCGCGTGGCGTTCGGCATGCGCGGCATCGCGCTGCACGACATTCCGCCCGGCCCCTACACGTTCATCGGCTGCTGCCCGATGAACAAGCATCTGACGGTGCACCTCGTCGTACAGGGCGGCAGCGGTCCCGTCAGCGTGATCTACGTCGTCGACCAGCGCGCCGACGCACGCGAGGACTTCCACCTCGCTGGTTGGCAGGGCCGCAGCATCCCAATGGGACACGGCACGCTCATGCTGTTCGCACAGGATGCGAGCCGGTTCGACGGACTCGAGCAGGCTTGGCGCGCCGCGATCGAATCTCCGGCCGACAACAAGCTCGCACGATCCTGAGCTGCTGCGGCCCGGCCGCGAACCCGCTAGAATCCGCGACCCGCGGCCACGCGGGCCGAGTAGAGCCACGCACATGACCATCCTCGTCACCGGCGCAGCCGGGTTCATCGGCGCGTACGTCGCGCGCGCGCTCCTGGAACGCGGCGAGCGCGTGGTCGGGCTCGACAACTACAACGATTACTACGACCCCGGCCTCAAGCGCGACCGCGTCGCGGCGCTGTGCCCCGCGCTCGATCTGCGCACGCTCGATCTCGCCGACAAACCCGCGCTCGACGCCTTGTTCGCGGAGATTCGTCCGCGTCGCGTGATCCATCTCGCCGCGCAGGCCGGCGTGCGCTACTCGCTCAAAAATCCCTACGCTTACCTGCACAGCAATTGGACGGGATTCCTCAACATGCTCGAGGCGTGCCGCCATGGCGGCGTCGAGCATCTCGTCTATGCCTCGTCGTCGTCGGTCTACGGTCGCAATGCCGTCGCGCCGTTCGCCGAAACGCAGAGCGTCGACCAGCCGCTCTCGCTGTACGCGGCGTCGAAGGCGTCGAACGAGCTCATGGCGCACTGCTATGCGCATCTGTACCGGCTGCGCTGCACGGGCCTGCGCTTCTTCACGGTGTACGGGCCCTGGGGGCGCCCCGACATGGCGCCGCTGCTGTTCTCGCGCGCGATCCTCGCGGGCCGCCCGATCGAAGTATTCAACGGCGGACGCATGCGCCGCGACTTCACCTACGTCGACGACATCGTCGCCGGCACGCTCGGTGCGCTCGCCCATGTGCCCGACGATGACGGCATCGCTCCGCCCTGTGCGGTGTACAACCTCGGCAACCACCGGCCGGTCGAACTCGAACACTTCATCGGCGTGATCGAACGCGCAGCGGGCAAGAGAGCCGTACGCATCGACAAGCCCATGCAACCCGGGGACATGCCCGAGACGAGCGCCGCCGTGGAGCTCGCGCACGAGGCCTTCGGCTTCGAGCCGCGCACGACGATCGACGAGGGCATGCCGAAGGTGGTCGCCTGGTGCCGCGAGTATTTCGGCGACAAGCTCTAGCCGGACCGGCGATAATCGCGAATTCGCACCGAACCTGGACCCAAGCAATGCCCGATCTATCCGTCGTCGTGCCGGTATTCAACGAGCGCGGCAATGTGCTGCCGCTGCTGACGGAGATCGCGACCGCGCTGCGCGGCAAAGCCGATTTCGAGATCGTCTACGTCGACGATGCGAGCAAGGACGACACGCTCGCCGTGCTCAAGGCGGCCAAGGCCGACTTTCCGGAGCTGCGTGTCGTGCGCCATTTGCTGCAAAGTGGACAAAGCACGGCCGTGCGCACGGGCGTGCGCGCCGCGCGCGGCGCCTGGATCGCTACGCTCGACGGCGACGGCCAGAACGACCCGGCGGACATTCCGAAACTGCTCGCGACGCGCGACGCGTCGTCGGCGGAGGTCAAGCTGTTCGCCGGCTGGCGGGTGGACCGCAAGGATTCGGGCAGCAAGCGCTGGGCGTCGAAATTCGCCAACGCCATCCGTTCGCGCATGCTGCGCGACGCCACGCCCGATACGGGTTGCGGGATCAAGCTCTTCGAGCGCGCCGTGTTCCTGGATCTCCCGTATTTCGACCACATGCACCGCTTCCTGCCCGCGCTCGTGCTGCGCGCCGGCTGGCAGGTGAAAAGCGTACCGGTCAACCATCGCCCGCGCGGCAGCGGCTCATCGAAATACAACAATCTGCACCGGGCGCTCGTCGGGATTTCCGATCTGCGCGGCGTGGCCTGGCTGATCCGCCGCTCCAAGCGCACGGCGACCGAAGAAATCTAGCCGCGCCGCTTGCGGCAAGCGATTGATTCTGCTCTAATACGCGGCTCGCTGTCACTTCGTGCAGCGAATCCGGCATCGCCGGGCCGCATCCGCTCTGGCTAAGAGCGGCCATTGAACTCTCGAGGTACGTATGGCGAAGGTCTGCCAAGTTACCGGCAAGCGCGCCCAATCGGGCAATAACGTGTCGCATGCCAACAACAAAACCCGGCGCCGCTGGCTGCCGAACCTGCACGAGCGCCGCTTCTGGGTGCCGAGCGAAAACCGCTGGGTGAAACTGCGCGTTTCCACCCAAGCCCTGCGTACCATCGACAAGAACGGCATCGAGTCCGTTCTGGCCGAGCTGCGCGGCCGCGGCGAGAAGGTCTGAGGAGCACCGACATGGCATCCAAGCGCGACAAAATCCGTCTCGTGTCCTCCGCGGGCACCGGTCACTTCTACACGACCGACAAGAACAAGAAGACGACGCCCGACAAGATGGAAATCAAGAAATACGATCCGGTCGTGCGCAAGCACGTGGCTTACAAGGAAGCCAAGATCAAGTGACCTTTGGATGAGGTCGCGCCGTCGAGGCCAGGCATGGCCGATGACACGGATCACGCAATACCGAGCAAACCCGCCACCCGGCGGGTTTGCTTTTTCTGAACCTCGAAACCCGGAGACTCGCCTCGTCCATGACCGCCGCGTCCCGCGACCGTTGGCAAGCTTGGCTCGTGGCGGCGGGCGCGGCCTTGCTCGCGATCGGTTTCGTCGCCGAGCGCATGTGGCGGGACATCCCCTGGGCACATGTGCGCGAGCTCGCTTTGATCACGTTCGCGGCCGCCGTGCCGACTTGGCTCGCAGGCCGGTTCCGGAGGATCGGGGCGGCGCATTCCCTGCTCGCCGTTTTCGCGATCGCCTTGGCCTGCTTCGCCGGCGTGCAGGCCGCACTGGCTGTGCTGTTGCTCGCGACCGCGGCATTCGCACTTGGCTCGGCACTCGTCGGCGACGGCGAGATCCTCGTCGCGACGATCGCCGGACTCGCTGCACTCGTCGGTGTCGTCGGCTGGCTGCTTCCGTTCCCGCTGCACCGCCCGGCGGCCTACGTCGTTGTGTTCCTCGCGATCGTCCTGCTCCGCCGACGCGTAGTCGCCGCGGCGGTGCGCCGTCTGCATTCCGCCTGGTGTACGGCCGTACAAGCAGAACCGCGACTCGCTGCATTCGCCGTGTTCGTCGCCGGCCTGGCGTCGGTCGGCTGTTGGATTCCGACCGTGCAGTTCGACGACCTCGCCTACCATCTCGGCCTGCCCTCGCAGCTTGCCGCCGTTGGCTACTACCGCATGGATGTGCAGTCGCAAATCTGGGCCTTGGCGCCCTGGGGCGGCGATGTCGTGCAGGCGCTCGCCGAAGTCCTCGCCGGAACCGAGGCGCGCGGCGCGGTCGATGCGTTCTGGCTCATCGCCGCCGCGGCATTGGTCTGGCGACTCGCGGCCGCGTTGCAGCTGCCGCTCTACGGCCGTTTTCTCGCCAGCGCCCTATTCGCGAGCCAGCCGCTCATGGCGTCGCTCGCAGGCGGCATGCAGGCGGAGCTGCCGGCCGTCGCGGCAGTGCTTGCCCTTGCGCTGACGGTCGCGAACGCGAAGCCGGTACCCGAGCGCGGCGACGTGCTGACCGTCGCTCTTCTCGCCGGCTTCCTGCTCGCGCTCAAGACGGGCTTCGTCGCGCTCGAACTGCCGCTCCTCGCCTGCGCCGTTTGGTGCTGGCGCCGTAAGCTCTCGGCGCGTGGCATCGCGTTATCGGTACTCAGCGCGCTCGCCGTCGGCGGATCGAGCTATGTCTATGCCGAAATGCTGACCGGCAATCCGCTGCTGCCGCTCATGAATGCGGTGTTCCGCTCTCCGTATTACGCGATCGAGAACCTGCACGACCCGCATTGGCTCGCGCCGCTCGGGTGGAATCTGCCGTGGAATCTCACGTTCCACACGAGCGCCTATGCCGAGAGCTGGGATGGTACGGCTGGGTTCTGGCTCGTCGGCTTGCTCGGCGCCGTACCCGTGGCGCTTGCGTTGCGCCGCACGCGTTGGCTCGCTGCATGCGCGCTGCTGTCGTTCGCGGCTGCGATCCTGACCGTGCACTACTACCGCTACAGCTTCCCCGCGCTCACGCTGCTGGCGGCGGCGCTCGTCGCAGCTGTCGTCGGATGCATGTCGCGGCGCACGGCCATTTGCTTCCTCGGCGCACTCGCGGTGCTCGGCCTCGTTTATCAAGGGACGGCGTTCTGGACACTGCACGACGGGGCCGTCACCAAGGAGGTTTCGGCGCTGAGCGTCGCGCCCGTGTTCGAGCACTTCGCACCGGAACGCGCGCTGATCGCAACGGTACGCGAGCTCGATAGCGATGCGCATGTCTTCCTGTGCACGCCCGAAGCGCCCTTCGCTGCGGAACTCGCCGGGAAAGGCTTCGCCGCCGCGTGGTACGACCCCGAATTCGAGCGAGCGCGCGACCTTGCGAACCTCGACGGCACGGGTGCCGGCTGGCACGCCATGTTCGCGCGTGCCGGTGCGCACTATGCGATCGTAACCGCCGGCACGGCCTCTCCCGCCTTGCAAGCCGCGTTATCATCGGCCACTTTGCGGCGTCGCGTCGGCTCGGCGGAGCTTTGGGAGCTCGCCGACACGCCCGCGCCTGCGGTGGACCTGACCCACGAGCGCGACCAAGCGGCGAGGCGATTCCAGCCATGAGGATACTGCGGGACGGCTTTCACTTTTCGGCGGTCGGCGTGATCCAGGTCGTTGCCGATTCGGCCGTCTACATCCTGCTCACGAAATTTGGACTCGGTCCCGCGGCGGCCAACGTCAGCGGCCGGGTCGGCGGCGCGCTGCTCGGCTTCTGGCTCAACGGACGCGTCACCTTCGCGCAGCGCGAGCAGCCGCATCTGCCGCTGCGATTGATCCGCTACCTGTTCTTGTGGACCGTGCTGACGGCGATCAGCACGGCGGCGCTGGTAGGCATTGCGCAGCACGAAGGTCTGGCGAGCTCGTGGTGGTGCAAACCGCTCATCGAGACGGCGCTCGGGTTGACCAGCTTCCTCGTGTCGCGGCACTGGGTGTATCAGCGGTGATCGCAAAACGAAGAGGGCGATGCTTGCGCATCGCCCTCTTCGGAAGCATGGCCGAGTCGGCGCCGGCTCAGACCGGAGCCGGCGCGAGCGCGTAGCCGCGCAGGCGCGAAGCGAATTCCTGCAAGGCGCGAATGCCGCTCGCCTCGGCTTCATGGCACCATTCCTGAAGCGCCGTGAGCATGGCCTCGGCGCCGCCGTTGCCGCGCTCGAGCACGCCGGCAAGGCGCGCACGGAAATCGCACACCTTGGCAAGCACCGGGCGCTGCTCGACGATTTCCTGCAAGCGCTCGCGCGAATGCTCATCGAGCCAGCGACCGCCGTTGGCGAGCGCCTTGCGCAGCGCACGCGGCAGCGCTTTCAGGCTGGCGCCCGCGGCGGCGGCTTCGTCGCGCAGGGTCGGCGCGATGACGCCGCGGAAATAGTCCGTCATGACCTGGAAACGGTGCGTGAGCAGAGCCTTCAGCGTTTCCGTGTCGGGCAGCGGCATGTTCGGTCGCACGTCGAGCGCGGGCGCGACGCGCAGCACCTTCGCCAGACCGAGCTTCTCGAAACCGCGGATCAGCGCCCAACCGATGTCGAACTCGAACTTGCGCAGCGCGAACTTCGCCGAGCTCGGAAACGCATGGTGGTTGTTGTGCAGCTCTTCGCCGCCGATGAAGAATCCCCACGGGCTCAGGTTCGTGGCCATGTCCGTGGTTTCGAAGTTGCGATAGCCCCACCAATGGCCGAGCCCGTTGACGACGCCTGCGGCCCAGAACGGAATCCAGACCATCTGCAACGCCGAGATCGCCACGCCCCAGATGCCGAACAGCGCGATGTTGATCACGAACATCAAGGTCGGGCCGATGTATTCGTTCTTGCCGTAGAGATGGCGTTCGAGCCAGTCGTCGGGCGTTCCGCGGCCGTATTTTTCGAGCGTCGGCGCGTCGTGCGCGGCCACGCGATAGAGATCCACGCCCTGCCAGAGCACGGTGTTGATGCCGAAGACCTTGGGGCTGTGCGGATCCTCTTCGGTCTCGCACTTGGCGTGGTGCTTGCGATGCACGGCGACCCATTCCTTCGTGATCATGCCGGTGCTGAGCCAGCTCCAGAAACGGAAGAAGTGCGCGAGCACGGGGTGGAAATCCACGCCGCGATGCGCCTGGCTGCGGTGCAAGTACAGCGTGACCGAGAAGATCGTCAACTGGGTGACGACGAAGAAGTAGACGAGCTTGACGAGCCACGAGGCATGCGTCGCGCCGTTGGCGAGGAAGTTCAGAACGAGGTCTAACATGACGGGAATCTTGCCCCTGGGAGAGAGGAAACTATACGTGAGCGCACCAACCCCCGCCAGTGACGAAGGATCGTCGCCGAGCAGAGATTGGGCACGCTTGCTGCGAATCAATAGACCAGCAACAATCGCGCCAGTTCCCTAGAGAATTCCATGTCCTCGCCACCCTTGCTGCGCCTGAGCGGGATCGGCCGCGTCGCCGCGGGCCGCAACGTCGTCGCCGGCCTCGATCTCGCGCTCGATCGCGGCAGCGCGCTCGGCCTGCTCGGCGTAAACGGAGCCGGCAAATCGACGACCTTGCGCATGATCGCCGGGGTGCTGGCGCCGACCGCGGGCCGCATCGAGATCGCCGGACGGGACCGTCGCGACGATCCGCACGCGCTTGGCAGATTGCTGGGCTATCTCCCGGAACAGGTGCCGCTGTACGGCGAACTCTGCCCCGAAGAATACCTGGTCTTCTGCGCGCGCCTGCGCGGCCTCGGCGCTCGGCAGGCGCGCCGCGCAGCCGACATGGCCATCGAGCGCTGCGGTTTGGGCGACGTCCGGGGGCGCCTGCTCGGCCGGCTCTCCAAGGGCTTCCAACAGCGCGCCGGTATCGCTCAGGCGATCGTGCACGACCCCGCGCTGCTCGTGCTCGACGAGCCCGCGTCGGGACTCGATCCACTGCAGGCGGCGAACATCCGGGTGCTCATCACGGAACTCAAGGCGGAGCGGGCGGTGATCCTCTCGACGCACCTTCTGCCGGACGTGCAGGCGTGCTGCGACCGCGTCGCGATCCTGCACCGGGGACGGCTCCGCTACGATGGGCCGCTCGAGTCCGAGCGCGGTTTCCTGCGCGTGAGCGTCGAGGCCGAGCTCGACACCGACACCTGGGCGAAGTTGCCGGGCGTTGCGAGCGCCGAACGGTCCGGCAACGGCTGGCGCGTGCAGCTCGCACCGTCGGCAACGCCCGGCGAGCTCGCGAGCGCCATCGTGAGTCGCGGCTACGGTCTCGTCGAGTTCGGCCGCGAGCACGCCGGGCTCGAAGAGATTTTTCTGCGCATCGCGGTCGAAGCCGACGTCGCCGAGGCCGCGTGATGCGCACGCTCGTGCTCGCCGGCAACGATCTGCGGCGCTTCTTCGTGCAGCCCACGCCGTGGGTGCTGCTCGCGGCGCTGCTCGCGCTGCTCGCCTACTTCTTCTTGCTGTCGCTCGATGCCTATTTGCGGCTGATGCCGAAGCTCGCGGGCTTGCCCGATGCGCCGGGAGTGACCGATCTCGTCGTGCTGCCGTCGCTGAGAGCGCTCGCGAGCCTGCTGCTGATCGTCGTTCCGCTCACGGGCATGCGGGCGATCGCGGGTGAGCGCCAGGCCGGCACGCTGCCGCTGCTGATCGCCTCGGGTGTCGGTGATGTTGGCCTCGTGCTCGGCAAATTCCTGAGTCTCGCCGTTTTCTTCGGCGTGACCGTGGCGCTGGCGCTGGCCATTCCGCTCAGCTTGGAGTGGGGAACGAGCCTCGATCTTGGGCGGCTCGGCGCGGCGGGCTTGGGTCTCGTGCTGTTCGCGGGCGCCCTCGCAGCGATCGCGCTGGCGGTATCGAGCTTTGCCGCACAGCCGCTCGCGGCGGCCGGCATGGCCCTGATCCTCGACCTCGCACTGTGGATGGCCGACGCCGGCGCGCGCTATGAAGGCGTGAGCAGCAGTTTCCTGAACTATCTTGCGCTGCCGACGCATCTCGAACCGTTCCTGCACGGCGTCGTGGCCAGCGTCGACGTCGTCTATTTCGTTCTTCTTGCCGCCGTCGCCCTCGCGCTCGCCGCGCGCCGCGTCGGCGCACTGCGCGGGTCCGGCTGACGTGCGCACGTACCTCGAACACATCGTCTTCGCGATCCTGCTCCTCGCGGCGGCCGTGCTCGCCGCCTTCCTGAGCACGCGCTTCGGCTCGCGCCACGATTTCAGCTTCGCTCAGCGCGCGAGCCTCGATGCGCAGACCGTGGCGCTGCTGCGCGAGCTCGACGGTCCCGTCGCGATCGTCTCCTATTCCCCGCACGATCCCGAGCTGCGCGCGGCGATCGCGGACTTCATCGCGCGCTACGAGCGGCTCAAGCCCGACGTCTCTCTGAGCTTCGTCGATCCGGATGCCGATCCGGCGGCCACGCGCGAAGCGGGAATCCAGATCAACGGCGAGCTCGTCATCCGCTACCAAGGCCGCCGCGAGCAACTCAAGGTGCTGACCGAGCGCGAGCTCGACAACGCCCTCGTGCGGCTCGCGCGGACGCGCGATCGCCTGGTGGCCTTCCTCGCAGGCGATGGCGAGCGCCAGCCGGACGGCAAGGGCAATGCCGATCTCGGCAATTTCGGCGCCTTGCTGAAGGCGCAGGGCGTGCGAGCGATCCCGCTCAATCTCGACGCGGGCTCGCGCATTCCCGAGAACGTCGACGTGCTCGCGATCGCCGGTCCGCGCGCGCCGATCGCGCCGGCCGTGGCCCGCGAAATCGCCGACTATCTCGATCGCGGCGGCAACCTGCTCTGGCTCGCCGAACCCGGCGACGACGTGGGATTGGAACCGCTCGCGAAGGCGCTCGGCCTGCGTGTGCTCGACGGGACCGTCGTCGACGGCGGCGGCGCGGCTTTCGGCATCGGCGATCCGAGCTTCGTGGCCATTTCCACATATCCACAAAGCGACATCACGCGCGACTTCGCCCTGACCACGCTGTTCCCCCAGGCCGCTGCGCTCGCGGTAGTCGCCGGATCGCCGTGGCGGCTCGTGCCGCTGCTGCGCACGAGCGCGAAATCGTGGACCGAAACCGGCCCGATCCCCAAGGCCGGCGAAGCGACCACGATCAGTTTCGATGCAGCGAAAGGCCAGATCCCCGGCCCGCTCGACATCGGCGTCGCGTTGAGCCGGCTGTCGCCGAGTCCGGCCAAGCGCGAGCAGCGCGTCGTGGTGATCGGCGACGGTGACTTCCTTTCGAACGCGTTCCTCGGCAACGGCGGCAACCGCGAGCTCGGCCAGCGCGTTTTCGATTGGTTGCTCGGCGACGACGCGCTGATCCGCATTCCCGACAAAGGTGCGCCGGATCGCGAGCTCGCGCTCGGCGCGACGGCGCTTGGCGCGATCGCCTTCGGTTCCCTGGTCGGCCTGCCGGCGCTGCTGCTCGCCATCGGCGCCGCGATCCAGTGGCGCCGCCGCCGCGCCTGAGACGACGCCATGCGCCGCGACCGCCGCAGCCTGTTCGTTCTCGCCATCGCCGTGGCGACGCTCGGCACGGCGACCTGGCTCGAACTCCGCCGCGAGCGCGCCTCGATCGAGACCTTGACGACGCTCGACACGAGTGCGGTCGCGCACATCGAGATCCGTTGCAGCGCGGTGTGCCGCAGCCGGCGCTTCGAGCGCGTGTCCGGTGCGTGGCGCATGCTCGAGCCGTACGCGGCGCCTGCCGACGGCGTCGCGGTGGCGCGCCTGCTCGCGATCGCGCATGCTCCGGTACGCACGCGCCTGGATGCCGCGGCGGTCGATCCCGTCAAGCTCGGTCTCGCCCCGGCGCAGGTGACGCTCGTGCTCGACGGCACGACGATCCTGATCGGCGACGAAGACCCTATCGAGCACGATCGCTACGTCCGCATCGGCGATGCGCTGCTGCGCGTGCCCGACCGCTTCGGCGCGCGGCTCTACGAATCGCCCGAGAGCGAGCTTGAGGATCGGCCCGCCGCACCCGATCATTGAGCCATGCCCGAATTGCCCGAAGTCGAAACCACGCGGCGCGGCATCGCACCGCAACTCGTCGGCCATCGCGTCGACACGCTCACGATCCGCCAGCCGCGCTTGCGCTGGCCGATTCCGCCTGCGGTGCGGCGCCTCCTGCCCGGTCAGCGCGTCGAGGCGGTCGAACGCCGCGCGAAATACCTGCTCGTGCACACGGCCGCCGGCAGCGCGCTCATGCATCTCGGCATGTCGGGCTCGTTGCGCGTGCTCGACCGGGACGTGCCCGTCGGCGCGCACGACCACTTCGACTGGCGGCTCGATTCCGGCCGCGTGCTGCGTTACACCGACCCGCGCCGCTTCGGCTGCCTGCTCTGGCAGATGCCGGGCGCGACGCATCCGCTGCTCGCGGGGCTCGGTCCCGAGCCGCTCGAGACCGGCTTCGACGGTGTCCACTTGTGGAAAATGTCGCGCGGCCGCAGCGCGCCCGTGAAGACGTTCCTGATGGATCAGAGCGTCGTCGTCGGCGTCGGCAACATCTACGCGTCCGAAGCGCTGTTCGCGGCCGGCATCCATCCGCGGCGCGCGGCGCGAGCGGTGTCGCTGGCGCGCTACGAGCGTCTGGCCGCGGAGGTCAAGCGCATCCTCGCGTACGCGATCCGCCGCGGCGGCACGACACTGCGCGATTTCCTGAGCCCCGACGGCTCGCCCGGCTACTTCGAGCAGGAATTGTTCGTCTACGGCCGGGCCGGCGAACCGTGCAAGGTATGCGCGGCGCCGGTGCGCGCCGTTACGCTGGGTCAGCGCTCGACGTTCTACTGCCCCGCCTGCCAGCGCTGACCGTCACGCGTTGCCGAGCGGCAGCATGGGCTGCTTGAGCTCGATGCGCCCTTCGCCGCGCGTGATCTTCTTGAATTCGGCGCGGCTCACCGAGACGTAGCGTTCGTTGCCGCCGATCTCGACCTGCGG
>Ga0070741_10016283_pt1 | contig 12437 bp, 14 predicted proteins | sample Coa_R1_4_FD_66440 | JGI IMG/M metagenome (GOLD analysis project Ga0070741, IMG submission 66440) | Surface soil microbial communities from Centralia Pennsylvania, which are recovering from an underground coalmine fire - Coalmine... | ecosystem: Environmental > Terrestrial > Soil > Unclassified ...
TGAGCAGTTCGAACTCCTTGTAGGTGAGGTCCAGCGGGCGGCCGCGCAGCCGGGCGGTGTAGGTCGCCTCATCAATCACCAGTTCGCCGAGAACCAGCGCGCTACCACGGCCCACGCTGGACTCATTGGCGCGGCGGGCGACCAGAAGCCGAAGCCGCGCGTCTACCTCGGCCGGTCCCGCGGTGGGCAGCAGGATCTCGTCGGCTCCCCAGTCAGCCGACAGAGCGACCAGCCCGCCCTCACCGATCACCACCACCACCGGCACCTCCAGCCCGGTCGATCCCAGTAACCGGCACAGGCTGCGGGAACCGGCCAGGTCCAGCCGCGCATCGACCAGCACCGCGTCGTAAGGACCGGCATCGAGCAGTGCCGCGACCTCAGGGGCCGCCGAACGAACGCCGTGTCCCAGCAGGGACAGTGCCGGCAAAACCGAGGCAGGACCAGGGTCCGCGGTGAGCAACAGCAGTTCCATGCCCGTTCCCTCCTGCCTGTTGGAGGCCGGCAATCTCCCCACCGGGGCCGCGACTGCCTTGGATCCCAAGGCCGCGAGCCATGAGGTGTTCTGCGGAGAATACCGTGCCCGTCACAACAACCTTGACGAAGCTTTGTGAAGCTGACGGGATGGCGGAACCGGGTGCGCAAGCTGATCATCGCAGTGCTGGTCGTCGTGGCCCTGGCAGTGGCGGCTGATTTCGGGGCGGCAGCGTTCGCTGAACACACCGTCGCCACCCAGATGCGCCAGCAGCTTGCCCTGCGCAGCGATCCCTCGGTACGGATCAACGGCTTTCCCTTCCTCACCCAGGCCCTGGCCGGCCACTACACCGCAATCGACGTGCAAGCCACCGGGGTGTCGGTGGATCCCTTGCATGATCTCGACGTGGAGGCAACGCTGCACGACGTCGACGCACCGCTTGCCGAGGTGACTTCCGGCGACGTGCACTCGGTCCGGGCGGCGCTGGTGGACGGCCGGGTTCGGATCAAGGACACCGACCTTGGGAGAGCCATCGGGATCGAAGACCTGCGCATCCAGCAGCCATCTGACCAGGAAATCAAGGAACTACTCCCGGCCCGAACACCGGCAAGCGATGCGCCGCATGGCGACCGTGCGCCAGTACGGATGGTGGCCACTACCGACCTTGTGGGCCAGCGCACCGAGATCGTGGGAATCGGATTGATCCAGCTCACCGGCGGTGTGGTGCGGATCACCGTCAGGGACGTCCGGCTGGCGCAGGACGGTGGCTCGGTGGGCCTGCCGCGGGCCGTGCGCCAAACCCTGCTCAACACGCTCAGCACCGAGGTCAAACCGGGTCAGCTGCCCTTCGCCGTCACTCCCACCAAAGTCTGGGTGGACACCGGCTCAGTGGTCGTAGAAGGCACCGCTTCCAACGTTTCGCTGAACCAGATGCGAACCGGCGGTTAGCTGGCGCGCAGCGCCTCCCGGAGGCGGACCCGTGCACCGGTGCGCAGCACCGCATTGCGATAGATCCGGCCCGACAGCCACACCAGGGCCGGGATCATCAGCACCACGGGCGCCACCGCCAGAACTGCCTGCCACACCGGCACGCCACCGAAGGCGAGCCGCATCGGCATCAAAGTGGGCGCAAACAGGGGGATCAGCGAGAGCACCTCGATCAGCCGGCTGTCCGGTTTGCTGGGCAGGATCGAGATGCCTAGCACGTAGGGCACCACGAGCAGCATGAGGATCGGGCCGACCACCCCGGCGATTTCCTCCTGACGGGAGACCAGCGAGCTGGCGGCGGCAAGCACCAGGGCGTAGCTGAAAAACCCGAGCAGGTACCACACCACCAACCACACGACTGTTCCCGCAACTGCCGAAGCCGGGATCGTCAGTGCCCCGGTGACCAGCCCGGCAATCGCCCCACCACCGGCCACGATCGCGATCTGCACCAGGCCTACCTGGCCGATGCCCAACACCTTCCCCGCCATCAGCTGCCACGGCTGGATCGTGGAAAGCAGCAGCTCCACTACCCGGCTGGACTTCTCCTCCACCACACCCTGCGCGACGACCTGGCCCCAGGTCTGCAGTGACAGGTAGATCAGCACGCCGGTAACGATGCCCAGGGCGATCCGCTGGCCGTTGATCTCCGGGGCGGCCTCGAGTGCCGCCACATCTAGCTGGGCTGACGCCACCGCGGCGCTCACCTGAGCCGGATCACCCCCCAGATGGCGAACCTGCGCATCGAGCGCCTGCTGGTGAGCCAATGCAATGAACGCCGCACGCAGCCCTTCGTCGAGAGTTCTGTCCACGACGACCTGGATCGATCCCGACGACCCCACCACGAGGGCATCCAACGCCCCGGACCGGACCTGCTGCTGACCACTGGACTGATCGGGCACCGTAGCCGTCTTCACGTTCGCGCCCGACGCCTCAGCCACCGCCACAAACGGTTGGACCAGTGATGCGTTCTGGCTGGTAAAGCCCACCGAGTGGGCTGAAGACCCGGTGGCCAGCCGGAGCACCACGGGAAACGCGACGACCACCGCGAGCAAGACGAGTGTGCCAATCCGGAAGCCCTTGGATCTGATCCGGGTGGTGATCTCCCGACGTGCGACCAATGCGACCGGCTGCCATGCCGAGCTCACCGGCTCACCCCGCCACCTCGTCGCTGACCACGTTGCGGAACAAGTCCACCAGCGACGGTGGGCGCCACGCGAACTCCCGTACCCGCCCGGTACTCAGCGCCATCTTCAAGACGACCTGGTCATCGAGATCTTGTGGTAGCTCCAGCACGGTGCGCGTGCCATCCTGCGCGCAGACCGTCACACCAGGTATGCCATCAGCCCATCCCCGCGGAGCATCGGGAACATCGACGACAAGCTGGCTGCTGGCGCCGCTGCGCAATTCGTCCACCGAGCCGCAGGCCACCATCGCTCCGCCGCGGACGATGCCCACCCGATCGCACAGCCGCTGCACCAGATCCAGCTGGTGGCTGGAAAAAAGCACGGGGACCCCCTGCGCGCACTTCTCCCGCAGCACCTCGCTCATGATCTCCACTGCCACCGGGTCGAGGCCGGAGAACGGCTCGTCGAGCACCAGCAGTGCCGGGTCGTGCACCAGCGCCGCAGCGAGCTGAACGCGCTGCTGGTTGCCCAGGCTCAACTTCTGTACCTCGTCATCGCGGTGCGCGGCCACGCCGAGGCGCTCGATCCAGGCCCGCACCGATCGTTTGGCGACAGTCGGCGGCTGGCCATGCAACCGAGCCAGGTAGATCAGCTGCTCACCGACCGGCATCTTCGGGTAGAGCCCGCGTTCTTCCGGCATGTACCCGATGCGCCGCCTGCTTTCCAGATCGATCGGGCGACCATCCCACCGGACCTCGCCCCGGTCAGCAGCAAGCACACCGAGCGCGATCCGCATCGTGGTGGTCTTGCCCGCTCCGTTGCTGCCGACGAAGCCAAACAGCTCGCCAGCATGTACCTCGAAGGTCATCTCCCGCAACGCGACAACATCTCCGTACCGCTTGAAGACTGCGTCAACCTCCAACCGGTTGGTCATCCACGTCCTTCCGGGGCGTATCGGGAGAGGTTTTCCGCATGCACGGGGACCACGACACTACAGACGGCACCGACGCCACTGGCACCTTCGTGGAATGGCGGTCCCGCACAGCGGGACTGTCGGGTAGTGTCGCTGTCGTGCACCCGCTGCTAACCAAGCGCCGGGCTGTTGATTTCTGCCGCCTGAACAGCAGCCTCTGTTGCCTGGCCTGACCGGGCAGCTACTCCTCGATGATCGCGGGTGCCTTTTAGCGATTCTTCGCGCATCGCCCGAATTGTCACAGACGAGCAGCACCGGGAAATGTCTTCGAAGTAAACGATTTAAATACACACCGCCATCAACATGGAACGAGGAGCTGTCGCATGAGCCGCGAAAACGTCCTGGTCACGCCCGACTGGGCAGAGCAGAACCTGGACACCGACGGCGTCGTCTTCGTCGAGGTCGACGAGGACACCACCGCCTACGACGCTGGGCACATCCCCGGTGCTGTGAAGATCAACTGGAAGACCGAGCTCCAGGACCCGGTGATCCGCGACTTCGTGGACAAGGGCGCCTTCGAGAAACTGCTGTCGGATAAGGGCATCAGCAACGACGACACCGTCGTGCTTTACGGCGGTAACAACAACTGGTTCGCCGCTTACGCCTACTGGTATTTCAAGCTCTACGGGCACGACAATGTCAAGCTGCTCGACGGCGGGCGCAAGAAGTGGGAACTCGACGGCCGTCCCTTGAACACCGACGAGGTGAAGCGACCGGCCACCAGCTACACCGCCAAGCACGACCAGGACACCTCGATCCGGGCATTCCGGCAGGAAGTGGTCGATGCGATCGGCAACAAGAACCTGGTCGACGTCCGGTCACCGGACGAGTTCGCCGGCAAGATCCTGGCACCGGCCCACCTGCCGCAAGAGGTAGCGCAGCGTCCCGGGCACATCCCTACGGCGATCAACGTGCCCTGGTCGAAGGCCGCCAACGATGACGGCACCTTCAAGTCCGACGACGAGCTGCGGGCACTGTACGAGGGTGCCGGGCTGGACAACGGCAAGCCGACCATCGCCTACTGCCGCATCGGTGAGCGGTCCAGCCACACCTGGTTCGTGCTGCACGAACTGCTCGGACAGCCCGACGTCAAGAACTACGACGGGTCCTGGACCGAGTACGGCTCGCTGGTCGGCGCCCCCATCGAGCTCGGCAGCAAGGGCTGAGCGCGGTGTGCGGGGCACCGGAACAGACCCAGGTCTTGCCACCGGGCACCGACCTGTCCAAGCAGACCGTGCTGACCGGCACGGTGCGGGCAGAGGGGGAACCACTCGGCGGAGCGTACGTCCGGTTGCTCGACGGCACCGGTGAGTTCACCGCCGAGGTGGTGTCCTCAGCCTCCGGCCAGTTTAGGTTCTTCGCCGCCCCGGGCACCTGGACCGTCCGCGCTTTGCACCGATCCGGTGTCGGTGAAGCAACGGTCACCGCCGACGCCCCTGGCCTGTACACCGTCACCGTGACCGTGTCCTGACCACCCCGGGTTGGTGGCTCTTCAAGGACTACCAACCCCGGTAGTCGACGTCGTTAACGGCCGCCAACCCCGCCAGCGTGCTGACGGGGTTGGCGGCCGTTATGAGTAAGCCACGACGGGGTTGGTAGTCCTTGAAGAGCCACCAACCTGCTCGGAACGTTAGGTATATTGCCTGGTTATGGCGAGCGCGCCACCGCCCGGCCCGCCGCTGCCGGCCGCGATCCAGGCCGGGCTGATCTGGCTGGATCCGATCCGCTTCGTCGATACCTGCCACCGCCGCTATGGCGATGTGTTCGCCATTCGCATTCCTGTGATCGGCACGCTGGTGTTCCTGGCCAACCCCGAGCACATCCGGATGGTTGCCCGCGGCGATCCCGCGATCTTTCATGCCGGTGAGGCAGCCGCGCCGCTAGCCCAGGTGGTCGGCAGGCACTCGCTGCTCGTCATCGACGATGACAAGCACCGGCGCAGCCGCAGCCTGATGTTGCCGGCCTTCCACGGCGATGCGGTGCGCCGCCAGATCGCCGAGATGATCGCCATCACCGCCGAGGAGGTGGCGCGGTGGCCGGTCGGTGAACCGTTCCCGCTGTACCCCCGGATGCAGCGGCTCACCCTCGAGGTGATCCTGCGCACCGTCATCGGGGTGCACGACCGGCACCGGCTTGCCGCGCTGCGGGCGGCGCTGCCCCCCATGATGGAAATCGGCTCCCCAGTGGAGCTGATCCCGCCACCGGAGGCGTTGCTGCGGTTTGGCATGTGGCGCCGCCGCGCCCAGCGCAGGGCCGCTGCTGTGGAGCTACTCAACGATGAAATCCACCGTTGCCGCGCCGACCCGCAGCTGGAACAGCGAACCGACGCGCTGGCGATGCTGGTGCGCAGCGGCAGCAGCACAGCAAGCGCGGGCGAGCCTATGCCCGACGACGAGCTCGTCGACCAACTCGTCACGCTGCTGCTGGCCGGGCACGACACCACGGCAACGGCGCTGTCTTGGGCATTCGAGCGGTTGACCCGCCATCCCGAGCTGCTGGCGCGCACCGCGCACGCCGCCGCCGACGGCGATGAGGCCTGGCTTGACGCGGTGTGCAGGGAAAGCTTGCGGATACGGCCGGTGGTCTTCGAGTTCGGCCGCAAGCTCACCGCTGACCTGCAGCTTGGCGGGTATCACCTCCCGGCTGGCGTCATCCTGGCTCCCAGCATCAACTTGGTGCAGCACAGCAGCCGGTACTACCCCGACCCGGACTCCTTCCAGCCGCAACGCTTCCTTGGCCAGCGGCCCGACCCGGCCGTCTGGCTGCCCTTCGGTGGTGGGGTACGCCGCTGCCTAGGTGCCACCTTCGCGCAGGTGGAGATGCGCACCGTATTGCGGGAGATCCTGCTCCGGGTGGAGCTCGCCGCAACCACGGCGCCGGACGAGCCGGTCCGAGCCCGGCACGTGACGATGGTCCCGCGGCAAGGAGCGGTCGTCACCGTGCGCCGCCGCATCGCCGCTGCTCGCCTCGCAACGGCGTCATGAGTCAGCCGCAGTTACCCCGCCGCGATTGTCCGACTCAAACCAGGTAGGGCGGGCTGCACGGCAGCGCACCACCTCCGAGATGGCCAGCACGGAGCCAATGGCAGGCTAATGACCCCTAAACAGCCGGTAGCTGGGGAGGTATGCAGATGGGTCGAGGGGCAGTGGTGGTAGCTGCGGCAGCAGTGGCAGCAGTAGCGACACTCGGGGGCTGCGGGAACGGGGCCAGTACCGGGCCCGGCGCCAATCCCAGCGGTGCGTCGGCGAAGCCGCCGGCCGCATCGACCACCGTCCGCACGATCAATGTCAAGGTCCGTGGCGGCAAGGCCACCGGCGACACCGGCCGGATCGCGGTGGCCACCGGCACGCCGATCGTGCTGTCGGTGAGCAGCGACGTGGCTGACGAGATCCACGTGCACGGCTACGACCGCAAGGCCAACATTCCCGCCGGCGCCACCGCGGCGGTGACGTTCGTCGCAAACACTCCCGGTGTTTTCGAAGTGGAGCTGGAGAACTCCAAGTTGCAGCTGCTGCAACTGCAAGTGGGCTGATACCGCCAGGCACGCTCGACGGATCAGCCTATGATCTCGGGCGTGGTAGCCACCGGCGGTTCCAGCGGCGACGAGGCATTGCGGCTCGCCGCGCAGCGCGCGCAGCGCACCGGCGTGCGCAACATGCCCGAGTTCACCGATCTACCGGTTCCCGGTGACACCGCCAACCTGCGGGAGGGCCCTGAGCTGCATCCGCAGTGCCTCATGCTGCTGCCCCTGGTCGGGGTCTGGCGTGGCGAGGGAGAGGTCGTCTACCCGACCATCGACGGGCCGTTCCGCTTCGGGCAGCAGCTGGTGATCTGCCACGACGGGCGGCCGTTCCTGCGTTACGAGTCGCGCGCGTGGTTGCTCGACGCTGACGGCAACGTGATCCGGCCGGCAGCCCGGGAAACCGGGTTCTGGCGGCCCCAGAGCGACGACACCATCGAGCTGCTCGCCGCCCACGGCACCGGCATCCTGGAGCTGTACTACGGGCAGCCCCGCAACCAGACCTCATGGGAGCTGGGCACCGACACGGTGGTGCGCAGCGCGACGGCCAAGGACGTCACCGCAGCGCACCGGCTCTACGGCATCGTCAATGGCGGCGACCTGGCCTACGTCGAGGAGCGCGCCATGGTCGGCCAACCGATGCAACCCCACGTCTCGGCCCGCTTGCAACGCGTAGCCGGCTGACAGACGGAACAGTCGCAGGAGCAGGGGGCACAGAAAATAGTCAGCCCCCGGGGCTTGCCGCGCGTGTAGCGGCGGGCCCAAGCGGGACTAGTGCTCGGGCGACCCCGGGGGCCGGGTGACTGCCTTGGATTCGCCGGCCGCCTCTCGCATCCCCGCCGCCATGATCAACGGTCAGGGTGGAGGTGGCCTTCCACGGCCGTCGGCGGCTCTAGCTGGCAGCCACCTCACGAGTCCTATAGCCGTTCAACCTTGGACCACCTCCTTTCCCGTGTACTTTCACGCTATCCGCGCCGTAGTAGGCCCGCAATGGATTAGCCCCCTCAATGCAGGGTCACCCCGCAGCGCCACGAGTGACCAGGCGCGATACCCGTTCGGGCAGGGCAGTCGCGCTACCATCGTCGGTGTGGACACCAGCCTGCGCCGCACATTGCATGAGCGCGGGATGCGGATGACCCCGCAACGCCAGCTGGTGCTCGACGCCGTGCGGGAGTTGGAGCACGCCACCCCAGAACGTATCTGCGAACACGTGCAACGCGTCGCACCCGCGGTCAACATCACGACCGTCTACCGCACCCTTGAGCTGCTCGAGGGGCTTGATCTGGTGCGCCATACCCACCTCGGGCACGGCGCGCCCACTTACTCCACCCAAGGACATCAACATGTCCACCTGGTGTGTCACCGCTGCGAAGCCCTCATCGAGGTGCCACCCGAGGAGCTTGCCGATCTGATCGAGCGGTTGCGGTCCCGGTTCGGGTTCGTGGTTGACGCCAGCCACCTGGCGCTGTCTGGGCGCTGCGCCAAGCATGCCGAGCCGACCATGGAGAACGACGGCTCGTGACCTCGCCCTTGCTAGCACACCCGGGTGCGATACCCCCGCCGGAGCAGTCTCCAGACCTTGACGTCGCCTGGCACTATGGAGACCCGCTTGGTGAACAGCGCACCGCCGAGCGCGGCGTGGTGGTGGTAGACCGGTCCAACCGGGAGATCCTTGCGGTGCCGGGTGAGGACCGGCTGAGCTGGCTGCACACCATCACCTCCCAGCACCTGCTCGCGCTCGGTGAAGGTGAACATACCGAGGCACTGGTGCTGGACCTGCACGGCCACGTCGAGCACCACGCGGCGGTGTCGCATGTGGACAGCACGGTATGGCTAGACACCGAGCCGGGTAGAGCGCAGGGACTGCTGGCCTACCTGAAATCGATGATCTTCTGGTCGAAGGTGGAGCCCCGGGACGCAACAGCAGAGCTGGCCGTGTTGTCCGTGCTCGGCCCGCGCACCGACCACGTGCTCACCCAGGTAGGAGGGCTCGGCGGTTTCGTCCGCGTAGCAACGGGCCGTACCGACCTCGTCGTGCCGCGTGACGAACTGACCCAAGCTTGGCACCGCCTCGTTGACGCGGGTGCGACCCCGGCGGGCAGCTGGGCGTACGAGGCGCTGCGGGTAGCGGGGCTGCGCCCGCGGCTGGGCGTCGACACCGACGAGCGCACCATCCCGCACGAGGTCGGCTGGATCGGTCCTGCGGTGCACTTGAACAAGGGCTGCTACCGGGGGCAGGAAACGGTCGCTCGGGTCGCCAATCTCGGTCGGCCGCCACGGCGGATGGTGCTCCTGCACCTGGAGTCACCCGAGCAGGTACCGGCCACCGGAGACCCGGTACGGGCTGGCGAGCGGGTGGTTGGCCGGGTCGGCACCGTGGCCGTCCACCACGAGCTCGGCCCGATCGCTCTGGCTCTGCTCAAACGCTCGGTTGAACCCGCCACGCCCCTGCAAGCCGGTCCCGCGTCAGCGTCGATCGAACCGGCGTCCGTTCCCCCCGACACCGGCGAACCGCCTGGCCGCGCCGCGCTGCGCCGTCTCAGGGGATAGCACAACACGCTGGGAGTCACACCGCTCACGACGTGGAGCGCGCGCATCACCCCGTTGGAGGCCGTAGGCGGCGGCGCAGGTGGCAGGATAAGCGATGTGATCGAGCGGATACTTGAGCCCGGGTTTGTGGCTGGGCTGGCGGAACTTCCGATGGAGGAGGTGCGGGCGCGGCGGGATCTCGCGGCACAGGAGGAGACGAACCTGTCATACCTTCGGCGGCTGTTGCACGCCCGGATCGACATCGTCCGCGCGGAACAGCGCCGCCGGCAGGAAGGCAGCAACGCTCCCGTCGTCACCGAGCTGGCGACGATCCTTGCCGAGAACGCCATCGCCCCGGCAACCGGATCGGGCCGCCATCAAACGCTCCAGCCGTCCACGGCCGAGGTGCATCGACGCCACATCGAGGCGCTGGTCGCCGATGTCGATCTCTCCGACGTGACCTCGCTGTCCGCCGGGCAGCTTGCCAGCGCGCTGGCGGCCTACCAGGCGGAGGAAACGTCGGTGTCCCGGCACCGCCGCGAGGTGCAGCATGTGGTGGATACCTGCAATGCCGAGATCGGTTCGCGGTATGCCCGCGGAACGGCCTCAGTGGACGAACTACTCGCCGCGCAACGCCGGCTCACCGACTGAGATCCGCGCGACACTCCATCAGGAGCCGCCACGTCGCATCTGCTGTGGAGAACCCTGTACGGTGGTATCTAACGAAGTTGTCGAGCGAACGAGGCCGCCGTTCCCCCGGACGGCCCCGTCCCTGCGTTGCGAGGGGGTCGAGCCATGGGGCGCGGCCGAGCCAAGGCCAAGCAGACGAAGGTGGCCAGAGAGCTGAAGTACAGCTCTCCCGCCACGGATCTCGAAGCTCTGCAACGAGAGCTGTCGGGCGGCAACGGCGACAACCACAGTGACAGCTACGGTGAATCCGACCGCGGCGAGGACGCTTACGCCGACGACTACGATGAGTACCGTCGCTGACCGGCGCTGACGGGTCAAAACCGCGGATGCTCACCGCGCAGTACTGCACGCACGGAATCTTTCGCCACGAGGTCAGCCACGTCTCGTGATTTGAACACTTCGCCCAGAACCCACGCAGGCACGTGCCGCGCGGTGAGCACGGCTAGCGCGCGATCTACCTCGGCGGGGTCGACCACGGCGAGCATCCCGACCCCCATGTTGAAGGTACGTTCCATCTCCGCGCGCTCCACCCGTCCCCGGCGGGCGATCAGTGCGAACTCCGCGGCCGGCGTCCAGCTGTCCCGCTCGAGAACCGCAACCAGCCCGCGCGGTATCACTCGTGACAGGTTCGCCGCCACCCCCCCGCCGGTGATGTGCGCGAACGTGCGCACCTCCGTCTCCGCGACCAGCGCCAGGCAGTGCTTGGCGTAGATCCGGGTGGGTTGCAGGAGCTGCTCTCCGAGCGTGCGGCCGAACTCCTCGACATGCCCATCCAGGGGCATCCGGGCGATGTCCAGCAGCACATGCCGGGCTAGCGAGTAGCCGTTGGCATGCAACCCCGACGAGCCCATCGCCACCACCACGTCGCCCGGCCGGACGCGCTCAGGCCCAAGGATGGCGTCGGCTTCGACTACGCCCACCCCGGTAGCGGACAGGTCGTAGTCGTCGTGGGTCATCATCCCGGGATGCTCGGCGGTCTCCCCACCCAGCAGCGCGCATCCCGCCTGGACACAACCATCGGCGATGCCCCGGACTAGTTCTGCGATCCGCTCCGGCACCACTTTCCCGACCGCGATGTAGTCCTGCAGGAACAGCGGCTCGGCGCCGCAGACCACCAGGTCGTCGACGACCATCGCGACCAGATCGATACCGATGGTGTGATGCACGCCCGTCGCCTGGGCTACCGCAATCTTGGTGCCGACCCCGTCGGTGGAACTGGCCAGCACGGGTTCACGCCAGCGGTCCAGTTTGAGTTTGAACAGGCCGGCGAAGCCACCGATCGTGCCCAACACTTCCGGGCGCCGCGCCCGCTCGGCGTGGGGACGCAGGGCGGAGACCGCCCGCTCCCCCGCAACGATGTCTACCCCGGCCGCCGCGTAAGTGGCGTGCGGGCTGTCGATCTCGGTCATGGCAGGCGCTCCAGGACACGAAAATTGATGGCGCGAGAATGCCCGACGAGCTATTACCGCCACGTTACCCGGTCAGAGTCCGGCCCGGTCGTCCCCGTTTTACTGAAAGCCGACTTACCGGGCGCCGACTCCCTCAGGGACGGCGCAGAGCATCTTCGGCTCCTGCGCCTACCGGCAAGACTGGCGCAGCGTCGCCCGCGACACCACGCGGTGCCCCGTCGTTACCCTCGAGCAGGTGCTTGCCTATGGCCTGGGGAGGAAGCGCGATCGGATAGCGGCCATCGAAGCACGCCGTGCACAGCCGGGACGCCGGCTGCTCGGAGGCCGCAATAAGGCCGTCCAGGCTGACATAACCAAGACTGTCCGCCCCGATAGAGCGCCGGATCCCGTCGATATCAGCACCATTGGCGATCAGCTCGGCGCGGGAGGCGAAGTCGATGCCGTAGAAGCACGGCCAGCGCACCGGAGGGCTGGCGATGCGGACGTGCACCTCGATCGCGCCGGACTCGCGCAACATCCGGACCAGCGCCCGCTGGGTATTGCCGCGGACAATGGAGTCGTCCACCACCACCAGGCGCTTGCCGCGGATGACGTCCCGCAGCGGGTTGAGCTTGAGGCGGATACCCAGCTGGCGGATCGTCTGGGACGGCTGGATAAAGGTGCGCCCCACGTAGGCGTTTTTCACCAGACCCTTGCCGTACGGGATGCCCGAGTATTCGGCGTACCCGATCGC
>Ga0070741_10016284_pt1 | contig 12436 bp, 13 predicted proteins | sample Coa_R1_4_FD_66440 | JGI IMG/M metagenome (GOLD analysis project Ga0070741, IMG submission 66440) | Surface soil microbial communities from Centralia Pennsylvania, which are recovering from an underground coalmine fire - Coalmine... | ecosystem: Environmental > Terrestrial > Soil > Unclassified ...
CTGGAGCTGCTCACGATCGGGCGCGTCAGCGTCGACCTCTACGCCGAGCAGCTCGGCGTCCCTTTCGCGCAGGTGCAGTCGTTCGCGCAGTCGATCGGCGGCAGCCCCACGAACGTCGCGGTGGCGGCCGCCCGGCTGGGCCGCCGCGCCGCCGTCGTCACCGCCGTGGGCGACGAGGACTTCGGCGAGTACGTGCGGGAGAAGCTGCGCGGCTTCGGCGTCGACACGAGCTTCGTGGGCACGCACCCGACGCTGCGCACGCCGCTCGCGTTCGCGGCGATGGACCCGCCCGAGGACCCCAAGCTCCTCTTCTACCGGGAGCCCTCCGCGCCGGACGAGCACGTCGAGGCGACCGACGCGCTGGTCGACGCCGCACGCACCGCGGAGATCTTCTGGGTGGCGGGATCGTGCCTCTCCGGCGAGCGCACCGGTCCCACGACCCGCCGGCTGCTCGAGCAGCGCGCGCGCCGGCGCCACACCGTGCTCGACCTCGACTACCGGCCGACGTTCTGGCCCAGCGAGGGGGAGGCGCACCGCGCCGTCTCCGCGGCGCTCGCCCATGCGACCGTCGCGGTCGGCAACCGCCGCGAGTGCGAGGTCGCCGTGGGCAGCGCCGACCCTGACGAGGCGGCCGACCGCCTGCTCGCGCGCGGCCTCGAGCTCGCCGTCGTCAAGCTCGGCGGCGACGGCGTGCTCGTCGCGACCCAGGCGGCGAGGACGCTCGTCCCACCCGTGCCGGTCGAGGTCGTCTGCGGCCTCGGCGCGGGCGACGCGTTCGGGGGCGCGCTCTGTCACGGGCTGCTCTCCGGCTGGGACCCGGTCGAGGCCGTGCGCTACGCGAACGCGGCGGGCGCGATCGTCGCCTCGCGGCTCCTGTGCGCCGACGCGATGCCGGTCGCGAGGGAGGTGGAGGAGGTGATGGAGGGCGCGCGTGCCTGAGGCGACGACGACCCGGCTCCACTTGCCCGCGGGCGCGGCGGCCGCGGAGGGCGACCCCGTCGTCGTGACGCCCGCGAGCGCAGGCTGGACGTACTGCGGCCTGCGCGTCCTGCGCCTGCGGGCGGGCGAGCAGCGGGAGCTCGCCACCGCCGGCGAGGAGCTGGCCGTGCTGCCGCTCGCGGGCTCGGTCTCGGTCGAGGTCGAGCGTCGCCGCTTCGAGCTCGAGGGCCGGGAGAGCGTGTTCGCGCGCGTGAGCGACTGGGCGTACGTGCCCCTCGACGCCGAGGTGCGCCTGGCGAGCGCCCACGGAGCCGAGCTCGTGCTCGCCACGGCGCGCGCGGAACGGCGCTTCGAGCCGGCCTACGTCCCGGCTGCGGCGGTGCCCGTCGAGATCCGCGGCGCCGGCCAGGCGACGCGGCAGGTGACGAACTTCCTCTCGCCCGAGGGCTACCCCGGCGCCGACCGCCTGATCGCCGTCGAGGTGCTGACACCCGACGGCAACTGGTCCTCCTACCCGCCGCACAAGCACGACGACACGCCCGGCTCGCTCGCGAACAACGAGGAGATCTACTACTTCCGCATCGGCCGCGCCGGCTCCCTCGCGACGAGCGAGGAGGGCTTCGCGCTGCACCGCACGTACACCGCCGACGGCTCGATCGACGAGACCGTGACCGTGCGCGACGGCGACGTGTTCCTCGTCCCGCGCGGCTACCACGGGCCGTGCGTCGCGGCACCCGGCTACCCGCTCTACTACCTCAACGTGATGGCCGGGCCCAACCCGACGCGGACGATGGCGATCGTGGACGACCCCGACTACGCCTGGATCCGGCCCGCGTGGGACGGCATGGAGACGGACCCTCGTTGTCCGCTGACGACGCCGGAAGGTCCGCGGTGAGGCGGCGTGTCGGTGTCGGCGTCGTCGGCTTCGGCTGGATGGGCCAGGCGCACTCGCGCTCCTGCCGCCGCATCCCCATGCTCTTCCCCGACCGGGCGGGCGACCCCGACCTCGTCGTCTGCAGCGACACGGTGCGCGAGCGGCGCGACGAGGCGCTGTCGGCGTTCGGCTTCCGCGAGGCGGCGGACGACTGGCGGCGCGTGTGCGAGCACCCGGACGTGGACGCGGTCTTCGTCACGGCGCCGAACATGCTCCACGTCGAGGTGGTGCAGGCTGCCTGCGCCGCCGGCAAGCACGTCTTCTGCGAGAAGCCCGTCGGCGGCACGCCCGAGCAGACGGCGCGCGCGGCCGCGGCTGCCCGCGAGGCGGGCGTAATCAGCGGCGTCGGCTACAACTACCGCTGCGCGCCGCTCGTCCGCTACGCGGCGGAGCTGCTCGGGAGCGGCCGGCTGGGCGAGGTGCAGCACTACCGCGGCCGCTTCTTCTCCATGTACGGCAACGACCCGCTCGGTGTGCTCAGCTGGCGCTTCCTGCAGGAGGAGGCGGGCTACGGCGCCTCCGCCGACCTGCTCAGCCACGCGATCGACCTGGCGCAGATGCTCGTGGGGCCGATCGTGCGGGTCGTCGGGGCGCGAGGGACGTACATCCGCGAGCGCCCGCTGCCGCAGCCCGGCGCCGGCACCCACTACGGCCGCGGCCGCCCCGGCGACCCCACCGGCGCGGTCACGAACGAGGACTGGGCCGGGGCGCTCGTCGTCTTCGAGAGCGGCGCGCAGGGGACGCTCGAAGCCTCGCGCGCGCTCGTCGGCCCGTCGAGCGAGATGGCGTTCGACCTCTACGGCAGCGCGGGGGCGGTCGGCTGGAGCCTCGAGCGGATGAACGAGCTGCGCCTCTACCTCGCCGGCGACGAGCCGCACGCCGGCTACACCACCGTGCTGGGGGGCGACCGCTTCCCCCGCCACGGCAGCTTCGTGCCGGGCAGCGGCAACGGCATCGGCTTCGAGGACCTGATCGCCATCGAGAACCTCGAGTTCCTCGACGCGGTGGCGCGCGGCGAGCCGTACGTGCCGGGGTTCGAGGAGGCGCTCGCCTGCGTGCAGGTGCAGGCGGCGCTCGTGCGCTCGTGGGAGTCCGAGCGCTGGGAGGACGTGGCTCCGATCGCGGAGGTGATCGCGTGAAGACGGTGCGGCTGACGGCGGCGCAGGCGATCGTTCGGTTCCTGATCGCGCAGCGCACGATCATCGACGGCGAGGAGGTGCCGCTCTTCCCCGGCGTGTTCGCGATCTTCGGGCACGGCAACGTGACGGGGCTCGGCTTCGCGCTCGACGAGGCGCGCGAGCAGCTGCCCACGTACCGCGGCCAGAACGAGCAGGGGATGGCGCTCGCCGCAGTCGGCTACGCGAAGGCGATGCGGCGGCGTCAGGTGATGGTGGCGACCTCGTCGATCGGCCCCGGGGCGACGAACATGGTCACGGCCGCCGGGGTCGCGATGGCGAACCGGCTGCCGCTGCTGCTGCTCTCGGGAGACACCTTCCAGAGCCGCATCCCCGACCCCGTCCTGCAGCAGGTCGAGCACTTCGGCGTGCCGTCGACGACGGTCAACGACGCCTTCCGCGCCGTCACGCGCTACTGGGACCGCATCACGCACCCGGCGCAGGTGGCCCAGTCGCTGCCGCTCGCGGTCGAGACGATGCTCGACCCGGCCGACTGCGGCCCCGCCTTCGTCGGCTTGCCCCAGGACGTGCAGGCCCAGGCGTACGACTACCCCGTGCGGCTGTTCGAGCCGCGCGTGCACGAGCTGCGCCGGCCCCGGCCGGCCGCGCACGAGCTGGACGCCGCCGTCGCCGCCCTCCGCGGCGCGCGGCGGCCGCTCGTGCTCGCGGGCGGCGGCGTGCACTACTCGCTCGCCGAAGATGCGCTGCGCCGCTTCGTCGAGGAGCACGACGTGCCGGTCGTCGAGACCGTGGCCGGCAAGTCGTCGCTCGTCGCCGACCATCCGTGCCTCGTCGGGCCGATCGGCGTGACGGGCTGCGACCACGCCAACCGGCTGGCCGCGGAGGCGGACGTCGTGCTCGCGGTAGGGACGCGCCTGCAGGACTTCACCACCGGGTCGTGGACGGTGTTCGGCGAGCAGACGGCGCTGATCGGGCTGAACGCAGCGCGCTTCGATGCGACGAAGCACCGCGCGCTGCCGCTCGTGGGCGACGCGCTCGAGGGGCTGCGCGAGCTCGACGAGCGGCTCGCCGGCTGGGCCAGCGACCCGGCCTGGTCGGCGCGCGCGCAGGCGGAGCGCGAGTCGTTCCACGCCTTCGTGATGCAGAACACGGCTCGGTCGGAGACCGGCGGCGGGCTGCCGACGTACGCGCAGGTGATCGGCGCCGTCAACCGTGGCGCGCGCGAGACGGACTACGCGCTGACCGCCGCCGGCGGCTTCCCCGGCGAGCTGAACGTGAACTGGCTCGCGCAGGGCGTCGCGACGTTCGACTGCGAGTACGGCTACTCGTGCATGGGCTACGAGATCGCGGGCGCCTGGGGGGCCAAGATGGCGCGACCGGAGGCCGAGGTGGTCGCCTTCTGCGGCGACGGCTCCTACCTGATGCTCAACTCGGAGCTGTACAGCTCCGTGCTCACCGGCCACAAGCTGATCGTGATCGTGTGCGACAACGGCGGCTTCGCCGTCATCGACCGTCTGCAGCGCGGCCAGGGCGGCCGCTCCTTCAACAACATGCTCGACGGCATCGGGCCGGAGCCGCTGCGCGTCGACTGGACGGCGCACGCGCGAGCGCTCGGCTGCCGCGCGGAGGCGGTCGGCTCGATCGACGAGCTGGAGCACGCGGTCGAGCGCGCCCGCGAGGCCGACCGGACGACGGTGATCGCGATCCGGACCGCGCCCGACCGCTGGACGCCGGGCGGGGCCTTCTGGGAGGTCGGCGTGGCCGAGGTCTCGGACCGCGAGGAGATCGCGGCCGCCCGCGCGCGCCTCGTCGAGGCGAAGCAGCGCCAGCGCGTCGGCTGGTGACGTGAGCGCCGCGTCGATCCGCGTCGGCGTGCTCGGCTGCGGCCGGATCGGCGCCATGCACGCGCGGCTGCTCGCGCACGAGGTGCCGGGGCTCGCGCTCGCCGGCGTCTACGACGTAAACGCCGCGGCCGCGAGCCGGGTGGCGGGCGAGCTGGGCACGCGAGCGGCGGGATCGGCCGAGGAGCTGCTCGGCGACCCGGCCGTGGACGCGGTCGCCATCTGCACGAGCACACCCACGCACGTCGGCCTGCTCGTGGCGGCGGCCGAGGCGGGCAAGGCCGTCTTCCTGGAGAAGCCGATCTCGCTCGACCTCGCCGAGGTCGACCGCGGCCTCGCGGCCGCCGACGCGGCCGGGATCTTCCTGCAGATCGGCTTCAACCGGCGTTTCGACCCCGCCCACGCGTCGGTGCGCGAGGCGGTCGCCGCCGGCGAGCTGGGCGAGCTGCACCTGCTGCGGATCACGAGCCGCGACCCCGAGCCGCCGCCGATCGCCTACGTGCGCGCGTCCGGCGGGATCTTCCTCGACATGACCATCCACGACTTCGACATGGCGCGCTTCGTCGCCGGCAGCGAGCCGGCCGAGGTCTACGCGCGCGGCGAGGTGCGCATCGACCCCGAGATCGGCGCCGCCGGCGACCTCGACACCGCCGTCGTCGTCCTGCGCCACGAGGACGGCACGCTGACGACCATCGACAACAGCCGCCGAGCCGTCTACGGCTACGACCAGCGCGTGGAGGCGTTCGGGGCGAAGGGCATGGCCGCCTCCGAGAACCCGCTCGCGCACTCCGGCATCCGGCGCTCGGCCGTGGGCACGGCGGCGGCCCGCCTGCCGTTCTTCTACCTCGAGCGCTACACACCCAGCTACCTCGCCGAGTGGGCGGCGTTCGAGCGGGCGCTGCGCGCGGGCGAGCCGCCGCCGGTGAGCGGCGCCGACGGGCGCGCCGCGCTCGTCGCCGGCCTCGCCGCCTGGAGCTCGGCGCGGGAGGGCCGCCCCGTGCGCGTCGCGGAGGTCGCCTGATGCGCGTCCTCGTCACCGGCGGCGGCGGCTTCCTCGGCTCCAACGTCGTCGCGGTCGCGCTCGCGCGCGGCGACGAGGTGACCGCGGCGGTGCGCTCGCTACCGCCCCGGCCGGCGGCCGGCTGCCGCTACGCCGCCGTCGACCTGGGCGACGCGGAGGCCGTGCGGCGCTGCGCCGCCGAGGCGCGCCCCGACACGGTCGTGCACACGGCGATCTGGAACGACTTCCACGGCATCTACCGCGACCGCCGCCGCGCCTGGGACGAGTACGTCGGCGTCACACGGACGGTCGCCGACGCGGCCAACGCGGCCGGGGCCGTGCTCGTGACCGTCTCGACGGACTGGGTCTTCGACGGCACGGGCCACCTCTCCGACGAGGAGACGCCGCCCAACCCCGTCAACTTCTACGGGCTGCTCAAGGCCGCCAGCGAGCTCGTCACGCTCGAGCGGGCGCGCGCGCCGGTCGTCGCCCGAGTCTCGGGCGTGATCGGACGCCACCGGGCACGCGACGACATGCCCCGAAAGCAGGACGCGGGCTTCGGCTACTTCGTCGAGTCGGTCGTGAGCGCGCTCGAGGCGGGCGAGCGCTTCGTCGTGTGGGAGAGCGACGCGATCAACGCGGTCGCCGCGCCCAGCCTGGCCGGGCTGTCGGCGCGGTGGATGCTCGAGCTCGCCGAGCGGGGCGCGCGCGGCGTGTTCCACTGCTGCTGCGGCGAGGCGACGACGCGCATGGAGCTCGCGCGCGCGAGCGCGGAGGCGTTCGGGCTCGACGCGTCGCTCCTCGCCAGCGGCCCGCCCGACCCCGCCGCGCTGCCGCCGGCGCCCGTGCCGTACGACACGAGCATGGACATGGGGGCCACCGCGCGGGCCCTCGGCCGGGAGGCGCCGTCCCTGCGCGAGCTGCTCGAGCTGTTCCGGCTGGAGCGCGAGCAGGCCCGAGCCGACGCGGTCGCAGCGGCGCAGTAGGCTGCGGCGCATGCCAGCCGTCGCCGTCGTCGGCAACCTCGCGCGCGACGTCGTCGACGGGGGCGCGCCGAGCGCGGGCGGCTGCCCGTTCTTCGCGGCCGAGGCGGTGCGCCGGCTGGGTCGGGAGGCGCAGATCGTGACGCGGTTCGCGGAGCACGACGCAGACGTCTTCCGGCCCGCGCTGGCCGCGCTCGCCGTCCCCGTCACGCTCCTGCCGGCGGCGCGCACGAGCGGCTTCGCGCACGACTACGCGGGCGAGGAGCGCGCCACGGCCGTCACGGGCATCGGCGAGACGTGGGCTCCGGGCGACGCGCGGGCGCTCGAGCCGGACGTCGCCTGGGTGCACGTCGCGCCCCTGCTCCGCAGCGATTTTCCCGCAGAGACGCTGGGCGCGCTCGCCGCCGGCCGCCGGGTCAGCCTCGACGGGCAGGGGCTCGTGCGCATCCCGCGCCACGGCCCGCTGGCGACCGACAACGCCTTCGACCCGGCGCTGCTCCGCCACGTGACCGCGCTCAAGCTGTCCGAGGAGGAGGCGCGCGTCGTGGCGGGCGGCCCGTTCGACGCCGGCGTCGCCGAGCGGCTGGGCGTGCCGGAGGTGCTGCTGACGCTCGGCTCGCACGGCGCCGTCGTCTTCGCGGGCGGACGCGAGCGGTTCGTCCCGGCCGCGTGGCCGGTGTACGGCGTCCAGACGACCGGCGCCGGCGACGCCTTCATGGTCGGCTACGCCCTGGCGCGGACGGAGGGAGCCGAGCCCGTGGAGGCGGCGCGGCGCGCAAGCCGGCTCGTGGCGGAGCTGCTGGAGGAGCGCAAGCGCCCGGCGTGACCGTCGCGGTGGAGACCGACGAAGGCGTGGCCGTCGTCGACCTCGACGACGAGGAGGTGATCGCCTTCGAGCCCGGCGGCGCGCTGGAGCGAGCGCCGCTCGACGTGGGGCTGCCGCTCGTCGTCGACGCGGACCGCAGCGGCGCCACCATCGTGGCCGTCGTCGACCGCCGCCCGCCGCTCGTGATCTCGCGCGACGCCGGAGCGACCTGGCACGAGGCGGGCGCCGGCCTCCCGGCCGGTCGCTCGGTGGCGATCTCGCCCGACCACCCCGACCTCGTCGTCTTCGCCAGCGAGAACCGCCTCCACGTCTCGCGCGACGGCGGCCGCTTCTGGCAAGCGCTGACGGTCGAGCTGGACGCGATCCGGCGCGTCGCCTGGCTCGGCGACGGACCGGATTTAGGTTAGTCTAAACTTCGTGGAGGAAGCGGCCGCGAAGCACGAGCGCCAGCGCCCCGCGCCCGCAGTGGTCGAGCCGGAGGACGTGCTTCCGGGCGAGGCCCGCGTCTTCCAGGCGGCGTCGGCCTCGTTGCGGGGCGAGCGGCGCGGGCTGCGCGCCGTCTGGCCCTTCCTGGGGCCGGCGTTCATCGCCTGCGTCGCCTACGTCGACCCCGGCAACTTCGCCACCAACATGGCCGGCGGCGCGAAGTTCGGCTACCTGCTGCTGTGGGTGATCCTGGCCGCGAACCTGATGGCGATGCTCGTGCAGTCCATGAGCGCGAAGCTCGGCATCGCCACCGGGCGCAACCTGCCGGAAGTGTGCCGTGACCGTTTCCCACGGCCGGTCACAGTCGGCCTCTGGATCCAGGCGGAGACGATCGCGATGGCGACCGACCTGGCCGAGTTCCTGGGCGCCGCGCTCGGGCTCAACCTCCTCTTCGACATCCCGCTGTTCGCGGCGGGCCTGATCACCGGCGGCGTCGCGTTCGCGATCCTCGCGCTGCAGTCGCGCGGCTTCCGCCGGCTGGAGGCCGTGATCGCCGGGCTCGTCGGGGCGATCGTGGTCTCCTTCGGCGCGCAGGTGTTCCTCGCGCGACCGGGGCCTGCCGACGTCGCCGGCGGGCTCGTCCCCGGTTTCTCCGGCTCGGAGAGCGTGCTGCTCGCCGTCGGCATCCTCGGCGCCACGGTGATGCCGCACGTGATCTACCTGCACTCGGCGCTCACGCAGCGCCGCATCGTCGGCGCCTCCGACGAGGCGAAGCGCAAGATCTTCCGCTTCGAGCTCGTCGACGTCGTCGTCGCCATGGGGCTCGCGGGGCTGATCAACGCCGCCATGCTCGTCACCGCGGCAGCGGCGTTCCACAGCCGCGGGCTCGTCGACGTCGGCGACGACCTCCGCGACGTGTACGACGGGCTGAGCACGCACCTCGGCGGCCATGCGAACCTGCTCTTCGGCATCGCGCTGCTCGCGTCGGGTCTCTCCTCGTCGAGCGTGGGCACGATGTCGGGGCAGGTGGTGATGCAGGGGTTCATCCGCCGCCGGATCCCGCTGTTCGCGCGGCGGGCGGTGACGATGGCGCCGGCGCTCGCCGTGCTCGCGGTCGGCCTCGACCCGTCGCGCTCGCTCGTGATCAGCCAGGTCGTGCTCTCGTTCGGCATCCCGTTCGCGCTCGTCCCGCTCGTCCTCTTCTGCCGGGACGCCTCGCTGATGGGCGCCCTCGTCAACCGCCGCTCGACGACGGCGGTCGCGGCCGTCGTCGCCGCCGTGATCGTGTCGCTGAACGTCTTCCTGCTCGAGCAGACGTTCTTCGGCTAGCCGTGCGCCCGCGGGCGAGGCGAGCCCCGGCCCCTACAACTTCCGCTTGATGAAGCCCTTGGCGATCTTCTCCGGCGTCTGCGGCTCGTCCGGCTCCGTCTTCGCCGGCGGCGCCGGCGCTGGCGCCTGCACGACGATCGGCTCGGGCGGCACGAAGCGGTAGCGCACGAACTCGCCGCCGTCGGGCGACGTCGCCTCGGGCGCGGGCACGATCCGCGACGGCTCGGAGGGGTCGACGATCACGCCGACGACCTCGCCCTCCTCGCCCTCGCCCGCGACCGCCCAGCCGAGGATGCGCGACACGCTCTCGCCGCCGTCGGGCTCGCCGAAGACGGCCTTCCAGCCGGGCTCCGCGGGCATCAGCTGCGCGATGCGCACCCGGCCGATGCTACCCGCCGCGCAGCGCGCAGGTGGAGGATGCGCCAGCCGGCCGGCGCCCCTCCGATGTGCGGATCCCCGGCGCCCTGCGACGTGAGGCTCAAACGCGGAACTCGCCGCGGGCGACCACGACCGCTGCGCCGCCGACCTCGACGCGGTCGATCAGCCCGCCGCCGCCGTCCGCCCGTGCGGTCAGCCGCGACGGCCGGCCCATCTCCGCACCCTGCAGGATCTCGATCTCCTCGCCCCAGCCGATGCGGCCGTGGCGCGCGAGGTGGCACGCGATCGGACCGGCCGCCGATCCGGTGGCGGCGTCCTCCCCGTGTGCCCAGAACATCCGGTTGCGCCAGCGCCTGCCCGCTCCGGCGACCGCGTTCACTCCCGTCACGTCGAAGGCGGCGATCGCCGCGCGGTCGGGCCTGAGCGCCGCCAGGTCGCCGCCCGCGCTCAGGGTGACGACGATGTGCCGCGCGCCGTTGTCGTACAGCTCGACCGGCAGCTCGGCGCGGGAGACGCCGAGCGCGCGCAGCACCGCGTCGGCCTCGGCGACGGCGTCCACGCGCGGCACCGGCTGCGTCATACGGGCGAACACGATCCTGCCCAGCTCGTCGCGCTCGAGCTCGACCGGCACGACGCCGGCGGCGGTCTCCAGCTCGAGCACGCCGAGCTGGAGCGGAGCGCCGAGCACGACGGCGGCGCCGAGGATCGGATGGCCGGCGAAGGCCATCTCGTGCGCCGGGTTGAAGATGCGCAGGCGCGCGTGCCCGCCCTCCTCCGCGGGCAGGACGAAGACGGACTCCGAGAACCCGAGCTCCGCCGCGAGCTGCTGCATCAGCCCGCCGTCCGCCTCGCGCGCGTCCGTGAACACGGCGAGCTGGTTGCCCGTGAACGGCGTGTCGGTGAAGACGTCTGCGACGACGAAGCGGAGCGCCGGCACGCTCGGGTTATAGCGGCCCTCCGCGCACCCACTTGGGATGGTGGCGGGCGGCCCAGTCCTCGCGCACGTCCCCGCGCGTGATCCCGCGCAGCGCATGGCGGGTGGCCGGATGCAGGACGGCGAGGTAGAGGTGGCCGCTCACGAGCGCGATCGAGGCGTAGGTGGCGACGTCGTGGACGGTGCCGGCGCCGTCGAGCATGAAGCGGTGGTCGCGCTCGCCGAGCCAGAGGAAGAAGCCGGAGACGACGAAGAGCACGGCGAAGGCGGCCGTGAGGAGCGCGTTGACCTTCTGGCCGGCGTTGAAGCGGCCCTGCGGCGCGCGGCGGCCGCGCAGCCAGCGCCGGTCGTCGCGGTCGATCGTCTCGATCTCCCGCCAGGCCTCGCGCAGGGCGCGTCGGTTCCCCACCAGGACGATGGCGAGCAGCAACGCCGCCCACGCCACCGCGGTCCAGATGTGCACGTTTTTGACGACGTTGCGGCGGCCGACCCACACGGACAGGCTGGGCAGGTAGAGCACGAGGCCGGTCGCGAGCAGGACGAAGAAGGCGCTCGCGTGCGTCCAGTGGACGAGGCGCTCGGTCGCCGTGAAGCGGCGCACGTAGCCCGGCCGCGTGCGCTCAGGCAAGCGGCGTCCCCCGGCCGTTCGAGTGCCCGATCCACGCGTCCGCGTCGTAGCCGTGCTGCTCCCAGTAGCCGGCCACGGGGTGCGGCAGCAGCTCGATCCGCCGCACCCACTTGACGCTCTTGTAGCCGTACATCTCCGGGACGACGAGGCGCAGCGGCGCGCCGTGCGCCCGCGAGAGCGGCTTGCCGTCCATCTCGTAGGCGAGCAGCACGTCGGGCAGCAGCGCCTGCTCGAGCGTGAGCGAGTCGTGGTAACCCGGCTCCGCGGAGACGAAGCGGACCCCCGTCGCCTGCGGCCGCGCCGCGGCCGCGTCGAGCAGGTCGCGAAGGCGGACGCCGGCCCAACGCACGTCGCGCACGCTCCAGCCGGTGACGCAGTGGAAGTCGGAGACCTGCTCCGCACGCGGCAGCTCGTGGAGATCGGCGAGACGGAAGCTGCGCGGCCGGTCGACGAGCCCCGTCAGCTCGAGCCGGTACGAAGCGGCGGGCAGCCGTGGCAGGCTGCCGGCGATCGTGTAGATCCGCCAGCCGCCGCTCGGCACGATCGCGTTGACGCCGTCGGGGAGCGCGCGGCTGAGGAAGTCGCGGATGTCCCGGCCGACGAACAGGCCGCCGACGCCGGCTGCGACGATCCCGAGGAAGGCGCCTCGCCCGATCGCGCGGTCGTTCATGCGCTCACCCGACCATGACGCTCACCGTGCGTGACCGGTGCGTCCCCTTCACGGGGGAATGGTCGTTGTTCGCGAGCGCGACGTAGATCTTGTGGTCACCGTGCTCGAGCTTCGTCGTCGTTCCCCGGGTCGGATTGGCCGAGAACGCGTTGTACTTGCCGTCGACGTAGATATGCCAGTGACCGCCGTCCGGCTTGTTCGGCTTCTTGCCCACGAGCGCGGGGTACATCTTCCAACCGCGAATCTTGACGAGCACGGTCACGGTGCCGTTCGCGTTGACCTTGAAGCTCCTGAGCTGGATCTCGTGCATCACGTCGGCCTGGCGCACGCTGTGTGCGGGCGCGACGCCGGCGACGACGAGGGCCGACAGGGCTGCGGCGAGAGCGAGAGCCTTGCGCACCGTTCCTCCCTT
>Ga0070741_10016285_pt1 | contig 12436 bp, 14 predicted proteins | sample Coa_R1_4_FD_66440 | JGI IMG/M metagenome (GOLD analysis project Ga0070741, IMG submission 66440) | Surface soil microbial communities from Centralia Pennsylvania, which are recovering from an underground coalmine fire - Coalmine... | ecosystem: Environmental > Terrestrial > Soil > Unclassified ...
ACAGTCCCCGAACTGTCTAATACAATACTATCTCCACTTCGGAGGTTTCCTAATTTATAGAGGGATGCAATGCGCTTTATGTCATTAATCATGATGGGAAATTCATCGGGTTTGGACATTTCAATGTAGGACTGCGGTTCGCTCCTCGTGATTTGTAACTCGTGGTTCTTAAATCCGAGATACCGAAACAAAAAGAAAAGAGAGCACACAAGAGCCAGGCATAACACCGGCTGGTTAGAAAAAATGGATAAGAGGCTCTTTTTCATCATAGTAGATAATGATCAACCACAAAGACACAAATTTAAAAATGTTTTTTCTTCGTGCCTTTGTAGTGAATATTAAAAAATTCCCTTCACAATTCCTCCGTCAACCTGGATTGTCACTCCAGTAATGTAGCTTGCCCTCTCAGATGAGAGGAATACAACGAGGTCTGCAAGCTCCCTGGGCTTTCCTATCCTTCCTATTGGAATGTCCTTTTCCCAAGAGTTTACTATCTCTTCAGTGCTTACCATACCTCTTTTGGCTCTTTCCCGCGCAAGGTGAATGATTCTGTCCGTAAGGATCCGGCCGGGGCAGACATTATTTACGAGGATATTATCCCTGGCAAATTCATTTGATATGCTCTTTGCGAATCCTATAACTCCGGCCCTTGATGTGTTTGAGAGGATCAGCCCTTCTATTGGCTGTTTTACGGCGACGGAGGTGATGTTAATTATTCGTCCCCATTTTTGTTTCTGCATATATGGAATAACCTCTCTGGTTAAATTGACTGTACTGAGCAAATTGAGATCGAGTGCTCGTTGCCAGTCATCGGGTGAGAAACTGAGAAAATCCCCAAGGGGCGGACCCCCGGCGTTGTTTACGAGTATATGCACAGTTCCGTATTTTCTTATGGTTTGGGAGACGATCTCCTTTATGTCCCCCGGTTTGGAAACGTCTCCACTAATGGCTAGAACCTCCGCGCCGGTTCCTGATTTAATCTCCTCTGCTGTTTCCTCTAATGCCTCTTTGCCCCTTGAGCAGATCGTTAACCTGACGCCTTCTTCTGAAAGCCCGAGGGCTACTGCCTTCCCAAGCCCCCTACTTGAGGCCGCAACTATTGCGATTTTATCTTTTATACCCAGATCCATTTTTGCTCTCCTTAAATAAAGAGAAAATATAAATGCAATGATGACGGAGAACAAGGTTGCATATCACAAATCAATACTATGCGGGCAGAGAGGGTAGGGATAATACGAGGGTTTAGAGACAACTAAACTGGGCTATAAGCTTCTGATGTGTATCGGGCAACCGATATTGATGTCAATCTATCTTGACATCGCTTTTTTCCATATTTGCCATGCCAGACTTTCTGGGCTTCTTTGGTTTCTCAGGTTCGGGCTTTGATTCCTTTTGGCTTCCATTGACAGAGCCGTTGGCATCGCCTGAGATCGCCGGATTGTCTTTGGTTACCTCGGATGGTATTCTGGAGTTCTTTGCATAGTCGGTTGCATACCATCCCGTTCCTACAAGCTGAAAAGAGGACAATGAAATAATGCGACGCACTTTTCCCTTACAGTATTTGCACTTCCTCAAGGGTGGATCATTAAATTCCTGAAGCGCTTCGGTTATTCGACCGCATTTCTCACATTCATATTCGTAAATCGGCATGGATTTAACTCCTAATATTAATATATCTGGTTTATTAGTTATTTAATATAATCATAGCCATCCCGATATTCAAGCCTCACTCTCCTTAATCTGTTAACCTCCGGATAAAGTCTCTTGACAAATTTATAAGAAACTAATAGTATAAGAGAACATATTGAGTTGCTTCTGAAAGGGAGGGTAGTAAAATGAGCAGATTAATATCGGAAGATATACCCAAGGCTAGTGAAGTAAAAGTGTTAGATGCCCTGGACGCTATTGGTACCAGGAGGTCAATAAGGTGGTATGAGCCAAATAAGCCTGTAGAAAGATGGAAGGTACAGGCAATGCTCGAGGCTGCAAGAGTTGCCCCTTCGGCGGGTAACTATAACGGGCAAAGGTGTATTGTTGTTTACAGGGATGAAGACCCTGAAATCTGGGAATTCATCTCCGACTGGAGTCAGATAACAACTCAGATGGCTCCGATTCTTATGTTCTGGTGTTATGATCTGGCCGCCTATGACACACAGGGACAGCAGTTGCATGACCTTATGAGAACTGGAGCCCTTTCAAAGTCCCATGGATGGGAGTACGATCGCGTTAGCAGACTCTTTCCCCTTCCGGCACTCCTGCCGGATTTTGTTCTTCACAGGCTTGCCGCCATTGACCTTGGAAACGCTATTCAGAATGCGATTATAACAGCAACGGCCCTTGGGCTCGGGTGTTGCTTAAATGGAGCAAGCGGGGGAGCAAGGAGAAACGTTAAGGGTAAGTTTAACCTCCCCGATTCTTATGTTTTTTGCTGGCTTATGACAGTAGGCTATCCCGCCGAATCCATGGAGGCCGGCGGCACCAGGGGCAGACCCCCATTTGAGACCATGTTCTTCGAGAAGAGGGCAGGAAACCCGTTTAAAAGAGACGAGAAAACTGTTGAGTTGCTTAAGGAATTAAGACTCATACAAAGACCAGGACCCCTGCCTGGAAGACTCGAGGAAATTAATAGGCTAACCAAGAGATTTGGTTTGGGAGATGAATGGCTTACCGATTGGAAGCTTGGTCCGTCCATGCTTAACGATAATAAGATCGCGGTGGATAAAAGGCCAGAGCCGCTTCCCAAAGAGGAATTGGAGAAATGGAAGTCTGCTGATGTAAAGGTAGAATTTCAGCTCCACCCGACTGTAAAGAGAGAGATACTCGACCAATACAGGAGGGAAAGGGGAATCGGTGAGCAAGATTAGGTTGAAAAAAATAGAGAGTAAGGAGGAGATTATTAAGCCATGGCCAGCGTAACAATACAAATACCCGATCCGATATTCGAGGTAATAAAGAAAAGGGCGGAGGATACAAAAACGACTCCCGAAGCCATCATAGCTACAAATGTGGTACTTGTTTTTTCTGCCGCCAGATATGACAGGTCAAAGTGGCTGAAGACTAAGCCACCAGCAGATGACATGTCGGCTCCTTGGGGCTAATAGCAATATGATTATGATTAGGTATAGCCTGGTAACAGGTAGGCCAACTTCTTCTAGGAGGTTGGCCTACCTGATATTGCGAACCCTCCTGCATAAGATAATTTTGTATAAAATAAGCTAACGAGTGGGATTTTGTTTGATTTCTTTATAAACCAATAGTTAACATAATATACATTATAGGACATTCTTGTATAAACCTATTTAGAAGGTGCGAGTGATACAATGTTATTCCTCAGCCCGTAAGTAGCAATGTTAGGGAGGCTCTTCTATAATAAACAGCGGGATACGGAACCGTGAAAGAATTGAGTTTTCCAGAAACTGGGCTCTACTACAGAATCAACGATTTTCATATAGGGCGCCCCACGCTTGTTTTCGTCCATGGACTCACTGGTAGCTCTTCAGCCTGGTGGGGATATGAAAAAAAACTTGGGAATCAATATAATATTCTCTCAATTGATTTGCGTGGCCATGGCAAGTCAATCAAACCAACAAAATTCCAGGACTACAAAATAAAGAATTTTGCTCAGGATATTAATGATCTGGTCAATCATTTGCATATGGAGAAGTTTATTCTGATCAGTCACTCATTCGGAACTTTAGTGGCCCTTGAGTTTTTGATGCGGTATCAACCTATAGTGGAATCGGCCATTTTCTTGAGTCCAATTTTTGGTGCTAATAAAATGAAAGTAGCGCGGCTTACCAAGCCTCTAGTGAGGTATTTTACTAAGGTGATTGATTTATTCCCATTTTCCTCAAAACCAGGAACTCACATCGATTATGCCAAATACTCCTATGTCAAGGATTGGGATATAAAACTTATTATTGTTGATATACTCAACACAAAATTGCGGGTTTATCTATATTGTTTACAGCACCTCTACGAATCCGATTATGACAGTTATTGGAGTGACATACGGTTGCCGGTTCTAATAATCCATGGGAAGAATGATACTGTAATTCCCGTGGAGAATGCCGTATTAATGGCTCAGAGAATAGATAATAGCAGGCTTATTCTTATAGACAATGCCAACCATCTTTTTGTGATTAATAACTTCAACGAAACATTAGAAGCTATTAAAACTTTTATTTATGAATTGCAGACGTAATAATTTCGAATCCGTATGGCGAAGGGAGTCGGTTGTCTTTTCACTCTCATTCCCCATTTACTCTTACGTAAAGCTAATAGAACACTGGTGAGTCAATCAGAATAGCAGCTTGCACCTTCCTTCCGCCTCCATGACTGGATTGGTCTTCTCTGTACGAAATCTCGAACAAAAGTAAACATGGCGTGGCGGAACCCATTCTCTCCACAATTTTATGGAAAGGTGTGTTTAATAGCTGGATAGAACCGCTGGAACTCCACTGCCTCCATCTGGTATTGTAGAGGTATGAGTCCTTCCCTAAAGGGGGTTGCACAGAATCTCGGGTGCTTGGTCTCCGGTAGTAGTTTTATAGCACTTGGTATTCTTGGTGTGGCTATACACGTCTGGACTATAATAATTGCATATAGTGTCAGCGGGCTTGTGTCTGCTATTTTGGCTCTTATTTTTCCTGTTCTTGCGGAGCTCTACTGGAGTCTTAGGGTATTGGTTATGGTGGGTACCGTTCTTAATTTATATTGTATTTCTCTTTTAGTTTATCTGGGGTTGTGGATTTCCCTGGTTGCCCATTTACTGGGTGTGTTTAAGAACTAACAAATTACTTTGCAAGGGAAGCAATTTCCATTAGGAGAAATAATTACTCGTGTCAATTATCCTCCCTTGCGATTTTTTCCTAACAGTCCTGTGCCCTGTCTGCTGTATTCTACTTAACTAAATGGTATATTTTGATGATGAGACTAGAAGGAAAAACGGCTCTTGTTACAGGTGGTAGCAGGGGAATTGGAAGGGCCATAGCCAAAAGTTATGTAAGAGAAGGCGCTTCCGTAGTAATCTGCGGGCGTGATGAAGAGGCCCTGCTCAGCGCATGCCGTGAGATTTCTCAATATGGAAGGATAGAATACATACGGGCCGATATTTCAGATAAGAGAGACTTAAAGACCCTCGCTCACCAAATAGGAAAAAATTGGGCGAGTCTCAACATACTCGTAAATAACGCAAGCATACTGGGTGTCCGCACCCCCATTCTGGATTATCCCGATGACGTTTGGGAAGAGGTAATTGATGTAAACCTCAATGCCCAGTTCTTCATAACAAAGACCGTTCTCCCATTGATACTCAAATCTCAAAATGGTTCGATTATAAATATCAGTTCAAGCGTTGGAAGGCGCGGCGTTGCCAACTGGGGGGCTTATGCCGCGTCTAAATTTGGGCTGGAAGGCCTAACCCAGGTTCTTGCCGATGAGCTAAAATCCAGCAACGTGAGGGTAAACTCCGTAAATCCTGGCGGAACCAGAACAGCAATGAGGGCTAGTGCATATCCTCAAGAAGACCCTATGACACTTCCCTCTCCTGATGATATTACACCCGTTTTTTTGTATCTTGCCTCTGATGAATCAGTCGGTGTGACTGGAAAGGAGTTTAATGCGAGGGATTGGATTGGTAAGGCTTAGTGCCCTTATTACAGATGGATCACTACAAACAACTCCTTAGGCCCGTGAACACCCAGTGTAAGATTAAGCTCAATGTCCGCCGTCCGGCTGGGGCCCGTGATAAACGTCATGCAGCTTGTCGGCTCAGATAAATTTTGCACAAGAAAAAATAATTGATCCAGGTTTTCAACGATTATATCGGATTTCATAACCGCGATGTGGATTGGAGGAATTAGAGAGACCGAACGTGGCTGATTTTCGTTTGAAATTAGAACTATGGTTCCCGTCTCCGCAATGGCAAAATTCGCTTCTGTAATCCCGATATTTACTTCCGCCATTTCGCTCTTGTTGCCTGGAGAGGCGAATCGCAATCCCCTATCCAGGAGGAATTCGCGGAGGCTTGTCAATAAATCCGTTCTCCATATTGCCAGGGATTTGACATTGCGCTCATCTATCAAATTGATGATAAATTCTCTGACTTCATCCTCCCCCTTTGTAACTATTGCCCTTCCGCTTGCCTTTGTAATCTCGTCTACAAACCGGTTTATCAAACCCCATTTCTTTTCTGCCAGTCCACTGCGAAGCCTTATAACCCTCCCCTGAATCTCTCCTTCATTGGCTGAGAGAAAGAGGGATTTTTCTTTGGATTCCCGATTTGTTTGTGAACCTCGGAGTCCCGTTTTTATCCGTCTTAAAACCTCTTCCCTGCTCATTTTGAATCTCTAATCTCCTTCCACCTCTCTCTAAACGGCTTTTTTGATATAGGGGGAAAGTCCCGGTGCCTTGTCCACCTTGAGAAAGGAATCGGTAGCGACTTCAGTCTGCCTTCCTGGAGCCAGGGCTTCTGGACGATGTATGAAAGTGAAGAAAACAAACTGTAAATTCTCCTGTGCTCCATAGAAAACCGCCAGAGCCTTACTGCAACCCTCTCTCCAAATCCTGCCCTTGTTCTTTTGTTGTTCTTAACCCTTCTCCTGAGTTCTAATAAGACCCTAGGAATATCAATTTTTACCGGACAAACGTCCCTACACGCGCCGCAAAGTGATGACGCGAATGGGAGGTCTGGTGCCTTATCAATTCCTAAGAGCTGGGGTGTTATTATCGCTCCAATTGGCCCCGAGTATATCCAACCATATGAGTGTCCGCCTACTTTTCTATATACTGGGCAGGCATTGAGACACGCCCCGCACCTAATGCAATGGAGGGATTCCCTTGTCTCCTCATGCGCTAAAATTTCCGACCTTCCATTATCCATAATGACAAGGTGAAACTCCTCAGGGCCGTCCATGTCGTTTTTTCGCCTGGGGCCTGTTATAAATGAAACATACGCCGACATCTTCTGCCCGGAGGCGCTTCGGAAAAGGACACTCAGGAATGTAGATAGGTCCTCAAATCGTGGGATTATCTTTTCTATACCCATGAGTGCTACATGGATCCTTGGGACTGTTGTTGAGAGCCTTGCGTTCCCCTCATTCTCAACAATCACAATCGTTCCTGTTTCTGCTACGGCGAAGTTAACCCCTGAGACCCCCATATCGGCGCTGAGAAACTCCTCCCTGAGTTTTTCTCTTGCTACATTGGTGAGTTTTTCAGGCTCGAGGCCTGGCTCTGTATTTAGCTTCTCTGCAAAGAGTTTTGCAATGTCTTCTTTTGTCTTATGTATTGCCGGGGCGAGTATATGGGATGGGCGTTCTTTTGCAATCTGGATTATATACTCTCCAAGGTCTGTCTCTACGACCTTTATTCCTGCTCCCTCAAGGGCATGATTAAGCTCTATCTCCTCCGTAGCCATGGATTTGCTTTTGACAACTGACCTCACATTGTTGCTTCGGGCTATATCCAGTATGATACTGCAAGCCTCGTTTCCGTCCTTTGCCCAGTGGACGGTTCCTCCGGCTTTCATAATGTTTTCTTCAAGTATCTCCAGGTATTGATCGAGGTGTTCTACAGTATGCTTCTTTATTTCTCTAGCTTTTATCCTTAGATTCTCCCAGTCTTTAATCTCTCCCGTTGCCTTCTCTCGAACGGTTCTGAAACGGTCGGTTGCGTTCCTCAGTGCCCCTTGGAGTTTTTGGTTCTTCAGCGCAGACGCTGAGTCCCTTTCAAACCTTAGTCTTTTAGTTTCCATTTTTACCTAGATGTTAATTAATAACAGAGTCACGAAGACACAAAGCTGGATTTAAATTTTTTACAATGATACCATACCTAACTGGAAGCAAGGAGTTCAGCTATGTGCATTACCTTTATGGGGATTCCCCTTCGGCTGAGTGCACCGCCAATCTGCATGAGGCATCCCATGTCTGAGGATACAATGGTATCCGCTCCACTCTTAACTATGTTCTCTATCTTTTCATCCAGTATTGATGCGGAGACATCGGGGAATTTTATCGAAAATGTCCCTCCAAATCCACAGCAGGTATCGTGGAGGTTCATCTCGATAAATTCGACTCCCTTTACTGATTTTATTAATTTTCTTGGCTCATCTTTAATTCCGATTTCTCTTAGTAGATGACACGAGTCGTGATATGTTACTTTGCCTGTATACGATGCGCCTATGTCCTCCGCTTTTATTACATTTACTAGGAACTCTGAGAACTCGTATATTCTTGATGATACATTGCGTGTGATCTCTAGCATTTGTGGGTCGTCCTTGAAGAGTTCTTTATAAAAAACCCTGACCATTGATGTGCATGAACCGGATGGACAGATAATATATCTGTTGTCATCTTGGTTAAAAATGGAGAGGAATCTCTTGGCAATTGCCCTTGCGTCTCCTTGAAATCCGCTATTAAAACCCGGCTGTCCGCAGCAGGTCTGGTCTTCTGGAAAGTCTATTTCTATTCCAAGTTTTCTGAATATCTTGACTATACTTTCTCCAACCTGAGGAAAAAATAAATCCACCAGGCATGTGATAAAAAGGGATGCTTTTATATCCTTGTGTTTTTTTTCTGATGTATTCATTTTTGTGTAGATTGGCAATAGCAGCTATTGAACCCAACTGATATAAATAAAATTATTGTGTGGGGCTATTTTATCAAAAATTAGACTCAATGACAACTTGTGATTGAGTTTAATCACTGTAAAATAACTGTAAAACACAGGAAGCTAATCATGGTTGAACAACTATCTATTCCCTCACATTTCAATCCGGAAAAGGTAGGAGAAGTCTGGAAGGTGGCGTATGAAGAGGTTGCAGAGACAGCATCAAAGTGGAGAGAGCAATATAATATTCAGCCGTCCAATAGAGACCGGTTTAAAATATGCTTGGTAGCCGTGGATGTTCAGAACACCTTCTGTACTCCGGACTTTGAGCTTTATGTCGGTGGCAGATCGGGAACAGGAGCGGTTGATGATAATCGGCGGCTCTGTGAATTTATTTACCGCTATCTCCACAGAATCACTCAGATCGTTCCAACTATGGATACACATCAGGCGATTCAGATTTTTCATAGCATCTTTTTAATCAATGACAAAGGCGAGCACCCAGCACCGTTTACGCTTATTACAGAAGATGATATTGTCCAGGGACGCTGGCGATTTAATGCTACTCTAGCCCCTACCCTTCATCACAGCGCTGATTATATGCAGCGCCACCTCTTGCATTATACCGGTGAGCTTAAGAAAATCGGCAAATATGAGCTTACTATATGGCCGTATCATGCCATGCTTGGTGGAATCGGTCATGCTCTGGTATCGGCGGTGGAAGAGGCAATCTTTTTTCATACCATTGCTCGATACAGCCAGCCTGATTTTCATATAAAGGGCAACCATCCGCTGACAGAACATTACTCAGTGCTGGGGCCGGAGGTTGCAACGGGACCATACGGTGAGCGATTGGCCCATAAGAGTGATAAATTTCTTAGAAAGCTCGTGGAATTTGATGCGGTGATTATTGCCGGGCAGGCCAAGAGCCACTGCGTGGCTTGGACGATTGCCGATCTGTTGGAGGATGTCATGGCTCATGACGAAAGTCTCGTGGAAAAGGTCTATCTTTTAGAGGACTGTACATCCCCCGTTGTTGTGCCAGGTGTGGTTGATTATACTGATAAGGCTGATGAGGCTTTCCAAAAATTTGCGGATGCGGGGATGCACGTTGTACGCTCAACTGAGTCTATCGGGACATGGCCGGGGTTAGACAAGTTACTATAGCCAAACCTAGCTGGCCTCTAGGGTATGCACCGATGCCTGGTAGTAGTTAATGCGCAGCAGTCCAAAAAACATAGCTCCCTGCCCTACCTTCTTGGGATCTGCAAGCCCAGCCTGACTCATGAGAGTAAGAATTCGCTCTGATGTAATTTTACGTAAGAAGGATTCGGATTATTTCCCCAGCGGCAATCGGATCTTAATAAAGGACATTATAGCCCCGACCCCTCATGCAGTTGGCATAGATTTGCTGATACCTGGATTCACTGGCAGCTGTGCCCCCAAATGCGCCCTGAGCACCGCCCAGGACAGCACCTGCCGCTAAACCCTCACCTACGTTTCCTCCAAATATGCCCGCTATAGCCGCGCCGAGACCAGCACCAATGGCACCGCCTACTACAGCTCCTCCAGCAGCAGAGGCTCCCGTATCGGTATTCCAGCGTGCTATATTCTGACACTCGGCAAGGTCGGCCTGGAATCTCTCTTGATCCTGCACCGATGCAGGGTCAATCACTGGCCTATACCCGACGCATGAGGCAGCTAAAGCCAATAGGATAGATGATATTGCTATTTTTATTCTCATGGTTTTACATAACAATTTAGCTGAAAAAAATATGAATACAAATAGTTTATTAATCTGCTTAGCAATAGCGGAATTTATATTTTCTCTATTCTAATTCCTTTGCTTTCCCTTCGGCAGGGGTGATGACCTTTTCTTTAATAGAGGCAAGCAAATCATTGGGGCCTTGATACCAGTGCGCCTTCAGGACCCAGCGGTATTTCCATGAGTCCTTAAACATGCTATACGGACGCGCCGAACCCTGTAGCAATGGCTGAACAGGAACGGCGAGCGTTGGGGCAATGGCTTCTAGCTCTTTTGGAATGGTACTCGGCTCCGTAAGATCAGCAATAATGAACCGAGCCATCCGACCCAGGAGAGTAATGGTCTCCGTAACGCTCCGACTCCCCGTTATATTGAAATCAAACCAGATGGGTAAGTAGTTATACCTGCGGAGTTCATCACGGATCGTATCAAGAATCGCTTTCCTATCCGGTGTAAAGCGTCCAAGAATCAGCACAGCCTTTGTAGTGATGTTACTGACTACATCACGGATTTTCTGGTTTTTAAGGAGCAGATAGACAAACTGGGCAACCTCGAGATTGTCCATCGCAATAGCAGGCTCATCAGGGGGAGTGATAATGAGATTCAACTGTTTCGCCCTCTCCAGATTTAATCCCCAGGCGGAAATCCCATAGACACAACAGTTCGTAAGGTTCGCATCGCTCAGGTTCGTCTTAACGAGTGTAGTCTGCCTGAGGTCCGCATCCCTCAGGTCTGCCTCACTGAGGTTCGCTCCGCTTAAGTCCACCCTCATGAGGTTAGCCTCTATGAGTTTTGCCTTGTTGAGATCCGCCATGATGAGATACACACCGAACATGTCGGCTCGTCTGAGGTCTGCGCTGATGAGTTTTGCCCTGAAGAGAACCGCTTCGCCCAGGTTCGCCCTTATGAGATTCGCCTCCTTGAGATAGGCTCCGCTTAGGTCTGCCCCGCTAAGTTCAGCCCCGCTCAAGTCTGCCCTGTAGAACCCCGCCCCATCCAGGTTCGCTCCGGTCAGATTCGCATCGCTCAGGTTCGCTCCGCTCAGGTCAGGGCGTATCTCGATATTCTCCTCCCTCCACCTGTTCCACACACCTACCCCTTCTTTGAGAATACCGAGATGCTCCTCATTCGCCATAATTTACCTTTCTAATTCTTCGGAAGGAAATCTAAACCTTCATATATCACACAAGGCCTGATGGTGTCAATGCGGTTTTTCCAGTAATACAGATAGAAACCTAAATTTAATTAGCAATAGCGGCAATCTACTAATGACGCTACAGTCAGACTACGCATGTACCACTAAACTTTTAACGATGAACATCTTTGCCTGTTCTTCTATCTGTTTAGGAATTGTGTCAGGCTTAACCCATGCCACTTGGCAATCTACCATTATTTCCCATACATAACTTTCAACTTCATTAAGTAGTTCGTAGCCCTTGTTTACCCATCTTATGTCTCCCCACGAATTATTCGCCTTTAGCTGGCGATGGCAGTACCTACTAAGTTTCTCCCAAAATTTATTTATTTTTTCAATGTCAATAATTGCTACTTTTTTGTTAGTTGGCTGGAATGGTTGGGGCAAGGATTTCGCATAGAGGGAATTGAATTCTAATCTACGTTGCAACTTCTCTTTGCCATCTTTACTTTGACCTTGAGTTTTATATAAAGCTTTTTTAAGTTGCCCAAAATCGTATTCTAATTCTTTTTTCGATAAGTGGTGATCTTTAATTAAGTAAAGAAGCTCTAATAGGGCGCGTTCCATCGCAATGCGAAACTCAAATGCAGCATAAGCTAACGGCGCATGTAACTTATCTCGTTCTTCCGAAATCCTCCAAAATCTGCCAAGCCGCGCATGATAATCAGAGGTCGTACTTCGCTTTTCTTTCATAACTTCCTTAAGCCGTTCAATTTCCATTACTAAGTCTATATCTCCACAATATGTCTAGAGGCTATCCCAAAACCTTCTCAGTAGTCATTGTGAAGGAGTAAAGCGACTGAATAATCTCATTTTCCGCAGCACTTATTACTTCTTTCCGTAATATGCTTTGCTACGCTCGATAT
>Ga0070741_10016286_pt1 | contig 12436 bp, 10 predicted proteins | sample Coa_R1_4_FD_66440 | JGI IMG/M metagenome (GOLD analysis project Ga0070741, IMG submission 66440) | Surface soil microbial communities from Centralia Pennsylvania, which are recovering from an underground coalmine fire - Coalmine... | ecosystem: Environmental > Terrestrial > Soil > Unclassified ...
CCCTGGAAATCGAGCTCCCAAGATGAGCACGGTAGGATGTCACGGGAGTTCGCAATGCGCACGCTCTCTCTAGGAGTCAGTCCGTGAAAATTATTGTGACTGGCGGAGCGGGTTTCATCGGCTCGGCTGTGGTGCGCGCTCTGATCGCCGAAAGCGACTGGCACATCGTCAACCTCGATAAGCTAACCTACGCGGGCAATCTGGATTCTTTGAGTTCCGTTTCGGGCAATCCACGCTACAGCTTCGCCCATCTCGATATCTGCGACGCCGAGGGGGTAAAGGCGCTGTTCGACGCCGAACGGCCCGACGCCATCATGCACCTTGCCGCAGAAAGCCACGTCGACCGCTCTATTGATGGGCCGTCTGCCTTTGTCGAAACCAATGTGGTGGGCACCTTCACGCTTCTGCAGATCGCGCTGGACTACTGGCGAGGCCTTCCGGCGCCTGCGCAGAGAGCGTTCCGCTTCCATCACGTTTCCACCGATGAGGTTTACGGCTCGCTTGGGGCGGAGGGCCTGTTCCGCGAGGACAGCCGCTATGAGCCGAACTCGCCTTATTCGGCGTCCAAGGCCGCCTCGGACCATTTCGTGCGCGCTTGGTACCATACCTATGGCTTTCCGTCCCTGATAACCAATTGTTCGAATAACTACGGTCCATTTCATTTTCCCGAAAAATTGATCCCGCTGAACATTCTTCGCGGTCTCGCCGGCAAGCCCATGCCGGTCTATGGAAAGGGCGAGAATGTGCGCGACTGGCTTTTTGTTGAAGATCATGCTCGCGCCTTGATCAAGGTGATCCAGGAAGGGCGGGTGGGCGAAGTCTACAATATCGGAGGCACAGCAGAACGTCGCAACATCGATGTAGTTACGGCGATATGCGATTTGCTTGACGAGATGGCGCCCGCCGGACGTCCGCATCGCGACCTGATCAGCTTCGTCGCCGATCGGCCCGGGCATGATCTGCGGTACGCCATAGACGCGAGTAAAATTCGTAATGAGCTGGGCTGGCGCCCGCGAGAGAGCTTTGAAACCGGTCTGGCCAAGACGGTACGCTGGTATCTCGATAACCAAACCTGGTGGCAGCGTATTCTGTCGGGAACCTATCAAACCCAGCGGCTGGGCGTTCGCTAGAAGCGCAGCCTTTTAAAGACGAACCACGGGACGCAGCGGAGGCAGATCGCCACCAGCCGCCACCATGCCGGGTAATAAACCACGCCGCTCTGCCCCAGGCGGCGGATTATGACATCGGCCACCTGTTCTGGCGTCGCTGCTGGCAGCGGCAGCTTCTGCCCGAATGTCATCGCCGTACGGATATAACCAAACCGATAGCAGCAGACCGAGCCAAGCCCATCGGTGAAGGCGTGCCGGATCGCCATGCCGTAATGTTCCAGCGCGGTTTTGGCCGCGCCATACACGGTATTGCCGCCACGCGGGCGAATGGATGCGACCGATCCGGCCAGCACGATGTGGCTGCGCGGGCCGCAGAGCGGCAACAGCGCGTTCACGGCACGGGCTGGTCCGATGAAATTGGCTGACGCGACCAGCTTCATGGCCTGGTCGGGCAGTGTCCCCCGGTCCGCGGGGTCGGTCATTCCAGCGATCACGAACAGGGCATCGATCTTGTTCAAGCTCTCCCGTACAAAACGCTGCAGCTTTTCGGCATCGGGGTTGGCGACATCCGCGGCCAGGACATGAATGGTGGCCTCGAAGCGCAACCCAAAATCCGCGGCCATGGCGTCGAGATCGCGCGCGTCCCGCGCGATCAGCACGAGCTCCGCCCTTTGTGAGGCCAGCTGGGTGGCCAGGGCACGCCCCACACCCGCGGTAGCGCCGATGATGACGGCCTTCATAGCGCGAGCCGCCGGGAGAGGGCGGATTGGAAGGACCGATCCGGATCGAGCACGGCACGTTCCGTCAGAAAGTCCTGCAGCCAGGGTGTCTGGTGCCTGAAGGCTTCTGCCCCCAGCCGGGAATCCTTTACCGCATTCGCGACTGCCCCAATATCGCAATCGACTTTATCCAATGCTTCGAACAGCGTGATACTTCGCGGCTCGTTGACGACGTTGATGGTCAGCGCGACACCGTCGCCGTCAAAGCCCATGGCTTTGCGGCGTCCGCCGAACATTTTGAGGGAGGTGACGACAGGGCGTACGCCATGGTCCTGGAGCAAGCGGCCCAGCAGCGGCCAATAGGCGGACCATTTGTCATGCGGCACCAGCACCTGATGCTCCAGGAATCCGTTGCCATAGAGCCGGAAATAGAACCCCATCTTCGCCAGCGGAAACAACAAGTGCGCTAGAGGCGCCACTTGGCCTCGTTGCCTGAGCAGCTTGAGGCCGTAAGCGGCGTTGAACAGCGGGATGGTGGCGCGGTTGATCAGCGGCAGCCCCTTTCCTGGCGTCAGAGGAGCAACCGGACCCAAGGTGTCGTTCTGCTGGGACGGCAGGATAGTGCCCTGGATCACAAAGCCAGACGCGGACGAGGAGCTTTTCCAGTTATGCCAGCTATAGACCAGATCCGCATCCGGTGATCGTTCCCGCAAGATCGCATGGGCTTCGTCAAAACCGGAGACGGGAGTCAGCGCCATGCGGGCCAAGCGCCCGGCCAGCCTTCGCGCCTTCAGGCGCGCGGAGACGATGATGCCGGTCAAGCCATAGCCGCCGCAGCTCGCCTCAAAAGCAGTGCTACCCGCCTCAAAACGCCGCAGGCCCAGTTTGGCGTGCCACAGGTCAAGCGACAGGAGGTGATCGCGGAAGGTGCCGTCTCGTACCGGATTTTTGCCGTGAACGTCCGCTGCGATGCAGCCGCCCACGGTGATCATCGGATGGCCCGGCATCACCGGCAGAATGAATCCTTTCGGCAGCAGAAAGCGCAGCACATCCGCCAAGGTGGCGCCGGCTTCCACTTCGACAACGCCGTTTTCCGCATCAAAACCCAGAAGCCGGCTGAAGTGACGCATGCCGACGGACAGAACGCCGTCCCCCATGCTGGCGGCCACATAGGACAGGCCGGCGCCGCGCGCGATCACGGGCCCGTCACATTGCCTGTCGAACAGCAGCCGATAGCGGTCGGGCTCTGCCAACCGGCCTTCCACCCGGGTCGTGCCGTCTGTGCTCGTGAAATGCGCCAGCGAATGCTGATACACGCTGCCCCTTCCTTGCGCCTAGCGCATCCGGGCGGGCGCCTGGTCAATGTCGGCTTCCGGAAGCCGCCGGTCATCCGGCGTATCCTTCAGGGCAAAATCGACAATCGCGGGCATGTTGGAGCGGGCATGATGATAAAGGACAAAATCGCAGACAAATCCGGTGGTCAGAATGATGATGCCGGTGAGGATGGTCGTGAGCGAAAGCGTGAGGAGCGGACGATCGACGAGCTGGGCGCCGACGCCCGTGAGGAGAAAGACGAAATGTTCTCCGAACAGCCACAAAAGAACCAGCAAGCCCGGTAAAACAAAGACCATGCTGATCAGCCCGAAAAAATGCAGCGGCGCAAATCCGAAGCGAACGGCAAAAAGAACGGAGAGGAAATCGAATAGACCTTCATAGCGAAACGCCCTGTATTTCGAAACGCCGTATTTGCGTTCGCTGTTGCGGACGGGCGCTTCGCCCACAGCATAGCCCAGGAGAAAGGCCTGCATGGGGATCAGGCGGTGGAAATGGCCATAGACATTCAGCCGTCTGGTCAGGGCCGCGCGATAGGCCTTGAAGCCGCAATTCTGGTCGCGAATGGAAAGGCCAGTGAGGCGGTGGATGACTTTGTTGAATAGCCACGATCCAAGCTTGCGGAATCTTGTATCTTCGCGTTTCCGGCGCCAGCCGCAGACCAGGTCGAATTTCCCCTCTTCCAGCGTCCGTACCAGCGCCGGAATATCCTCCGGATTATCCTGCAGATCGGCATCCATCGTGACGACGATGTCCCCGCGCGCCTTGCTGAAGCCGACCATCAGCGCCATCGCCTTGCCGATATTTGTGCGCAATGACGCGGCCCGCACATAGGGATGCTGCAGGCGGGCCTGCCGGATTGCCCCCAAAGTATCGTCGGTTGAACCATCATCCACGAACAAGATTTCGAAGGCGCCGGCGAACTTGGTGCTTGCCAGGGCGCCGGCGATCCTGCTGACGAGCTCGCCAACGCTTTCAGCTTCGTTGAAAGCGGGAACGACGATACTGAGTGCGACCGGCTCGCCGGTCTGGGCGGAAAAATTCATCAGATCGTCCCTGGGCGCTCTAATCAGCCGGCAAGTTACGATATTTGGCTATGCCTGGCCATAAGGGAATGAATCAGATCGTCTTGACTCTGCCCGTGGCGGCTGCAGGTAAAGCAAATCGGCGTGTGATGGCGAAGCTTGTTGCATCACGGGTCACGCTGGTGCTGACCGGAAGCCGGCTTGTGCAGCGCAGATCCAGCGCAAGAGGCTTGGCGGTCGGGCCGCTCGTTTCTATCCGATCGGTTATGGAAATGCCTTCGGGATCGAGTGAAAGAGAACGGCTGTAGCGAAGCTTGCTGCCGGATTTCACGACCGAGGTGGCGGACTGGTTGAGGGCGGTGCTGGAACGCAGCCGATACCGGTCGATGATCCGCCGCAACAGAACCGAACTCCAGGCGTAGCTCGCGCCCAGCCGCAGCACCAGACGGGACAGAAAACCCGGATAGAGGAAACCGGCCTTGCCCATATCGGTCTCGATGCCGATCCTGGTATCGTTATGGGCGATCGGGCGATTGCGGTTGTAGCCAGCAACGAGCCTCTCGTCACCGTGCCGGCCATAAACGCCCAGATCCTCGATCAGAGCCTGGCCGCCGCCAAAGACACGGACAGAGCCGCCCCCCGCAGCGGTGAAATAGACATCCAATCCGTCATGATGAAAGGCCGCCAGCGCGCAGTCGCGATGGATTGTCCAGCCTTCGGCAAAGAGAGGCACTGTGGAGGCGCGAAAGTGGTCGCGCAGCTGGTCGACAACAAGGGGCAGGTAGGACCAGCGCGCAAATCGGAGATCATCGGCGAGCGTAGGCAACAGGCCGGCCTGTCCCGGTGTCGCGCGGGAGAACAAGGCAACCATGGCGCCCGCCTTGTCGTCGTAGGCGGACAGCAGGCCCGTCCCAATCCGCCCGACATAGCCGTTCTGGCACACGCCGCCTTCCGCCGCGACCGTGCCGTCGGGATGGATATGAGGGGCCATGAACGCCATCAGCTTGCGCATGGCGGGCAGAGGCGTCGGATCCGTGCTGAAATGGACGTATAGCATCACGTAATCCATCAGCACGGAGCAGTAGCCCAGATCCATGGCGCCGATCTCGGGAAACCAGCCTTCAGGCTGCTGGTGCTGCAGCGCGGCCCGCATTTTAGCGCGCGCTACGTGGTCGAATTCGGCCTCGCCCGTAATTTTCGCGCCGATCGCAAGTGCCGCGGCGCCGGCCGCGTCGTGATTGGTCTTGACCACATCCTCGCGATGCGCGAGCCACACGCAAGACCGCCGCAGCGTTTCGACCGCCATTTGGCGATCGTCCGCCGCAATGCGCTCGCCCAGGAAATGCACAGATAGCCCGAATGCAATTGTGGTGAACGCTGCCGCAGCAAATCCTCGCTCACCCTTGTACCATTCGTCAAAGCTGCCATCGGCATATTGCATCGCATGCCATTGGCGAAGGCCGGCGCGGAAGCCGGCATACAGCCGATCACTGTCGGCCAGTAGACCATCTTTGCGCCAGCGGTCATAAGCTGGCAATGACAGCAAGGCGAGCGTCAGAGCCCCTTCCTGAAAGCGGGCGTCCGCGAACTCAGATGTTTTATCGCGCCAATATTTGTAATCGAAGCAGCCAAAGCTGGGCGACAGGGGCGTGCGGTCCTGCATCTCCAGGAGCCGCCAGGCATTGGCGATGACAAACTCGGATTGGAAATCGAAATCTGATTGGGGCATGGCCATGTCGGAAGTTCGGAGCGGTAGGCGATCCTGGCCGCCCTTGCAACTCACGACCTATCATATCTAATCGGCCATGGCCAAGCTGGGATAGCGCCTTCGCCAGGCGCAGAAAACCTGCAGGCAATGAATGATTCTATACAGGTTTCGGCGTCCGCCCACGTGGTCGTCAAGTATTTTGCCGAGGACTTCCCTGTTCAGCAAATCCCCTGATAATTCGGGGATGCCGCTCAAGCCGCGTGTATCGTCCGCCAACTCACGCCGCTGCCAGCGCGCCAGCGGCAGCGTGAAGCCCTGTTTTTTCTGTTTTGCCAGGCCGCTGGAGAAACCCAGCCGAGAAAGCGCCGTCCGCAACGGCCATTTGAGCGTGCCGTCATGCATGCGGATCGAGGCCGGCAGCCGGTTGGCAAAGCGAATCAGTTTCGTCGACAGGAAGGGCGCGCGAACCTCCAGGCTGTTCAGCATCGCCGCCCGATCGGTGTGATGGCAGACAAATTCCGGCAGGAAAATCTGCTGATAAAGGTAGCTCATCTGGTCCAGCGGGCTCAGTCCGGCCAGTCCGTCGGCCAGCTGCCCAGGAAACGCGAAAAAACTGCGGCCTTTGGATGACACGGTCAGGGCGTCAAATTCCGATTCTTCGAGCGTGGAAAGCCACAGATTGAATCGTTCCAGCGGCGGGGCGCCGACGCCATTAAGAAACGACAGGACTTTGAATTGGAGCCCCAGATAGCCATCGCTGCCGGGCAGCATGCGCGCCAGCGATCTGGCGCCCGACAGCAGCGGTCCTGGCAGATGGCCGAGCGCCGCGCCCGGCGCGGCCGCCTTGAACGGCAGATAGCCGCAAAACAGTTCATCGGCGCCGTCACCCGCAATTGCCACCGTGATGTCGGCGCGCGCGGCGCGTGAAATGGCATAAGCGTTGATGAAGCCGGGATCGCCATGCGGTTCATCCATCCGGGCCAGGACTTCCGTCATGGCGCTCTGCAGGACTTGCGCATTGAAATGAAATTCGCGGTGCCGCCCCCCTCCTGCGGTGGCCGCCACCGCCTCCCTGGCCTTGGCGCTCTCGTCGTAGTCGGGCTCCGACATGGTCACGGTAAAGGCGCTCAAGTCGGCGCCAGCCTCCGCCACCAGCTTGTAAATCAGGGTGCTGTCAATGCCGCCGGAAAGGAACACGCCAACCGGCACGTCCGATCTCAAGGTTATGCGGCAGCTTTCGGCCAAAAGGCGCAGCGTTTCCGTCACCGCTTCATCGGGTGAGATAGCGATAGAATCTTCGCCGGGCACCGAGTGCCACCACTGCTCCTGGCTGATATTACCACCCCTGATACGCAGCAGTGCGCCGGGCAGCAATTTGCGTACGCCCACAATGGGGGTTGTGTCCCAGGCGTAATAGGCGTTGGCCAGAAAGCGATGAAAGCTGTCCTTGTCGATGCGCCAGCCAAGGCCCTCGATCGCCAGCAGGGCGCGCAATTCGGAGGCATAGATCAGCCCTCCGTCATAGGCATAGTAGTAAAGCGGCTTCTGACCCATCGCGTCGCGGAACAGGATGTGTTCATCCCTGTCGCGGTCATGCCAGGCGCCGGCAAACATCCCGTCAAAACGCGCCAGGGCGTCAGTGCCCCAATGACGCAGAGCCCAATAGACCACTTCGGTGTCGGAATGGGTGTGGAACTCCACGCCGAGCTTTTCCAGCTCCGGCCGCAATTCGATGAAATCGTAGATTTCACCGTTAAAGCTCAGGAGCGCACGCGAGCCGGGCCGGGCAAAGGGCTGATTGGCTGCGTCGCTGAGGTCAAGAATGGAAAGGCGGCGGTGACCGACGAAAAGCCGGGGGTCCATCACCTTGCCTTCGGCATCGGGGCCGCGATGGACCAGAGAACGCAAGGCCGATTGGGCCGCCCGCGTTTCGCGGTCCGTGAAATCCTCGCGGAACTTGATCCAGCCGAAAACCCCGCACATCAGGCGTCAACGATCGCCCAGGCCCGGCAAGCCGTCTTGACAAGGAAAAGCAATCGAAGTCATGTCCGCCACAGGTCCAAAACACCAGCCAACATCTCTATAAGACCAAATGGGCAGTCCCGTGAAGCAGGATCATATGAACCGGGAAGCCGCCAGCCTCGCAGACGTTCAGGCATTCTGGGACGCCAACCCGCTGTTCGTGGGAGAGAGCGCCTTCGAACCTGGATCGAAGGCTTTCTTCCAGGAGCATCTCGATCTTTACCGCAAGGACGTGTTTGCGGGCAGGATTGACAACTGGTTCTTTCCGCCCCGAAAGAACGCAAAAATACTCGATGTGGGATGCGGTATCGGCCTTTGGCTCGTTGAACTGGGTCTGCGCGGCTATCGGGATCTTTCGGCGATCGATCTGTCGCCGCGCTCGGTGGCGCTGGCGCGGCAACGCTGCGCCCTGTACGGCCTGACGGCAAACATCGCCGTGGGGAACGCCGAACAGCTGGATTTCCCCGATAATACATTCGATCACGTCAACTGCTATGGAGTGGTGCATCACACGCCATCGCCGGAGACCGCGGTGCGGGAAATCTTCCGGGTCTTGAAGCCGGGCGGCACGGCGAGCATTGCTGTCTATTACAAGAATTTCGTTCTGCGCAATTGGGGGATGTTCAGCCTGCTGTTGCGGCCTTTCTCGATCGGGTTGCGGGGCCGCGGCCGGGAGGGGATGAGCCAGTCTTCCGACGCCCAGGAGCTGATCCGCCTCTATGATGGCAAGGATAACCCAATCGGCATTGGATATACCCGTCAGGAAGCCTGGGCGCTGGCCGCGCCCTTCCAGATCCAGGACGAGTATCTCCATTTCTTTCCAGCGCGGGCATTGCGGCTTGCGCCTTCGGGCCCCTTGCACAAGGCGGCCGATCGTCTTCTGCCCTTTATGATCGGTCTGTCGTTGAAGAAGCCGTAACGGCTCCTTACGGCGAAAGCCGGTAGATGCGATAAGCGCTGTTGCTGTAGACAACTGGAAAGTCGAGGGCGGGTTCGGCGGTGGCGCGCACCAGATAGGATGCGCCGAAACCTTTCGCCAGATTGACGAAATCTGGCCGCTTCAAGCGGTGATATCCGGCATCGCTGGCAGCATTGATATCGCTAATGCTCATCGCGCGCCATTTGTCCGCTATTCCATAGAGGCGAAACAGGAATTCATTGTCGTCGCGAATGGCACGAAAGGGGGTGTAAATCTCTCGCGTCAAATCCGGAAATGGTACGAAGGCGGGACGTTGGGAAAGCGTGCGCCATCCATAGTTGGTGATGAACAGGGTGCCTGGGGGCGTATGGTCCCGGGCCCACAGTTCTGCATCGCGCAGACCGGCGGCGGCCGGTGCATAGGTCTCGGCCCCGAGAGACCTGGCATAGAGCAACGCCAGAAAGGTCAGGACCACCGCAACTCCGGAACGCAAACGGGGAAGCAGGGATGGCTGGCGGAACAACTCGGCAAGAATGAATGAGGCCAGCAGAGCGCACAGGTAGAAGCCCGATGTCAACTGGTCCGGTGCACGCAGGAAATGTCCAGGTCCATAGAGCAATGCGCTACTGTAAGGGGAGGCCAGGGGGATGAGACCGAGCGGCACCGCAGCTAGCAAGGTGATATAGACAGGGCGCCTGCCGACCATCAGCTCTTCCGGCCAGAACAGTGCCAGCGCAAACAGTGCCAGGTGAAACACGGGCAGCCCGCCATCGGTGCCGTAGAAGACAAAGCCCAGCAGCAGCATGGTGAAACAGACGTGAAACCGCCCGAGCATCCTATCTGAGAACAGAATGGTGAAGACAAAGGGCCAGGCGAACAGGATGAAGTTGGAGAATGATCGCAACCCCATGGTCAGGGCGACGCTGGGCAGCTTCAGCATCACCCCGGCGATCTGTATCAGGCTGACGGCCACTGTCCCGATTGCGGCCGCTGTCAGAAAACGCTTCTGCTCGAGCGGCAAGACCGCCAACTCACGCCAGCACAGCCCCATGACCAGGAGAAAATCGATGACAAACGTAGCCATGCGGGCAAACAAAGGTGTGTTGCCCCAAGGTACGGAATGCATGTGCTTGGTCACGGACTCCCACAATTCCTGGGGAGTCATCAACGGCTCGGTGAATCCGGTTCGGACCAGAAACGGCGCGCCACAGACCAATGCGAGCAGGGCCAGCCGGACCAGAACGGCAGGTTCCATCCAGTTTCGCCACTCAGCCCGGTTGAGCCAGGCCCAGGCCACCAGCATGGCAAGCAGGTAGCAAACGATGACCGGGTGGATGATGGCGGCGACCAGCGCCAGCAGCCAGGCCAGATTCCAGCGGCGGGCGAGAACGGCCGCGCCCGCCAGAGCCCCCAAGGCGTTGGCGAGTGTGGTGTAGAGCGGCAAACCGATCCGCGCGGGGTAGGCGGCAAGATTCCAGGCCCAAGGTTCGGCCAGGTAGGCCAGCGCCATTGACGCGAAAGCCGTTAGCCACGAACGGGAGACTAGCCGGGTCAGGATCAGGACTGCCAGACCCAGAAGGGCGATCTGGGCGAAAAAGAAGGAGATATCCAGAAGGCTCGGATCCAGACCCAGATAACGCTGGGCCAGGGTCGGCAGCCAGAAATATGCCGAGCCCCAAAGCCAGTGGATGCCCGAATGGGCCATGGGGTCCCGCAGAAATTCCCGCGCATGCCCGAACAGATAGGCATAAAACACCGCGCCGTTATCCTCGTGCACCATCGCCTGCCTATCGGCGTAGTTGCCGATTGTCAGGACGGCGACAATCGAGACGAAGATCAGCGCCGGCACCAGGATTGCGGAATCCCGCTGGAAGCGCGCAAGTGCTGATGTCGATTTCCCCGGCATTTCGCGCCCCCAAAAGCCCGGCGATGACAAACGGGCGGGATATTATTATAAAAAATCTCGATATCGCAAAGCGGTCCGCGGCCGGATGATGAAGAATCTACTGAGATATGGCTTCACGGGGGCTGTCGCGTCCATCGTGGATTTTGGCCTGTTCGCCGTGCTGGTTCGTGGGGTGCACTGGCCCTGGTTCATCTCCGGCTGCATCAGCTTCAGTCTGTCGATTCTGGCTGGTTATATGATTTCCATTCGCCTGGTATTCGTCAGCGGCGGGCGCTTCCGCAAGCATGAGGAGATCGCGCTGGTGTTTGCGATCAGCCTTTTCGGCCTCGCCATCAATCAGACTTTGCTCTACGCCCTGATCCGAGCTGGGCTGGACCCTCTGTTGGCCAAGGTCGGAGCTTCTATCTTCGTCGTCAGCTGGAATTTTCTGGCGCGCTCGCGTTTCGTATTCAAAATGCGCGAAAGTTGAAATTGGCTGTCCGCGGGGTTCAATCGCGGATTGTCATCATTGCGCTAGGATAGGCTCCTGGATATGGTCCGGCCATGAGCGCTGCGAAACGATTCCTAGGCCAGTTTCAGATCCTCAGGGGTTTACGCGAGAAAATCCGGGGGTCCAGGCAAGCACCCCCGGATATTGATCTACGCGCTATCGAAGCCAAGGTGCTGCCGCTCAATCTCCGATTCCAAGAGTTGGCGACCCTCGCCGACAAGATCGAGGGCATGCTGTCTGTTTTCTCGATGGCGGCAGTAGACATGATGCTATCTTTCCAGGAGGAGCTTGGCGCCAAGGGAAGCATTCTTGAAATTGGCACTTACAGAGGGAAAAGCGCGGTAATTCTCGGAGCGCATCTCCGGGACGCGGAGCGCCTGGTGCTGGTGGACATCAATGATTATCTGGACCGCGCTGCCATAGAGCCAAACAAGGAATCGACCGATTTCGTCGTAACGCATTCCGAGAAGTTGCGGTCTGCTTTACCGAATTATCGCGGGAGGCGGGGAAGTTTCAGGTTTATCCATATTGATGCCAGCCACGGATATCACGAGACGGTCCACGAATTGGGGATGGCCGATGAGTTGCTGGCCCCCTTGGGGATCATCGCCTTAGACGATTTCACCAACTTGAACTACTCGCAGAATATTGCGGCGATTTTCAAATATCTCTTTACGACCGACACAAAACTGACTCCCTTGGTGGTTACCGACGAAAAAGCATATCTCTGCCGCCGTGAGGAGTTTGATTTATTTGCTCCACTGATACTCGACGCCTCTCTCGCGGAGATGAAAAGTCGCGGGGTTGACCCTGTATTGGCGAGAACGTCCTACGGTCCCGAATACAAGGCGTTCTATCTGCGTGGTCGTCTGCCTGGGGAAGATGGGAGCTTCTATGGCGAGTCCCTCTACCGGAACGCCATCGTTGGAAACGGTTAAGCTATATCGTCTTTTCCGGGGAAGGGCATGGGAGCAAAACCTGAGGGCGGCCACTAACAGGGAAGGCCAAGGACCTACCCCGGGTGCGTGTGTCGACTGCGCCAAATTGGCCGCTTTCAGATTTCTTGACTGTCGGGGAGCAAATAGTCATCTTCCGACCCACGTCACGGTGGATCGGCAGACTTGCCGCAGAGAATGCCGACCACCTAAGACGCTATAAGCCCCTGACGAACCGGGGATAACCGAGCCCGTAGCTCAGTGGTAGAGC
>Ga0070741_10016287_pt1 | contig 12436 bp, 14 predicted proteins | sample Coa_R1_4_FD_66440 | JGI IMG/M metagenome (GOLD analysis project Ga0070741, IMG submission 66440) | Surface soil microbial communities from Centralia Pennsylvania, which are recovering from an underground coalmine fire - Coalmine... | ecosystem: Environmental > Terrestrial > Soil > Unclassified ...
TTCGGCGTTACGCAGAAACTCCGGTGTCAGGCTGAATGCCGCTTTGACCACATCCGGCTTACGCGTGTAGAGGACACTGCAATCAACGGGGGTGAAGAGCCATTTGTGTGGGTTGACGATCAAAGAATCGGCGCGTTCGCAGCCCGCCAGCACCCAGCGCTTCTCAGGATCGATGGCCGCCGGACCCGCATAAGATGCATCAACGTGCAGCCAGAGGCCGTGCCGCTCACAAATATCGGCAATCTGCGGTACGGGATCAACACTACTGGTCGAGGTAGTACCTACGGTTGCGACAACCGCAAATGGCAGCCAGCCAGCAGCGATATCCTCCTCGATGGCGCGCTCTAGCTCTGCCGTGTCCATACGGAACTCACTATCCGTGCCAATTTTGCGCAACCCTTCCTGGCCTACGCCCAGCACAATCGCGGCCTTATCCGCCGCAGAGTGTGCATCTTGCGACGTATAGAGTCGCAGGCGTGGCACTTCGGATCGTCCGGCCATCCCATTCTGACGGATATACAGGTCAGGAATAGCCTCGCGTGCCGCCGCCAATGCGTAAAGGATGCCGGTAGAGGCCGTATCGTTGATGACGCCAAACATTGGACGTGGCAGACCCAACATCTGGCGCAGCCAATCGAGCGTCACCTGTTCCAGTTCGGTTGCAGCTGGGGAGGTACGCCACAGCATCGCATTGACATTGAGGCCGCTGGCAAGCAACTCGCCCAGGATGCCGGGACCCGAGCCGGTGATACTGAAATACGCCATGAAGCCAGCCGCGTTCCAATGCGTAATGCCTGGCAGCAGGATACGCTCGAAATCGGCGAGAATATCCTCCATCGCCTCTGGCTGTGTGGGAGGTTGAGCTGGCAGGGCGCGACGAATATCGCCCGGCGTGACCTGCGATAAAACGGGATAATCGCGTGTATTCGTCAGATAATTTGCGATCCAATCGACAATCTGGTGTCCATAGCGGCGAAAATCCTCCGGGTTCATATCTCCTGTTGCCGCTGGCTGTTGTGCTGCGTCAAGCATTTTCTGTTCTTCCATATTCATGCCCTTCTCGTAGTGTACTGGTGGTGTACTTTGAAGACCTTGTAACTAACTTGTAGCCTTTGCAATCGCAATATTCAAACGATTGCGCAGCATTATGTATACTAATGGTAATGGTATCACTTTAGGAGTCGGTGTTGTTACTTTTACCAGTGTTTCGCGAGTACGCCTGCGCGGGCGTGATATCTACGGTTGCTATATGGTATACTTGTTGTGAGACAAGCTTTGAGCTTCTTGTGAAAAAGTGCAGTGCAGGTTAGGAATTCCAATTTGGAAAGTACAGTTAGAAAAGTACAGTAAAGAATAGATTTTATGTCTCGTTCGACGACGCATACTTTTACCTGTCCCTGCGGACAGGTCTTTAGCAGCCAGACGTATGAATATGTGAATGTTGCGAAGGATCCGCTGTTGCGCTATGTTGTGCTGGCGGGTTTGCTGAACGTATCTACGTGCCCAAATTGTGGCAGGCGCGCAGCCATCGCTACGCCTTTCATATATTCTGATCCGGCTTATGAACTGCTTGCCTATGTGCATCCTCGCTCCGATGCCCCGGAGGAAGCGCGGCTGATTATCCTGGAAAAATTGCGCTCGGTTTACGCTGATGCGCTTGTGGAGAATGGGCAGCAGGATCATGTAAATGGCAATGGTGGGCGCAGTATCTCGATTACGCCTTCTCAGGCGAAGGAGATGCCACCCTTGCAGGTTGTGTTTGGTATTGACCAGTTAAACGAATTGCTCAATGCGGTGCTGAGCCCCGAAGAGCGCCTGGGACGCCTGGCTTTGAGTACACGCAGCCGCAGCGAGGCCGAGCGTGGGCAATTCCTGGATATTGCGCGTAAGCTCTCGTCAGAAATGAGTTGCTGCATCGAAGTAGAAGATTTACCCGATGAGTATACCGTCTGGCTCTATGGCTCGCGCCGCCAGATAGGCGCGCTCATGCGCGAACTGGCACCACGAGGATAGCTGGATGATTACAATTGGTGTACTCACCATCAGTGATGGGGCTGCAAAGGGTGAGCGACAAGACCTGAGCGGCGAAACTATCCGTGCTATGGTCACACAACTGCCCGATGCTGTTATCAGCGCTGGGACAATCATTCCCGACGAGCAGCAGCAGATTGCCGCTGTTCTGCGCGAGTGGTGTGATGAGAAGGAACTCAACCTCATTCTTACTACTGGTGGCACCGGTCTGGCCCCGCGCGATGTGACACCAGAGGCCACAAAAGCAGTGATCGAGCGCGAGGCTCCTGGCATTGCGGAAGCACTACGAGCTATCAGCCTTCAGTACACGCGTATGGCTATGCTCTCGCGTGGAGTTGCTGGTGTGCGAGGGCGAACCCTGATCATCAACCTCCCAGGAAGTCCTAAAGCCGTAAGAGAATGCCTGGAGTATGCTTTGCCGGTATTGCCACATGCCATAAATCTGCTCACTGAGGGACCAAAGGAGCATTAAGTATGCTCAAGGGGCTGGATACTTATACCGGGCATAGTGATAAAGTGTTCGCCGTGGCCTGGTCGCCTGATGGGCGTGTTATCGCCTCCGCTGGACGTGATTGGACGGTGCAAGTCTGGGACCCCGCTACCGGTACATGCTTCCTCACTTTTCGCGGTCACAGCCAGTTTTTGCTCTCGCTAGCCTGGTCATCCGATGGACGCACTGTTGCATCAGGCTGTACAGGTGGTCTTGTACAGGTGTGGGAGGCCGACACAGGGAGGATTCTTCTCACATATCATGGGCATACGCGCTTCGTGCGCTGTATTGCCTGGTCGCCCGATGCACACGCGATCGCCTCAGGTGGTGACTACGGCGATAGCACGGTACAGGTCTGGGAGGCGAGTAGCGGGAAGCAGATCTATGTCCATAAGAAGCAGTACCGCATCTTCGCGGCCCCCTGGTCGCCTGATGGATCGCGCATCGCCTCTGGCAGCTTTGATGGCACTGTGCAGGTGTGGGATGCGCTGGACGGTGGGAATTGCTTTACCTATCGTGGTCATAACGGTCCAGCCTATGTCGTAGCATGGCTGGTTGGTGGCGCATCTATTGTCTCAGCTGGACAGGATGCGACGGTGCAGGTCTGGTCTGTTGCCACAGGAGAGATCATTCAGACATATCGCGGGCACACGAACGCAGTGAAGGCGCTGGCCTGCTCGCCCGATGGCCACTACGTCGCATCGGGCGGAGACGATGCGACGGTGCAGGTTTGGGCCGTGGCAACCGGCAAGCGCATTGCCACTTATGGGGGTCATACAACCTGGGTGCGCACCATCGCCTGGTCACCTGATGGGCGCACCATTGCCTCAGCGAGCGACAAAACAGTGCATCTGTGGCATATTGAGTTGATATGAGGCGATGAAAAAAGTAACGGCTGAGGTCCGATCACCCTCAAGGGATGGCGCTACGCGGCCCGCGTAACGCCATCCCTTGAGGGTGATCGGACCTCAGCTATTATGAAAAAAGTCAGCGCCCCTATAGCTTTATATCGGCCAGCCCTTTTTCCCCTGCATGCCAATGAGTTGCGTGATCTCGCCCAGGTGAGTGTAGAGATGGGTAATGCAGACCTGTCCGATTACCCGGATAGCGGGCATTTCGCCCAGTGGTTTGACCTTGACGATGCGGGCGGAAAGCGCGGCCCCACCATCGTCAATAGAGGCCAGATAGCCCTCGAACTCCTGCCATACCTGTTCGGCATAGCGCATAAAGAGTGCCGGGTCAGCAATGTGTAGCGATTGTGCCTCTTCGTTTGCCATGCCAGTACCCTGAACGCGCGGGGGCAAGTTCAAGCGCTCATGCCAGTTCTCCTCATTCCAGATGGGAGGGCGTCCCTGCAAAATAAAGCGCAGAATGTTGTCCTCGCTGCGCACGCTATGCCACATGAGAAAGGCAATGTGGTTGCAGGTCCCTCCCGGTGCATAGTGCCATTCATCAACGCTGAGATCCTGAACGCTGCTGCGCAATGCTTCATGCAAACGCTTCTGTTCTACGCGAAAGAAGTCAATAATGTCCATAGAGCCTCCTCTTTGAGCAAACTGGACTGTTAGTTTTGCTAATGATGAAATTAACGTCATCCTCACTGTAGCATAGGAGAGCAGGAGTCCACAAGAGCCCGTCTGGCTCACCCTATTTTTGATGTCAAATTGTCAAAATGGCAGTGAAACGGCATGGGGAGGGGTCTAAGGGCTTGACAAGCATTTGACATTTCTTGACAATGGCGTCTTTTTTGTCCAACTACAAGGGAAGTGCAACTTTTTATCGTCGAGATGCGTGTAAAGAAGGTGTTCATGAGGATTGTAGACGGGTACATGGGCATCCCTCACACGTGAAAGCGAGTGTGGAGTCGTTGCGAAGGTAAGGATGCCGGTGAGCCTCGCCGAACGTGTGAGGGCGTCTTGAAAGGAGTAAGTGATGACGACATATCGAACATCTATAGTTGCAGGCGTTTTTCAGGATGAAGCGCAGGCCAGACACGCCGTTGATCAGTTACGCAGCGCAGGTTTCGCCTATGACCAGGTTGGTGTAGCTCGACACGACGGAACTATGGCAACACAGAGCCTGCGCGATGATCTGCTGAAACTGGGGGTACCAGAAGAGCAGGCTAACTACTATGACAATGAGTATAGGTCTGGTCGCATTGTGGTATCCGTCAGGCCCGATGGCCGCGAGGCGGAAGTAGAGAACATTTTGCGCAGCAATGGCGCTTATGATTTCAATGCCAGCAACAATCCTGCTGCTCAGTCGACGAACTACAACCAGCCCGGTCCGCGGCCCGATACCGAGCAGCCAGGTACCTATCCCCCCGGCCCTCAACAGGCTGGTAATTATGGACAGCAAGATTACCGGCAAGAGAGTGATCAGGGTCAGGGATCAGATCAGTAGTAAGCACAAAAAAACTGCCAGATTGGATCATCTGGCAGTTTTTTTGTGCTTACTACTGATCTGATCCCTGCGCTATTTTCTGTAGATGCGGTGGACGATAAAATTACGTGAATTGTTAACTGATATGTCTCTGTTTTTCTCTACTATCCGTGTAAGCTGTAGGGAGAAACAACTTTCCAATCCTCTTTGATGCAGTTGATGCTGTTTAAAAAATGCACCTGGTAACTGTAAGCAATGTTATTACCAGATTGTGAGAATTTAAATATCATCGGTGTCTCAATTAATGTTATAGGGAGAGTATACGTATGAGAGAGCAGACGACGGTACCCTCTCACTACACCTATATACCAGCGGTTGCAATTATGCGCGCTACATTAAAATATTCATGGAATAAGATTCCTGTTGCTACATTAGCACAGCCCGATCATATATGCGGGGAGGCACGGCGTATAGGCTATACAGGCAAACAGGATAGTGATCTGGCTGTGTACAGGCTTAAGATCAAGCCCGAACGCGGTCGCTCGGCGGTCACCTTGCCCGGACTCTATATCATAGATGGCGGCGTTTTTGTAGACTATGATCAGTGGCAACAAGAAAAATAACAAAAAGCAGAGATCTCCCGCCCTGGCGGGAGATCTCTGCTTTTTGTTGAGCCATTATGCTCAAGGTGTGTTTGTGGTAGTGACCTCTTCGGGTTTACGAGCCTGGAAGTAGGTCATTCGACAGTTTGTGCATACACGAGCAAAGATGATGTAGTGGTGTTCGTCGATTGTATAAGTCTGGAGTGTATCATGTTTAAAAATCCATCCCGTCCTCTCGGTCCAATAAACCCGTTTTTCAGGAATAAAGACGCGAAAATTGCAGAAGCCATCATCAGAACTGGTATTCTGGCAGTTTGGGCAAAAGAAAGGCCCTAGATCAATCATCTCTTCTTATTCCCTCTTAAAGGACTATTCGTTTTATCTCGCTCTATATTATTTTACCATATTTTGACGTGTACCAGTATGTTTTATCCTACAAAATAGGATGCGGTTTTCTCTGATCGGCGGCCTTCTCTCTGTCATAATGTGGATAATGTTGTGGATAAATGTTTCGATGTGTGGACAACCTAGCTTCAAGTTTGGGTCAGATTGTAGGCTGGCTCTTGAGGCCGATTAGGAGGGCGTTCGGGTTAGATTAGCTTGACAAGCAGTTTCAGCGTATTCTTGAGTCGCTCTCATGCTCTCTCCTTCTGTTAAAAGAACATCTTCACACCGGTAAAAACTATGAAAGCACCTGCGAGGATAGCCAGGAGTGGAAGCAAACGTTGACCTATAGTATCTGTGTTGGCCTGCTGCGGGTCTTCTGGACGATACGCGACCGCAATCGTGCTCCCTATTCGCCGCCGCCAGCCGGTGTAAATTGATGCCTGGAATGTCCAGACCCGGCCTGTATAGTGATCATAAAACTGTACAACAGGAGCGTATACATATCCTCCCTTCCCCCTCATGCGCACGTGCCCAATCACCGTTCCTCTTGATGTCCTTGCACCAGCTCTAAAGAGCATCCACCGCACTAACAAATATCCCCCTACGGCGAGAAAGAGCAGTCCAATCCCAATCACTGTCAGATTTTTCTCCATAAAAAGTCTTCTCTCTTCCTTGTATGCTCTTCATGAAATGTTTCCCTCTATCGCTTCCTCAAGCAAGATTCTCAGGCTGATTACTTGTCAATCCCAGTAGTATCAGGTTAATCAATTTTATTTTGTGCCGCTTTCTGGTTTATCGGTGTCGTCTGGAGTGTCTTCGATGAGTTCTGCTGTAGGGACTCCAAGAGCTTTAGCCAGTTTTCCTAATGTAACTGTAGTGATGCTGTAGTATGGATCGTCGTAGATGCGTTTTATGGTGTTGTAGGAGACATCAGAGACTCTTGATAGCTTCCCCATACTAAAGCCTTTTTGCTGTGCTACTTCCTTCACACGTAGGCGTACCATGCTTTTTGCTCTCTCTGCCTTTGATGAGCATGATTGTAACAGTCCTTGTTTCTTGACAGAACTCCACATATAATGGTACCCATTTATGGGGAGAGACCAAGAATGTGTACCCATATTTGTAAAATCGGTAGAGAGGTTATTGAATGAAGGCAATGATGAGAAATGATTTGATAAGCTCTGTAGTTCCTGGGAGGAATGGTAGAGCTTTTTTTATTTGGGCGGCTTTTGGTGCGCTTTGAAACAAAACTGATTGGCTGTGTTAAATTTTGTTTACCTATCCCTGGGGAAAGTTTAACCATGACTTAACATATCCATAAAGCATGGTTAATTTAGCGGTGATACGGTATGAGTGCGATGCTCGTGAGTGGAGAAGTGGGAAAGTGAAAAATCTCACTTAGGGCATTATTCAGCGTTATAAAAATTTGCTTGAAAAAGGGGTTAAGGAGAATCTATGTTGAAACATTGGCGTCTTGCATTCGTCCTGGCTTTGACGGTCATGATGAGCGTATTTATTTCCGCTTGCGGCGGTAGTGGAAGCGGTTCCTCGGGTGGTACTACCCCGGCGGCTACCACAGGGGCTTCCACGCTCGGCACTCCCGGTACTTTCACCTGTGAGACGGGCAAGATCACTGCAAGCGGTTCGACCGCACTGGCTCCCCTGGTAAAGAATGTTGCCGCGAATTATCAAACGAAATGTTCCGGTGCTAGCATTACTGTGAACCTCGGTGGTAGTAGCACTGGTCTATCTCAGGCAGAAGCGGGCAGCGTGGATATCGGTAATTCTGATATCTACAAGAAGGCAGGACAGGATGACCTGGTAGATCATCAGGTTGCAGTGGTCGTCTTTGCTGTCATCGTTAATAGTAAGGTTACAGGGGTAAAGAGCCTTACAACTGACCAGCTCAAGAGCATCTACAGCGGCAAGACCACCAATTGGAAGGATGTTGGTGGACCGGATCTGAAGATCGTTGTCGTCAGTCGCCCCGCCAGCTCGGGTACGCGTGCGACCTTCCAGAATTATGTCCTTGGCGGCCCGGAAAGCATCTCCGGTCCTCAGAGCCTGACCACCGATAGCACCAGTACTGTTATCCAGAACGTAGCGCAGAACGATGGTGCCATTGGTTATGCTGCTACCGGTCCTTTGAAGGGTGCCAACGTAACGACTATATCCATTGATGGCAATGCTCCTACATTGGATGTTGTAAAAAACAACACCTATAAATTCTGGGGACCTGAGCACATGTATACCAAGGGTCCGGCCAAACCTCTTGCGCAGGCCCTGATCGATTACATGGCAAGTGACTATGGCAAGCAACAGGCACAGAACCTGGGCTTCTTGCAAGTCTCGGATATAGACCCAGCAGCGCTCCAGGCCCATCCGAAATAGTGTAAAGGGAGGCGATGTACTGTGTTCGCGGACAAGCATTGTGGGCACAGTACATTCTGTCTGTCTGGCACTGTATCTTAAGCAAGGAAGGAGAAGATTTGTGGCTCAGGGGCAAATATCAGGTACATCAAATCGACAGCTTTCACGTTTGTCTGATCAAGTCGCACGGGTCGTGTTTCTTGCTTGTGCTATCCTGCTGATCCTGGTCATTGTGAGCGTGATCATCTTCATTGGCTCCAATGCCTTTCGTATATTCTTTGCGGATGGTGCTCAAGGGACCAGCTTCAAAGAATTTTTTACAGTATCAAATTGGGACCCGACAGGCAATAATGGCAATCCTGCTTATGGAGCAGCTGGATTGATTCTTGGATCAGTCGTCATTACCCTGCTGTCTGTGATTATTACTGCTCCTCTGGCCTTTGGTCTGGCGCTCTACTTCACCGAAGCGGCTCCCAGATGGTTGGCAACCCTGTTGCAACCCTTGATCGAAATTTTTACCGGTATGCCCTCGGTCGTGATTGGCTTTCTCGGTCTGGTAATACTGGTGCCGTTCCTGCAAAAAGTAACTGCATCGCTGACCGGTGGCCTGCAATTAGGTGGCTATGGCTGGGGAGCTGCTACGCTGGTACTGATCATTATGATCCTGCCTACTGTGATCAGCGTTTCTATTGACGCCTTGCGAGCGGTACCGGGCAGCGTCCGTGAAGCGAGTCTGGCTCTGGGATCGACGCGCTGGCAAACCATGAGCAAAGCCATTCTTCCGGCTGCCGGGCCTGGATTGGCAACGGCAATCGTGCTAGGCATGGCGCGTGCCATTGGAGAAACTCTGGCCGTTGCCCTGGTGCTTGGTGGCGATCAGCTACCCAAAGACATCTTCACGCCCAGGGTATTCTTCCAACCTAACGTCAACATCACATACAAAATTGTACAAGATTTCGGAGAGGTATCTGGGGCGGCACGCGATGCATACTGGACTCTCGCGTTCATCTTGCTGGTCATCTCATTTTTGTTTATCTGTGTCAGCCGTTACCTGGCTAGTAGGAGCGTGTATCGATGACAACACAGCAGCAAGTTGTGCAAGCGCCGATACCACGAGAGGTGAGACTTAGAGAGCAGGCAAACCTGGTTCGCCGTTTGCATACGGGCAATGCGATTGCTATGGGGGTACTCGTAGTCATCACAACGTTGGTCGTGTTGATCTTTGTCTCTATCATTATATGGCTCATCGTGCAGGGAGCATCAACTCTGATCAATCCAGCTTTTTACGGGATGGGAGAAGATGGTATAGCGAAAGAGCTTTACAATACCTTTTATATTCTCATCCTGTCTGAGCTATTCCTGTTCCCGATCTCGCTGGCAGCCGCTATCTACCTGATAGAGTATGCCCGTCCGGGGCCTTTTGTAACGGCCATTCACTTTGCCGCTGAAACCCTGGCAGGTGTGCCGTCTATTGTGCTTGGACTGTTTGGCTTCCTGATCTTTGGCGTTGTGCTACACCTGGGCACCAGTCGTTTATCAGGCGCACTCACATTGCTCTGCCTGAACTTCCCCCTGGGGTTACGCCTCTTTGAGGATGCTCTGGCCACGGTGCCGCGTGAGATGCGCGAAGGCGGGCTTGCCCTGGGCGCTACCAAGTGGCACACGATTCGCACTGTGGTTCTGCCCTCTGCATTGCCCGGCTTGATTACCGGCTTCATTCTCACTGCTGGTAAGATCATCGGCGAGGCAGCTGCACTCATCTTTACGATGGGCTTGTTCAATCCGGCGAATGTCTTCACTGGGGACCCTGGTATCGCGAGCGATACGCTAACCACCCGCCTCTACTACATCAAAGGTCCGGGCGGAGGGACATTAGGCTTAACTCCTGCTCAGGAGACCGCTGTTGCGGCGGGATTGGCTGCAGTACTCATTCTGCTCCTGCTGGTCATCAACCTGGGAGCGCGGGGCTTAGGTCGTCTCATTCAACGTAGGATCACAGCGGCTTAGTCTCTATGGACAGAGGCAATGGTCCTGCGATCCCCTAGCAACCAATGAGAATTGAGGATTACACTATTATGAATGCTTCGACAGATACACATAGTAGCGCAAGTGCGCTACTTCCAGAAGGTGCCAGTATTTTCTCGCGCAAAGTGGCACGCAGCGGTCATATCTCCTACGAGGGACGACCCTACTTCATCAGCAAAGCGCTGGCTGGACGGTATATCCGGCTGGTTGTGCTAGGAGATCGCCTGATTGTCGATACGTCGATACCATTACATAAAGAGTATCCCCTTGTCTGATAAAAAGTGAGAGGCTATAGTATATAGAACTACCTTGCAGCCAGATGAGCCGTAGGCTAGCTGCGAGAGCAGCGTTTCTGGCTGAGTAGCAAGGCACTACTTTGAAGCCAGATGAGCCGTAGGCCAGTAGTATCAGAGCGGCGTTTCTGGCTGGGTAGAAAGGGAGAAAGACGCTATGAGTTCAGATCCTTCGCGTCGGAATCAAACCCAATGGCAGGAGGTTCAACTCCAACAGGTGTCACCAGATCAACAGAATATGCAGAACAAGTCAGGCTCTCAAGAGAAACGACAGCCAGGTGCAGAGTCATCGAGCGAAGCTATCAAGCGGTTTGAAGTAAACCAGCAGCCAGATAGCTCGGCTGACGTGAAGATAAATATCAAAAATACCAATTTCTTTTATGGGTCGAAGCAAGCCCTGTTCGACGTTAGTTTGCCGATACGGGAACGGCAGGTAACGGCACTGATTGGCCCTTCAGGTTGTGGCAAGTCAACATTTCTGCGCACGCTCAATCGTATGAATGACCTGATCCCAAACACGCGCACTCAGGGCGAGGCGCTCTTTGACGGGCAGAATATCTACGATAAAGCAACCGATGTTGTGCTGCTGCGCCAGCGCATTGGTATGGTGTTCCAGAAGCCAAACCCATTCCCCAAGTCGATCTTTGAGAATGTCGCGTATGGCTTGCGTATCCAGGGCAAATCGGGCAAATACCTCAACGAAATGGTTGAGCAGAGCTTACGCGGCGCGGCGCTGTGGGATGAAGTGAAAGATCGTCTGCAATCCTCGGCGCTGGGACTTTCCGGTGGACAGCAGCAGCGTTTGTGTATTGCACGCGCGCTGGCGGTCAGACCAGAGGTGCTCCTAATGGATGAGCCGTGTTCGGCACTTGACCCTATTGCTACACTAAAGATTGAGGACCTCATCACGGAACTGGTCCAGGATTATACCATTGTCATTGTAACGCATAATATGCAACAGGCGGCCCGCGTGTCACATTTTACTGGCTTTTTCCTCTCTGGCAAGCTGATCGAGTATGCTCCAACGACCCAACTGTTTGAGCAGCCAAAGAAAAAGGAAACGGAAGATTATATCAGTGGGCGCTTTGGATGATTTAAATATAGAAGACCTGTCCAACAGACAGGTTGGAGGCTACTGAGGTGCGCAAAATATTGGTGGTTGATGATGAAGAGGTACTGGTTGAGACTATCGCTTATAACCTGGAGCAAGCAGGCTACCAGGTTATGACGGTAGCCGATGGCATGAGCGCATTAGAGGCCGCACGTAGAGAAACTCCTGACCTGATTATTCTCGACATTATGTTGCCGGGGATGGATGGTCTGGAGGTTTGCCGTCAATTGCGTCGAGAAGATAGCATGGCGACCGTCCCGATTATCATGCTCACAGCCAAAGGCGACGAGATCGATAAAGTAGTCGGTCTGGAGGTGGGAGCCGACGATTACGTGACCAAGCCCTTTGGCCGTCGTGAATTATTGGCACGTGTGCGGGCTTTATTGCGTCGTGCAGACTACCCTTCCGCAAATGGCGAGCATCCTTCTGCGCAGACGCAAGAGCCTTCCCAGGAGGTGCGACCTGCCAATCGCGAACTGGCGGCTGGTCCATTACGCATCGATCTGGCGGGCAGGCGCGTGCTGGTGCGAGGGCAAGATATGGAATTGCAGCCCAAACAGTTCGATCTGCTCACGTATCTTGTGCGCAATCGCGGTACCGTGCTGACGCGCAACCAGTTACTGCATAACGTATGGGGGTACGATTATGCAGGCGACACGCGAACCGTGGATGTACATATACGCTGGTTACGCGAGAAGCTGGAGGAAGATCCGGCGGACCCCAAACTGATTCAGACTGTGCGCGG
>Ga0070741_10016288_pt1 | contig 12435 bp, 8 predicted proteins | sample Coa_R1_4_FD_66440 | JGI IMG/M metagenome (GOLD analysis project Ga0070741, IMG submission 66440) | Surface soil microbial communities from Centralia Pennsylvania, which are recovering from an underground coalmine fire - Coalmine... | ecosystem: Environmental > Terrestrial > Soil > Unclassified ...
GCTCTCATGTCACCATCAAGCAGGGCTGTGTGGTGCAGGAGGGCGCAGTCATCGGCGACCGCTGCCGCCTGGAAAACGATGCGACCGTGCGGACGCAGATCAAGCTGTGGCCCGATAAGATCATCGAGGCGGGCAGCACCGTCACGATGAGCCTGATCTGGGGGCAGAAGTGGACCGGCTCCCTGTTCCGCAGCCAGGGCGTCATGGGCATCGCCAATATCGAACTGACGCCTGATTTCGCCTGCAAACTCGGCGCCTCTTTCGGCGGCTACCTGAAGCGCGGCGCGACGGTCGTGACCAGCCGCGACTCCGGTCCGGTCGCCCGCATGATGAAGCGGGCCATGATCTCCGGCCTGCTCTCCGTCGGCGTCAACGTGCTGGATCAGCGTTCCATGCCCCTGCCCATCATGCGGCACAGCATCCTGGGGTCGCAGGCGGGCGGCGGCGTGCATATCCGCATGGCCCCCAACAATCCGAAACTGGCCCTCATCGAGTTCTTCGACAGCCAGGGCGTCTATCTCTCCAAGAACGCCGAGCGCAAGGTCGAGACCATCTTCTTCCGCGAGGATTTCCGCCGCGTGGACGCCGATCAGGTGGGCGAGCTGGAGTTCGCCGGGCGCAGCGTGGAGCAGTATGCGGAGGATTTCTATCACCATCTGAAGGTAGACCAGGTCAAGTCACGGCATCTCAAAGTCGTCGCCGACTTCGCGTTCGGGCGGCTCGCCAGCGTCTACCCGACGATGTTGGGGCGCATGGGCTGCGACCTGATCGCGCTGAACGCCTACCCGGACGTGCAGAAGACGCCGAAGACGCCGGAAGACCGCGCCGCGCTCCTGCCCAATCTGTCGCAGATTGTGCAGACGCTTCAGGCGGACCTGGGCGTGCTGTTCGAAGCGGACGGCGAGCGGATGACGCTGGTGGACGAGAACGGCAGGATCGTGGAGGGCGAAAATCTGCTGGCGCTGATGGCGGTGCTGGTGGCGCGCACGCGCCCGCGCGCGCGCATCGCAGTTCCGGTCACGGCGCCGCGCATGATGGAGGCGCTGGTCGGGCTGCACGGCGGCATGGTCGTCCGCACGAAGACGGACGTGCGCGACCTGATGGACGCCTCCAGCGGCGGCCCGGAGCGAGATGGCCGCGCCGATTTTGCGGGCGACGTGGCGGGCGGCTTTATCTTCTCCGAGTTCCAGCCGAGTTTCGATGCCATGTACGCCTTCGGCAAGCTGCTGGAACTGCTGGCGACGACCGACCTGCGCATCTCGGAACTGGCGAGCGAACTGCCGGAGGCCCATATCGCGAAGACGCAGGTGCGCTGTCCCTGGGAGATCAAGGGCCGCGTCATGCGCGTGCTGACCAAAGAGGCGGACGCCATCGAGCAGAGCAACGGCCATACGGTCGAACTGATAGACGGCATCAAGTTCATCGAGGGCGACCGGTGGGCGCTCGTCCTGCCCGACGCCTCGGAACCGCATTTCCATGTCTACGCGGAGGCTCCCACCCCGGAGGAGGCCAACGATCTGCTGTGCCACTACGTGGAGAAGATCGAGGCGCTGCGCGGGTGACGACTTCGCATCGGCGCGGCGAGAACACAAGAGGGAAGGAGCTTCCGCCCCTTCCCTCCTCTTTCATCTGCCTGCTTCCTGGGGGACGTGGATTCGAACCACGGTTAACGGCTCCAAAGACCGCTGTCCTGCCGCTGGACGATCCCCCATCGCTTACCTGCTGCCCGGCAGACCTTCGGCATTATACTCTGCCCGTCCCCGCCCTGTCAAGGTAGAAACCCGCCCTGGGAGTATCGAACGCGATGCGGGTATAATAGGGACATAGAAACTTTCGTCGCGACTTGCCCGCAGCGCGGCTCCTCTGCGCGCCAGACCAGGCATGGCAAAACTCCCTCCGGCAGCCGGCGTTTCCGCTGCCACATCTGCCAGAGGCTCTCTGCGCTGGTTCTCAGGGAGCCGGGCAATCCACCAGAAACCCACCGGATGGCGATCCGGAGGAGAAGAACATGGACAAAAGAGAACTACAGCAGTTTGGTTCGTATCTCGACCGCACCTGCGAGGGCATCACGCGCCGCGATCTGCTGAAGGTCGGGGCCGTCACCTTCCTGGGCCTGACGCTGCCGGAGTTCCTGGCGTTGCGGGCGGATGCGGCCAACGCCCCGGCGAAGGCGGGCAGCAAGGGCAAGCAGGCGCGCGATGTGTCCGTGATCCTGCTCTGGATGGGCGGCGGGCCGAGCCACGTAGACACCTTCGATCCCAAGCCGGACGCAGGCATGGAGATCAAAGGCCCGTTCGAGGCCATCGAGACGAACGTGGACGGTATCTTCCTCTGCGAACACCTGCCGAAGCTGGCGCAACAGATGGACAAGATGGCGATTCTGCGCAGCGTCACGCACGGCGACGGCGCGCACGAGCGGGCGCAGCACTACCTCCAGACCGGCTACCTGCCCCTGCCGACGATGGAGTTCCCCTCCTACGGCTCTATCATCGCGAAGGAGCGCGGCATTCAGAACAACCTGCCGCCCTACATCACCATGCTCGGCACGTCGGACGGGATGAGCGCGGGCTTCCTCGGCGGCTCCTACAACCCCTTCTATGCGGGCAATCCGGCGGAGGCCAACTATAAGGTGCAGGACCTCGTCCTGCCAAAAGGCGTGTCGCCTCTGCGTATGGATCGCCGCCGCCGCCTGCTCGCCGCCATTGACGGCCTGAAAGACGCCAAAAGCGATGCCGTCAGGAGCATGGACTCGTTCTTCGATCACGCCTACGGCCTTATCACGAGCAAGGAGTCGCAGGAGGCGTTCGAGATAGGAAAAGAGGACCACAAGCTGCGCGATATGTATGGGCGGACCGGCTTCGGGCAGTCGTGCCTGCTGGCGCGGCGGCTCGTGGCGGCGGGCGTGCGCTTCGTCACCATCACGATGGGTGGCTGGGACACGCACTCCGGCAACTTCGGCAGCCTCAAAAATGGCCTGCTCCCCGACCTCGACCGGGGCTTTTCCGCCCTGCTGACCGACCTGCACCAGCGTGGGATGCTGGAGACGACACTGGTCATCTGGATGGGCGAGTTCGGGCGCACCCCACAGATCAACAAGAACGCCGATCCGGGCCGCGACCACTGGCCCAACGCGATGTCGGTGGTGATGGCGGGCGGCGGCGTCAAGGGCGGGCAGGTCATCGGCAAGACCGACGAGCGGGCGATGGGGCCTGCCGAACGGCCTATCCACGTCGAAGACCTGGCCGCCAGCATCTACCACACGGTCGGCCTCGACCCGGATAGGGAGTACATGACGCCGTCGGGCCGTCCGGTCAAGCTTGCCAACGACGGCAAGATCGTTTCCGAACTCTTCGTCTGAGCGCCTGTCGCTGCCTGCTGCGACGCTCTATACGCCGCTCTCCTCTCTATTAAGACAGAAGAGCGGCGTTTTTATCGCAGAGATAGGGGAGGAAAGAGGCTTCCTCCTCTTGCGCAGAGGAGGGAGCGGGTAGGATTTTGAAGGGTGTCAGCGCGGGGGCTTGTGATGACGCGGGCGCGACCGGTTCCCGGTGGGGAGAAGCTTTCCAACGCCCGTCTGCTTGCCGCCTTTGGATTTGCCGACGGAAGAGAGGCTGGGATAGACAGTCAGCGTCGCTGTCGCCGTCACGCCGTTGTAGTTGGCGATGACTGTGACCGGCGTTGCCACCAGAACGCCTTTGGTTGTCAGCGCGAACGTCTGTGTCGTCGCGCCGTTCTCCATCCTGACGGTCGCCGGGACGGTCGCGACCGACGGCTTGTTCGTCGTCAGTGCCACGACCGCGCCGCGCTCCGGCGCCGGCCCGGTCAGCGTCAGCGTCCCTCCGACGGTCGTATGGCTGGGGGCGCTGTCCGAATCCAGAGAGAGCGTATCCAGCGTGATGGGCGTTCCATCGTGCGGCACGACGATGATGGTCGCGTCGGCAGAGACGGGCGCGGCGGTATTGATCGTGCTGGTCGCGCGCACGACCGCCGTCTGTATTTCGGAGACCGCATCGGTCGGCGGCGCGGTATAGACGCCGTTCGCGTCAATGCTTCCCGGCCCGCTGACCACCGACCAGGCGACAGTCTGAACCGTGCTGCCCTGCACGGTCGCTTGCAGTTGGAGGCTGTGACCGGCGGAAACCTCGGTAGAGACGGGGTCTACCGTCACGGCCAGAGGAGCGGCCAGCGCCACCGCCAGATTGTAGAAGCGGAGGCTGCCCCAACCGGTCACGAAGTCCCAGAAGGGCGTGCAGCTATATCCTTGCGGCACGGCCCGGCTGCCGTCGCTGCCCCCGACCGTGATGTCCCGAAAGACATCGTCGCGTCCGTTCATCGCATAGAGCCGATCGTTCAGACGCCCCAGGCGATAGTGATCGTTCGCATCGGGGGCCAGCGCGTTCTGCCGGATCAGATACTCCTCCACGAGCGCCAAAGCCCCGGCGCAGATGGGCGCGGCGAAGCTGGTGCCGATGGCGCTGCGGCGGACGCCGTTGGCATAGAAAAGATAGGCTCCGCTGTCGTTGGGGCCGGCGGAGTGGAGCGCGATGTCCGGCACGAGGCGCAGATCGGGCGTGGTCGGCACGCCGCGCCCGGCCTGGTAAGCGGGCCGGAGAAACGGAACCTTGTCGCTGTAGCCGCCTGCGCTGCCGTGCCAGCCGACTTCGGAGATGATCTCGTCCTGACCGTTCAGCTTCGCCACCGTTCCGCCCACGCTCAAAACCTCCGGGTCTGTCTGCGGGTAGAGGCCGTTGACCTCCATATTGGAGCCGAAATCGCCGGAGGCGTTCAGATAGGTGATGCCCTGCAGGGTCATCATCAGATGCTGCGTGTGGAACTGGTTATATCCCGACACGGTTCCTGGCGTGATGCCCCAGCTATCCGTCACGATGTCCACCGCGTTCTCGCTCGTGATCGTGGAGACGACGGCGAGATAGTTGACGAAATAGGTCGCCTGATCCACGCTCGACTCGGAGTTATAGACGCGGATATTGGCGAGGGGCGCGATCCCCAGCGCCATCTGTACGTCGAGATTGGACTCCAGGTCGGTTCCGAAATCGGGATCGGCCCCGCCGTTCACATCAATGAAGGTGAGGTTCGCGCCGGGGCCTTCGGGGGGCAGGGGCAGGCTGAAATCGTCGAGGAAACGCGCGGTGTCGTCGCGATTGGTATAGCCCAGCGCCACGATGCCGATGGTGCGCCCCTCGCCGCGCAGTGGTTCGTCCGCACTATAGAGAGGAAGCAGATCGTAGGCCGTGCGGACGCTGTCCGGCGCATAGGGCGAGGCGGAGCGGCCCAGGTCGAACCGTTTGTGGCGCGAGGTGGCCCGGACATAGTTCTCCAGCCCGGCCACGCCCTGCACGAGCGGGGCGATGGCGGCAGGCAGACGCACCGGCGTGGCGTTGGCGAAAAAGACGCGCGGCGGGCCGTTCAGACCCACGCGCTGCCAGCGATCCTGCTCTCCTTCCCGATAGAGCTGCAGGCGCGTGCCGAACGCGGCCTCGATCTGGGCGGCTGTGCCTTCGGCGCGCACCGTCATCCGATTGACCGGCAGGGCGACGATCCGCAGGCCGTTGGCGCGCAGGTGGGCCACGACCGCCGCATAGTCGGCCTCGGAGGGCCCGAAGCGCGCGGCGATCTCGGCAGGCGTGAGAAACTGGCGATAGAGCGGCGACTTCGGGTCGCTGACCGCATCGGCGTAGGTCTGGGCCTCGTCGGGCCGTGCAAAGTTCAGGCTGACGAGGATGGGGAACAGCCTTCGGGGATCGGGGCGACCGAGAACGACTGCGCGTTCGACGATGGCGGGAACGCTGTGCGGCAAGGCAACGCCTGGTTTCTGTGGAGCAAGGCTCTGCGCAGAGGCGGAAGGAAGGGAAGCAAAGTGGGAAGCGGGCGCTGCTCCCATTCCCAAGAGCAGCAAACTGGCAAGCGCGATAGCGCGAAAGGCGGACGGACGCATCCTGGCTCTCCTTTAATACCGCATTCTTTCGGCTGTTGCCGAACAGGCCCGACGCCTTCCCCACGCATCATAAACTTCCCAGGGGCAACGAGGGGCTTTATCCGAAGGGAGGCGCAAGAAGGGCCAAAGGAGTTTCCAGGCAGTCAACTCCTTCTGCCCTTCCGTTTGCAAGAAATGGGCCAAACCCCGGCAAAAGAGGCAGGTTTTTTCAGGGGAATCAACGCAGAGGCGCTAAAAATCAAGGGGCGGGACGGGGGCCGGGACGCAGTCCCTCGACGTGCGCGCGTTTGGCGACCCGCACCGTCAGGTCGCTCTCGACGCGAATCTGGCAGGAGAGCCGGTAGGTATCCAGCAGGCCCGGTTCCCTCGACAGAGCGGCGCGTTCCTTCTCGCTCATCGGCGGGGCTGCGCCGGAAACGATCTGGACGCGGCAGGTCGTGCAGCGCGCGTTCCCGCCGCAGCGATGGAGGATGTCAATGCCCGCGTCTTCCAGGCACAGGACGAGTTTTTTGCCGGCATCGGCCTCGAAGGTCGTTTCGCCTTCGACAGTGATCTGAGGCATCAGGCGGTCTTCTCCTTGCTGCAAGTGTCTGCTCTACAGTATACCTGTGTCCGCCCCGCCTCACTGATTGCGAATACAGTGTAAGCCCAGGAGATTCACGCAGGCAGCCCATTACCGAATGCGATAGAGATGAACGTCGTAGGGCCGGAAGGCGTCGGAGAATTTGCCGCCCTGCACGGGGATCGTGCGCCCTTCGCCCAGAACCTCGGCAGTCGCTTTCTCCGGCAGGCCGTGAACGACGAAGGAAGCCCGCGCCGGGCCGTTGCGCATTCCGACCGTGAAGAGATAGGTCGCGCCGTCGTGCCGCTTTGCCATCAGCGCGATGGGAACGTCAGAGGAGGAGGAAGAGACGGAAGCGGCGTCTTTGACGGTCGGGCTGTTCAGCACAGGCGCGAGCGCATGAATCTGCTGGTTGATGGCGATCACGGCGGCGAGCATCTCCGGGTCGTCCAGCAGCGCGTGTTCGTTGAACGTCGGCTTGAACTGATGGACGAAATAGATCAGGCCCGTCGAGCCGTGCGTCAGCGCCATCCAGACCTCGGCGCGAACCTGATGCGGCGTCGCTTTGACCTTCTCGTTGCCGATATGGGTACACTCGATGCAGTTCCAGACGCGCCGCTTGCCCCCCGTCCAGCGCATCAGCCGCTCGACGCCCTTCGCCACGTACCAGAGATAGTTTTCCCCGTCCGGCTTATCAATGCCCGCCACCGGGTAGACATCGAACGAGACGATGTCGCCGCCCTTGACATAAGTAAGATAGTCTTCCGGGCGGCCTTCCGGCCCGCGCCCTACCCACTCGTCGTTGGCGACGCCCTGCCCCAGGTTGAGCAGCACCGGGCGGGTTGGGTCCAGCGCCCGAAGCTTGCCGTAGTCGGCGACGATGCGCGCCGGAGGAATGGGCGGGCCGTACCTCTCCTCTCCGGTCTTCGGGTCCCTGACCGGCTGCGCGTTGTCCGGCTCGTCGCCGTGCATCCATCCCACGATGGTCGGATCGTTGCGATGCGCCAGCCCGACCGCGTTCTGTTCGCAGATGACCGCCATTCCGGCGGCTTTGAGCGCGGCAAGCTGCGCCTCGGTCGGCCCCTGCCACAGCCCCACATAGAGATTGATCCCGGCGGCTTTGTAGCGGCGGGCGTTCTCCGGGCTTTGCAGCCAGACGGCGATGGGGAAGTAACCGGCCTCCGCAGGCGGGCCGTTTTTCCACTGTTTGTAGGCGGTCGAGGGCGCTTTCTTCTCTTCGGCAGGCCGCGCGCCCGGCGCGGCGACCGCGACGCAGCCGCAAAGGAGCAGCAGGCCCGGAAGCAGCAGGCGTGTCATGGCGTCGGGGCCTCCTTGACGACCGGCTCCCGCTGAGCGACGTAGGGAGGTTCCAGCAGCCGATGCAGCGTCTCGTCCATCGTCTCGTCGGCGGTGCGATAGCGTCTGCTCCAGGACTGATGGCCGGGACTGAACTTATAGAGCAGGGAGCGGCGTTCATGCAGGGCCGTCCAGGGCAGCGTGCCGTGCGTCAGCGCCTCGGTAAAGAGGAGGACATCGCCCGCTTTCAGCGGCGGCTGCACCAGCCAGAGACCCTGCTTTTCCAGGCTGCGGAACGCGGGCGGAAGCGTGAGGTTGCTCTTGTGGCTGCCGGGGATACAGCAGAAGCCGCCCCTGCCGGCCTCGCAGTCGGTCAGCGCGAAAGAGACGACCGTCAGGCCGTTGTACATCCGCTCGTTGCGATAGTGGTAGTATTGGGCGGGATCGTAGGGCGTGCCGCCGCCGTGCAGGGTCAGTTCGCTGCTGCCCGGCTTCATGAGGATGGCGTATTCGTGGTCGAGGCGCAGCTTGTCTCCGAGCAGTTCACGCAGATAGGCCAGCACGACCGGATGCTCCACCAGGCGGCGGAACGGCTCGCCCCAGTCTAGCAGCGGCCCGATGTGCTGCTTATATCGGTTGTTGTGCGGCCCTTCCGGCTTCTTTTCCGCCTCTTCCCAGATGCGCCGCCGGTCAATGAGGGCGTTGAGTTCGTCCACCTCCGCGCGGCTCAACACCTGCTCGACGACCAGGTAACCCATCAGGTCGAAAAGATACCGCTCTTCGTGATTCATGGCAGCGCCTCCTCGGAGAGTGGGCCTCTACCCGGCAAGGAAGCGGCGGATGTGCATGGCGACGAATTCGATCTGCGCGTCCGTCAGTTCCGGGTGGATGGGCAGCGAGAGGACTTCGCGGGCCGCGCGCTCCGCCGCCGGGAAATCGCCCTCCCGATAGCCCAGGTAGGCGTAGGCCGGCTGCAGGTGCATCGGCAGGGGATAGAAGATCTTCGTGTCTATCTCCTGCTGCTTGAGATAGGCTTGCAGAGCGTCGCGGCGCGGATGGCGGATCGTGAACTGATGATAGATATGGTCGTTGCCCGGCTCGCAGCGCGGCAGGATCAGCCCGGTCTCCGCCAGATCGCTCAGCAGTTCCCGATAGCGGGCGGCGTTGCGGCGGCGGGCGGCGTTCCACTCCGCCAGGCGCGGCAGTTTCGCCAGCAGCACGACCGCCTGAAGCGTATCCAGGCGGCTACAGTAACCTACGCGCTCATGGTAGCCATACGCGCCGTTCTTGCCGACGCCGTGCGCGTGCAGGCTGCGCAGGCGGTCGGCCAGCGTTGCGTCGTTGGTCATCACCATGCCCGCATCGCCGAACGCGCCCAGGTTCTTGGTGGGATAGAAGGAGAGGGTCGTCGTGTCCCCGCAGACGCCGATAGGCTGCCCGTGCTGCCGCGCGCCGATAGCCTGCGCAGCGTCCACGATCAGGCGGAGATTATAGCGGTGGGCGATCTCCGCGAGGGCGTCACGGTCGGCCATCTGGCCGAAGAGGTCTACCGGCAGGAGACCTTTCGTGCGCGGCGTGATCTGCGCCTCGATCTGCGCCGTGTCCAGGTTGAACGTGCAGACATCAATATCCACGTAGACGGGACGCGCCCCGACCAGCGCGATGGCTTCGGTCGTCGCGCCGAAGGTGAACGGGGTGGTGATGACCTCATCGCCGGGGCCGATGCCGCACGCCACCAGCGACAGCACCAGCGCGTCCGTGCCGGAGGCGACTCCCAGACCATATTGTGCGCCGCAGACGGCGGCGATCTCCTGCTCAAGACGCTGCACGTTGGCCCCGTCAATGAAGCTGCCGCTTTCGATGACGCCCACGATGGCCGCGTCTATCTGCTCCTTGAGTTCGTGATATTGCGCTCGCAGGTCCGCGAGTGGAACTTTCAACCCTTCCTCCCTATGGCGTATGCAGGCTTGCTCTCGGAAAACGCTCCTTCGCTACTTTCGCCTTATTATACTCCAACGCCGACTCCAAATGCGTCTTTGCTTTGCTCTGGATGGGAAAATATCCGACCCTGCGGCACGCTTTTTATCCAGTACCCGGATCGGCGTCCGTCGTGACACGCAGGAGTTCCTCTGCGGCGCGGCGGGCGGCGTGTGCGGCTTCGGGATCGCGCAGCGCGGCGCGGACAAAGGCGGCGAAGAAGCTCTCGAAGTTGCCGATGTCGCGGCGGGCCTCGCCCGGATGGAGCGGCACGGCCCAGAGCGGCCCGCCTTCCCGGCGCAGGGCGCGCACGGCGTCCGTCATATTCAGTTCGCCGCGCGGATCGAGCGGCGCGGCCCGCAATGCCGCAAAAATGGCGGGCTGCAACACCCAGCGCGCCGCCACGACCAGCGTGCTGGGCGCTTCCTCCGGCGCGGGCTTCTCCACGATGTCGGCGGCGGCGAACGGCTCGGTCGGCGACGCGCCGAGCGGCTGTTCCGGGGCCAGCACGCCGTAGCGCGACACTTTTTCCTTCGGCACGGACTCCACCAGCACGGTCGCCGTCGCGCCCTGCGCGCCGTGCGTCGCGATCAGGCGGCGCAGCGGCCCGGCGGGGTCGAGCGGCGGCGCGGCCTCGATCAGGCAGTCGCCGAACGCGACGACGAACGGCTCCGTCCCGGCCCACGCCTCAGCGTGAAGCAGCGCATCCCCCAGGCCGCGCTGCTCGCGCTGCAACACGTAGTCGCAGCGCAGGGGCGGCAGGTCGCGCGCCTCCTCGGTAACCTCGCCCCGGTACTCCTCGCCAAAATAGGCGCGTATCTGCGGCTTCTGCTCGGAGACGATGAACAGCGCCTCCGTGATGCCTGCCGTCCGCAGTTCCGCCGCGATATGCGCCAGCACGGGGCGGCGTCCGATGGGCAGCAGTTCTTTCGGCAGGGCGCGCGTGAGGGGGCGCAGGCGTGTGCCGAGGCCCGCAGCAGGCAGGACGGCCTTCTTGATAACAGGATGGGTGGGAACGGAACCAGGTGCGGACATGCGGCCCCTTGCGCGGAGGACAGGTTGCAGAGATTCCGGCGCGACGCTGCGCCGCCTCGATTCTGCCCTGCATTGTATCAGATTGGCCGCGCGGTGTCAATCTCTCTCACTGCCCGAACGGTTGACGATTTCGTATTTGTACTTTATAATACCTCCGGCGCGGCTTCAGACTATCTCCTTGCCGCGCCGTCTGCGCGTTCCGTAAGGGAACGGGACAGCGAATCGAAAGCCGAGAGCGGCTTTCTTCAGAAAGGAGTCGTGCATGTTGAAATATGGACTGCCTGCGCTGCTGGTCGCGGCGTTGGGAGCCGCGACCCTGGCGCCGGGGCAGGCCCAGGGAACCAAAAAGCCTGTCGCGAAGAAACCGCCCGCGAGAACGTCCGCGCCGGGCCAGACCGCCACACCCGGCGGCTCACAGGTCGCAGCGAGCGTAGATGGCAAGCCGATCACCTGGGATCAGTTGATCGCGCGCCTCCGCAAGGACAACCCCCAGATGCTTACCGCCTCTGTCGCAGAGGTCGTCGGGAAGCAGGCGGCGGACAGCCTGTTCGGGCCGGAAAACAGGGCGCGGTACAGTATCACGAAGGAAGAGGCGCTGGCGCTGCTGCGCAAGCAGCCGACGGCGGCCATCCGGGGGACTCTGCAAAACATGATTGTGGAGGAGGCGCTGACTCAGGTTGCGACCAAAGAGAATGCCAATCCGACCGAGGCCCAGGTGAACGCGCGCATCAGCAAAATCTTTGCCGAGGCGCGGAAGCAGAATCTGATCCCCGCCAATATGACCGATGCGCAGTTCCTCGCTTCGCGGAACCTGTCACGCGCCCAGATCGCCGCGACGGTGCGCCGTCAACTGGTTGCGACGACGCTCATTCAGAAGGAGATGGCGAAATCGCTCGGCCATCCTATCGGCCCGGACGATTTCCTCCAGGCCCGCCACATCCTGATCCGCGTGCCGGAGGCCGCGCCGGACGCCAAGCCGGAAGAGACGAAAAAGGCGGACACCGACGCGCTTGCCAGGATCAATCAGATCGCCGAGGAGATCAAGTCCGGCAAGAAGACGTTCGAGAAGGCGGCGGAGGAGAGCAGCGACGACAGTTCCAAGACTAAAGGAGGCGACCTCGGCCCGTTCATGCGCGGGATGATGGTCAAGGAGTTCGAGGAGGCGGCGTTCAAACTCAAGCCCGGCGAGGTCAGCCCGCCTGTCCGCACGCAGTTCGGCTATCATCTGATCAAGGTGGAGAAACTGGGCAAAGACATTCCCGAAGACGAGCGCCAGCGCGTGCTGGATCAGCAGGCGCAGAATCGCCTGCAAAGCTTCCTCAGCGAACTGTTGCAGCAGCGCGTCAAAGTGGTCAACAACCTGCCCGCGCCTCCGCCCATGATGATGCCGCCGGGCATGGGAGGAGGGCCAGGCGGTCCGCGCCCGGTCGGGCCGGGCGGAGTTCGTCCGGGCGGCCTGCGTCCGCCGGTCAACGCGCCCGCTCCGCCCCGCTAAGTAGGGTGTCAAAAGTTCTTGCAGCCTGAAGTCAGTTCGCTTGCTTGTTCGTATTCCATCGCGGAGGTACGTCCGCCGTGGAACCCATCGAACTGAGCGAAACCGACTACAAGC
>Ga0070741_10016289_pt1 | contig 12435 bp, 11 predicted proteins | sample Coa_R1_4_FD_66440 | JGI IMG/M metagenome (GOLD analysis project Ga0070741, IMG submission 66440) | Surface soil microbial communities from Centralia Pennsylvania, which are recovering from an underground coalmine fire - Coalmine... | ecosystem: Environmental > Terrestrial > Soil > Unclassified ...
GTTTCGCCGGTAAGAACCCACATCGAACGATCGAAAAAGAGTTCGGCTCTCACCCAGTGACGCAGCCCGGCACGTTGCAGGATCAGCCAGGGCATCACGCGCCATCGCGCCAGCCGCGCCTCAATGCCCCCTTTCCGATTCACGAAGTAACGTTCACGGAACCTCGCAGCGAGTCCGACATTGTCTCCACAGGAAGGTCCGCCGGCGGTCACACGCCGCTCCGGTCTCGCTTCATGAACAGAACGTCGGCTTGTACGAGCCGCTCGCCGACAGGAGTCGAAGACCCGAAGGCATGCACAGCGAAGCCGTGATCATCGAGGAATCGGCAAACTTCCGGGAACTGACACTGATTCTCATAAAGCTCGACGAACGAGACCTCCACGATGAGGCCCTTCGCATGACGCAGCATTCGAGTACTGCCGGACAGAACCTCGAGTTCGAATCCCTGTACGTCGAGCTTCATCAAGTCGGGCGGCAGGAGCCTGTGTTCCTCGGCATAGTCGTCCAGGCGGCGGACGGTCATCGTCACCAGGTCGATTTCAGTCAGTCCAAAAATCGATCTGCCGGCATTCGTCACCGGCAAAAAGCTGGACGCGTCCGTCATCTTCGTTACGTGAAGGGGCCGTGTCGTATTCGAACCGCCGAGCGCGACCGGATGAAGATTCACGCCGCCTAACGACGCGCAGTTCCTTCGGAATGTTTCGATGTGTTGCTGAAGAGGCTCGAAGGCCTCCACGAGAACGCCGGGAATGACCGATTTCGCCAGACGAACCCACATTCCGATATTGGCGCCGATGTCATAGACGACGTGAATTCCGGCACCGCGCACGATTTGCAGCAGTTCGAGCGTGTCGAGATGTCCGAGCGACAGACCCGCGGCAGGGGTATTCCGCAACTGCGCAAGGCGACGGCGGCGCAGAGAAGCCGCGGCCAGCCGCTCGACGAGCAGACGTGGATTCCAGAACAGTTCGAGTCTCACCGTCCGACCGCGAGCCGGCTGCAGATCCGCATCAGAGTGCGCGTGATCGAGTGATCGGACAGCGCCCGTCGCTGCGCGCTTTCCCGCATTCGGCGCCGGCGAACCGGATCGCGCTTGAGCTCGCCGATCTTGAAACTCATTTCTTCCGCGGTTCGATAGCACTCCACTTCCCTGCCCGGCTCGTAGAGCTTTTCGAGTCCTGCCGTCCACTCGGTCAGGTAGCAGGCGCCGAGCATGGGAGCTTCGATATCCCGGAGCCGGGAGTAGGCGAGCGGTTTTCGGTTTGAGGCTTGAGCCGTCGGCACGCGGTTGATCCCGACAGCCACCACGCTTTCTCGTGTGATACGAACGTATTCGTCCCGCGAAACGAACGGCTTCAGCGCCTCCGGACGTAAAGGAGGGGGCTGAAGCGGCAGCAGACGATCGGCGACTTTGTGACAAAGCGCGGACAACCCGTGCTGCCGGGCCAGCGAAACCTGGTTGCCGACGATGGTCGTCAGCTTCCGCACGGAGCGAGCAGCCCGCCGGTCATGGTCGCCGGGCGTCCAGCCTGCTCCTCGCACCACCAGATCGGCACCTGCCTGAACTGCCCGCCCGATCAGATCGCGCCGTACAACATCGGCCGAGCCGATGAAGGTCGGCGGCTCCGTCTCCCGCAGTGGAACGCTTCGCAACTGCGGCGGAACCCAGCACGGCATCGGGGCGTGGATATGCGGCAGTCCGGCCCGGTCGTACATCGGCAGGGCTTCATACTCCGGCACCCAGTGAAGGGCGAACGGCCGGTACTCATCCGGCACCTTGCGAAATTCCCGGACATTGTCGCAAAAGAAATTCACGCATGGAATTCCGATTCGCTGCAGTTCCTCGATCGCGGCGGGTTCGACCTGCTTCGGATAAAGATAGGTCAGAAACAGATGCACTGGAGACTTCGCCTGTTCGCGTCGAACGAACTGCAGGACGGCCTGCCAGGTGCGCGCCTGCCAGGCTCCAAGCGCATCTCCCCGGGGATATAGAAGACCTTCCGCCCAGTCGACGCCAGGGATTTCGACGCATTCGATCCCCGACTCTTCGCAGCCCCGCAGAAAGTAGGGACGCCAGAAATCGTATGCCGGAAGCGGATGATCCTTTTCGCTTTGGAGGCAACTAAGAAGAATCCGCATGGACAAAAGCCCGAGCCGAAGGAGTTACAGACCGCGCCCTGCTTCGCAGGCGTCCACCAACGCATCCTCGAAGCGCCGCTGAAGGAGTTCAGGATCGAACGCCGCGGCCGCCGCATGGAACTGTTCTGCGAGTCGAAGACGCTCCTGCGCCGATTTCAACCGCTGCACCGCTTTGACGAACTCGCCCGGGATTAGACCATGCACCGCCAAAGCCGATCCGGCATTCTGCCTCACCCAGATTGACGCGCTGGAATTCTCCGGGGCCACGACGAGCAGCGGCAGGCCGAACGTCGAGTATTCGGTGAGTTTGGACGGGAAATTCAGCCGGAATGCGCTGATCTCTGCGGCGTCGAAACTCTGGATCACGGACAGCACGTTGACGCCCGCCTTCAGGAAGGCGCGCTTGACCTCTCCCGGCGTCACTGCACCGACATCCTCGACAGCGGGGTGAGAAAACACGCCGGCAAACGCCCTCCGCGGGGACCGGCTCGCGATGACCAGCCGCCCCCCGTTCGCCGCGAGAACATCCGCCAGATGCACCATGGCCTCCACATAGCCGAATCCGATCGACCCGGCGAAGCCGATGACGACCGGATCGCCGTCCTCCGTCCGTCGCACCGGCGCTGCGGGACCGCTCGGAATCGGAGGAAGTACCGTGCCTCTCACGCCGTACCGGGCGAAAAATGCCTCTTCCATCGGCTTCGAAACGCAAAACCGATGCTGGGCCTGCCGGTACACCCGCGCAAGCAGTTCGCGGCCGGCGCGAGGCACGAAATCGGAGTAGTCGTCGTGGCAGAGAAGGACGAATGGCAGGCCTGCGCCGCGTGCGTACGCGGCGGCAGCGCTCATGAAGTAATCGGGAATCATGACGGAGAGCACAACATCGGGCCGAAAGGCAGCGGCCTTCGGCGCCAACCGAGCCATCAGCCGCCGCGCGGCAAGTTCGTCCGCATACCCAAACAGCGCTCCGCGCCTGCCTCGTTGAAGCCATCGCGGCGGCATCGGAAGATACACCGTCGCGCTCGCGCCCACGTCGTCGCCGATCGTGTGTTGCTCGCTGGTGACGGCCATGACTGCCCACTCTCTCAATGCCGCCAAGTGCCGATGGACCAGCAACTCCCCGGCGCTCGAGATCTGCGGCGAAACCGTCGAGCAATACAAGAGACGCCGCGTACGATTGACGGTTGCCCTCGGAAGTGTCGCTGTCACCGGTCGTTACCGTCTCGCCGCGAGTTCTTTCTTTCGCAGCGCCCAGGCGTCAACGATCTCCCGGATCGTCTGCTCAAGCGAAATCGAGATTTTCCACGCCGGATAGTGTGCATACATCTTGCGAAGGTCGCTGTAATAGCAGATGTGATCGCCCGCCCGCGGTGAGTCGACGTAGTGATACACCTGGCGTCGTCCGGAGTATTTTTCCACGAGTGCGAACGCTTCGAGGATCGAGCACGTGTTCTCGCGTCCGCCACCGATGTTGTACACCTCGGCCACACGCGGCTCGTTGACGAAACTTTCAATGAACCTGGCCACATCCTGAGCGTGAACGTTGTCTCGAACCTGCTTGCCCTTGTAGCCGAAAATCCTGTACTCCAGCCCGTCCAGGTTGCACTTGACCAGATACGAGAGAAATCCGTGTAACTCGACCCCTGCGTGGTTTGGTCCTGTCAGGCAGCCGCCGCGCAGGCAACAGGTCGGCATTCCGAAATACCGTCCGTATTCCTGAACGAGAACGTCGGCTGCGAGCTTGGAGGCACCGAAGAGCGAATGTTTCGACTGGTCGACGCTGAAAGTCTCCGGAATTCCGTGCTCGTATGCAGGATCGGCGTAGTCCCACCGAGTCTCCAGCTCGCGAAGCGCGATCTGGTTCGGCCCGTCACCATAGACTTTGTTCGTGGACATGTGGACGAACGGCGATTCCGGACAGTATCGACGAGCCGCTTCGAGCAAGTTGAGTGTCCCCACCGCATTTGTGTCGAAGTCTTCAAACGGAATCGCGGCCGCGCGATCGTGGCTCGGCTGGGCGGCCGCGTGCACGATGACGCCGGGCCGAAGTTTCTTGACCAGCGCCAGGACACCGGCGCGGTCACGAATGTCGAGCTCATGATGAACGAATCGCGCGACGTCGCGCGTCAGCCGTTCCTGGTTCCGGCGATTGTCACCCTGCGGCCCGAAAAATACCGCACGCTGATTATTGTCGATCCCGTGGACCGTGTAGCCTAATCGGCGCCCGAAATAGTCACAGACTTCCGAACCGATGAGTCCGGATGACCCCGTGACGAGAAGTGTCCTTGCTCCAGCGGGTCCGGTCCGAGTGGCAAACAGCGGCATGTCCAGGAGGTTTTGCGCTGAAGGTCCGCCTCAGGGCTGCTGCGGGAGCAACGTCTCCGCCCGAGCGGCCAGCGCCTGCGCGACCGGGGGGCTGGTGGTCACCACCACACACCCGCGCCGAAGTCCCGTGTCTTCCGCGGCGCGGCAGCGCGGCCAAAATACGCGGAGCCCGGCAATATCCGCATTTTGAAGATACGCGATGTCGAGAGTCTTACCCGGGCCGTAATCGTCGTACCCGTATTGCGGGTCCAGCGGAACGCGAAAGTCGTCGATCACAGCAATCCACGTCCTCCACGCCCGCGCAATTTCTCTGAGTTCTCCCGCCAGAGGAAGGTCGTCGCCCCAATGAGCGTCGAGGTAAAACAGGGTCGGACGCTGTGTCACCTGTGAATCGAAACTCAGGGATCGAAGCACGGATCGCGAGTCGCCGCGGAGCAGGCGCACCGACGGGTAATCCCGCAGGCGGAACCGGGCGTACCAGTGAAACCGTGCCACGACTTCAATCGAAATGACCTCCGCACACCGCAGCTCGGCGAAATACCGGGTCGTGGCCCCGTGGTATGTGCCGGTTTCGATGATCGTTTCACAAGCGAGAATTCTCAAGAGCTCCCGGATCATTTCCCGCCGCCGGGCCTGTCCATTGAGCGGTTGCGCAAGAACATCGTGGTCGGGCCGCGCCAGATCGCACAATGCGGCAACGGGAGCCAGCCGGCCATTCCACAATGGCGAACGCAGCGCTGTTCTGATCTTCTGCAACGCCGGCTTGTTCAATCGACAGGCTTCCGAACAATCGCTCGGGCCCTCAAACCGACGCACCCGAACCAGTGATCCAGTTTCCGCCCGCCGTATACGGGCGTTTCGACGACATCGAATTGATGAGTTGCCGGAACGACCTCCACAAGCCCGGAGGCCATGTCCTTCAGGTGAAGCTCGAGCTGATAGGAGCCGTGAAGAAACGGCCAGGACTCGATCACGAAGCCCACCGTAATCCGCTGTCCGGCGGCGAGCCTTCCCACCTCCACAAAATCCCTGAGATCGAGTCCGGCGAGCCGCGTGTATTCCGCGTTCAGGATCCCGAAATAGACGTTCAGATCCGCCACATCCCGGGTCGGACGGAATGTCACCGCGAGTTCGAGGGGATGAAACGTCTTGACCACCCCCTGGCTCCCCGTTTCGATTCTCTCGACAACGAAACTCCTCGTCTCGAGTGCCGTTCCGGCCGCTTGAGACTCCGACTCTTGTCGAAGATATTGATCGACGACCGCATCGACATCGCCGAAGGCAGCGAGCTCGCCGCCTCGGAGAATCAGGGCACGACGGCAGATCGACCGGATGGCGGACATGTTGTGGCTGACAAAAAGAATGGTCCGGCCAACGCTCGACACCTCGGTGATCTTCCGGAAGCATTTCTTCTGAAACGCTGCATCGCCAACGGCGAGAACCTCATCCACGAGAAGGATCTCCGGTTTCAGGTGTACGGCCACCGCGAAGGCGAGCCGCAGATACATTCCGCTCGAGAAGTACTTGACCGGCGTGTCGATGAACCTCTCGACCTCCGCGAAGGCGACGATGGCATCGAAGCTCCGCTCGATCTCCGCCTTGCGCATGCCAAGGATCGCGCCGTTCAAGTACACGTTCTCCCGGCCCGTGAGTTCGGGATGAAAGCCGGTGCCGATTTCGAGAAGACTGGCCACGCGGCCATAGAGTTCGGCAGTTCCGGACGTTGGTTCGGTGATCCGGGTCAGGATCTTCAGCAGCGTGCTTTTGCCCGCTCCGTTTCTACCGATCACTCCGACGACCTCGCCGGGCATCACATCGAAGGAGACGCCCTTCAGTGCCCATACTGCAGCACCCTTCGTGTCGAGGGAAGATTGCCGGCGCCGCAGGGGCATACGAGTCCATTCCGCGATCGACTCGCGCAGGCTCCCGTACGACGGGCGGGACACCCCGATTGTGTATTGCTTCGAAAGTCCGCGGGCCTCGATGATCGCACGCATGTTCAGATCACGTCGGCAAACCGCCTCTCCATGCGGCGAAAGGTGAAGGCTGCGCAGACCAGCACGACAAATGTCACCACAACGGAGTAGGTAAGCGCGCCGGACATGACGGGCTGACCGAGGAGGGCGCTGCGGAATCCTTCGATAATGCCGGTCATCGGATTGATCGCCAGAACCCAGCGCCATCGCGCCGGCATCAACATCGAGGAGTAGATCACCGGCGAGCCGAACATCCAGAGTTGAATGAGAAAGGGCATCGCATAGCGCACGTCCCGATATCGCACATTCAGCGCCGACATCCACAATCCGACACCCAGTGCGAGAAGCGTAATGAGGACGACGAGCGCCGGGAGGAGTATCACGTTCCAGGTCAGTCCAACGCCATAGTAGACAAACAGACCCACGAACAACACAAATGCAATGGCGAAATCAACCAGTCCCGCGGCAACGGCGGAGCCGGGAATGAGCAAACGCGGGAAGTAGACTTTCGTAATCAGGTTCGCGTTGCCAATCAAACTGTTGCCACTGTTTGTGATGGCATTCGCGAAAAACGTCCACGGCATCAATGCCACATAGCTGAAGATGGGGTACGGAATGCCGTTCGACGGAATTTTGGCGAGCTTCCCAAAAAAGAGCGTGAAGACAACCATGGTCAGGAGCGGCTGAATGACCGCCCAGGCGACACCGAGGACCGCCTGCTTGTATCGCACTTTGATATCGCGCCACGTCAGGAAGTAGAGCAGTTCGCGATAGGCCCACAATTCGCGCACATCGAGGGGCATCCAGGAACCACCCGCCCGAATCGTGACCTGTGGCCGGGCAGAAAGACTTTCCACCGCCGCGGACGATGTCACTCCGCCGATCGATTCTGTGCCTCTTGCGATTTCCGAAACCATCGGTCGAGGATTCAGTACCCTGGAACCCGGCACTCCTCCCCCCTCGGCGTTTCCTGCACCAAACGCAGAAGGTCCGCAACGTGGCGTGAGAATCTCTGACGGCTGAATCGCTGCGGTCCATTGAAACGGTGAGAGCCGGGAGCGAGCACCGACTCCACCGCTGCGGCAAGGCTTTCCGGCACATCGGGATTGACCGCTACGCCAACTCCACCCTCTCCCAGTGCATCGACACTTCCGTCTACGTTGCCGCCGATCACGGGCAGGCCGAAGGACGCGGCCTCCAGAAACACGATCCCGAAGCCCTCCTTCGTACTCGGCATGATGAAAACATCAGCCAGTCGATAGTAGTCGTGCAACGCCTGCCGGCTCACTCGGCCGACGAAGCGAACCGATGCGCTCACCCCCAGTTGACTGGCAAGTCCTTCAAGGCTTTCGCGCGCATTCCCGTCTCCGACGACGACGTAGACCAGATCGGGCCGGGATTCCAGGAGCTTCGGAAGGATCGCCAGGACCTTGTGGTGGCCCTTGTAACGATCGCCGGAATCGATTCGAGACACCGTGAGCATGATCGTGAAGCCCGCGAGGCCATAGCGCTGCTTGAGGTCGTCCTTGGTGGCCGGCGCCGGCCCGGGCGTATCGAACGTATTCGGAAGGATCCTCACCCCATGCGGAGCAACATTCGCCCACGACAGAAAGCGGCCGCGGGTATGACGGCTGACGATAGTGATGAGATCAGCGCGTTCCGCTGCGGAGCGGATCACCGCTGATGGTCGTTGCCAGGCCTCGAGCCCATGGAGTTGAAGCCAGAAGGGCACCCGCAGAAACTTGGAAATGACGTAAGCGAGCGGAGCCATGTAGAGATGACCGCAGAAGACAACGTGCGGTTTGTATTGAAGAGCGACCCGGAAGGAGTTGAGCGCGTAGAAGAGCCGGTTGTGAATGGCCCGGTCCTGCCGCACTTTCGGCGACTGCTCTCCATCATTCGCGTCCGGCGCGAGGCGCGGTACGACCCGGACGGACTCGACGGCGTCGTGGTCGGCGAACGAGGACGTGAGATCGCGATTGAATTGAGCAATTCCGCCGTAACCGCCATACGCGTCGGTCACAAGAGCCAGAACTCTCATGCTGCGAATGCGAACCGCTCCGCGACCACATGCGACCAACGCCGCGCCCACGGGCATGTCGCCTCTCTCAGTTCCGGGACATGGCGCCAGAGATTCAGCGTTTCGTGCTCCTGCAGCCACTGCGGTATGGGCGTGGTGAAGCCGGTCTTCGCCCGGTGAATCACCGCATCGGGCAAAGGGATACGGGGACTCGAGATCAGAGCGTCCTTGTATGGCCGTTGGACGCGCGCGAAGCGCGCAATGACCCCCAGGAGTGTGGGATCGACATACGGCACTCGGGCCTCGACCGAGTGGGCCATGCTTGCCCAGTCGGTGTCGCGCAGCAGTTGATTGCGCAAGTACAACGAGGCCTCCAGAGCGGCTACACGCCCAAAGGAAGTTCCCGGGTCGGTCTCGATACAGGACGACAGGTGTGCATGCAGCCGAAGCCGGCGAAGACCTTCGCGGACAACGTCGCGGTCGAGGATCGCCGGGAGATCCCGGGGCAGGAAGATTGCGCGCTTCAGATACCACGCACCAGCATACGATCCGCCGAACTCGAGCAGTCCGCGCATTTTGGGATTCGCGCGCGGAAAAAGCCACGTCAGGAGAAAGCGTAAGGCCGCGGCAGCGCCCGGAATCCGGCTCGGCAACCACAAACTCCAGACCCAGCGAGGAATGTCCCGGAACGAAGGATAGCCGCCGAACAACTCATCGCCGCCCAGGCCCGAGAGGGCGACTTTGAGCCCCTGCTCCGCCGCCGCTTTGGCGACAAACCAGGTATTGATTCCATCGACGGTCGGCTGATCCATGGCCTCCATCAGCCACGGCAAATCACCCAGGAATTCGGCACGCGAGACACGACGTACGTGATGTTCGGTTCCGTACGTTCGCGCTGTCTCCACGGACAGAGGCGACTCGTCTTCCGCTTTCCCCTGAAACTCATCGAAGGTAACCGTAATGGTTTTGATGTTGCTCGTTTGCTGTCCGGCATCACGCATGAGCCCGACGAGCGCTCCGGAGTCGATTCCTGACGAAAGAAACACGCCCACGGGAACATCCGCGACGAGGTGATGACGAACCGAATCGACCAGCGCGCCGCGAATCAATTCCAGCGTCTGCTCATTCGGAAGCTCACCTTCATCGGACCTCTGCGCCGCGGCCCAGACACGTGCAATCGAGAAATGGTTGACCGGCCTCTGGGGTCCCGTGGAGGAAACCCACACATAACCCCCCGCCGGTACAGCGCGAATTTCCCGGTACAACGTATAGGGCTCGGGCACGCTGCCGAGCAGATAGAAACCGACGACACCGGCAGGTTCGCGGTCCCGCGAAACGGCGCCGCCCGCCAGAAGAGCCTTCACCTGCGAAGCAATACGGACCGTCCAGCCATCGTCGGCATAGTAGAGCGGCTTGATCCCGTATGGATCTCGGGCAAGCAACAATGACGCCCGGTCCTCATCCCACAGGGCAAACGCGTACATCCCACGCAATGCGTGGAACATCTCGGTGCCACGCGCTCGATACAACTGCAGCAGCACTTCCGTGTCCGATTCGGTCGTGAATCGGCACCCCTGTCGCTCCAGCTCCCGCCGCAGCGCCCTGTAGTTATAAATCTCGCCGTTGAAGCTGATCACGAGCTTACCGTCCCCGCTCCGCATCGGCTGGTTTGCAGCAGCACTGAGATCGATGACCGAAAGGCGGCGGTGACCGAGCCCGACACGCTCGTCACGGGAAATCCAGCAGCCGCTTGCATCCGGGCCCCGGCTCCTCATGTGGTCCCGTATGCGGAGCAGCTCCTCGCGTCGAATCGGGTTCGCCGCGTAGTGATAGGCGTAAATACCGGCTACGCCACACATAAAGTATGACTACGCACCGTCACGAAAGGGCGCTCGAATCAGGTAGAAAAAGGCAGTTCCCGTGCGAGGGAAGCGCCACCGCGGGCAATGGGATACCCGAATCAGTCAACGTGTAACAAGCGTAACCGTACGCGCGAAATACGTTCACGATCTCGCGATTGTGGTCCGTCACCTCGCACCAAATCGCACGGACCGCTTGCCGCCGCAGCAGCTCCGCTGCACCTCGTGCGGCTCGGATCTCATGACCCTCCATGTCAAGCTTCCACAGATCGATCACCGACAATGCGTGTTCGACCGCAAACTCATCGAGTGTGGTGAGCTGAACGAGTTCACCGTCCCTGGCGACATAATTCCGGGCGCCATGGGTCATCGGAGGGCCGCCGGTGGCCAGATGCGCCGAACCTGAGAAATCGCTCAGCCCTGAAGGCACAACGACGATGGGCAAGGGGCTGACCCGCAGACATTGGTCCATCCAGCCCGACGCATGCGCGCCGGGCTCGAACGCGTATACCCGGCACTTCGGACAGGTGCTCGCAATGTAAATTGCGAATTGTCCGATGTTCGCACCCGAGTCGATGACGACAGGATCGGCCGGTAGCTCGTTCGCGGCCCATCTGTAAAATGCAGGCCCTTCATAAAATCCGTACACCATCCACCGATGCGTTGCATTGGACAAATCAAGCTTCCAAATCACGCCGGCAGCGGTCTGAACCCACGCTTCTCCAATCCGCGCCAGGCGCTTCCCGAACAAGCGCTCGCACACGCCGAGTTTGTGGGGGAATTCGATGCGCTGCAGCAAGGCGAGCGCCCTCGGTATTCTTACAGGCTCACAGATCCCCACGAAGGCGTCAGCCCTCTCCAGGGCGCACTGGATCGGGTTGCTCGAAGATTGACGGTTCACTCAGTGAGGGCCACTTTTGCCTCACGAGCCGTGTCGCTGCCGCCAGTTCGGGCGGCCGGCCTTCGACCGAGTGCGCGTCGGAGGCGATGAAACGGACGAGACCGCGTTCGAAAAGTTCATCGCAGGCGCTTTGCACGCGACGCCCAAAGCGTCCCACAATGCTCCCCGCCGTGACCTGCGCCATGGCACCGATCTCAATCAATCGCGTGAGGCGCCCGGGATCATCGGCAATGACAGCATTCCGCTCCGGGTGTGCAATGACCGGCGTGACGCCGATCAACGACAGCTCGTGAAAGACAGCTTCCGCACTCTTCGGTATGTGGGCAGGGGGAAATTCGATCAAAAGGCAGGAGGAGCGATTCAGGCCGGTTAGCGGTCCGTCGAGGCCGCGCTGCCAGAGCTCCACGGCGTCGGAGGAGAAGTAATACTCGCAGCCGGGGAGGATCGCCGGATGGCCGCCGAGGCGGGTATTGAGCTCGAGGATGAGTTGGTCACGGACGCGCTGATCCTCGTTGAGCCACGGATCGCGCAGGACGTGCGGCGTGGCGATGATGGTGTCGACGCCGTCGGCTTCCGCGGCGCGGCAGAGGGCGACGGCTTCCTCCCACGTCCGCGGGCCATCGTCGATGCCTGGAAGGCAGTGAAAATGGATGTCAATCAACGCGCCACCGCGCGCGGCGACTCCCCATAGGCCTTTTCATGCGCGTGGCCCTTGCCGTAATAGGCATAGTACCGGCCGTAGCCAGGCATGTCGTCCTGAAGGTTGTTGATCAGGACACCGAGGATGCGGACGCCGCTGCGGAGCAGTTTGTCGCGCGTGCGGGCTACGCTTTCGCGCGGGGTCACTCCGCCACGAACGGCCAGCACCACCCCGTCGACCACGCTGCCGATCAGGAAGGCATCGGCCACCGGCGAGACAGGAGGCGTGTCGAGGACCACGTAGTCGAAGTTCATCGACAGAAACTCGAGGAACTTTCGCATCGCGTCAGACGACAGTAGCGCCGAAGGATTGGGCGAGATCGGCCCCGAGGTCACGACAGAAACGTTCGGGATGGAGGTCTGTTGCAGCGCCTCCGTCGGAATTGCGTTTTCGGCGAGTACGGATACGACGCCGATTCGATTCGATACGCGGAAGATCTCGTGCAGTCGCGCCTTGTGCAGATCAGCATCGACGAGCACTACGCGCTTGCCGAGTTGTGCCAAAACGATCGCCAT
>Ga0070741_10016290_pt1 | contig 12434 bp, 13 predicted proteins | sample Coa_R1_4_FD_66440 | JGI IMG/M metagenome (GOLD analysis project Ga0070741, IMG submission 66440) | Surface soil microbial communities from Centralia Pennsylvania, which are recovering from an underground coalmine fire - Coalmine... | ecosystem: Environmental > Terrestrial > Soil > Unclassified ...
CTACCAGCAGGCCAGGGTGCACCCGAAGATCGAGGTCCCGGAGACGGGCAGCCGCGAGGAGAAGATCGCGGCGATGTGCCAGGCGCTGGTCGACGTCTTCGAGCAGGGCATCGCCGAGCACCCGGCCGACTGGCACATGCTGCAGAAGCTCTGGCTGGCGGACCTGGATCCGGCCAAGGCGCCGAAGCCCACGGGGCAAGCAGCCGGGCCAGCATGAGAATCGGGATCGTCTGCCCCTACGCCTGGGACGTGCCGGGCGGAGTGCAGTTCCACGTCCGCGACCTGGCCGCGCACCTCATCGGCCTCGGCCACGAGGTCTCCGTCCTCGCGCCCGCCGACGACGACACGCCGGTCCCGCCCTACGTCGTCTCGGCCGGGCGGGCCGTGCCGGTGCCCTACAACGGCTCGGTCGCGCGCCTCAACTTCGGGTTCCTGTCCGCCGCGCGCGTCCGCCGCTGGCTGCACGAGGGCGCATTCGACGTCGTGCACCTGCACGAGCCGGGCACGCCCTCGCTCTCGCTGCTGGCGTGCTGGGCCGCCACCGTGCCGATGGTCGCGACCTTCCACACCGCCAACCCGCGCTCCCGCGCCATGACCGCGGCCTACCCGATCCTCCAGCCGGCCCTGGAGAAGATCAACGCGCGCATCGCGGTCAGCGAGTACGCCCGCCGCACCCTCGTCGAGCACCTGGGCGGCGACGCGGTCGTGATCCCCAACGGCGTGGACGTCGCCTACTTCGCGGACGCGCTGTCCCGGCCCGACTGGACGACGCCGCACGGCGACGGCGGTCCGGACGGCAAGGGCGGCACGATCGGCTTCATCGGCCGGATCGACGAGCCGCGCAAGGGCCTGCCGGTGCTGCTCGAAGCGTTCCCCGCGATCGTCGCCGCCCGCCCCGCGACCAGGCTGCTGGTCGCCGGCCGCGGTGACACCGAGGAGGCGGCGGAGGCTCTGCCCGACGAGGTGCGCGACAACGTGACCTTCCTCGGCATGATCAGCGACGAGGAAAAGGCGCAGCTGCTGCGCTCGGTGGACATCTACTGCGCGCCGAACACCGGCGGCGAGTCCTTCGGCATCATCCTGGTCGAGGCGATGAGCGCCGGCGCTCCGGTGCTGGCCACCGATCTCGACGCGTTCTCGCTGGTACTCGAGGGCGGCTCGGCCGGGCAGATGTTCCCCAACAGCGACGCGGCGGCCCTCGCCAAGGCCGCACTCGGGCTGCTGGCAGACCCGGCCCGCCGCGACGCGCTGCGCGACGAGGCGACCCGGTGCGTGCGCAAGTACGACTGGTCGGTGGTCGCCGCGGACATCCTGTCCGTCTACGAGATGGTCACCGAATCCACCGCACAGGTCAGCACGCGCACCAGCCAGGCCCGCGCCGCCGCCGCGCGCACCGGGACCGCCAGATTCGGCGCGCTCGGGAACCTCGGCGGCCTCGGCGGCTTCGGCCTCGGTGGCGGCGGCGGCGGCAGCAGTAGCAGCGGCGGTGGCAGTAACAGCGGCGCCAGCAGTGGCACGAGCGGCGACGGCGACCGAGCCGACGGCGGCCGGCGCGATGAACCGCAGGCCGACGCCGATCGGAGCCAGCGGTGAAGCTCGTCCTGACCCAGTACACCGAGATCGTCGTCCTGGTCGCGGTCCTCATCCTGCTGTTCGGTCTCTACCTCAGCTGGACCGCGACCCGGCTCGACCGGCTGCACGTGCGCCTCGACGCGGCCCGCGTGGCCCTCGACGCGCAACTGGTCCGCCGCTCCGCCGCGACCCTCGAGCTCGCCCGCTCCGGACTGCTCGACGTCGCCACCGCGGTCATCCTGGCCACCGCCGCGCGCAGCGCCCAGATCGCGACCGAGGACGAGCGCGAACCTGCCGAATCGGCGCTCACCCGCGACCTGCGCGCGGCGTTCGACGATCCCGAGGAGCTCAAGCAGCTGGCCGAGACGCCCGAGGGCGCGGATCTGGTCCAGGAGCTTGGCGCGTCGATGCGGAGGGTCCAGCTCGCGCGGCGCTTCCACAACGAATCGGTGCGTGCGGTACGCCAGATCCGCGGATATCGCCGGGTGCGGTACTTCCGGCTCGCCGGTCGCGCTCCCGATAAGCCGACTTTCGAGATCGACGACGAGCCGCCCGCCGTCTTCGCCCGCTAAGACCCGCGCTTTCCTGGTAAGAGTCACTACCTCGGGTCACTCCGCACAGCGTAAGCCTGAGGTGGGACGCTTCTGACAGGCCGTGAACCGGGATCAGGCTCATCAGGTCATAAGATGGATGCGTCTCCATCACGCCTGAGTACCCGCGAGCGAGGTCAGCTGTGTCCACCAACCCCACTCCCGGCCAGTCCGACGCGGCCCCGCAGCTCGGCACCGCCCGCGTCAAGCGCGGCATGGCCGAGATGCTCAAGGGCGGCGTCATCATGGACGTGGTCACCCCCGAGCAGGCGAAGATCGCCGAAGACGCGGGGGCGGTCGCGGTCATGGCGCTCGAGCGCGTCCCGGCCGACATCCGCAAGGACGGCGGCGTGGCCCGCATGTCCGACCCGGACATGATCGACGGCATCATCAACGCCGTCTCGATCCCGGTCATGGCCAAGGCCCGGATCGGCCACTTCGTCGAGGCGCAGGTGCTCCAGTCGCTCGGCGTCGACTACATCGACGAGTCCGAGGTGCTGACCCCGGCCGACGAGACCCACCACATCGACAAGTGGGCCTTCACCGTCCCGTTCGTGTGCGGCGCGACCAACCTGGGCGAGGCGCTGCGCCGGATCGCCGAGGGCGCCGCGATGATCCGCTCCAAGGGCGAGGCCGGCACCGGCAACGTGGTCGAGGCCACCCGGCACATGCGCCAGATCCGCGCGGACATCCGCCGGCTGACCACGCTGGACGAGTCCGAGCTCTTCCTGGCCGCCAAGAACCTCCAGGCGCCGTACGAGATCGTCAAGGAGGTCGCGGCCACCGGCAAGCTGCCGGTCGTGCTGTTCACCGCCGGCGGCTTGGCCACCCCGGCCGACGCGGCGATGATGATGCAGCTCGGCGCCGAGGGCGTCTTCGTCGGCTCCGGCATCTTCAAGTCCGGCGACCCGGCCAAGCGCGCCGCGGCGATCGTGAAGGCCACCACCTTCCACGACGACCCCGACGTGATCGCCAAGGTCTCCCGCGGGCTCGGCGAGCCGATGGTCGGCATCAACATCGACACCCTGCCCGAGTCCGAGCGCTACGCCGGGCGCGGCTGGTGACGGCGTCTCAGCCCGTCACCATCGGCGTGCTCGCCCTCCAGGGCGACGTGCGCGAGCACCTGGCCATGCTCGACGCGGTGGGCGCGCGCGCCGTCACGGTGCGCCGCCCCTCCGAGCTCGACGCGGTCGAGGCACTGGTCATCCCGGGCGGCGAGTCCACCGCCATGTGGAAGCTCGCCACGGCCTTCGAGCTGTTCGAGCCGGTGCGCAAGCGGATCGCCGGCGGGATGCCCGCCTACGGCTCCTGCGCCGGCATGATCATGCTCGCCGACCGGGTGCTCGACGCGGCGTCCGGCCAGGAGACCTTCGGCGGCATCGCGATGACCGTGCGCCGCAACGCCTTCGGCCGGCAGGTCGACTCCTTCGAGGGCCCGATCGAGTTCGACGGCCTTGACGGAGCGGAAGGCGCGGCCGGCGCGGCCGGAACCCTGCACGGCGTCTTCATCCGCGCGCCGTGGGTCGAGCAGGTCGATCCGGCGGTGCGCGTCACGGCGCGGGTCACGGCGGGTCCCGGCGCGGGTAGGATCGTCGCCGTTCGGCAAGGCGCGCTGATGGCCACCTCGTTCCATCCGGAGCTGACCGGGGACCTGCGCGTGCACGGCCGCTTCGCGCAGATCGCGCGCGCCGCCCGCTGAACCCGCCGCCGCGCAGGGCCGCGGCGGCCAGAGACGAGTCCGCTGGCGACTCCGTGTAGTCCGTGACGACGGGGTTTTGGAAGAAGGAGCGAGGGCATGTCCGGCCACTCCAAGTGGGCGACCACCAAGCACAAGAAGGCCGTGATCGACGCCAAGCGCGGCAAGCTCTTCGCGAAGATGATCAAGAACATCGAGGTGGCCGCGCGCACCGGCGGCGGCGACCCGGCGGGCAACCCGACCCTGTACGACGCCATTCAGAAGGCGAAGAAGAGCTCGGTACCCAACGACAACATCGACCGCGCGATCAAGCGCGGCTCCGGGGCCGAGGCCGGCGGCGCGGACTACCAGACCATCATGTACGAGGGCTACGCCCCCAACGGCGTCGCGGTGCTGATCGAGTGCCTGACCGACAACCGCAACCGGGCCGCCTCCGAGGTCCGGGTCGCGATGACCCGCAACGGCGGCTCGATGGCCGACCCGGGTTCGGTGTCCTACCTGTTCGGCCGCAAGGGCCAGATCATCGTGCCCAAGAGCGACGGGCTGACCGAGGACTCGATCCTGGAGGCGGTCCTGGACGCCGGCGCCGAGGAGGTCAACGACCTCGGCGACTCCTTCGAGGTGCTCTCCGAGCCCGGCGACCTGATCCCGGTGCGCACCGCGCTGCAGGACGCCAAGATCGACTACGACTCGGCGGAGTCCCCGTTCATGCCCACCATGCAGGTGCAGCTGGACGAGGAAGGCGCGCGCAAGATCTTCAAGCTCATCGACGCGCTCGAGGACAGCGACGACGTGCAGAACGTCTACGCCAACTTCGACGTGTCCGACGAGATCATGGCCAAGCTCGACGAGGAGTAGCCGCCGCCCGGCCGCGTGCGGGCATGTTATACATTTTTGTGTTACATTTTCGGCCATGACCGCACTGCACGAGCACGCCGTCGGCCTGCGCGAGTTGCGCCACAACACCAGCGAGGTGCTGGCGCGGGTCCGGCACGGCGAGACGATCGACATCACCGAGTACGGGCGGCTCGTGGCGCGCATCGTCCCGGTCGAGGAGCACGAGCCGATCCCGGCGCTCGACCGCCTGGTGGAGGCGGGCCGGCTGAAGCGCGCGGTGCGTCCCGGCTTCCGGCCGCGGATGCGGTCCGGCGACGGCACCGACCGGCTGGGCGAGGCCCTGGCCGAGTCGCGGGACGGGGATCGCTGGTGAGCCTCTACTACATCGACACCTCGGCCGCGCTCAAGCTGGTGGCCGAGGAGTCGCATTCCCATGCGTTCGCCGAGTTCTACGACGCTTCGGCGGGATCCGCCTGGGTCAGCTCCGCACTCCTGCGGATCGAAGTGGTGCGTGCGGTCTCCCGGGCGCTGCCCGCGGCGCTGCCGGAGGCTCGGGCGCTGTTGCTGGCCTTCGACTTCATCCCGATCGACGAGGAGATCGTCGAGGCCGCGATGAACGAGCCGGACCGCATGCTGCGCTCGCTCGATGCCATCCACCTGGCCACGGCCCGAGTCCTGCTGCCGGACCTGGACGGCATCGCGACGTACGACGACCGCCTCGCCCTCGCCGCGAAGGACGCGGGCATTTCCGTCATCGACCCGCGCGGCTGAGCGCCGTGAGAGTTCTCGGCGTGGACCCGGGACTGACGCGGATGGGCGTCGGCGTGGTCGAGGGACGTATCGGCGCCCCGCTGTCGATAGTGGCCGCCGGAGTGGTGCGCACGCCCGCCGAGGAGCCGATCCACCGGCGGCTGCTCTCGATCGACGAGCAGATCAGCGAGTGGCTGGACACGTACAAGCCCGACGCGGTCGCCGTGGAGCGGATGTTCGCGCAAGAGGGCGTTCGTACGATCATGGGCACGGCGCAGGCCGCCGGGATCGCCATGGTGGCTGCCGCGAAGCGCGGGCTGCCGGTCGCGATGCACACGCCGAGCGAGGTGAAGGCCGCGATCACCGGTGACGGGCGCGCGCAGAAGGAACAGGTCGCCGCGATGGTGGTACGCATCCTGAAACTCGCCGAGGCGCCCAAGCCGGTCGACGCCACCGACGCGCTGGCCCTCGCGATCTGCCACGTCTGGCGCGGCGGCGCGGCCGATCGGATCGCCGAAGCGCTGCAACGCCAGGGAGTGTCGCTGCCCTCCGGTAACGTGCCGATGCACAGGGAACGTGGACGGCGGAAGGGCGGCTTCAGATGAGCGGCGTGCGGAAACTGCCAGCGTCCGGCGGCGCCGCGTGATCGCCTTCGTCGAGGGCCAGGTCGACACGCTCGCCCCGGACGCGGCGGTGGTCAAAGTCGGCGGGGTCGGGCTGCTCGTGCACTGCGCGCCCGGCACGCTCGCGCAGCTGACGGTCGGTCAGCAGGCCCGCCTGGCCACGAGTCTGATCGTGCGTGAGGACTCGCTCACCCTCTACGGCTTCGCGGACGACGACGAGCGCACCGTCTTCGAGCTGCTGCAGACGGCCAGCGGAGTCGGTCCCCGCCTCGCGCAGGCCATGCTCGCCACGCACCGCCCGGACACGCTGCGCACCATCTTCGCCACTCAGGACCAAAGGGCGCTGACACTGGTGCCCGGCATCGGGCCGAAGGGCGCGCAGAAGCTGCTGATCGAGCTCAAAGGCCGGCTCGGCGCACCCAGCGGCGCGGCCGCGCAGGGCGCCTCCGGAGGTCCAGCGGCCGGCGGCGCCGCGCCCGGCGTCACGCCCTGGCGCGGCCAGCTGCTCGAAGCGCTGACCGGCCTCGGCTGGACCGCCCGGGACGCCGAGGCCGCGCTCGCCGACGTCGAGCCGGTCGCCGCCGAGGCCGAGGCCCGCGGCGACACCCCGCAACTGCCCGTCCTGCTGCGCGCCGCACTGCGCAGTCTGAAGCGATAACCGGCGGGGGAGAGCGCAATGACCAACGAGCCGCGGCTGATGGACGCGAGCGCGGACACCGACGAACGCGCAGCCGAGGCGGCGCTGCGCCCCAAGTCGCTCACCGACTTCGTGGGCCAGCGCAAGGTGCGCGAACAGCTCGAACTGGTGCTGCACGCGGCCAAGGGCCGCGGCACCGCGCCCGACCACATCCTGCTGGCCGGCCCGCCCGGGCTGGGCAAGACCACCCTCGCCATGATCATCGCCGCCGAGCTCGGCGCGCCGATCCGGATCACCTCGGGCCCGGCCATCCAGCACGCCGGCGACCTGGCCGCCATCCTCTCTTCGCTCGCCGACGGCGAGGTGCTCTTCCTCGACGAGATCCACCGGATGTCCCGGCCCGCCGAGGAGATGCTCTACATGGCGATGGAGGACTACCGGGTCGACGTCATCGTCGGCAAGGGACCGGGCGCGACCGCCATCCCCTTGGAACTTCCACCGTTCACCCTCGTCGGCGCGACCACCCGCTCCGGCCTGCTGCCCGCCCCGCTGCGCGACCGCTTCGGCTTCACCGGGCACATGGAGTTCTACGAGTCCGAGGACCTGGAACGGGTCGCGCACCGCTCCGCGCGGCTGCTCGGCGTGGACATCGAGGCCGAAGGCGCCGCGGAGATCGCCTCCCGCTCCCGCGGCACCCCGCGTATCGCCAACCGGCTGCTGCGCCGCGTCCGGGACTTCGCGCAGGTCAGAGGGGACGGACGGGTCACCCTCGACGCCGCGCGGGCCGCCCTGGAGGTCTACGAGGTGGACGAGCGCGGCCTCGACCGGCTGGACCGGGCCGTGCTCGGCGCGTTGTTACGCCTTTTCAACGGCGGCCCGGTCGGCCTGTCCACCCTCGCCGTCGCCATCGGCGAGGAGACCGACACGGTCGAGGAGGTCGCCGAACCGTTCCTGGTCAGGCAGGGTTTGCTGGCCCGCACCCCGCGCGGCCGTATCGCCACCGCGGCGGCCTGGGCGCACCTCGGGCTGCCGATGCCGGCCGGACCGGCGCCGGGCGGCGCGGCCTGGAACCAGACCGTGCCGGGCCAGTCCGCACCGGGGCAAGCCGGGCTATTCGGCGACGATCCCGGCAACCCGGGCGCGTAGTCGGGCACTGCATTGGCGCGAGTGCTCCCGATTTGGGATCACGTCGTGGCCTGGTCTCATTGTTTCGTGCGGGTATGAGCGCATAGACTCCGCGTGACCTGGAGTGCCTGCGCGCTCCGCGCAGACGATCGCCACCGCGTCGAACCGTGGGACGGTCCCGATAGGACAGCCGATAAATCGTGAACCTACTGCTGATCTACATCGTCGTCATCGGCGGCGTCTTCATCTTCATGACCAGCCGCGGCAACAAGAAGCGGCAGGCCCAGGCGGCGCAGCTGCAGAACGCGCTCACGCTCGGCGCGGAGGTCCGCACCATCGGGGGACTGGTCGGCGAGGTCGTCGAGGTCACCGACGAGCACGTGGTCGTCGAGACCACCCCCGGCGTGCGGCTCAAGTTCGTCAAGTCCGCCGTGGCCGGGGTCGTGGCGCCCGCCGAGCCCGAGGCCGAGGAGCCCGCGGAGGGCGAGGAGCCCGAGGCGCTGACCGGCGAGAGCACCGACGAGCCCGAGGCCGCGGCCGAGCCGCAGGACGAGGTGCCCGCGGGCGCGCAGGAGACCGGGGCGCAGGAGGAGCTGCACACGGCTTCTCCCGCCACGAAGCGGTAGCACGACGAGGTAGACCATCCCGCCGCGCGGCGGTTTTTCGGCCGGTTCCCGGGGATCGCGGCTGAGAATCGCCGAAGAATTCTCCGCGGGCGGGAAACGCCGGACGGTGCGCAACCGTCCCAAGCACGGCACCGCCCGGGTTCCGCCCGGCCGCCCGCCGCTCAAGCGGCCGGCGGCCAGTGGCGCCTGGGAACGGCCGTGTCGAGACCGTGATGACACAGGAGAAGTGCAACGTGGCTGCGAGGAAGACCCGGAGCGGGAGGCGCTCCGGGGCCCGTGGGTGGGTGGCCGGAGGGGCGGGGCAGGGACCCTGGCGGCCGCTGGCGTTGTTGGCGGTCCTCGTCGTGGCGCTGTACGCCACCATGTTCGGGACCGGGAACACCAAGCCGCACCTGGCGATCGACCTGGCCGGCGGCACCAGCGCGGTGTTCACCGCCAGCCCGGCGCCCGGAACGACCACCATCCCGGCCGGGGCCATGGGTACCGCGGTCACCATCATGAGCGAGCGCGTCAACGCGTTCGGCGTGTCCGAGGCGCAGGTCTCCCAGCAGGGCTCGAACACGATCCAGGTGGAGATCCCGGGCCACAACTCGCAGACCCTGGTCGACCAGGTCGGCAGGATGGCGCTGCTCTACTTCCGCCCGGTGCTGCAGTCGGCGGCCGCGAGCGCGATGGCGAGCACCTCCCCGTCGCCGTCCGCGTCCGGCAGCGCCGCGCCTTCGGCCTCTTCGTCGGCCAAGGCCTCCTCCTCCGCCGCGCCCAAGGCTTCCGCGTCGGCCAGCGCCAAGGCCTCGGGGCAGGCCGAGAAGCTGACCACGCTCAAGGACGCCGCGAGCTCGAGCGCCAGCCCCGCGGCCTCCGCCTCCAGCACGGCGAAGGCGTCCGCCTCCGCGACGCCGAGCGCCTCCTCCTCGGCCAGCACGGCCGCCTCGGCCTCCGAGAGCAAGGCGGCCGCCGTCTTCGCGACGCTCAACTGCGCCGACAAGACCACCGCCAACGCCGCGGCCAAGGCCGCCGCCGACGCGCTGCCGACCGACTACGTGGCCACCTGCGACAAGGACAACACCGCCAAGTACCTGCTCGGCCCGTCCGAGGTCGCCGGCACCGACGTCAAGAGCGCCAGCGCCACCCCGGTGATGGCCGGGCAGACGGTGACCAGCAACTGGCAGATCAACCTGAACTTCGACGCCAAGGGCACCAAGGACTTCGCCACCGCCACCCAGCAGCTCTACCAGCAGTACTCGAGCCAGACCGGCAGCGGCCAGTTCGCGATCGTGCTCGACGGCGTGGTCGAGTCGGCCCCCGCGGTCAACCAGGGCGCCATCACCGGCGGCCAGGCGCAGATCACCGGCACTTTCTCGCAGACCGACGCGGACAACCTGGCCACCGTCCTGAACTACGGCGCGCTGCCGCTGCGGTTCGACATCTCCCAGGTCTCCATCGTCTCCCCGACCCTCGGCGGGCACGAGCTGTCCGGCGGCCTGCTGGCCGGCGCGGTCGGCCTCGGCCTGGTGTTCCTGTACGTGATCTTCTACTACCGGGGCCTGGCCTCCATCGCGATCTCCAGCCTGATCGTCGCGGCGCTGCTGACCTACTCCTCGGCGGTGCTGCTCGGCCCGCTGATGGGCTTCACGCTCTCGCTGGCGGGCGTCGCCGGTCTGATCGTGGCCATCGGTATCACCGCGGACTCCTTCGTCGTGTTCTTCGAACGACTGCGCGACGAGGTGCGTGAAGGAAGGACCCTGCGCACCGCGGTCGAGCACGGTTGGCACCGGGCCCGGCGCACGATCATCGCCTCGGACTTCGTGTCCTTCCTCGCCTCGGCGGTGCTGTACCTGATGTCCATCGGCTCGGTGAAGGGCTTCGCCTTCACCCTGGGCCTGACCACGGTGATCGACATCGTCGTGGTGTTCCTGTTCACCAAGCCGCTGATCACCCTGGCGGCCAGGAGCGAGTTCTTCGGCGGCGGGCACAAGTGGTCCGGCCTCGATCCAGAGCGGCTCGGCGGCACCCGGACCACGTTCCGCGCCCCGGCGAGTGCCGGAGGCCGGCGGATGACGATCGCCGAGCGGCGCAAGGCCGCGGAGCAGGCCGCCGCCGACGCCAACGGCGTGCAGAGCGACGAGACGAAGCGGGTGGATGTCTGATGGCCGGGCGCGATTCCCTCGGAAACCGCCTCTACCGGGGCGAGGTCTCCTTCGAGATCGTCGGGCGGCGCCGGCGCTGGGCCGCGATCTTCGGTGCGGTGCTGCTGCTCTCGATTCTCGGCCTGGTGGTGCAGGGGCTGCACTTCAGCGTCGACTTCAAGGGCGGTTCGGTGATCACCGTGCCGAGCGCGACGCTCAGCACCGACCAGGTCACCTCGATCGCCCAGGCCGACGGCGTGCCCGCGCCGACCGTGCAGGAGCAGAAGGTCGTCGGCGGCGGCCGTCAGGTCACCGTGACCACGACGACGATCTCCTCCAAGACCCAGGAGAAGCTGAGCGCGGATCTGGCCAAGGCGGCCGGGATCGACCCGACCAAGGTGACCAACGAGCTGGTCGGCGCGAGCTGGGGCCACGACGTGTCCACGGCCGCCATCGAGGCATTGATCATCTTCCTGGCGCTGCTGACGGTCTACCTGGCGCTCTTCTTCGAGTGGAAGATGGCCGTCGCCGCGCTGACCTCGCTGATCAACGTCATCGTGATCACCGTGGGCGTGTATGCCTGGTCCGGCCTCGAGGTCTCGCCGACCACGGTCGTCGGCTTCCTGACCATCCTCGGTTACGCGATGTACGACGCGGTCGTGGTGTTCGACAAGGTCAAGGAGAACAAGCGGCAGCTGGTCGACCAGAACAAGATGGGTTACGGCCCGGCCGCCAACCTCGCGGTCAACCAGACCCTGGTGCGTTCGGTCAACACCTCGCTGATCGCGCTGATCCCGGTCGCCTCGCTGCTGCTCGGCGGCACGGTCTCGCAGGCCGCGGTGCTCCAGGACCTCGCGCTCGCGCTGCTGGTCGGCATCGGCGCCGGTACCGTCTCCTCGATCCTGGTGGCCACTCCGATGCTGGTGTGGCTCAAGGAGCTCGAGCCGGCGGTGCGCGCGCAGGAGCAGCGGCTCGCCGCGAAGGCGGCGGCGGACGCCAAGGCCGGCAAGGTGCCCGCGGCGGTGGTCGTCGCCGAGCAGGCCGAACCGCAGGACGCGAAGCCCGCAGCGGCGGGAGCGTCGGCGGCCGGAGCGCGCGGTCCGCGCAACCAGCCGGTGCGCAACCAGCCGCGGTCCAAGCGCCGCTGAGCGCACGCCGCCCAGTTAACAGGCCCGCGCCCGGGTACTGCCCCCGATCGTCGTTCTCGACGTGAGGGTGCGGTACCCGGGCGATCTGCTTTGCGCGCCGGTACGTTTCCCGCCGACAGTCGCGCAGTGCCGGGCGCGCTACGCCGATGCCCGGGCGATCTGCTTTTCGAGCTGCCACTACAGTGGCCCCGTGATTGCTGACCTGCTCGCCTCGCGCATCCGGGACGTGCCCGACTACCCGAAGCCGGGCATCGTCTTCAAGGACATCACCCCGCTGCTCGCCGATCCCGAGGCGTTCCGCGCGATGACCGGTGAATTCGCCCAGCAGGCGCGCGTGGCCGGGGCGACCAAGGTGGTCGGGCTCGAGGCGCGCGGCTTCATCCTGGCCGCACCCGTGGCAGTGGAGGCCGAGATCGGGTTCATTCCAGTGCGCAAGGCCGGCAAGCTGCCCGGCGCGGTCTTCGCGGTCTCCTACGCGCTGGAGTACGGCGAGGCGACCCTGGAGATCCACCAGGACTCGTTCCAGCCCGGCGACCGCGTGCTGATCGTGGACGACGTGCTGGCCACCGGCGGCACCGCCGCGGCCGCCATCGAGGCGATCCGGCAGTGCGGCGCCGAGCCGGTGGGCGTCTCGGTGCTGATGGAGCTCGGCTTCCTCGGCGGCCGCGACCGGCTGGCCGCGGAAAGCCCGCAGCTGCCCGTGA
>Ga0070741_10016291_pt1 | contig 12433 bp, 8 predicted proteins | sample Coa_R1_4_FD_66440 | JGI IMG/M metagenome (GOLD analysis project Ga0070741, IMG submission 66440) | Surface soil microbial communities from Centralia Pennsylvania, which are recovering from an underground coalmine fire - Coalmine... | ecosystem: Environmental > Terrestrial > Soil > Unclassified ...
GCCGCGCGACGGCCGTACTTACTCGTTGGCGTCGGCCGGTGGGGATCGGCGGATCCGTTCCTCGGCGTGCCGGTGACGTGGGATCAGATTGCCGGCGCGCGCGCGATCGTCGAAGCAGGGTTCGCAGATTTTCGCGTGACGCCGTCGCAGGGCAGCCACTTCTTTCAGAACCTGATCGCCGGCCACATCGGGTATTTCACGGTGAACCCGGACGTCGGCGACGGGTTCGTCGACTGGGAGTGGCTGGCGGCGCAGCCGTCGGTCTCGGAGACCGAGTTCGTGCGCCACCTGCGGTTCGAGACGCCGATTGCGATCGCGATCAACGGGCGGACGCACACCGGCTCGATCGCGAAGCCAGGTACGTAGTGTTCGGCTTCAGCCGGACGTCACGACAAGAACCCGAGATCCGCGGTCGGGAAGTTGCCGACGTACGGGAAGATCGACGTCAGGTTCGCCGCGCTGACGCCGAACCACTGCGCCATCGTCGCTGAATACTGGTCCACCGACGTCGTCGGCACCAGCGTGCCGCGTGTGTTCGCGTCGTCGCTGCCGCCCAACGCCAATTGCGGGAACTGTCCGTACATCCTGCCGCCGGTGAGCGGTCCGCCTTGATTCGCGTTCTTCGCGATGACGAGATGATGGCTGCCCCAGCCGTGATCGGTGCCGAGGTTGCCGTTCGGCTGCAGCGTGCGTCCGAACTCGGATGCCGTGAACGTCACCGTGCAGGTGTCGGTGCCGACCTCCTGCAACGCGACATAGAACTGGCCGAGCGCCTGACTCAATTGCTGCAGCAATACGTCGAGCTGTCCCGCCTGTGAGCCGTGCGTGTCGAAGCCGCCGAGCTGGCAGAAGAAGACCTGCCGGTTGATCCCGAGCGCGGCGCGGATGCTCATGATCTTGGCCACGGTCTGCAGTTGCTGACCGAGCAGGCTGTTGGGAAACGGCGTCGTGACGTGCGCCGTAGCCAGCGCCGCGTTCAGCGCGTTCGAGAAGCCGACGCCGCGTCCGAACTGCGCGTTTGCCGCCTGGACGAGACGCAGGCCGTTGTCGAACGCCATCAACTGCTGCACCGCCTGCAGGCGCGAAGCGGACGTGGCGCCAATCAAGAGCGACACGCCGCCGACCGGGACCGTCGCGGCGTAGGTTTGTTGTCCCGTGCAGAACAGACCGCAACCGGTCGTCGCCGTCACCGGTGACAGCGCCGCGTTCGAGTTGTACTGCGCCAGCAGATAATCTTCGACGCGGCCCGCCCATCCAGTCGGTGATGTGCTGTTCGGGATCGCGCTCTGCCACTGGCTCGTCTGATCCGAGTGCGAGAACAACTGCGCCGGCAGCTTCGACAAGTCGTTGCTCTGGAAGATCTGCTTCGTCGTCGGCTGCACCAGCATGCCGACGTTCGCCACGATCGCGGCGTTGCCCGCGTTGTAGAGCGCCTGGATCTCGGGCATGTTCGGGTTGAGACCGTACGACAGCCCGCCGTCCTGGATCGGGAGCAATAATGCCTGCGGAATCGCGAGGCTCTGTCGACCGGCGGCGTAATCGGCGTACCGCTGGTTGTCGAGCGGGACGACGAGGTGATGTCCGTCGTTGCCGCCGCCGAGGAAGATGCAGACGAGCGCCTGGTACGGCGACGCGCCGGACGCGAACGCCGTCAGCTCGCTGAGCTTGCCGATCGTGCCGAGCGCGCCGAGGGCGCCCACCGTCGTGACGCCGGTCTTCAGGAACTGCCGTCGTGATTTGATCAACATGTCGTATCCCTCAGTGCCAGACGTTGTAATAGCTCGACGTCAGAATCAGGTAGATGCCGGTTTGCACGCGGTGCAGGCTGCCGAGTCCGTCGGCGTTGATCGCGTTCAACACGATCTGTCTCATGCCCGCCGGCATCGTGCCGTGGGTCAGCGTCAAGTCGAGCGCGTCGAGCAGCGTCGACGGCGTGGGCGCGAGCGGCAGGAACGGCGAGAGATCGACGGTCGTCCCCGGTCCGTAGCTTTGAATGGGGTTCGAGTACTGATTGAAGAACGTCGCGATCAGGTTCTCGCGCAGGATCGCGTTGTTCGGGTTGTCAATCTGGAACTCGGGGCCCTTGAGGCCGCCGCTGTTCTGGACCGTGTAGCCCGGCGAGAAGTAGTTGAACACGCTGGGCGGGCTGAAGAGATCCTGGCCCATCGAGGCGAGGTTCGAGGAGTACCAGTTGCCGGTCGTCATCGTGCCGCCGAAGGCGCGGATGTAGCCGGGCAGCAGCAGCGCCGGTTCCTGCAGATGTCCATCGGTCGACAGGTCGGCGCCGCCTTCGTCGTTGGCGCGCGCTTCGGCGTCGAGCAGGATCGCCGTGATCACGGTCGGCATGTCGCCGTTCGACTGCAGCCACGCGGAGGCCACACGTCCGACGTACGCCGGCGTCGGGTTGCTCTTGACGAGATGTTGAATGAGCTGCTTCGAGATGAACGGCGCCGTGTTGGGATGGTTCGCCAGCATGTCGAGCGCGCCGTTCAAGTCGGCGAGCGGGCTCAGGCCCGCCGCCGCGACGTAGCCGTTGAGCAGCGTCTTCGATCCGGCGTCATGCATGCCGGCGAACGGCACCATCGGCGCGTTCGGATTGATGAAGCCGTTCCACGGTTTTCCGGCGTAGCCCCACCCGGTGAAGACCCGCGCGAGTTCGGTGACGTCGTGCTGCAGATACGTCGGAATCGTCGTGCCGGTAATCGGATCGATCTGCGGCGTGCCGTCCGGTTTGAGGAGCACGGTGCCGATGCTGAACAACTGCATCACTTCGCGCGCGTAGTTTTCGTTCGCGACGGTGCCGGCGGCCGGATTCGCCTTGGCGTTGTTGGCCATGTCGAGGTAATTGCCCATGGCCGGACTGAGCGTGACGTCGCCGAGAATCTGCCGGTAGTTGCTGAAGGCGTCGGCGAGGAGCATGTTCTGGTACGGCACCATGCTCGAGTTCCAGATCAACTTGACGAGCGACGTCACGAAGATCTCGTGCAGTGCGAAGCCGACGCGCTGCCGTAATTGATCGTTGTTCGTGACCGCGTTCGCCAGGAACCACGCGGGCATGCCGCCCTGGCTGTTCGCAATCCCCGTGTAGTTGGAGATTTGCGGCATCGAGAACTGCTCGGCCAGCCACGCCTGGAAGCCGATCGCCTGCACGTGCGCCGCATCCGCCGGCGTTGGCCCGAATGCCGCTTGCTCGAGGAATCGGCGTGCGGCGGCGGGCGACACAACCGGGTTCGCGACGCCGACCTGCACCGGGAAGGGCAGTGACGACACGGGACCGTTGGCCACGAGCACGTTCTGCATGCCGCCAGAGCCGGCGAACCCGACAACCGTGAGCGACGTGGGTGTGAACGCCGTGATCGTCAGCGCGCGAGTGCCGAGCGTCGCCGTCGTCAGATTCGTGAACCCCGTGCCGGTGATCACCGTGGAGAACATGCCGAGCGGCAGTGGCGTCGAGGTGATCGATTGGATCACCGGTGGGATGTTGCTGACGAGCGTGACAGTGGCCGATCCGCTACCGCCGGGACCGGTCGCCGTGACCGTGTCCTTCCCGTTCGCCGGCATCACCGCGGGCGCGGTGTAGAGGCCTGCAGCCGTCACGCTCCCGAAGGCTGCGGACCATGTGGTGACGTTCTGCGCGGTAAATGCCTGCGTCGATCCCAACGCGAGCGTGGCACTGGCCGGCACCACGGCCGGACCGGGCACGACCGGGACACTGCCGCCGCTCGATCCGCCCGAATTCGATCCGCCGCTCGACGTCACCGGCACCGTCAACGTGTTGCTCGGGCTCGTACCGGGGTTCGTGACGAAGAGCGTTGCGCTCGTGGCCGGCGCCTGGTAGCCGATGGCGACCACGGACGTGGCGCTGACCGACTTCGTGCTCATTTGCGCGTTGCCCAACATCACCGTGGCGCCCGGCTGAAAGCCGGTGCCCGCGACCGTGATCGTCACGGTTCCGGAAGGCAGCGGGTTCGGCGAGATTCCTGAAATCGTCGGACCCGGTCCGAGCAGATACAGAAACGTGATCGCGGAAACGGTCGGATTCGATACCGACGTCGCCGTGATCTGTATTTGTGTGTTCGACGGCAGCGTCGCCGGCGCGGTGTAGAGGCCAGTGGGGCTGATCGTCCCGAGGCCGGTGTTGAGGCCCGGCCGTCCGACCGACCACGCGACGGTCGTATCGGTGAGGTTCGTGACCTTTGCCGAAAACTGTTTCGTGCCGCCGAGCGGCACCGTGATGTAACCGGTGGGCGTCAGTGCGATCGCGGGCGTGGTCGTCTCGGCGTACGCGGCGCCTGACACCGCGAGTAGAACGACCAGAACCGCGAGCACACGACGAATCGCAAACCGCATGACACCTCCCCGACCCTGCAGAAGTTCCTATAGAAGAACTGATGCTGAGCGGGGCGGTGTATTACCAGCGAGATTCCGTTCGCCGCCTTTTTATCCTTTGACCTGCGTCGTCAGCGTCGCGCCCTTCGGCGCGAAGATCAGCGCGAGCAACTTCGCCGGTTCGGTCTGGCTCGCGTTCTTCGACACTTCGTGCGTCGCGCCCGGCTGCTCGAAGAACATCTCGCCGGCCTTATAAACGCGTTCGGGTCCCTGGCCAGAGACCTTCGCGACGACCGCGCCTTCGACGACGTACGCGAGGACGAAGCCGGCGTGCTTGTGCGCGGTGCCGACGCGTCCTGGCGGATACGGGACGTGGCTGACGGTCACTTCCCATCCCTCGAGATTCACCGGCGGCAAATCATGCTTGAACACCTGATTGTTGGGTGCCTGGGGTGCCTGGGGTGCCGAAGGTGCCTGAGGTGCCTGGGGTGCCGAAGGTGCTTCGTGCGCCGACGCGATCATCTCTGAGAACAGCGCGAAGGCGGCGATCATTTCGCGACGGTTGATGGTCATGGCGCTGGATTATAGTCTCAGCCCATGGATCTCGAAGCGCGGGTCGCAGCTCTCGAACAGAAGCTGCAGGAAGTGGAAGCGTTGGCTAATCTGGCGCTGCGGTTGCTGGCGGTGGAGCGTCCGGTCTCGGCGCTCCTCGAACGGTTTGGCGCGACCGAGTCAGAGGAACTGGCCGTCCTCGCGCTGCTCGACGATCTCGCGTCGCGCGCCGAGCAGGGCGGGATCTACGCGCCGTCGGTGGGCGGCTTCGCGAACGATCTCGCTCGCGCCTTTCCGGCGGTGCGTGACAACCCCGAGTTCGTGTCGCTCCTGATCGACACGCTGAAAGTCGATCGACCGACGTACCGGAAGCTGCACGCGTACTTCGCGCGGTCCGGCTGAAGCCGGACACTACGTACTGCTTTGGAATCGAGCAACGAGCACAGTGGCATCTAGCACCTAGCACCGCTAGGCATACATCCCGCGCATCCGCGTCACCGTCGCGACGCGGTTGATCGCGACGATGTAGGCCGCCGTGCGCATGTCGATCTTGTACTTCAGCGACGTCTTCAGCACCGCGTCGAACGCTTCGCACATCTTCAGCTCGAGCCGTTCGTTGACCTCTTTTTCGGACCAGAAGTACCCGTAGCGGTCCTGCACCCATTCGAAGTACGACGTCGTGACGCCGCTGCTGTTGGCCAAAATGTCGGGGACGATGAAGACGCCGCGATCGTAGAGGTAGCGATGCGCCTCCGGGACTGTTGGGCCATTGGCGCCTTCGATGAGCACCTTTGCCTTGATTGCCGGCGCATTCGCCATCGTGATCTGGTTCTCGAGCGCCGCCGGGATCAGGATCTGGACATCGAGCCCCCACAACTTGTCGACCGGCAGCGGATCCGCGCCGCTGAAGCCGTCGACGGTGCGGTGCTGCGCGACGTGCGCGAGCAGCTTCTCGATGTCGATCCCTTTGTCGTTGTAGACGCCGCCCTTCCAGTCGGTGACGGCGACGATCTTCGCGCCAATCTGCGCGAGCAGTTGCGCGCCGATGCCGCCAACGTTGCCGAAGCCTTGCACCGCGACGGTCGCACCGTTGATGTCGAACCCAAGGTGCTTCGCCGACTCGCGTGCGGCGATCATCACGCCGCGACCGGTGGCTTCGCGGCGACCGAGCGATCCGCCGAGCTCGACCGGTTTGCCCGTCACGACCGACGTCGTCGTGTGACCGACGTGCATGGAGTAGGTGTCCATTACCCACGCCATGATCTGATCGTTGGTGTTGACGTCAGGCGCCGGCACGTCCTTTTCCGGTCCGATCGCGTCGACGATCTCGGCGACGTAACGGCGCGTCAGCGCCTCGAGCTCGCGCCGTGACATTTTGGTCGGGTCGCAAATCACGCCGCCCTTGCCGCCGCCGAACGGGATGTGCGCGACGGCGCACTTCCACGTCATCCACGCGGCGAGCGCGGTCACCTCGTCGAGCGTGACGCCGGGATGATAACGAATCCCACCCTTCGCCGGGCCGAGCGTGATGTTGTACTGCACGCGATAGCCGGTGAAGACTTCAATCTCGCCGTTGTCCATCTGAATCGGACACGAGACGGTGATTTGTCGCTTGGGAGACGTGAGGATCTTCCAGATGCCGGGCTCGAGATTGAGAATGCGGGCAGCTCCATCGAATTCCTGGAGCATGGCGGAGAAGATCGGACCGTGATCCATGTCGCTCCTGACTAGTCGAAGTGGGCCAACAAACGAGCGTAACGTGACCCACTCGACTAGTCAATCGGCAGAACGCCGGTTTACTTCATGACCTTACTGTCGCACCTCCGGATCGTCGAACACGGCCGTGGCCGATGCCGACGGGTCGTGGCTCGTCAGCGCGACGCCGCCGCGAACGGTTCCCGACAGGGCATCCACGGTGATCTGTCCGACGGTGTGCCACGTCTGGAGATCGGTCGTCCATTCGCCGATGAACGACGTGCCGATGCGGCGCAGCCGGATATATACGGGTGCCACGCCGGCGATCTGCGCGACCTGCGTGCTCGTCCCGTTCGCCGTCAGGCGGTACTGCATCGCGATGCCCTTGCCCGGCGTGACGAAGAGCGAGACGTGCGGCGAGCCTGGATCGATCGACACGCGGTACATCACGCCCGCTTTCGTCCAGGCATTCGTGTTGGTCACCGATCGGACGTTTGCGCTGACGCTGCCGTCGCCGGCCGCGGGCGTGTAGGCATAGAGGAACTGATCCGACGTCCCCCAGATGTCCGAGCCGCGCGCCGTGGGCGTGAGCGCGCCACTGGTCTGGCCGGTCACCGTTCCGCCGGAGGTCGCGCCGATCATCCGCGTGCTCCACGCCTCGCTGTTCGGCACGATCTCCACGTTCGAGAACGTCGCCTGCGCCAGCGTCCCGTCCTGATGGCTGGTGACGGCCATGCCGGCATAGTTGAACAGGAAGCCGGACGTCGGCGGCGTGCCGAATTGCTGCATGCCGATGACGCTCCACGCGTCGGTCGCGTTCTTCTTGTAGAGCGCGATGACTGAATACCCGTTGACGACGAGGCGCAGCCACACGGGCGCGGTGATCGACGCGACGCTCGTGTTGATGCTCGTGCCGCCGTCGGCCGTTCTCCGCTGGAACGCGAGGCCTTTGCCGGGCGTGACGAACACCGACGCCTGCGTCGCCGATGGATCGAGGCTCGTCCGCACCATCAAGCCCGCTTTCGTCCACGCGTTGACGTTCTGCACACCCGTCACATAGGTCGTCATCCGGAAGTTGCCGGTCGACGCGCCGTTGACGAAGTTGCTCACGTAATGGAATTCGTCCGCGGCGCCCCAGATGTCGGCCCCGCTGCCGCTGACGGTGAAGACGCCGTTTACGTACGTCGCGCTGCCGCTGGCCCCCACGGCGCCGACGTCTTCGCTTTGCCACGGCGCCGGGAGCCCTCCCGGTCCGGATTTGATCGTGAAGACGCCTGTGGTGCCCGATCCGGCCGGCGCCGACTCTTCGATCGTCGCGACGTGGATCAGCGCCTGCGTCGTATCGGGGGACGGGTTGTTCCACGTGCAGTGACCGGCGGTCGTCGCGGTGTTCGCGCACTCGGTGATGAACGACCAGTGCGTGCCGTTGTCCGGGGAGAACGAGAACTGCAAGTGCGTGTTGTTCAACGTGGACGGTGCAGTCCACCTGATCGTGTACGGCGCGCCGTTCGGGACGATCTCGCCAGCCGCCGGTGCCGTCATCGTGATCGGTTCCGGCCCGCTGCTCGATCCGCCGAAGTCCACCGTGACCGAACTGCTCGCGGTGTGGCCGTGCTGATCGCTGACTGTCACGGTGAATGTGTGGACGCCGAGCGTGCCGGGTGTGTAACAGAAGATCGGCACCGACGCGATGGACGCGCCGCCGCCGTCCACCCATGTGTACGTCAACACGTCCTGGTCGGCGTCGCTCGCCGGCGAGCGAAGAATCACCGTGTGACTCGCATCCGGAGCCGTTGCGCTGGCAGTGACGCTGGGCCCCCAATTCGGATCGGGCGCGTTGTTCGTGAAGATCACGCCGTCGGAGACGACCAGGTCCGGATGCCCGTCGCCGTTCACGTCAGATGTCGCCAGACTCGAGACGACGTTGCGATACCGTGGATCGTCGACGTTCTTTTGATTGCCGATCGAGAGACTGTTGGCGCCGGCAAATGTGCCGTCACCGTTGCCGGAGAAAATCGAGATGCTGTCCCAGGTCTTGAACGGCGGCAGGCAATCGGTCATGCCGAGCGCAGAACGATTGGCGCTCGCGATGTCGATCAGCCCATCGCGATTGAAGTCGCCGACCACCACCGACCAGGCGCCGAGCGCGGGGTAGCTGCCGCCGGCGCGAAACGTCCCATCGCCATTTCCGAACAGCACGTCGACCGATCCGTTTTGCGCGCCGCCGTCGAACGACGCTTGCGCGATGACGAGATCCAGTTTGGCGTCGTGATTCAGATCGAAGGCCACGACATCGTTCGGTTCGCGACCGAGCGGCATGTTGGTTTGCGTAAACGTGAACGCGCCGTGATTCAGCGCGATCGTCAGCGATTCGCCGGAGTGATTGGCTGTCACGATGTCGAGCGTGCCGTCCCCGTTGATGTCGGCAACCGTTCCACCCAACGGCGCGCTGGCGGTGCCGGTGTGCAGGCGCGCCACGACGTCGGTGAATGTGCCGTCGCCGTTGCCCTGATAAATCAGCACGCCGTCATCGTCGGCTTCATCGATGATGCCCACGGCGAGGTCCAGTTTGCCGTCACCGTCGAAGTCCGCGGGAATGGCGAAGGTCATGTCGAGCGCGACGGCGCTGCCTATCTGTACAGGCGCGGCGAACGTGCCGTCGCCGCGACCGGCCATGTATCGCAGCGGCATGTCGGTCGCGTCGGTGACGTCGGCGATGAGATCGAGTCTTCCATCGTGGTTGAAATCCGCGACGGCGAGCACGCTGCCGCGGACACCAGTCGATGCCGGCGCCGCGAAGCTGCCGTCGCCGTTCCCGAGCGCCACGACGATCATCGATGTCGCGCCGGCAGGCGCACTCGACGACACCAGATCGATCTTGCCGTCGCCGTTGAAGTCGCCGGCGAGCGTTCGGCCCGTGAGCGACAGCCGACGAACCGACATCGACGCAAGAGGCCGGGCGGTCTGCGCGGCGATGGGCCGATCGCCGAGCCCGACCATTAACGATAGAGTTACCGCCACACCCAACGCTGACACGCGCGCACGACTCATAGATGTCCTTTCGGAGAGCATCAAACGCTCGCGCGCAGTTGCGTGTTGCGTGCCCGGCCGGTTGTGGGATTTTGGCCGGTATAATGCCTTTAATATGAAATCGGTTGCCGAAGCAGCGCCGAAAACGTTCTCAGAGCGATCGACCTCCTTCACCACGATCTCCGGTCGAAAAATCGAGCGCGTGTACGTCCCGCGCGATATCGAACATCTCGACTATTCGCGCGACATCGCCGATCCCGGATCCTTCCCGTACACACGCGGCATCCACGAGACCGGCTACCGCGGCAAGCTCTGGACGATGCGGCAGTTCGCGGGGTTTGGGACGCCGGAAGAGACCAACGAGCGGTACAAGACGCTGCTGCGCGCCGGCGGCACCGGGCTGAGCGTCGCGTTCGATCTGCCGACGCTGATGGGTCGCGATCCGGATCACGAGCTGTCGCTCGGCGAAACGGGGAAATGCGGCGTCAACGTCACGTCGCTCGCCGACATGGAGACGCTGTTCGACGGCATCGCGCTCGGCGACATCACGACGTCGATGACGATCAACTCGCCGGCCGCGATGATCTTCGCGATGTATCTCGTCGTCGCCGAGAAGCAGGGCGCGAGCTGGCAGACGCTGTCAGGGACGATTCAGAACGACATCCTCAAAGAGTTCATCGCGCAGAAGGAGTACATCTTCCCGCCGCGGCCGTCGATGCGCATCATCACCGACATCTTCGGCTTCTGCGCGAAGCAAGTGCCGAAGTGGAATACGATCTCGGTCAGCGGATATCACATCCGCGAAGCCGGCTCGACGTCGCTGCAGGAGCTCGCGTTCACGCTGCGTGACGGCGTCGAGTACGTGCAATGGGGCGCCGACGCCGGACTCGACGTGGACGACTTCGTGCCGCGCATGTCGTTCTTCTTCAACGCCCACAGCGATTTCTTCGAGGAGATTGCCAAGTATCGCGCGGGGCGCAGCATCTGGGCGAAAGTGATGCGGGACCGGTTCGGCGCGAAGAGCGATCGATCGTGGAAGCTGCGCTTCCACACGCAGACGGCCGGCGTGTCGTTGACGGCCCAGCAGCCGTATAACAACGTCGTCCGGACCGCGCTGCAGGCGTTGTCGGCGGTCCTCGGCGGGACGAACTCGCTTCACACCAACTCGCTCGACGAAGCGCTGGCGCTGCCGACGGCTGAAGCGGCCACGCTCGCGCTGCGCACGCAGCAGATCATCGCGTACGAGAGCGGCGTGACGAACATGGTCGACCCGCTCGGCGGATCGTATTTCGTCGAGAAGCTCACGAAGGACATGGAAGACGGCGCCTTCGCCTACTTCGACACGATCGACAAGATGGGCGGCATGGTCGAGGCGATCGAGCGCGGCTATCCGCAGAAGGAGATCGCCGAAGCGTCGTACCGGTTCCAGCAGGCGGTCGAGCAGAAAGAAAAAACGATCGTCGGCGTCAACGCCTACGTGCAGGAGGACGAGGCGCCGATCCAGATTCTGTATATCGACGAATCGGCGTCCGAAAAGCAGCTCGCCAAGCTCGAACGGTTGAAGAAGACGCGCGACAACGACGCGGTCCAACGTACGCTCGACCGCCTTCGCGCCGCCGCGCGCACGACCGAGAACCTGATGCCGCCGATTCTCGACGCGGTCCGCGCGTATGCGACGATAGGGGAGATGTGCGACGCGCTCCGCGATGTGTGGGGCGAGTACGAGGAAGTGCCGGTTATCTGATGGCGAAAATACGTGTCGTGATCGCGAAGCCTGGCCTCGACGGCCATGACCGCGGGGCCAAGGTGATCGCGCGCGCGCTGCGCGATGCCGGCATGGAAGTGATTTACACCGGCCTGCGGCAGACGCCCGAGCAAATCGTGTCTGCGGCGCTGCAGGAAGACGCCGACGTCATCGGCTTGTCGATTCTCTCCGGCGCCCACAACCACATCGCGCCGCGATTGATGGAGTTGCTGAAGCAGAAAGGCCTCGACGACGTGCTCGTCGTCATCGGCGGCATCATCCCGGACGTCGACATCCCGAAGCTCAAAGAGGTCGGCGTCAAAGGCATCTTCCTGCCCGGCACGCCGATGCAGGAGATCATCGACTTCATCAACGTTAATGCGCGCGAACGATCCGTCCGATAATCGTAGGAAGTGGCTCATACCCTGCTTTTGGCGGACGACAGCGTTACGATCCAGCGCGTCATCGAACTGACGTTCGCCGACGAGGACATCAAGGTCGTTGCCGTCAGCGACGGCGATCAAGCCATCGAGCGCCTCGAACAGGCGCCGCCCGACATCGTCCTCGCCGATATCGGCATGCCGGGGAAGAACGGCTACGAAGTGGCGCGGTACATCAAGCAGTCGCCTCGTCTGTCGCACATCCCGGTCGTGCTGTTGACCGGTGCGTTCGAGCCGGTCGACCAGGCGCGCGCCGCCGAGGCAGGTTGCGACGGCGTCCTCGCAAAACCCTTCGAGCCGCAGATGGTCATCGGCCGCGTGAAGGAGCTGCTCGGCAAAACCAAGTACGTCGCCGATCTCGATGCGGACCTGGCGCCGCCGCCGACGGCCGACCCGGATCGGTGGGCACCGCCGTTCGTCGATCAGCCGTTTTCGACGGCGACCGCGCCGCCACCCGCTTCGCCGGGCGACGTCGCGAACTATTTCGATCGATTGGATGCGGCATTTGCCGATCTGTCCGGTCCAGCGGCAATCGTCAATGATCCGCCGGTCCGCATCGCGCCGCCACCTCCGCCGCCGCCGTCGGTGTCAGACGAGATCGACTGGTTCAACTCGCAGATCACGACGCCGGCCGTCGAAGAAC
>Ga0070741_10016292_pt1 | contig 12432 bp, 8 predicted proteins | sample Coa_R1_4_FD_66440 | JGI IMG/M metagenome (GOLD analysis project Ga0070741, IMG submission 66440) | Surface soil microbial communities from Centralia Pennsylvania, which are recovering from an underground coalmine fire - Coalmine... | ecosystem: Environmental > Terrestrial > Soil > Unclassified ...
GAAGACAAAAAGATCGACAAGCGATCGGGCGTCAGCCAGCGCCTGCCGATTTCCGCGATGGAGAACGTGATCTCGAATGCCGAGCGGCGTGCGATCCGCAACCAGGAAAAGTTGGTGGTGCCGCGCATCAGCGACGTTTACGCCGCGCTCCCCGCAATCACCGGCAAACTCGAACTCGAATACGAAGGCGAGATGAAGGGCGCGGATCATGTTGGCCGCGAATTGATTCGCACGGCAATCGCCAAAACCTACGACGAATATTTCACCGGAGCGAACGTGCAGCAGATCGTGCAATGGTTCGACCTGGGCGGCGAGATCCAGTTGGCAGATTCTATCCCTGCCGCTGAAGCGCTCGAAAATTTGCGCGGAATCCAGGGCCTGATCGAAAAACTCGGCCCATTGCATGTGACGCAGAAGGACAGTCCGGAGCAGCAGGTGTCGGCCGCAGAGTTCATTCTCGAAGGCCTGCACGCGCATAAGCGCATCGGCCGCAACGAGGAGCGCGTCTTCAAAGCCGGTGAAAAGAAGCCGGAACCAGTCCGCGAAAAGTCATTTGACCAGGAAGAGCGGCCTTATCGCCAGAGAAGACAGTTCAACTAAAGCTGCCAGCTCCTGGCCACTACCTGGGCTTTGTTTGGCTAGAAGCTAGTAGCTAGAAGCTAGCAGCTATCATGAAACGAATCCGTTATTCCAAATACGTTCCCGATCCGGCGGGCGAGATGAGCATGGAAGACCTGCTCAGCGCCCTGTCGGACTATCTGCTGCAAAGCGGTTTTCAGGACTCGATGTGGTACGAAATGCCGCAGGGCGAGCAGACGATGGAAGATCTTCGGCAGGCCATCGAGAACGCTCTGCTCGATGGCGAATCGTTCGACGAGAACTTGCGCGAGCAGATCGAACAGATGATGGCCGACGGCCAGCTGGACGAACTGATCGAACAACTCATCGAGCGTATGCAGCAGGAAGACTACATCTCAGTAGAAGAACCGCACGATCCTTCCCGCCAATCCAGCGTCGGCGGACAGGCTGGCGAAGCCCAGCAGGCTCGCTTCGAGATTACCGACAAAAGCCTCGATTTCCTTGGCTTCAAGTCACTGCGCAATCTTCTGGGATCGTTAGGCAAGTCGAGCTTTGGACGCCACGACACGCGCGATCTCGCAACCGGCATCGAAGCCAGCGGATCTTCGAAAACCTACGAATTCGGCGACACGTTGAACCTCGATATCACCGCGACGCTCTCGAGCGCCATTCAGCGTGAAGGGCTCACGTTGCCGCTCAACATCGAATACTCCGATCTGCAGGTCCATCAGTGCGAGTACCAGTCGTCGTGCGCCACGGTGCTCATGCTTGACTGCTCCCATTCGATGATCCTGTACGGCGAAGACCGCTTCACCCCCGCAAAGAAAGTCGCGATGGCGTTGTCGCATCTTATTCGCACGCAATACCCCGGTGACTCCTTGTCGCTGGTACTGTTTCACGATTCCGCCGAAGAGATTCCACTGTCACAACTTGCGCGCGTCAAAGTCGGCCCCTATTACACCAACACGCGCGAGGGCTTGCGCCTGGCGCAGCGGATCCTGCAACGCCAGCGCAAAGACATGAAACAGATTGTGATGATCACCGATGGCAAGCCTTCGGCGCTCACCCTCGAAGACGGGCGCATCTATAAAAACGCTTTCGGCCTTGATCCGCTGGTGGTCAGCCAGACCCTCGAAGAAGTTTCGAAGTGCAAGCGGGCCGGAGTGCTGATCAACACCTTCATGCTCGCATCCGACTACGGCCTGGTGCAGTTCGTTCAAAAAGTCACCGAGATGTGCCGCGGCAAAGCATATTTCACCACTCCTTATACCCTCGGCCAGTACCTCCTCATGGATTACATGTCGAGGAAGACAAAGACCATCCATTGATCGAAACTTCGTAATAATTGCAAGCGCCAGCAGTTTCACGCAGGAGCACAATCGTTCTCTCCTTCGTGTAACTTTATGTTCTTTGTGGTTTCATAGGAGAGTATGGCGAACTGCATAAAGTGTGGGCGGCAATTGCCTGCCCTCAGTTTTGGCAAGAAGATCTGCTCATGGTGCGTGCAGCATGAAGCCGCGCAGCGCGGCGAAGTGATCGACCAACCCGAGCGCGTCATGCCCGCTCCCTGGGTCCGTCGGCGCAGTGAACCGACCATCAGCTTGACCCAAATCATCTTTGGAGCCAACCTCGCCGTGTTCCTGGCGCTGGTTCTGGCCAATGGCTCGCTCAATTTCTCCGGGCAAGTCGCGGTGCATTTTGGAGCGAACCTTGGTCCTTACACCATCTCCGGCGAATGGTGGCGCCTGGTCACCTACATGTTCCTCCACGGCGGGCTGCTCCACATTTTCTTCAACATGTGGTGCCTGTGGGATCTCGGTTCGTTATGTGAGTCGCTGTACGGTCGCTGGACCTATGCCGCCATCTACTTCATCACCGGAATCGCTGGAGGAATGGCCAGTGTCGCGTGGGAACCACGCGTGCTCAGCGTCGGAGCCTCAGGAGCCATCTTCGGACTCGCTGGCGCGCTCATCGCATCCTTTTACCTCGGCGAGTTCTCTCTGCCGAAAGTTGCGATTGGAGGAACGCTGCGAAGTCTGATTGTCTTCGCCGTCTTCAATCTCTTTCTTGGGGGATTATTTCCGGGCACGGACAATGCCTGCCACATTGGGGGACTGGTCAGCGGGCTGGCGCTCGGCGCGGCCATCGCAAAAATCGCGCCAAGGCCCGAGCATGCATCCCGGCGAGTTGTGATCTTCGTACTCGCAGCTTTTGTGATGGCCGGGTGCGCTGCCGGGGTGGCGCATCATTACGGCCTGCCGCTTCAATTCGGCCGATCCCCGTTCGAGCGGTAGCCCGCAGATTCAACTGCGAACCAAATCTCCAACCGCTCGATAGGCCTGGTTGATCGCCTCATCGGTGTAGGCGTAGGCGCCCGCGTCGGCGTTTGCGATCGCGATGCGCCCAAAGGTCTTGCGCGCTACTTCGCAGGGCGTTTCTCCACCCTCCAGCCAGAACGAATCGAAAAGCGAGTTGTATTCGTAGGCATAGCCGTGCGGCCAGCGATTCACAGTGAGGCCCGCGATGTCCCGCGCGGGATCAAATCCGCCCCCGGCCAGCATCCGCGCCAACTGATCTCGGATGTTGCGCTCCATAGTCTCAAACGTCGTCGTGTAGAGTTCCATGCGTCCCGCGACGTGTTGCTGCCGCGCCGGCAATCCCGGCTGGCATGCCGCTTTCATCATATGCACGACGATGGGGTCTTCCGGTTTACGCGCGCATTCATAGCCGCCAATGCTCACCGGTTGATCAAGATTCACGTACGAGTGATACATGCCGGGAGCATAAATCGAATTCGTTCCCGCCTTCTCGAACGCTTTCCAATTGCGCACCAGAACATTGGTGTAGAGCAGCGGGACTTTCTGCGCGGAGGCCAGCGCTTCTTTCTGCTTGTCAGGCAACTCGTCGCAGATGTACGGAACGACCACATGCCAGCAAGCCAGCACAACATTCTTGGCGCGAGTCGTGTAGACACTTCCGCCGCGCGCATAGCTGATCTCAACTTCCTTCGCGCTCGCCGCTTCTCCAACATGCTTCACGCGAACTGCGGTGCTGTTCAGTCGAATCCGTATCGGTGAAGCCGTATCGTCGAGTTTTGCGTAGTTCGCCTTTGCGAGCACGATATCGGCAGCGGTGTCCCCTGAGAGCACTCCGGGAACCAGTTTGCGTACTAGGAGACGCGCAATGGAAGCGTTGCCGTCGGGAAAATGGAAGAAGTATTTTTCGGCTTCTTCATTCGGGATCGCATCCCGATTCATTCCCTTTCCTGGCGTCGGGTCTAGATGCAAACCTTCGAACCCGGGGAGATCAAATCCCCACGCATCCTGCGCCGCGACAGCATCGATCCCAACTCCAAACAGTCCATGCGGCAACGCCTGATACAACTTCACCAGGTCCGGATGCACCCCGGCAACGTCGGTCAGGTATTTTGCATAGCTGATGCGGGCCAGCTTGGCTTTCTTCTCGTCGGAACTGAGTCCTGGATAATAGTCCCTGGGCTCGCTGAGAAGCCGCTGCAAATCGCTCTTGGCCTGGTCGGCGATCGGCGCATCGCGCAGGAATCGCTTGAACAACTCCGCCGAGGCTTCCCCTGCATCTTCGCTCTCGCCGCCGCCCCGCGGATGAAAATTGGCGACCAGTTTGTCGGCGCCAAAGGTCTCTTTATTGAAAAAGATCGTAGGCCGCAAGCCACGCGACTGATACAGATCCTTATCGAAATATTTGGAATAGGAAGAAACATCAATCCCGAGTTCCTCGATCATCGCCTTCGCGACGGCGCTATAAGGAGCGGGACTCTCAATCGAAAACGTTCCGCCAAATCCCAGGCGGAAGGCATGACCTGTGCGGAACTCATTGCGCTTGGCATGTCCGCCAAAGTCGTCGTGATTGTCGAGAATCAGAATTCTCGCGTTCGCGCCTGCAGCTTTGCGGTAGTAATGCGCCGCAGCCAGACCACTGATGCCTCCGCCAACTACAACCAGATCGTAGGCTTCACCGGTGTCCTGCGGTTTTCCGGCATTCTCCCAGAATGTCCCGTCGCGCAGGCTGTGCGCCGTCTCAAATGAACCGGGATGGCTGCCGCGCATCCCCATCAGCGCTGGAGGATAGTAGGACGCGGACTTCTCGGGATCTTTCCCATCGGCAGCCAGCCAATGCCACGGCATCATGGCTGCTCCCGCCGTTACTGCCACGCCATTGATGAAATCACGGCGCGAAATCTTTCGATGCATCCCCAGTTCGCGGTCCCGTCGATCCACAATCTCCTCCGGAAGCCTTCGCTGTCCGGCTTTCGGCCCCCATGATCTGATCCCCTGCGTTGGCGGAAGCCGAAAGCTGGAAGCAGTGTCTTACGCCTGACCTTCCGACTTCTTTACCGCGAGTTCGGCGCCCTGGAACCCAATCTTGCTATGTGTGCCATCGCAGAACGGCTTGTTAACCGAGCCGCCGCAACGGCAAAGAGAAAATGCGGTCTTCCCGCTAAGGTCATAGGGTGTGCCGTTGGCATCGACCAACTCCACTGTGCCCTCAGCCGCTTCCACGCGAAAAGGTCCATTCGGACGAACAGTAATCTTCACTTGAGCCACAGAAATTCCTCCAAACCTTACAGGTTTCTAGTAAGCCTAGAAAAGATACCACTAAGCCAGTTCCGCTGTCTTGTCGGAGAAGTTGCCCTGTGAGGATTACGCGGCCTTCGCGCGTTGGGACTTCAGGCTGCGATATAACTGCAGGAACTGATCGATCATGCGCTTGGTCGTAAACCGCTCGCGGGCGCGAGAGTAAGCGAGTTCAGAATAGGCACGGCGCATCGCCCGATCTTCATTCAATCGACGAATGTTTTCGGCAAGGCTCGCGGAATCGTTTTTGCGGAAATAGAAAGCGGCGTCACCCCACACTTCGCGATAGCTGGGAATATCGTTTGCCACAATTGCGCAACGTGAAAATGCGGCTTCCAGGACGCCCATGCCCAGCGGTTCGTAGCGTGAGGTCGCAGCATAAATGGAGGCGCGGCTATAAAGAGCCCGCAACTGCGCATCCGTCTGCGGTCCCCGAATCGCAACCGACGTTTCTTCAGTCGCAACCTTGATATCCGCCCGAATGGGAACGCGTGGCATAGGCACCGTCTGTTCAGCTCCCACGATGCACACCGGCAGGGGATGCGGTTGCTGGGTCAGCAGGAATACCTGCTTGCCCGCATCCACCAGACGCCCGACGGCCAGCACGCAATCGTCTTTGCTGACATACGGATTGAAAAAGATGGGATTACGCCCGGGATAAATCACTTCCGCGCGACGAGGCTGCATGTACGCATCGCAGATCTGTTCCAGCATCCAGTTCGATGGCGCCACCAGCGCGTCCGCACAAGCAATCCCGTTCAACACCGTGCGGCGGTACCACGGCAGCGATCGCGGCGACTGTGGCGGACGATCATGCACCGACTGTCCCCACGTGATCAAATCGCCCTGCGCCATAATCACGCGCGGCACGTCCACCGGAAGATTGCCATAGCAGAACTGGTTGAGGTGGAGAACATCCGGCCGCAGTTCTTTCACTAACCGCATCAAGAAGTCCGAGGACTCGGGCAGGTCCTCTTCCGCCTCCTGCATCCACTCCAGGCGGAATGCCGTTGGCCGGTAATCCAGGCCGTGAAGATGGTCCATCCACGAGGTCTGGTCTGGCATCGGTATTTCTCCGAAGCTGACCAGCGTGACTCGCACACCCCGGGTCACGAGCCCGGTGACCAGTTCGCGGGCATATACCCATGAGCTCGTCAGTGAGTCCGCTGTGACCAGAACGTGCACAGAACCTCCGGACGAAATGCCGCGATCCACGCAGACTTCGCCGCTGTCTATTGTAATGAGATGAGTCGTGGGGGAAAAGCGATTTCCGGTGCGGCAACCGATTTAAGCCGTCCGAGGGCATTCAAAGCGTGACCCGCCTCTCGCTGCCATTGCGAAAGGTGGGTCACGATCTGGAGTGCATCAGAATTGGAATTTCAGCGCCAGTTGCATCAAACGTGGATCCTGCGCCGCCAGGATTTGATTGAACGTCGGCGAACTGATGTCGCTGTCGGGTAACCGGAAGTTCGTGTGATTTAGGAAGTTGAAGAACTCCACGCGGAATTGGAATTCCTTGCCTTCGGCTACCGGGATGTTCTTGAACGCCGAGAAATCCCAGTCTGCGTAGCCGGGCCCCTGTGCGATGTTACGCCCCGCCGTACCGAATTGCTGTACCGGAGAATTCGGATCGGGCGTGATCCGCTGGAAAGCCGCGGCGTTCAACCAGGCTGCTGCTGTCTTGGGCCCGGCATTTGGATTCCGACCCGGCACCAGGTTCGGTCGGTTGGCCGAAAAGCCAGTGATTTCCGGAGCGCTGCCCTGCTCGGACACATCGACGGAGTCAAACACGGTGAACGGGGTTCCGGTCATCACAGACGCAATCCCGTTCAGCTGCCATCGGCCCAGGATTTGTTGATACCAGCCGTGAGGATGCTGGTAAGCCGGAATCGCCCACTGGTAGCTCAGCACCAGCCGCTGACGCGAATCGAAGAGCGAGCGCCCGCGCTCAGCCGCAAGATTAAATGGATCCTGCGCCAGATCGTTCTCTCCAGCCACCGGCTTCGCCGCCGATCCCGTCATGTTGAACGACGAGGCATCGTCAATCGTCTTCGAGAACGTATAAGAAACCAGGAATGCCATGCCATGACTGAACCGCTTACGCAGGCTCGCTTCCAACGCGTTGTAGGAAGAATTCGCGATCCCGGCAATCAATCCCGTCGATGAGAAAACACAACTGCTCGGCGGATCGTTCAGCGTACATCCGGAATAGAGCCGACGCTGGTCGGCATTCCCCGAAGTCGAATACGGTTGGTCCGTCGTCGGATCGATACCCGGTTTGTAGATTGCCGGGTTTCCTTCGATGAATCGCGGCAGCTTCGTGCCCTTCGTGCCCACATATCCGATCTCAAGCAAAAGATCGGAACCGAAAGATCGCTGCACATTCAAATCCCAATCTTGCGAGTAGGGCAACGGAAGGTTGGGTGAGAGCGTCAGGTTGGTCAGCGGCGTTGCAAACGTTCCCGCCGGAGGCGGATTGCCGTTGAAGGGATCCGAAAAATTAGGCGTGCTGATCTGCTCCGTCTGCAGATAGGGCGGCGCGCTGATTGGCGATTGCAGCGGACCGCCTTGCCCGGTGTAGTACGGCTCCCAGAAAATTCCGTATGCCGAACTGACCAGCCACTTCCCTTCTCCCGTAGGATCGAACGCAACACCAATGCGCGGCGCAAATCCCTTGGTGAACGTCGGAATCAACCCGGCCGGCACTCCCGGATCGCCCGGGTACAACAATCCTGCGGGAGCGTTGGGCATGACCACGGACTGGCGCCCCGGAATCCACAGAGTCTGGCGATTATGAATCTCCGTGTACGGGAACGGCAGTTCGTAGCGCAGCCCCAGGTTCAGCGTCAGGCGCGAGTTGACTTTGTACGTATCCTGCGCGTACCCGTTCAGGCTGTTGCCGCGAATGCCGCGCGAAAAATCCCCCCGCCCCTGTAGAAAAAATACCGGCTGGCCGAAGAGAAACGCCGCAAACCCATCGCCCGCGATCGGGAAACCCGGATCGAAAACGAAAAATCCGTTGGTCGCAATGCCCTGCAAAACGTTGATATTCAGATGCTGATAGCCGCCGCCAAATTTCATTTCGTGGCGCCCGTGAATCCAGCTCAGCGAAGCGGTGTAGTCGTACGCATTCTCGTACGTATCGCGAGGCCCGGTGATCGGATCGCCCACCGTCGTGTATCCATTCACCTGAATAAATGGAGGTCCCTGCGCCAGCGGTAAGCTGGATGAGTATTGGAAGCCGAGATCCGTCGGGCTTTGATGATTGAGGTGCTCATCGAAAAGAAATTTGTTTCGCAGGTAAGAGACGCGCGCCACTCCAATAACGCTCGGCGAAAACGTGTGCGTGTCCTGCGCAACGAAATTTTGTGCGCGATGGTCTTCTCCCACTGGGAATCCCGGAACGCTCGCTCCGGAAGTAGAGAGTGGATCAAGTCGCGATTCCTGGCTGAACATGTAGCGGAAATTCAATGTGTCGGCCTTCGACAAGTAATGGTCGACGCGCACTCCAAATTGATCCGTATCGTCATGCAAGGTCTGCGTGGAAAAGAAAGTGTTCGACGTAGGATCACTGCTGGCAGACGTTGGAAACAGGCTCAACAGACTTTGCGACAGCGGATTGATGAAGGGGAGCTGGTTATACGGGATTGGGGCGCTCGCAAAGATGTTAAAGAGCTGATGCGCTGGATTGTTGCAGATGCCGCCGCCATTAAATCCTTCTGGACATACCTGGCCGAAATTGCCCTGCCGCTCCAGCTGTGACGGCACTGTGGCGCCCTGCGTCTCCCCTTGCCGGTTGCGGAAGCCCTCGTAATATCCGAAGAAGAACGTCTTGTCTTTACGAATGGGACCGCCAAACGTTCCGCCAAATTGATTCTGCTTCAGCGGTTCCTGCGCCGAAGCGAAATAATTGTTCGCATCAAACGCATCGTTGCGGATGAATTCCCAAAGCGCTCCATGGAGTTCGTTCGTCCCCGAGCGGGTGATGATGTTGGTCGTCGATCCGAGCGCATCGCCAAACTCAGCATTCGAATTCAACGTCAATATCTTGAACTCGGTGATGGCATCGAGCGGCGGCTTGATCACGAAACCGCCGTCTACCCCGTTGAAGTTGTTCGCACCATCGATCAGGAAGTTATTCGACTCCGGCCGCTGTCCGTTCACGGCATACGCCTGCCCATCGCGTAGCGATCCGCCCGCCTCCGCCAGCCCCGGGGTCATCGGCGCCACTCCAGGCTGCAACAGGCCCAACTGCGAGAAGTTCCGCCCATTCAGAGGCAATTCCAGAACATCGCGCTCAGTCACGGTCTTACCCATGCTGGTCACCGTGGACTGGATCAGTTGCGCATCGGCCTGCACTTCAAGTTTCTGCGTCTCCGCGCCCAACGCCAGCCGCACCGGAATCGTGGCGGTCTCATTCACATCTATAACGATTCCCTGCTGCACATACGTGGAGAATCCTTTGGCCGTGACTTGCAGCGAATAGTGCCCGACTGGCAGTTCCAGCAGAATGTATTCGCCGGATCGGCCGGTGACCGCATTTCGCGTCAACCCGGTTTCCACCTGCGTCGCAGTCACCGACGCCGATTGCACCGTCGCGCCGCTCGGATCCACCACCGATCCGCGAATGCTTCCCGTGATTTGCTGCGCTGAAGCGCACAAGGAAAACGCTGCTACAGCGGCGAATGCACCAACCGTTCTCCACAAAGCCATCGCTTCGCTCAACTCCATTCCAGGAATTCGTTTATAGCCCCAATTCGAGCGAGATCCGGGATCGCCGCCGTAAAAGCCTCCGCGGCAACCGGATAACTGCAACCATTTTTATCGATTGTTCTGTGAACCCCAGTTCGCAGAATTGTGAGCAGCGAAAAGTTAACGGAGCGTTCGGGCAGGCACAATAACGCAAAAAGATTACGGGCTATACATGCTCATCACGGAAGGACGAAGTCACAAAGAGGGAAATTAACTTTTGCCTTCTCCGGGCTGTTCGCGGCTCACTGCCCGATGAGCTTTCTCAGTTCACTTCCAGCCGAAGCCGCAACTCGCGCGCCAGTGTATCGATAGCGCGGATCTTATCAGCGGCCGGAGTTGGGACATCCGGCACCGACATCGCTAACTCGCACGACAGCAGCATCGCGGTCAGAGTTTCCCGCATTTCATTCTGGAACTGTTCAGCCATCGAGCGTCGCGCCGCCGCCTCTTCCCGCCGTCGGCGATGCAACGCGGAACGTACTTCCCGGATCAGCCGGTCCAGCCCGGTCACGGCGAAATTGATATACACCGGAAAGGCCGTGCCCAGGTGCTCGATCATCTGGTCACTTTCATCCGGCTCCGTCTCGAGCAGGAACTGGTCGATGACTACCGCCGAGTATTGCCGTTCGCGCAGCCGTGTAGCAGCCTGCTGCACGGTCTCGGCCCATTGCGTTTCCTGGCTGGTGGCCTCATGCACCATGACCGCAAACTCGGAACCGCGGGATTGAGGAGTTATCAGTAAGATCATGACCTTTCCATTGCACGTCTCACGCCAACGGCTCGCGAATGAAAACACTGCATTTATTCGGCCCGGTGATCAGGTCCTTTCCCATTGCTGAACTGCAGCGGCGGAACTCTTCCCGGCGTGGAACGTCAGCATCCCTCCGCCGCATAATCTTTCAGCTTGCGATAGAGCGTCGTCTTCCCGATCCCGAGCAACTTGGCCGCCTGCAATTTGTCGCCGTGCAGTTCCGTGATCGCTCTCAGGATTGTCTGCTTCTCCAATTCGGCCATCGGGATGATCTTCATATACCCGTTGCCATTTCCGTTCCCATTCGAAGGTTCCGGAGCCATTCTTGCAATCTCTGGCGGCAGGTCGCCGATATGGATCGTTGGCCCACTCGTAAAGGCATAGCTGCGCTCCAGGGAATTCTCAAGTTCCCGCACGTTGCCCGGCCAGTCATACGCCAGCATCGCTTTCAGGGCCTCATCGCTCAGCACTTTCTCCTGCCCTGAGGCGCGGGTCATCTTGTCCAGAAAGTGCCCAATCAGCAGCGGGATGTCCTGTCGCCGCTCCCTTAACGGCGGGATCCGAAGACTCAGGACGTTGAGCCTGAAATACAGATCGCGCCGGAAGCTTCCTTGCGTGACGGCCTGTTCCAGGTCGCGATTGGTTGCCGCCAGGATTCGGACATTGATTGGCATCCGTTTCGTGCTGCCTACCGGCCTGATCTCTTTCTCCTGAATCGCCCGCAGCATCTTCGCCTGCAGATCGACCGGCAGTTCTCCGACTTCATCAAGAAAAATGGTCCCGCCTTCGGCAACCGACATGAGTCCATCTTTGGATTGGTTCGCTCCCGTAAATGCGCCTTTCACGTAGCCGAACAATTCGCTCTCGATCAATGTCGGGACCAGCGAACCGCAATCCACCGGAATGAACGGCTTGTCACGGAACGGGCCGGTGTAGTGGATGGACCGCGCCACCATCTCCTTGCCAGTGCCGCTCTCGCCAAGAATCAACACGGGATGGACGCTATTGGCCGCCTTGGCCACGATGCGATACAACTTCTCCATCTCAGGCGCCCGCCCGACAATGCCGCCGAAACCTTGCTTCGATTTCACCTTCTCCCGCAGCAAACGGTTCTCGGATTTAAGCTTCAGATGATTGGCCACGCGGTCGAGCAACAGCTTCAATTCATCCACGCTGAACGGCTTGGTGACATAGTCGTACGCGCCATTCTTCATGGCTTGCACCGCCGATTGCACCGTTCCATATCCCGTCACAACAATCACCAGCGCGTCCGGCCTCCGCTCCCTGATTCGCCGCAAGGCGTCGAGTCCCCCCGATCCGGGAAGCCGCAAATCCAGCAACACCGCATCGAATGCCTGTAACTCGAGCGCGCGAAACGCCTGCTCGGCCGAGTCGGCAACATGCGTCGAAAACCCGAGCGATACCGAGATCTCACGGCACGCTTCCCGAATTGAGCGCTCGTCGTCCACAATGAGCAGGTTCAGGAAATTCGCGGGTTGAATTTGGGGCAGGATGGTTGTCGCAATTGGACTGAGAGCTGCTGACGTCATGGCATTATTCCTTTATTTGAAATGAAAGTTTTTTCCTCACTGCCTGGAAGGGATGAATGTTGGATCGCTGAAAAATCTGAAGTCTCTTCGTCTGCGAGCGGAAGCAGCACGCTCACCCGCGTCCCTTTCATGGGAGCGCTATCCACATAAATCAGGCCGCCGCTGCTGGTGACAATGTCGTGGACCG
>Ga0070741_10016294_pt1 | contig 12431 bp, 11 predicted proteins | sample Coa_R1_4_FD_66440 | JGI IMG/M metagenome (GOLD analysis project Ga0070741, IMG submission 66440) | Surface soil microbial communities from Centralia Pennsylvania, which are recovering from an underground coalmine fire - Coalmine... | ecosystem: Environmental > Terrestrial > Soil > Unclassified ...
ACAGCCAATTTTTTTACACGAAAAACGCTTTTCTTTCCGACTCGCAAAAGCAAAGTTCCACTTTATTTGTGAACACGATTCAAGCCGCGTATGCGCCGGATGCAACGCCGCTCGGCCCCGGACAATTTGCGCCGACAATCGGATTTCGCAGCCAATGGTTCAACTACGATTTAGGCGAGGACAATAATTTGAGCGGCCTTGATTTCGACGCCCAAACAGCGTTCGCAGGCGGCAAATTTACCCTTCACGACTGGCAATTTTACGGTGAATTGGATTATACGCGGCTGCTCAGCCAGGCGCGTTACAATGAAGTCTATCACGAATTTTTACCCGAAGCCGGCGTTCGTCGCATGTTCATCCTCGACGACAAGACCGTTTTCATCGCAGGTTATCAAATCGCCTATCATGCGACCGAAATTCCCGCCTTGCCCGAGCCGGCGACAAATAATCTTGAAGGACGCAACACCAACGACCGTCTCGACAACACCTTTTCATTTTCGCTCGCCTATCTCGTCGCGCCTAAATTAATTGTCCAGCCGTTTTATCGAATTCAATACACTTACTACCCCGGCTATTCTGATATTACTACCAAGCGGGAAAGCGGACGCAGCGATTTGCTCAACGATTTAGGCGCGACGCTGATTTACCAATTCAACAAAAATTTTGCCGCGCGCCTTTTTGTAGATTATCAGGTGCAGAATTCCGATTACAAAACCACCGCCAACTCCACAAGTTTTCACAACTTGAACACCGGCGCAGGACTCACGTTCGACATCCGTTTCTAAATGTAAAGCACGCCCTGCAAATCCCGCAGCAGCACGCTCGTGAAGGGATAACGCCGCTCCGGCTCGCGTGCGAGACATTTCAAAATAATTTTTTCCAACGGCGCGGGAATGTCGGGATTGTGCTCGCGAATCGGCGTCGGATTGTGCGGCTCCAATTGCGCAGCCAAAATTTCCGCGGGCGTGTCGCCCGGAAACGGCTTGAGATTTGTCATTAATTCATACGCCGCCACGCCAAATGCAAAAATGTCCACACGCCCGTCAATCGGCCGGCGCTGCAATTGTTCCGGCGCCATGTAACCGGGCGTGCCGGGGTTCTTGGAAAATTTCTTCGGCTTTTCCGGCAGCGGCTGCGCCATGTCAAAATCAATCAATCGCACGGTGCCGTTGCGCGATACCAAAATATTTTCCGGCTTGAAATCCAAATGCATGTAACCGCTCTCATGCACGTGGTTCAAACCCGTCGCCGCATCAATCAAAATCTGCGCCGCATTTTCCGCCAGCAACGGGTCGCCGCGCGCAAAAAGCTCCTTCAAATTTTCCGCCTCGACATAATCCATCAACATGTAAGGCACGCCTTCCAGTTTGCCATGCTCGACGTAGCCGACGATGTGATCGCTGTCGTTGATTTGCGACAAAATTTCGCAGCCGCGATTGAAACGCCGCCGTGCCAGCCAGTTGAATTTCAAATTCTTTTTCAGCCGGCGCAACGCGTAAGGTTTATTGCGCGAATCGGTGACGAGCCAGATTTCCGACATGCCGCCGCTGTTGAGAAGTTCGTGAAGCGTAAAGCGGTCGCCAAAACGCTCTGGAATTTGCGCCTCCGCGAATGCTGCCTGTGAACCAGTGGCCATCTCAATCATTTTAATACAGAAAATTTCGTCGCGCGAGCGAAAGATTTTCGTCGCGCTGAATTTTTAGACGAAATCCGATTGCGTCCGGCGGCAAAAAAAATAACATCCGCTCATGCGACCTCTCCGCGCGCTGCTCATTTATCTCGCTTTCGTTTTTATCGGCGGCGCGTTGATTGCCCCATGGCTCTGGCATTTGGCGCAATTGTTTTCAAACGGATTTCCGAAAATCGCCGCCGCGCCGTTTCATCGCTACCTTGACCGCTCATTTTTAATTCTCGCGCTCATCGGCATTTGGCCGCTCATGCGAGCACTCGGCGCAACGTCGCCGCAAGAAGTCGGAATCGTTCCGCCTTACGGTGGACAAATTAAAAAACTTTTCGGCGGCATTGTGGTCGGAATTATTTCACTCGCAATTGTCGCCGGAATTCAAATTGGTTTTGGCGCGCGCAGCTTTAATTCAAACGCAACCGCGCATCAAATTGTCGGCGTCATTTTTTCCGCGCTCGGCGCGGCAGTTGTCGTCGGCACGCTGGAAGAAATTTTATTTCGTGGCGCAATTTTCGGTGGATTGCGACGTGTTTTCGGCTGGCCAATTGCGTTAATCGCCAGCAGTTTGATATTTGCGTTGCTGCATTTTCTGAAACGTGCGGATATTGCCAGCCCGGTGAACTGGAATTCGGGATTTGTTTTACTCGCAAAGCTTTTTGATTTTGGCGATTTCCTGCCGGCATTTCTCAATTTAGCGCTTGTCGGCGTCATTCTCGCTCTCGCCTACCAACGCACCGGCAATTTGTATTTTTCCATCGGCTTGCATGGCAGTTGGATTTTTGTCCTGCAAAGTTTTGGCAAATTGACAATTCAGCCCGCAAGCGTAACAAATTCATTTTGGGGCAGCGCAAAAATAGTGGATGGCTGGCTTGCGTTTTTAATTCTGATTGCCACGTTGATTGTTGTTCAATTTTTGCCGCTGCAGAAACGATTGCCCTACACAATCAAATGAGCGCAACGGTCACAACAATTGGCAATTGGCTGAACGCCGCGACTGCATTTTTCTATCCCGAAATCTGTCAACTTTGCCAAACCGAACGCACGACGGCTGGAAACGGTTTCGTTTGCTCCAATTGCTGGCAACAAGTGCGGTTTATCCGTCCGCCGTTTTGCGAACGCTGCGGCTTGCCATTTGAAGGCGACATCACGACCAAATTTGAATGCACGAATTGCCGCGAAATGGATTTGCATTTCTCATCCGCGCGTTCAGCCGTTGTCGCCAAAACGGCTGTGCTGGAAATTATTCATCGCTATAAATACCAACGGCATTTGTGGTTCGAGCCGTTTCTCGCCGATTTGTTGCTGCGTGAAGCGCTACCTGTTTTGCGAAATCAAAAATGGGATTTCATTGCGTCGGTTCCGTTGTTCCCAACGAAAGAACGAGAGCGCGAATTTAATCAGGCGGAACGATTGGCAAATCATTTAAGCACCGCGACGAAAATTCCTGTTAACACAAAATTACTTCGCCGAGTCCAGCCGACGTTGACGCAAACGCGTTTAACGAAAGAACAACGCGCTTCCAACATGAAAAATGCCTTCGCGATTTGCGACGGGATAAAATTGGACGGCAAAAAAATTATTTTGCTCGACGACGTTTTCACGACAGGCGCGACAACGAGCGCGTGCGCGAAGATTTTGCGCAAGGCCGGTGCGGGTGAGGTTTGTGTTTGGACGGTTGCGCGTGGATTGTAAATCGAATATCATTTGTATTCCATGGATACGACCTCGTTCGTAAAAAAGAACATCGGGTTTGAAAACGTCGAGCCGGCGCTCACGCCGCCGCCCGTCAAGACGACATCGCTGCCGAGAAAGCCGAAATTGTCCGGCGGCAAATCCAGGAAAAAAGAAATCCCCGAAGGTTTGTGGGCGAAATGTCCGACTTGCGCAGCAATGATTTTCGACAAGGAATTGGACGAAAATCTGAAAGTCTGTCCGAAATGCAATTATCATTTCCAAATCAGCGCGCGCGAACGCATTCATTCGCTCGTTGAAACCTGCACGTTTGAGGAAATGGACGCCGCAATGACGAGCGTGGATATTTTGAATTTCAAAGGTGCGTCCACTTACAAATCAAAACTCGAAGCCTACAAAAAAAATACGACGCTCAAAGACGCCGTCATCACCGGCCTCGCAAAAATCGGCGCGCATCGCGTCGCGCTCGGCGTGATGGATTTCAATTTTCTCGGCGGCTCGATGGGTTCAGTCGTCGGCGAGAAATTGACGCGGCTCATCGAACGCGGCACGGAAAAAGAATTGCCGGTCGTCATCATTTCCACCAGCGGCGGCGCGCGCATGTATGAAGGGATGTTCAGCCTGATGCAAATGGCAAAAACTTCCGCCGCACTCGCGTATCACGCGCAAAAAAAATTGCCTTACATCAGCATTTTGACGCATCCGACAACGGCAGGCGTGATGGCGAGTTACGCGAGTCTCGGCGATTTGATTCTCGCCGAGCCGGGCGCGATGATTGGTTTTGCCGGCCCGCGCGTGATTAAAGACACGACGCAAGCGGAATTGCCGCCGGGATTTCAGACCGCCGAATTTCTTCTCGACCACGGATTGATTGACGCCATTGTTCCGCGCAAAGAAATGAAAACGCAATTGGTCGAATATTTGGATTTTTTGGCCGCTGGAAAAAATAACGGCAAAAAATCCGGCGCGGCTTAATTAAAGTCCGAGCAGCGGCTTCAAATGGCGGTCGTAGAGATTGGTCGTGACGTTGCGGGCGACGGAATCTTCACAGCTTTCGAGCATTTTCAAATAACGGTCGCCTTTCTTGGCCGCGATTTTGAAACCGACGTGCAGCAATTGGCGAAAATGCGGATTGAAATCTTTGCATTTTTGGTCGTGCCGCAGCGCAGAGACAAATTGCTGCGAATTCCAGCCGCTCACCTGCTCGCGCGTCGGCAATTTTTTTGCGTCAATGTCAATTACCGTGGCATAAGGCGCGCATAATTCGTCTTTATGGTCGAGCGCGTCGGCATAAATTTCTTTTGCTAACTTCAATCCTTCGCCGCCGGCTTCGGCCAACCCAATCAACTCTTCCAGCCACGACGTGCCGGCGGTTTTGATGTGCAACCCGGCTTCAAATTTTTGTAATGCGCGGCGGATGGGCGCGTAAATGGAAAATTTGTCGCTGCCGGAATGAACGCTTAATTTCAGCGTGTCGGGCAGATTATATTCGCGAATGGCGTAGGCAATCACCGCGAGGTCGTCATTGAATTCTTTTTCAAACTGTTTGATGTCGCCAACGTAATCCACACCTTTGTTAAAGCGGCCAGTAAATTTGGGCGCGATGGTTTGCAATGGAATTTTTTCACCGGCCATCATGGCGAGAATCATCAGCAATTCCGGCGGCGTTTGCGGTGAGTCGGTTTCGTCCATCGAAACTTCGGTAATAAATTTACCGTCGCCTTTTTTTTCGGCGATGTGGCGATAAATCCCTCCAGCTTCCTGCACGGCGAAAAGATATTTTGCGGCAATGCGCTCGGCGTCCGCGCGCGAAACTTTGAAAGCGTCGCTGGCATTGGGAATCACAATTTTGCCGACGAGTTCGGGGTGATGCCCAAGAAATTTTTCAATCGCCTCGGATGAAGCGGATTTTCCGATGGAATCGGCGACATCAATTGTAAAAAAATCGGACGAGTCCAAAAATTTGTCCACGGTTTCGAGGCGAATATGGTCGGCGTCAATGTGCCACGGCTTTTTCCAGCCGAGTTCTTTGACGGCTTTTTGCGCGGCGGCCCGGACACTGGCGGGTTCGGAGCCGATAATCGTGTGTTCGCGATTGGATTTGTTCCAGACGGGCGTGACGTGCGCGCCATTTTTTTCGGCGAGAACGCAGGCTTGAAGTTGCGCTTTGGCCTGATGCGCGAAGCGGTCGCCCATGCCGAGCGAAAATTTCCCCAAATTGATTTTTGGATTCATGAAACGAAGAAAAAGCTTACCGAAGCAATCGCCTGTTGCAAGGCAGGTTTCTGCATACTCGAATGAAAATTGTGCTCACCAGCTCTTGTTGCGATAAGCGACAACTCGCGGCGCAACGTCCGTAGTGTATTCGGCTTCCAAATCCTGCAGACGCATCAACATCCACGGCTGCGCAAAATTGTTTCCGTTCTTGGTGAAAACAATGTCGTCCGTCAGATAAACCGCGGAATGAATTGCTTCATTTTTGCCGTCCATCAGCAAGATGATGTCACCGTAAGCCGTCGGCTTGGCGATTTGATAATAATTCGTCGCGATGTAGGCGGAAATAAATTTCGGGTCTGAAAAACGGTTGTCGGGAACTTCATTGAAAAAATTCATCGTGCTCCAATGACAATCAATTGCCGGGTCGCCGGGTTGCGACGGCAGCGGATAAGTGTAAAGCCGTTCGCGCGCAAATGGCGGCAGAAAATATAAAATGCCCGCCGCGCCGCCACCATCGCGCCGCTTGAGCGATTCGAGCAACGGCCGCGTGTCAATTAATCGCACGCCGGTTGGCCGGCTCCAATACTGGATAATTTTATCAATGTCCGTGTCCGGCCAAACGCGAATGCCAACGAGCAAAGCGGTTTGTCGCGACAAGGCTTTGACGAAACGTAATCGCTCGTCGTTGTCGGAAATGATGCGCAGCATGGTGGCTAAATCGCTAAAACATTCAACGTCGCCGCGCCGATAAATTAATTTTTTCAACGACGCATAAGTTTCCCCGCTCAGTTTGTCGATGCCAAACCGTTCTTCAAATCCGTTCGTGCCGAACACAAATGGAAAGCGCATAAATTCGTTGGCATCCGAACGCGCCAGCACGTTATACAATTTGGCGCGCGTTTGCGGTTCGAGCGAAAAAATCAATTCATCGTCCGGCGTGATAACGGTGCTTCCATTCTGCGTCGCCAGCATCGGCGCGGATAACGCCCGCTGGATTTCGTTTTCAGCAACGCCCGCCGATTGCATCGCCGCGCGCGTTTGTTCCAGCGACATATTTTCAAAAACCCAGCGTTCAATCTGATTTGTCGTCGTTTCGTAAGCGACGTATTCTTCCGGCTGCTCCAATTCGATTTGACGGACAACCAATTGTCCCGACGGCGGCTGGTTGGTTTGCTCTATGTCAGCGCTGTCCAGATTTGTCGTGGACGACGCGGATGTGATTTTTGGAATTTCGCCCGAGCGGGTTTTTATCAAGCCGTAAGTGACCAACGCCGAAGCAGCTACAAGCGCAATGCTGAAAATGACAACGCCGACAAGATTCAATTGAATAATTGTCCCGCCTTGTGAACCGGATTTGTGCGCCTTTTTTTCCGCCATGTAACCAGACGGTTAATTAGCAATCCGCCGATTAAATGGCAAGCGCGTTTTCAGCCGGTCATTTTGCCGCAGTCGAATCGGCGGCGGGCGCGTTCGTCGTTTGCAGTGATTTCATGTAAGCGATGGACGCTTTGATGTCGTCGTCGGGCATTTTGTAGCCCATCACTTTTTCGCCGTTGCGCGTGATGCCGTCCTTCACCGCCTTGAACGCCTCGTCGTCGTCAAAAGAATTCCATGTTTCAGCTTTCGTGAAATCGCGGATTTCCAATCGCTTCCCCATTTTCGTCTGTCCTTTGCCGTCCGCGCCGTGGCATTTGACACAATTGGCCGTGTAAACGGCTTTGCCATCCGCGCCGAAAGAATTTGTTGCAACAGCAAAAACCAAAGCTGCCGGAATCGTAAGAAGCAAAATAGATTTCATGCATTTATGTCAACAAACACAAGCGCGCAGCGCAACCATTTTATGACGTAAATTTATTCCAACGCAGGACGCAAATGAAGATTTCCATTTCGCGCGCCTAGAAGCGACTCCGCTTTTTCTGAAATAATTTTTTCGCACCGCTCAATTTCGAGTTTGCGCTGTTTCAAATGGTCGTCGGCAATCGCCTGCAAATCGTCAATGTTGTAGAGATAAACGTTTTCCAAAAAATTCACAGCCGGGTCAATGTCGCGCGGCACGGCGATGTCAATCAGCAGCAACGGACGGTCTTTGCGATGCTTCATCATCGGCTGCAATTTCACCGCATTCAAAATGTGATGCGGCGCGGCCGTGCTGCTGATGGCGATGTCAATCTTCTCAAACTCCCCTGCCCAATCGTCGAACTTCACAGCGCGTCCGGAAAATTCCTTCGCCAGAACTTCCGCGCGTTCAAATGAACGGCTGGCAACGACAATGCTTCTTGCCCCGCGCGAAAACAATGCGCGCGCCACTTTCTCACTCGTATCGCCCGCGCCGATGACTAAAACCTCGCGACCGCTTAGCGAATCGAAAATCTTTTCTGCCAGCTCAACCGCGACGCTCGCGACGCTAACGCTGCCGCGCTGGATATTTGTTTCCGTTCGCACATGCTTGGCGACGTTGAACGCGCGCTGAAATGCTTTGTTCAATCGCGCGCCGGTGAAATTATTTTTGTGCGCGAGTTCGTAGGCGTCCTTCAATTGACCGAGAATTTCCGTTTCGCCGAGAACCATCGAATCGAGACCGCAGGCAACTTTGAACAAATGTTGAAGGCTTTGCGGCTCGGCAAACGAGTAAAGTCCTTGCGGACGGCCACCATGTTCAGCCGCATTGGCAGATTGAACGAGAAACTGTTCGAGGGCAGCAAATGCCTTGGAAGGTTCAGCTTGTGTGGCGATGTAAATTTCCACGCGATTGCACGTCGAGAGAATCACGGCTTCATTGGCAATTCCATTTTCACGCAGCGACTTCAGCGCGTCGGGAATTTTGCTTTCGGCAAAAGCGAATCGTTCCCGCAATTCCACGGGCGACGTGTGATGGCTCAAGCCGATAACGACAATTTTCATTGATGATGTAAACCGGACAGCAAATTCGTTCCCCAAAATGTCAGCAGCAAAAACGCGAATGCGACGGCAACGCTGATGGCAAACGCACGATTGGATTGCGCGCGCCGCCAATGCGCGGCGATGAGCACGACGTAAGCGAGCCACATGAAGATTGACCAAAGCGTTTTTGAGTCGGATAGAAATGTTTCGCCCGGTTTTTTTGGCAAAGCCGTTCCAATTGCCAGACCGATGGTAAATAAAACAAATCCCGCCAGTGCGAGGCGAAACGTGACAATTTCGAGCCGTTGAATCGGCGGCAGCAATGAAAGAACGGCGCGAAGCTTGTGAAATTTCAAATCGTGTTGCTGCGTGAGAAACATGATTGCGGAAACCGCCGCCAGCCCAAATGCGCCGTAAGCTAGAAGAATTGTCGAGGCGTGCAGGCTGACGAGTCCGTTGGAAAAATCCGGTTGCGCGCCGGGCAAATGCGGCGGGTCGAGCGATGGCATAAGCGCAAAAACGCCGATGCCGAATAAAATTGGGGACGCGAATGCGCCGAGAAATCGCAATTGATGCGCCAGGCCGATGACCAAATACGCCGCGGCAATTGTCCACGAGATGAATGTCATCGCTTCGTAAAGATTGTTGACGGGACATTGTTTGAAATTGAACCCGCGCAGAACCATCGCCGTCGTATGCAGCGTAAATGCGGCGAGCAAAAGAAAATAATTTACGTGGTCATCGCGGCGAAATCCGCGGCGCCACAAAAAAACAGAATAGACCGTGCTCCCGCCATAAAGAATCACGGCGAGCAAAAAGAAATGCCGGTCAATAAACCAGTTCACATTGACAGGTTAAATCATCGGCGTCTTGCGGCAATTCAAATCCATTTCTTGCAATTCAAAATTGCCCCTCGTAATCTGCGGCAAACGCAAATCGGAAAATGAGTTACACGGTTCAATATTTTCAATCCGACAGCGCGGCGCAACAGCTTGAGATTCCCGTGCTCGTCAATGCCATGGTGCAGGACGCCAGCAAACTTGGCGCGAGCGACCTTCACATCGAGCCTTGGGAAAAATCCATCGCCGTGCGTGCCCGCGTCAACGGCGTGCTCGTCGAGGTGGCGCATTTGCCGCTCGACCTGCTGGATAAAATTTCCATGCGCTTCAAGGTCATAGCCAATCTCGTGACGTATCAATCCGGAACACCGCAGGATGGAACGGTGGTGGCGGGTCCGGAATTGGACGGTGTGCAATTGCGCGTCTCCATTTTTCCCACGACGCGCGGCGAGAAAATTGTCGCGCGCCTGTTCGACCCGCGCGACCGGCGTTTTGATTTGAGCACACTCGGCTTCGATGACGCCACGTTGAACGGTTTGTTGAAATTATTGAAACGTTCCAGCGGCTTGATGCTTTTCACCGGTCCGACCGGTTCCGGCAAAACCAGCGCGATGTATTCGTCGCTTTGCCACATTATGCAGCGCGAAGGCTCAGCCATCAGCTTGAGCACGGTCGAAGACCCCGTCGAATTCAGCTTGCCAATGGTCAGCCAGACACAAATCGCGCCGGCACAGGATTTCACTTACGCCAAGGCGCTGCGCAGTTTGATGCGGCAAGACCCCGAAGTCATCATGGTCGGAGAAATTCGCGACCCGGAGACAGCGGCGATTGCCGTGCAAGCCGGACTCACCGGCCACCTCGTTATCAGCACCATTCACTCCGGCGTCGCGGCAGGCGCATTTACGCGGCTCATCAACATGGAAATCGAACCCTTCATGCTCTCGTCGTCCATCCTCGGCGTGATGGGCCTGCGTTTATTGCGAAAGAATTGCCCGAACTGCTCACAACCTTACGAACCGGAACCGAGTGAATTGAAACTGGTGCCGCAGGAAATGCACGAGCACGCGCAATTCCGCAAAGGCCGCGGCTGTGAACAATGCACCAACACCGGTTTCTCCGGACGATTGCCGGTGACGGAAATGCTCGTCGTGGACGAACCGTTCCGCGAAGCGATTTTGAAAAAAATGCCCACGCGCGCGCTCGAAGAAGTAGCCGTCAAATCCGGCATGAAAACGCTTTGGCAAGCCGGCCTGCAACGCGTCATCAACGGCGAAACTTCACTCGAAGAAATGGTGCGCGTGCTGGCAGCAGACATGGTTTGATTAAAACCAAAAATGGACGCCGCGGTCAACACAGTCATACCACGGATGCATAAGTTGAAATTTTCTCCATTCGGCGTGCGCGTCTAAAAGCAAAATATTTCCGCCGGCTGGTAAATTTTTAATCATGTGGCCGGAATGACAGTAATCGGTCATGCCCATTCCCGAATTGGGCACGTGAGTGAAATCGTTGATGCCGGTGGATGGCGCCGGTCCGCCGGATGGCGTCATGTCGGCCGCAACTTCCGTGGTGGAGACATTGAAACTTTGCGTTGGCGTCGTGGTTTTTTTGACGAACTTTCGCTGCTTCTCGCCGGAAGAAACGGCCGTGACCAACGGGTCGGTCGGCTTGAGTAATTTTATATTACCGCCGCCATCGCTGATTTGGTCGGCGTTCCAATCTGTGCGATAGCCGAGCCAAGTGTAACCGATGATGACATTCGCGCCGCGATTCCAAAGCTGGTCGTTGTCCGCCGTCACGTCGGCATTGTTCGCCGGGTCGTAAATAATTTTCCGCTGAGCAAGCATGGGAGTCGTGTTATCAACAACCGCGCGACAAAGCACATTGGCCGTTTCCTTTTTCACGTCCCATGCCCAGCTGCCGCCCGAATTGAATAGCGGCAACTGGTCCTGGTTTTCGCCGGCATAAACCTGAATGTCAATTCCAATTTGTTTCAAATTATTCAGGCAACTGATGCGATAGGCTCGGTCTTTGGCGCTGGCGAGAGCGGGCAACAGCAGCGCTGCAAGAATGGCGATGATGGCAATGACGACGAGCAATTCGATGAGCGTGAAGGCTTGGGAGGTTTTATTTGCAAACTTCATAATCCGGGAATCAGTTTGTTCTTTGCTGTTTGGCTCGTGAGTGAGGGCGTTCGGAAAAATTTTCCACAAGATTCCGGCATTGGCACAAATGATAGATGGCCTGGTCCAGTGAATTGTAAGTGCCCTGCCCTTCGCGGTAATCATTCCATGGCGTTTGCTTTTTCATCGAATCAATTTGCTTAAACAATTTGTCGAAATGCTCATTCATAACGGTTGTGGGTTTTGTTTTTCGAAGAAAATTATTGTCCGGTGGAACTGGCATGCATCGGCTCAACGAGAGTGCAATCAATCAAGTCGGCAAAATTGCCCGGAAACGCACTGCTCGCACCGCTCGAATTGACGGCGCGCATCGAGACAATCAAAAAATCCGCGCCCGCTGGCAGAGGCGAATCCGCTTCGGCTTTTTCCCACGTGACCGGATTGTCATCGGCAACCAACTCTTTTTGCGCGATGGCGACGGCCAATTCATTTCGTCGCGCCCACAACGCCGGAACGTTCACCGGCCTTCCGCGAAATGCGGCAACGGTCAGGACAAATTTATTTTCGCCGCCGGAAATGCGATTGAACGACACGGACGATTTCAATTGCACGTCGCCTTTGGCGAGCATCGCTTTGTAGGCGCTCAAATCCATGAGTTGCCACACTTCGGAATCTCCGCCCGATGGCGGCGCTAAAAAACGGAGCATTCCCGAGCCTTCCACCGGACGAACATCTTGCAACGGCTGTGAAATTTGAAATGCCGGTCCGCTCCAGTATCCGAAATTCGTCGGCATTCCACCCAGCAACGCTTTTTCCACAGTGTCAAAACCGCAATTTGCCGGATGGTCAACGACTACTTCGCTCGGTAGCGGATAAGCTGTTTCCGAAAATGCGGCCGGCGACATAACGCCGCTGGCGAAAACCGTCATAGCCATTGCTTGCGTGAGCACGAGCGTGGAATTTTTGCCAGCAGCGGACGTCAATTGCACTTTGCCT
>Ga0070741_10016295_pt1 | contig 12429 bp, 11 predicted proteins | sample Coa_R1_4_FD_66440 | JGI IMG/M metagenome (GOLD analysis project Ga0070741, IMG submission 66440) | Surface soil microbial communities from Centralia Pennsylvania, which are recovering from an underground coalmine fire - Coalmine... | ecosystem: Environmental > Terrestrial > Soil > Unclassified ...
CCGGGTGGATCCGCGTCAAGGCCGCCTCCGAAGGCTCGCGCTTCCACGACATCAAGCGCATCCTGCGCGAGAAGTCGCTGCACACCGTCTGCGAGGAAGCGAGCTGCCCCAACATCGGCGAGTGCTTCGGCAAGGGCACCGCGACCTTCATGATTCTCGGCGACCTGTGCACGCGGCGCTGCCCGTTCTGCGACGTCGCGCACGGCGTGCCGCGGCCGCCCGACGCGGACGAGCCCGCGCACCTCGCCGAGACCATCGCGGCGCTCGGGCTCTCGTACGTCGTCATCACCAGCGTCGACCGCGACGACCTGAAGGACGGCGGCGCGCAGCACTTCGCCGACTGCATCCGCGCCGTGCGCGAGCGCTCGCCCCACACGAAGATCGAGATCCTCGTTCCCGACTTCAGGAAGCGCGCCGCGCTCGCGCTCGACACCCTCGGCACCGCGTTGCCCGACATCATGAACCACAACCTCGAGACCGTGCCGCGGCTCTACAGGCAGGCGCGTCCCGGCGCGGACTACGCGCAATCGCTCGCGCTGCTGCGCGATTTCAAGGCGCGATATCCCGGCATCCCCACGAAGTCCGGCCTGATGATCGGGCTGGGCGAGACCGACGACGAGATCATTCACGTCATGCGCGATCTGCGCGCGCACGAAGTCGACATGATCACCATCGGACAGTATCTCCAGCCTTCGGCGCACCATCATCCCGTCATGCGCTACGCCGGGCTCGAATTGTTCGAGCAGCTCGAGCGCGAAGCCGGGCGGCTCGGCTTCCAACACGCCGCCGTCGGGCCGATGGTGCGCTCCAGCTACCACGCCGACCGCCAGGCGCACGAAGCGGGCGTCGCCTAGCCGCCTGTCCGGGGCCTCGCACAGAAGAGCCGGCGTGCTCCGCGCAGTTCGCCAGAGGAATCAACCGCTTGATCCGCGCGGCGCCGGATAACACATCCGTCGACCCCAAGCCGGAGCCGCAAGCCACTGAAGGAATTGACAGTTGACGCGAGCGGAGTCCCGACCGTACCTTGTTATCCGGCAGATTTGCCGACTATTGGACGTTAGGTTTCTTGGGCCCATCACATGCTAAAGAATAGTCTCCCGCTCTCATCTCTGCCGTTGCGCCGACGTACGCACAGTCCGACTGCGGTATCGTTTACGGAAAGTATTGGGCGTTCGTTTTTTCTACGCCCGCCAATTGGTCGTCACTCTGTGGCGCGGACCGGGTAGTCGGCGCACCGGTCGTCTTTTGGCCGGTAGGTTCTACATTCGCAGATTCCGCGGCGGTCATGTACGTCAATGTCAGCGCGAAGGACGAGCCCTCCCTGCCGGAATTTGTGACGTTTTCTCAGAGCCTGTTTCGACAGCGAGCACCAAATGTAGTGTTCGTGCCGTTGCAACCTATCGAAGTGACACCAAAGCTACGGGCGCTACACTTCTCCGCAAGTGGAGACCCTGGAGGAAACGTTGAGCGCATAACCTACGTCGAAGGCCCAACTGCGTATTTCATACTCGTGCTGTCCGCGCGCAACCTCAAGGCGCTCGAACAGGCTCAGCCATCGTTTAACGAGCTTCTTCGGTCGTTTGTGCCCATGTCCGCGACAGTGCAGAAATGAAGAAACCTAACCTGCCCATCGAGTCGGACCTTCGCAAGCGGGCTTCGCCCGTTTGCTCGGCCGCTCATGGGCGACGTTAGGTGTATTGGATGCTGCGCGAGATCAAAAATGTCCAGCAGATCGCGGGCGAGAAGCCGCGTCGTTGGTTCTTTTCGCACGAGGCGGATTTGCTGGTCTGGTTCGGCGAAGACGGTATGCCATTTGCGTTTCAGCTGGCGTACGGGAAGTATCGCGAGGAACACGCAATCCGGTGGAAGACCGGAGTCGGTTTCGAGCACTATAAGGTCGACACCGGCGTGTACGGCAGAGAGCTGCCTCTGCTCGTCGCGGACGGGATATTCCCCGCAGGGAAGGTCATCGAGCAATTCCAAAAGCTGGCAGCGGAAGTGCCGTCCAACATCGTCGATTTCATATGCGCACGTCTGCGCGAACATCCCGAGTTCGGTGACGATTCCTGACAGCCCGGGACTCGGCAGGGGTTGAAATGATCCCGACCCGACTCTCCATCGTCACCTACAACCTCTGGCTCACCGAGCGCTGGCCCGCGCGCGCGGCCGCGCTCGAGCGGTTCCTCTCGCTGTTCGCGCCGGACATCCTCTGCGTCCAGGAGCTGCAGCGGCCGACGCAGGAGTTTCTCGACCGCGTGCTGAAGGGGCACGCGCGCGTGCGCGATCCGCTTCCCGGCTGGACGAACGAGAGCAATATCTATTGGAATGGTGCGATGCTGGAGGAAGCGGAGCACGGAACCGAGGAGGTCGGCCATCTCGAGCCCGAGCGGCGCCTGTTCTGGGCGCGGCTGCGCGTCAAGTCCTCGAAGCAGCCGGTCTTCGTCTCGACCGCGCATCTCACCAGTCCCAAGCACGCCGACGAAGGCGAGACCGGCGTGTCGCCGCGGGTGAAGCAGCTGAAGCGCATCGCCGGGAAGCTCGGGCGGCTCGTGCGCGAAGGCGAGCCCGCCTTCTTCATGGGCGACATGAACGACGCGTACCACCCGCAGCGCGTGCTCGGGCGCGCCGGGTTCACGAGCTGCTTCGCCGCGCTGGGGATGCAGAGCCCGCCGACGTTCCATTGCTATCCGACCGCGGGGATAGAGCCGGGCGCGCCGACGGTGACGGAAGCGATCGACCTGATCGTCGCGAACAGGCACGCGCGCGCTCTTTCCGCCGGCGTGCCGCAGGTCTACGCCGAGGGCCTCGCGCCGTCCGACCACTGGCCGGTGCACGCGATCTACCAGCTCGGGAGTTAAGCGGGCTCTTTGAGCTTCGTCTCGAGCAGCTCGTCGAGCTTGCCGAAATCCGGCTCGCCGACGTAGCGCGCGACGACCTTGCCGCGCCGATCGAGCACGAAAGTGGTCGGGGTCGCGTCGACGTCGCCGAAGCTCCTCGCGACGTTGCCGACGGGGTCGAGCGCGACCTTGAACGGCAGCTTGTTGCTCACGGCGTAGGCGAGCACGTAGTTCGGCGGATCGTAGCTCATCGCGACCGCCACGGTCTCGAAGCCGCGGTCGCGGTACTTCTTGTACGTTTCGACGATCTTCGGCATCTCCTCGACGCAGGTCACGCACGAGGTCGACCAGAAATTCACCAGCACGACCTTGCCGCGCAGGCTCCGCGTCGACACCTTCTCGCCCTGGATCGTCACGAAATCGGCGCGCGGGGCGGCCGGCTTCGTCGAATACAGCACGGCGGAGGCGCCGATCCCGGTTGCGGCGGCCGCCGCGGCGACGATAATCTGGCTCAGACGCAGGCTCATACGACCATTCGCGGGGAGCGCTCCATGCGCCGTATTTTCGCCTTTTTCGGGCTGCTTGTCCTCCCCGCCGCGGCGCTCGCCCTCGGGATCGAGGATCTCTCGAACCGCGACGCGGCCGCGGGGCTGAAGGAGGCGCTCACGAAAGGCGCCGGCGAGGCGGTCAACCGGCTCGGCGTGGAGAACGGCTTCTTCGGCGACGGGCGGGTGAAGATCCTCATGCCCGAGTCGATGAAGAAGACCGAGAACCTGATGCGGCGCCTCGGCATGGGCAAGCAGGCCGACGAGCTGATCCTGCGCATGAACCGCGCGGCGGAGGCCGCGGTGCCCGAGGCGAGAGCGGTCTTCGTCGACTCGATCAAGGCGATGAGCGTCGCCGACGCGCGATCGATCCTCTCGGGCGGCGACGACGCCGCGACGCAGTACTTCAGGCGCACGATGAGCGATCCGCTCGCGCAGCGCTTCCACCCGATCGTCGTGCGCGCGATGGACAAGGTGCGCCTCGCCGAGAGCTGGGACCGCTTCGCCTCGCGCGCGTCGCGCCTCGGCTGGGTGAAGCCGGAGGATGCCAACCTCGAGGACTACGTCACCCGCCGCGCCCTCGACGGGCTGTTCCTGATGATCGCCGAGGAGGAGAAGCGGATCCGCGCGAACCCCGCGCAGGAGGCGTCATCGATCCTGCGCAAAGTCTTCGGCGCGCTGATCCAGCACTGAGTGCGGCACCAGGCTAGTCCAGACCCTTCGCGATCGTCCTCAGCTCCTCGGCCGTGTGCTCGCCGGCGAGCACCGTTCCGGGCATCAGGTACCTGCCCTTCGCGAGGTCCCCGATCAGCACCGGCTCGTAGCCGATCTCCCGGATCAACGGCGCCGCGACCGCGACGGCCGCCGCGTCGTCGCTCGCGATCGGCATGGCGACGCGCCCCGGCTCCCGGTGCGCCTCGCCCATCCGCTCGGCGCCGATCGCGTTGAACGCACGCACCAGGCGCGCGCCGGGCAGCAGCTCCGCGGAGGCGAGGCCCGCGCCTTTCCGGCGCGCCCAATCGGCGATCTCGCCGTCGCGCGAGGCGAACGGGTTGCACGTGTCGATCACGACCTTGCCCTGGAGCAATTCCCCGAGCTCCTTGCCGACCGCGGGCAGCGCACCGTAGGGCACCGAGATCATGACGGCCTCGCCGAAGGCGGCCGCCTCGCGCGGCGTGCCCGCTCGCGCGCCCTTGCCGAGCTCCGCCGCGAGCTCCCGGTCGTGCGCGAGGTCGCGCGACGAGAACATCACCTCGTGCCCGGCCCGCACCCACACCGCGCCCAGCGTCCCGCCGACGTTGCCCGAGCCGACGATGCCGATCCTCGCTTTCTTCGGCCCCGCGTTCGCCGCGCGCGCCGCGCGCCTTCCCAGCGGGCCCAGCGCGAGCATGACCAGCAGGGCATGAAAAAATCTCCGGCGATCGGGCTTCACGCTAGTGCGCCTTCTCCCAGTTCGGCCCCGAGCCGACGTCGACCACGAGCGGCACCTTGAGCCGGGCCACGCCGCTCATCAGCTCGGGCAGCTTCTGCCTGACCTGCGCGAGCTCGGGCTCCGGCACCTCGAGCACCAGCTCGTCGTGCACCTGCATGACGAGCTTCGATCCGAGCTTATCGCGTTCGATCCAATCCTGCACCGCGATCATCGAGAGCTTGATGAGGTCGGCGGCCGTGCCCTGCATGGGCGCGTTGATCGCGGCGCGCTCGGCCGCCGAGCGCCGCGCCGGCGCGCCGGCGCGGATCTCGGGCAGGTAGAGCCTGCGCCCGAACACCGTCTCGACGTAGCCGCGCTCGCGCGCCGTCTCGCGCGTCGTCTCCATGTACCTCGCGACGCCCGGATAGCGCGTGAAATAGCTCGCGATGTACGCCTGCGCGGTCGCGCGCTCGAGGCCGAGCTGCTGCGCGAGCCCGAACGCCGACATGCCGTAGATGAGGCCGAAGTTGATCACCTTGGCGTAGCGGCGCTCCTCGGCGGTCACGTCGTGCAGCGGCCGGCCGAAGACTTCCGCCGCGGTCGCGCGGTGGATGTCCTCGCCCGCCGCGAACGCGCGCAGCAGGCTCTCGTCGCCCGAGATGTGCGCCATGATCCGCAGCTCGACCTGCGAGTAGTCGGCCGAGACGACGACGTGCCCCGGCGGCGCGACGAAGGCCTCGCGGATGCGCCGCCCCTCGGCCGTGCGCACCGGGATGTTCTGCAGGTTCGGGTCGTTCGACGCGAGCCGCCCGGTCACCGCGGTCGTCTGCCCGTAGTTCGTATGCACGCGGCCCGTCCTCGGGTTCACCATGCGCGGCAGCTTGTCCGTGTACGTGGACTTGAGCTTCGAGAGCATCCGGTAATCGAGCAGCGTCTTCGGCAGCGGGTAGTCGAGCGCGAGCTTCTCGAGCACTTCCTCGTCGGTCGACGGCGCGCCGCTCGCCGTCTTCTTGATCACGGGGATCTCGAGCTTGTCGAACAGGATCTCGCAGATCTGCTTGGGCGAGTTCAGGTTGAACGGCTGGCCCGCCTCGTTGTACGCGCGCTGCTCGAGCTGCATCATCTTTCCGCCGAGCTCGCGCCCCTGCGCTTCGAGCTGGGCCGCGTCGACCAGGACGCCGTTTCGCTCCATGCGGAACAGCACCGAGAGCACCGGCATCTCGATCGTGCCGTACACGAACGCGAGCTTCCCGTCCGCCTCGATCTTCGGATGCAGGGCGCCGTGCAGCTGCAGCGTGAGGTCGGCGTCCTCGGCGGCGTAGTCGCGTGCGCGCTCGAGCTCGACCTGGTCGAAGGAGATGCGCGGCGCGCCCTTGCCCGTCACCTGGTCGTAGGAGAGGCCCTTGACGCCGAGATGGCGCTCGGCGAGGGAATCCATGTCGTGCCGCGCGCTGCTCTCGAGCACGTAGGACTCGAGCAGCGTGTCGTGCACGAGGCCGCGGACCTCGACGCCGTGGTTCGCGAGCACGTGCCGATCGTACTTCGCGTTCTGCGCGACCTTGCGCCGGCGCTCGTCGGCGAACCAGGGCCTGAGGATCGCGAGGACCGCGTCGATCTTCAGCTGATCCGGCGCGCCCGCGTAGCGGTGCTCGACCGGAACGTACGCGGCGCGCCCCGCCTCGGTCGCGAACGAGAGGCCCACGAGCAGCGCCCGCATCGGGTCGAGATCGGTCGTCTCGGTGTCGAACGCGACCAGCTCCGCCCGCTCCATCGTCTCCAGCCAGCGCCGCAGCGCCTCCTCGGTGACGATCAGCTCGTAGTTGCGCGGTGCCGCGCTCGGTTTCGGAGCCGCCGGGGCGGCTTGCGCCTGCTGCTGCGTCTCGCGCGCCGCGTCGGCGCCGGCGGTGACCTCGCGCAGCCAGCTCCTGAAGCCGAAGCGCGCGAACAGCTCGGCGAGCCTGGCGTTGTCGCGCGGCGCGAGCACGAGCTCGCTCGGCTTGAACGGCAGCGGCACGTCGCATTTCACCGTGAGGATCGTCTTCGACTTCGGCAGCCAGTCGAGCGCCTTCCTGATGTTCTCGCCGACCGCGCCGCCGATCTCGGCCGCGTGCGCGACCACTCCGTCGAGCGAGCCGTACTGCGCGATCAGCTTCGCCGCGGTCTTCGGGCCGACCTTGTCGATGCCCGGCACGTTGTCGATCGAGTCGCCGATCAGCGTCTGGTAGTCGAGGAACTGCCCGGGCTCGACGTCGAACTTCGCCTTCACGCCGGCGCGGTCGAGCTTCTCGTTGCTCATCGTGTTGACGAGCGTCACGCGCTCGGTCACGAGCTGCGCGAGGTCCTTGTCGCCGGTCGAGACGATGCAGCGCATCCCCGCGGCCTCGGCCTGGCGCGCGAGCGTGCCGATGACGTCGTCGGCCTCGACGCCGTCGATGATCAGCATCGGCCAGCCGAGCGCGCGGATCGTGTCGCACAGCGGCTCGATCTGCGCGCCCAAGTCGTCGGGCATCGGCGCGCGGTTCGCCTTGTACTCGGCGTACAGGTCGTCGCGGAAGGTCTTGCCCTTCGCGTCGAACACCACGGCGCAATAGTCCGCCTTGTAGTCGGCGAGCAGCTTCCGTAGCATGTTGATGACGCCGTAGATCGCGCCCGTGGGCTGGCCCGACGCGTTCCTCAGGTCGGGCAGCGCGTGGAACGCCCGGTACAGGTACGAGGACCCGTCGACGAGGACCAGCGTTTTTTCCGACGAGGATCCGGAATCCGGCATGTTGGATAGATTGGGCGCGGCGCTCGTCTTACAACCCATTCGAGGAACCCGCCATGACGCACAAGATTCCGAAGCCGCTCACTTCAGGCGGCGCGATGCAAGCTTACTTCGCCGCCGAGGCCTGGCGCCTGTTCGGCATTATGTCAGAATTCGTCGAGGCGACCGAGCGCATGAACGAGATCCGCCCGGCCGTCTCGGTCTTCGGCAGCGCGCGCGTCCCCGAGGGACATCCGTACTACGTTCTCGCCGAGCGCACCGCGCGCCTGCTCTCCGACGCGGGCTTCGCCGTCGTCTCGGGCGGCGGCCCCGGCATCATGGACGCGACCAACCGCGGCGCCTACGCCGGGCGCTCGCCCTCGGTGGGCCTCAACATCGAGCTGCCGCGCGAGCAGTTCTCGAACGTGCACCAGGACATCTCGCTCGCGTTCCGGCATTTCTTCGCGCGCAAGGCGATGTTCGTCAAGTGCGCGAGCGCCTTCGTGTTCCTCCCCGGCGGCTTCGGCACGCTCGACGAGCTGACCGAGGTCCTCGTCCTCATGCAGACCGGCAAGAGCGCGCGCGTGCCGTGCATCCTCGTGCACGCCCCCTTCTGGCGCGGCCTGGTCGACTGGATCCGCGCCGCCATGGTCGCCGGGAAGTTCATCGGTCCCGAGGACCCGGACCTGGTGCAGATCGTCGACGAGCCCGAGGCGATCGTCGAAGCGATCTTCCGCCACTACGAGCACCGGAGCTTCACGCCCTCGCCCTCCGAGCGCGAGGTGCTGCTCAACCTGTAAAATCGGGGGATGCTCAGGACGTTTTCCGCCGCATCGAAGTTCACGTTGGCGTTCCTGCTCGCGTTCGCGCTCGCGCTGCCGGCCGCCGCGCAGCAGCCGCCGAAGCTCGAGCCGCTGCCCGAGCCGCCCCCGCCGCCGCCGGGCGTCGATGCCGAGTCGCCCGACGAGTCGCCGGTCGTGATCAACGGCGACCAGGAGCAGACCGAGGAGACGGTCGTGAACGGACAGCGCGTCGTGCGCGTCACCCGGCCGGGCGGCGCCGTCTACTACATCATCGAGGACCGGGGCGATGGACCCGGCATCCGCAACGAGAGCCTGGACATCGGCCTGCGCGTGCCGGCATGGGTGATCCGTCAGTTCTGACGGGCGCCCGCCATGTCCGTCTTCACCAAAGTCACCCGCGACGAGCTTGCGCGCTGGCTGGGCGACTACACCATCGGATCGCTGGTCGGGCTGCAGGGCATCGCCGCGGGCGTCGAGAACACCAACTATTTCGTGACCACCACGCAGGGACGCTACGTGCTCACGCTGTTCGAGCGCCTCTCGGCGCGCGAGCTGCCGTTCTATCTCAACCTCATGTCGCACCTCGCGCGCCACGGCATCCCGTGCCCCGCGCCCATCGCCGACCGGCGTGACCGGCTCCTCGGGGACCTGAAGGGCAAGCCCGCGACCATCGTGACCTGCCTGCCCGGTGCGCCCGTGCTCGCCCCGCAGCCGAGCCACTGCGCGCGGGTCGGCGCGATGCTCGCCGAGATGCATCTCGCGGGCGGGGGCTACGCGGGCTCGCAGGAGAACCCGCGGGGGCCGCGCTGGCGGCGCGAGACCTCGGTCTCGGTCATGCCGTTTCTCGACGCGAGGCGGCGCGAGCTGCTCGCCTCCGAGCTCGCGTTCCAGCAGGCGAACGCGCACCCGGGCCTGCCGCGCGGGCCCGTGCACGCGGACCTGTTCCGCGACAACGTGCTGTTCGACGGCGAGCGCCTCGGCGGCTTCATCGACTTCTACTTCGCGGGCGTCGATTCGTTCCTGTTCGACGTCGCCGTGACCGTCAACGACTGGTGCATCGACCCGGCCGGCGAGCTCGATCCGGAGCGCGGCCGGGCGCTGCTCGCCGCGTACGCCGGCGTGCGCGCCTTCACCGACGAGGAGCGGCGCGCGTGGCCCGCGATGCTGCGCGCCGGGGCGCTGCGCTTCTGGCTGTCGCGCCTGTACGACTTCTACCTGCCGCGCCCGGGCGAGCTCACGCACGCGCACGACCCCGAGCATTTCCGCCGCGTGCTCGAGTCGCGCCGCGAGCGCGCGCTGCTCCTGCCCTGGGCGCCGCGATGAGGATCGTCCCTGCGAAGAACGGCGCGGCCTGGCTCGGGCGCGGCCTCGTCCTGTTCCGGCGCAACCCGCCGGCGTGGCTGCTCGCGGTGCTCGTCTACTGGCTCGCCGTCGGACTGCTCGGGCAGCTGCCGCACATCGGGCGCGCGCTGTCGATGCTGGTGCTGCCGCCTTTCACCATGTCGTTCATGGCGCTGTGCGCGCTGCTCGAGGCGGGGGCGCCGCTGCGTCCGCGCCTGCTCGTCGATGCGTTCCGCGCGCGCTTGCCGGTCCTGGTGACGCTCGGCGCGCTCTATCTCGTCTGCATCCTGGCCGTGCTCGCGCTCGCCTCGCTCGTCGACGACGGCGTGCTGCTCGACTGGGCGCTCGAGGGGCGCGAGCCGCAGCCCGATGCCATCGCCGAGGGGCGCGCCTCGCGCGGGCTGCTCGCCGGGGCGCTCGGCTTGACCCCGGTCATGATGGCGTTCTGGTTCGCGCCGCCGCTGGTGGGCTGGGGCGGCATGGGCGCGGCGCAGTCGCTCTTCTACAGCTTCTTCGCGGCGTGGCGCAACTGGCGGGCGTTCCTGGTGTACGGCGCGATGCTGATGCTGGGCGGCGTGGCGGTGCTCGCCGCCATGTCGATGGTGGCGGTGCTGACTCACGGCAACGCCGATTCGGTGCACGCCGCGCTGCTCGCGGCGACCCTGCTGTCGCTCCCCATCCTGTTCGGCAGCTTCTACGCGAGCTACCGCGAGGTGTTTCCGGAAGCCGGCGCGGCCGCGCGCCCGGGCGCGTCATGACGCGGCCCGTCCCCGCCCAGTCTGCTATGCTTGGCGCATGCCCGGACGCGAAGTCGACACGACCGCCGCCGGGAACGCCGCGCGCTGCGAGCTGTGCGCTTCGGACGGCGGCGAGGTCCTCTGGCGGGACAGCTTCTGCCGCATCGTCGGCGTGGCTGACGCGGACTATCCGGGATTCTGCCGCGTGGTCCTGCAGCGCCACGTCAAGGAAATGACCGATCTCGAGCAAGACGAGCGCGCGCGCCTCATGGACGCCGTGTTCGCGGCCGAGGCCGCGCTGCGCGAGCTGCTGCGTCCCGACAAGGTGAACCTCGCGAGCCTGGGCAACATGACGCAGCACCTGCACTGGCACGTGATCCCGCGCTTCGCCGACGACCGCCATTTCCCGCAGCCGATCTGGGCGCAGCCCTCGCGAGCGCGGTCCTCGCGCGGCGCCCCCGCGTCGGCCGCGCTCGCCGACGCGCTGCGGCGGCGCCTGGGCGCCTAGCGCGATGTCGGCCTTCGACCTGCCCGTCGCCGCGCCGGACGCGAATCCCGATTTCCGCGACGCCGCCGGCTGCGCCGCCTGGCTGCAGGGCGTGCCGCTCATCAATGTCGCGAGCTCGCACGGCAAGCTCATCGCCCAGCTCGCCGAGCTGAACCGCTGCGCGATCGCGCCGGCCGAGCGGCTGAAGATCCTCGAGCAGCTGCGTCCCGCGGTGCTGTTCGTGCAGGCCGAGCAGGCGAAGAAGTTCGCGAACCGGCCGGTGCCGCTGTCGCCGCCGGAGCGCGAGGCGTTCAACGCCGTCACCTCGCTCTGGGCCGCGTTCCTGCTCGGCTACCAGTACTGCCTGGAGGGCGAGACCGACGCCGCCCAGGCCGCGGTCGCCTGCCAGCGGGCGCTCTGGTGCCTGAGCGAGAAGATCGGCGAGCACTATTCGGCCTACCAGGAGATCGCGCCCGAGAGCTGGAGGCTGCTCAACCGCCTCTACGCGCTCGCCGAGGAGCGCGGCGTCGCCGAGCGCGAGGTCGACCACCCCGAGTACAAGAAGATCGAGACGCGCTGCGTCGAGACCTACGCGCGCACGCTGCTCCTCAACCTCGCCAACCCGAACGAGCACGCGCCGCGCCAGACGGCCATTATCGCCCGCTGGCTCGAGCGCTGGTCGCAAAAGGTGGCGTTCTCGCGCACGCCGCGCGCGGGCGACCAGGCCCCGCTCGCGGTCGATCTCGCGGGCGACGGCGGCGCCGCCCGCAGCGGCGCGACGGGCGAGAGCGTGCGCTACCTCGACGTGTCGGACATCGCGCGCAGCGTGAAGAAGCGCGTGTCGCTGCTGCGCAAGGGCGAGTCGCCGTCGGCGCTCAATCTCGGCGACGTGCCGCCCGCGGCCGCGGAGCAGCTCCTCATCATGCTGTTCAAGCAGTGGTGCGAGGACAAGCGCTCGCGCGTGCACCCGCGGCGCGCGGCGAGCGGCACGGCCGAGCTGTGCATCGGCATGCCGGCGATGCACTACTACATCTCGGGCGAGCGCTTCCGGCAGCCCGCCGGGCTCGAGGAGCTCTCCAAGATGCAGCGCGAGGAGATCGCCACCTTCGGCCGCGTGGCGACCCGCCACGAGGAGGAGGACTATGGCAAGGCGCAAGGCTACTTCCTCGAGACCTGGCAGCTGAAGGACGAGAGCCGCTCGGGGCTGCGCCTCGAGCGGCCCGACCCTGCCGCGGCCGCGCGCTACCAGCTGCACCAGCTGATCGCGGTGCGTCCCGCCGACGGCAAGAGCTTCATTCTCGGCATGGTGCGCTGGCTCTCGGTCGGTCCCGACCTGCTGCTGCGCGCCGGGGTGCGCATCATGCCGGGCATGCCCAGGGGCGTCTCCGTGCGCGGCACCGGGCTGAACGCGACCAACGAGCGCTTTACCGCCGCGCTGCTCCTGCCGGCGGCGGCGGCGCTCGGCTCGGCCGAGTCGCTCGTGATCCCCAACGGCTGGTTCAAGCCGGGCCGGATGATCGAGCTG
>Ga0070741_10016296_pt1 | contig 12429 bp, 10 predicted proteins | sample Coa_R1_4_FD_66440 | JGI IMG/M metagenome (GOLD analysis project Ga0070741, IMG submission 66440) | Surface soil microbial communities from Centralia Pennsylvania, which are recovering from an underground coalmine fire - Coalmine... | ecosystem: Environmental > Terrestrial > Soil > Unclassified ...
CCTTGCGTTCTTTCGCGGCTATTGCTCCAATTTGAAATTCAGCGACTGTGACAAAAATTTTTTCGGATTTTCGAAAACGACGTGTTCAATCGCTTTTGCCAAATGACCGCGGCGTTTCATTTCCAGCGCGGTTTTCGGCACGGCTAATGGGTCACTGATTCCCCAATCGCACGCGCTGTTGAGCCAGAGCCGTTCGTTGCCGTAAATTTCCAAAATATCAATCGCGCGCGCAGGCGTGCATTTGGTTTCGGGATAAAGCGTCATGCCCGCCCACATGCCCGCGTTCAAAACCATTTCCACCGTGTGCTCCTCGACATGGTCAATAATCACGCGCTCCGGCTTGATGCGTTTGTCATTTTTCAAAACGTCGAGAATCAATTTCGTGCCTTTAAATTTGTCTTCGAGATGCGGTGTGTGGACGAGAATCAATTGATTGAATTTTGCCGCGAGGTCAACTTGCATTTCCAAAACACGCATTTCGTTTTTGGAATTTTTGTTCAAGCCGATTTCGCCGATGCCGAGGACATTTGGGCGATTTAGAAATTTCGGAACGAGCGCGATGACTTCTTCGGCGAGCTTTACATCCTCGGCTTCTTTGGAATTGATGCAGAGCCAGCAGAAATGTTTCAGGCCGAATTTCGCCGCGCGTTTCGGTTCGTGTTCGGTGAGTTGCGAAAAATAATCGTGAAAGCCTTCGACGGCGCTGCGGTCGAAGCCCGCCCAGAACGCCGGTTCGCAAACGGCTTCGCACCCGGCCAGCGCCATGCGCTCATAATCGTCCGTGATGCGGCTGACCATGTGGGCGTGTGGTTCAATGTAGCGCATAAATTTTAGCCACAGATGAAACACAGATTGAACACGGATGATTTCATTTGTCAGGATAAGCGCCGCACGCGGCTTTCGTCGTTGCTTTGGCAATCGGTTTAACCGTTAAATCACTGAATGCGAGCAGAACATTTTTCGCTTTTTCTTTTCCATTTAATTTCGTGAGCGCTTCGTGAAATGCTTTCAAGCGAAAATCGTCTTCATCCCCTGCCCGCTCAACGCGGTCGAGAAATGAGGCGATTTCAACAAGCTTATGTCGCGCATCGAGAAAATATAAATCAAGAACTTGCTGCGTTGTCATAATGATTGGACGAGTATAAAGCGGAAATGTTCAGCAGCAAGAAAAGCCGCTGCGATTTAAATTGTGGAACAAAGAAATTAACTTTTCAAAACTGTCGCGCCTGCCGCCGGACGTGAAACGAAAATCGCCGCTTCAATTCCAGTTTTCTGCCGATATTCCGTCGCGAGTTTTTTTGAAATCGCATCTATCGCGTTGCTCTTGACGAGCGCAACGGCGCAACCGCCAAATCCGCCACCAGTCATACGGCAGCCATAAACCCCACCCTGCTCGCCGATGCTTTCGGCGATTTCAACGACCGCGTCCAATTCCTTGCAACTGACTTCGTAGTCGTCGCGCAGCGAACGATGACTGGCATACATCAATTGCCCAACCGTCGGCCAATTGGAATTACGAACACCTTCGGCCGCGCTGACGGTGCGTTCATTTTCTCCAATGACATGGCGCGCACGGCGAAAAACAATATCACTCATGGCTGATTTCTTTTGTTCCAGCATTTCCGCGGTGGCGTCGCGCAAACTCGCCACGCCTAAAATCTTCGCTGCTTCTTCGCATTGCGAACGGCGCACGGCATATTCGCCGCTACCGAGTTCGTGCCGGACATTTGTGTTGGCGATAAGCAATTCCACGGACGGGTCGTTGACGGGAACCAATTTGGTTTCGCGCGTGCGACAATCGAGCAGGAGCAAATGGTTCGATTTGCCCATGACGGAAATGAATTGGTCCATGATGCCGCAGGGCACGCCGGCAAATTCGTGTTCCGCTTTTTGGCAGAGCAACGCTTTTTCCACCGGATCCATTTTTTTACCGGTCGCTGATTCGAGCAACGTCGCAGTGCAAACTTCCAGCGCGGCGCTGCTGCTCAAGCCCCCGCCAAGCGGCACGGTGGAAAGCATTAAAACGTCGAGAGCGGGAATTTTGACGCCGCGATTTTGAAATCCGGCAATGACGCCGCGGACGTAATTCGACCATTTCGGATTTCCTTTTTCGACCGGCTTGGAAATATCAATGACGGCTTTCTCGCCGACTTGCTCGTCGTGAATGGAAATGTTTTGTGACGTGCGCGAAATGTCAGCGGCCATGACGCAATAACGTTCAATGGCCATCGGCAAAACGAATCCATCGTTGTAATCGGTGTGCTCGCCGATGACGTTGACGCGTCCGGGCGCGGCGACGAACCATCGCGGCGGGCGTCCGTAAATGCGTTGAAACTGTCTGGCTAAATCAGTTGCGAGGTCTGGTAATTTCATTTATCAAAAAAATTGCGCCGGAAATCCGACGTTCCGGCGCATTCAAAAATTCATTTAATTCAATTTGCCGGCGGATTTTTTCCGCCGCGAATTGCGCCGAGCAACATCAGCGCGCCAAAAACAAGAAGCACGACGCCCCAAATCAAATCAATGTTGATATTGAGCGATTGCGCGCTCGCGCCGTTTGCGGCGCCTACGACGATGAGCAGCACGCCGATGAGCGAAAACATGAGTCCGATTGGCCAGCGTATGTCGAGTCCCATAATTTTATTTGGTTAAATTTTAATTTCAGCTTACCAGAAAATGATGTTCATGATGACGCATGCAATCAGCAAAATGGTGCCGAGCACAGCCGGTCGTGCAAAGAATGGCTGATCTTCGTCTTTGATTTTCGGCGTGAGCGAATAAACAAGACCTTTCAACTCCGTGTCGCTCTTGGTTCGTTTCGTCATCAACGAAATCACAAATGTCAAAACGAAGCAGCCGGTAAACGCAAACGCAGCGAGCCAGAAATTCTGCGCCATTTCACTCGGGAACGTGTGCTGGATGCCGAGATAACCGCCTTTGATGCCGGGTGTATTGCCAGCGGCAATCGTTAGCGCATGGAAAATTGTTGAGGTGCAAATGCCGCCGAACAATCCAATGAACGCGGCGACGCCAGTCGTGCGCGCCCAGAACATTCCGAGCAGGAACGTCGCAAACACCGGCGCATTGACGAAGCCGAAGACAAGTTGAATCACATCCATCGCATTTGAATAGTGACTGGCGAAATAGGCGCACGCGATGCTCAACAAAATGCCGACGACAGTGATGAATTTGCCCATCCAGAAATAATGCGCGTCGCTTTTGTTTGGAACAAAGAACGCCTGATAAATGTTATAAGTCCAAACCGTGTTGAACGCCGTAACATTGCCCGCCATGCCGGACATAAATGATGCCAGCAAGCCAGTCAACGCAAGGCCGAGCAAACCTGGCGGACAATATTTTTTCACGAGCGAAAGAATGACGCTGTCGTAATCGTTTTCCGCAACACTGTTGTAAATGCCGTTTTGAATTTCTTCATCAGCCATTTTGGTCTTCGCGTTTGCAGCAATTAACGCCGCAATTTTTGTGGAATCAATTTTTTTGCCGAGCGCATCGCCGACGGCTTTGACGTCGGCGTCGGTGTCAGCAGGGCTTGCGGATTTAACGGCGGCAACGGCGGCGGAATAATTTGCCTGCGAAATTGGCGGTGGCGGCAATCGGTAGCCGTCTTTGCCGGTGAATGCGAGTCCGGCGGCAATCATGCCCGGCAAAATGACAAGCATGGGAAAAAACATTTTCGGAATCGCGGCGATGAGCGGCGTGCGGCGCGCGGAAGTCATGTTCTTTGCAGCCATCGCGCGTTGGACGACGAGAAAGTTTGTGCACCAATATCCGAACGCGAGCACGAAGCCGAGACCAAAGACCATTGCAAAAACATCCACGCCCATCGGATTATTCGCCGAGCCGCCGAGCAGCGGCTTCCATGCGCTCGTCCACGCGTCGGGCGCAAATTTATTATCGTTCACATAAATCGTCGCCGGACTTTGCGCGACGCTGGCGAGATTGCCTTTCAAAACATTCCAGCCGCCGACATCTTTAAGTCCGAGCCAAACGACTGGTGCGAAGCCGAGGACAATCATGAAAAATTGCAGCACTTCCGTGTAAATGGCCGAGGTCAATCCGCCTTTCAAAACATAAATCAACACCACAGCCGAACAAATCCAAAGGCTGATGTCATAGTTCCAGCCGAGAAGCAAATGCAGCAACTTGGCCAGCGCATTCATTGAAATGCCGGAAGCGAACACGGTCATCACCGCAAAAGTAAATGCGTTCAGACCCATCACCGGTTTGTTGAATCGCATTTGCAGATATTCCGGAACCGAACGTGCTTTTGAGCCGTAATAAAACGGCATCATAAATATGGCGAGAAAAACCATCGCGGGAATTGCGCCGACCCAATAAAAATGCGCGGTGGCGATGCCGTATTTCGCGCCGCTCGCGGCCATGCCGACGAGTTCAAGCGCGCCAAGATTTGCGGAAATAAACGCAAGGCCGGTTACCCAAGTTGGAATCGAGCGGCCGGACGTGAGAAAGTCCGACGAACTTTTCATGTAGCGCGCGAGCGTCCAGCCGATGCCGATGACGAAAGCGACGTATGCGAGGAGAATGGTGTAATCAACCCAGGCCAGATGAATTGGTTGCATAAGGATTTGCAAAATAATTAAACAGTCACCGCAACAATGTCAACGCCGGAAAATCAAAAATGCCTGACTAAAATTCTAAGCATGAATAAATTGCCAATTCAATTCCAATTGCGCTTCGCAAACAATTGTGATTTATTGTGCGACCAAATTATGCCGACAAAAATTGAAGAAAAAACTTTAGAACTTTGCGAGGTCATTGTTGCCCAACCGGAAATGGTTTCGATTCGCAAACGCATTGATGCGTTCATCGCCGACTCAAACGCGCGCAGCCAATATGAAGCGGTCAACAGCAAAGGACAGGCGCTTCATCATAAACAACATTCCGGCGAGCCGCTGAACGGAGAAGAAATTGCCGATTTCGAGAAGCATCGCGACGCTCTTTTGAAAAATCCTGTGGCGCACGATTTTTTAAAGGCGCAGGAGGAATTGCACGAAATGCAAAGCTCGATTCAAAAATACGTGCACAAAACTTTCGAGCTGGGCCGCGTTCCGAAAGCTGAAGACATGGAAGAAGGTTCGTGCGGCGAAGGCTGCGGCTGTCATCATTAAATCGTTTTTAAAAATAAAAACGGCGCGAAGCAATTCGCGCCGTTTATTTTTTGAGAGCAAATTAAAATTGAATCGAGTAGGTCAAATCCCCGCCAGCGCTCACGGCATGATATTTGGCATTGGTGTCGCTTGATGTGCGGACATCCTGATTTACGAACAAGCGGAGCGAAAGGTTCGGTAGAAAATAATACGCCGCCGAAACGCCGATGCTGTGCAGAAAATCATTGCGATTGCCCGTGTGCAAAACATTCCATGCGTAGTGCGTGTATTGAAAACGGTAATATGGTTGCATGACCAATTTTGGGTTGACGAGGTAACTCAATGAAAACGCGGCAGACAAATCACCGCGGTCTTCCGAATCGTCCGCCAACGGGGTGCCGGCCCATGAATCGTGAATATCACCTTTGAGTGTTGTGGCCAAAACGGCGTAGTCGCCCACGCGCATCAAGTTTTCCAATCCAATCACCGGCGTAAAGTCGTGATAAAATTCCCGATAATCACGCTGGCCGACGAAGCGGTTGTAATCAAATTCACCGAACGCCATCCAATTGCCCGAGAACAAATATTTCGCGCCGAGCGAAATAGTTTGGACGTTGAAATCGTTCGTGCTCAAGTTGTGTCCGCCCAGCCCGTAATTATACCATTGGCTCGAAATGCCGATGCTGGGAGCGAAGCGGCCATTGCCGAGGCGATATGGCGTGGGCACGTAAGCGGCGGAAATCGTGTTGACGAAAATGGTGCTTTCAACGCCGCCGTTCGGCTGGAGCAGCGCATTGTCGGTCCAAAGATATTCGCTGTCCGCGCTCACTTCAAACATCGTGCGGCGCGGTGACAATGATAAAATGTGCTGCGGACCGACATCCGCGTCTTCATCCGAATAAAGTTCCGGCGCATTCGTGCCGGGCATTAAATTTGGCATCGCTTGCGGGATGCTTTGTTGCTGCTGCACAGCCGTTGATGCCGACGGTTGTGCTTGCAATGATAGCGCGCACAAAATCCCGGCAAGGGTTGCGATGGAAAAAAATTTAATTGTTTTCATGGTTAACATTTTGACAGTCATTCCAATTATCGGACCGGGATGATGGATAAATCACCACCATCCGGCGGCGGCTTGATAATAATTTCCGGTGGATTGTGCCGGTTAAAAATATCGCCGTAGGTGTAAATGTTTTGGTCGTCGTAACGATGCTTCAAAATTTTTGCCAGTTGCCGCGCGATTTCCGCTTCGATGGCGGGCATGGAATCCAGCGGGTCGGTAAAGCCATTTATCAACAAACTGCCTTTCACCTGGTCACCTAAATTGAAAATGATGATGGGTGATGCGCCGCCGCCGGGCAAAATGAAAATCATTTCGCCGGGGTTCAGGTCAATCGTCTTTCCGTCCGGCAATTGAACTTTCGATGAGCCTTCGAGGTCGAGCACTTTGAATCCTCCGTCTGCGGTGCAAGCGACAATAATTGTCGTGCCGAGCACCGATGCCGTGGCCGATGCCGTGTGGATGGTACCGCCGCCTTTGCCGTGCGGCGCGTGAAAAAGCAAACTGCCCTGCTGCAATCCAATCGTGCGGTTGGCCTGGTCAAATGAGAAAATAGTGTTCGCGCCGATGCGCGTGACGGTTTTGTCGTCCGCCGTTAATTCCGCGCGCGAATTGGCGCCGGTGTGAATGACGTCCGGCATTTTAAAAACATCATTTACCGCGGCGGTGCGTTGCGATTGGTCGCTTGAAGAAATAACCTGAACGCTGTTGACGATTTGGGTGAACTTGGCCTGCTTCAAATCAGCCGCATGGCTGACCAATGGTGAAATGACCGCTATAGCGGCCAGAAATACGAATAAGTTTTTCATAATACTCGCTGGATTATTAAACGAACCACCTGTCACGAACAGTCTGAAATTAGCGAGTTTTATTACCGGACGTCAATTGTATTTTGTGAATATTATCCGCCGAACGCGGAATATTTTCTCACGCCGCGTGTCCACATAAATCGCGCCAATTTATAAGCGGCGCACATCCAGAGCAATTGCGTCAGCAAACTCCAGCCAATCGCCGCCCCGGAAATTTTGCCCATGTAAATCGAAATCGGCACGTAAAGCATCGCAGGAAACGGCGTGAACATGAGCAGATGGAACAACGGCGCGGGCAACATGGTGAGCGGAAATAAATGGCCGCTGGCGATGTATTCGAACGCAAATAAAATGAAAATGAACGTGGAAATTTCCAGCAGCCAAAACGCGAGCATCGCCATCGAATAAGAAATGAAAAATTGCAGCAGCGCCGTGAACAGCAGCGAAACGAGAAACGCCATGAACGCCATCCCATTTGCCGGCGCGATGAAATAATTTCTGAAACAAAAAATAAAAATCGCCAGCGGCACGCACGCCATGGAAATGAACGCCGCGCGTCCGGCAAAAAAAAGCGAGATGCGATACCACAAATAATCCACCGGCTTGAGCAGGAATTGGCTGATTTGTCCTTCGCGAATGTCCGCGGCGATTTGCCAGTCGTCTTCGTTCACCGCCGTGAACACGTCCACGATGGCGACGAGAATGTAGTAAAAAATAATTTCCTGCGCCGAATAACCGCCGTGCGGTTGCGGACTGTTGGCGTAGACAACCCGCCAAAGCGACAGCATGGCAAACAGTGGAATAAAACTGAACAATGTGCGCGTCAAATAATTGAAGCGATACGTCAAATTGTTCTGGATGCCTATGCTGAAAACGTGGCGATATTTTTTCAAGCGTTCCATCGTGGAAAGTTTTACACGGATGCGGCGGATTTGGAAATTGAATGTTTTGCCATCCCAAAACTCCCCTGCCCGTTTAAAAGTTTAATATAGTCACGGCGAATTAGCGCTTGCAGAGAATGTTTTTTCGGATGAAGTGATATTGCTGTTCATTCAGGGTTGGCAGAGAGGTTTTGCCTGCAGCGGCTCCCGAACAGTGCTTCACACCCGATAGCCGTTGCACTTCTGACCGTGCGGGTGAGCGCGGATAAACCTCATCGCTAAAGGCCGGAGCAATCCGGCCTTTTATTTTCAAACCCGCGCGCGGACCGTTTTCATCGCTTCGCTTAACGCCGCCTCCAGCGATTGCGCGCGAATCGGTTTGGTCAGGTGCGTGATGAAGCCGGCTTCCCTGCTCCGCGCAATGTCCTCGGCCATGCCGTAGCCGGTCAATGCAATGCCGCGAACCGCGCCGCGTTTTTTCAATTCGTTCATCAATTCGTAGCCGGTGCCGTCGGGCAAACCGATGTCGGAAATGAGCAAATTAAAATTTTCCACGGAAGCAAACATGCGCGCTTCCGCCAGCGTGGCGGCGGCGGTGACTTTGTAATCGCGGCTCGTGAGCAATTGCGCAAGCGCGCTGCGCGTGGGTTCGTGGTCTTCCACGAGCAAAATGCGAAGGCCGCTGGACGACGTCGTTGTGCGAAACGACGCAGTGGCGACCGTCGCCTCCCTCGCATGACCATTGTTGCGAATGGCTGACATCAACGGCATTTCAATGGTGAAAGTGGAGCCGCGGTCGCGCCCGGCGCTGAATGCCCGGATTTGTCCCGCGTGCAGTTCAATCAGCTTTTGCGAAATGGCAAGGCCGAGCCCGAGTCCGCCGAATTTATTTTCTTCCGGCTGTGAAAACGCGGTGAACAACCGGCTCATTTCCGATTGGCTCATGCCAACACCAGTGTCGGTGATTTTGAATTGCCATTTGTCGCCGCGCTGTTCGGTCTCGATGACGATGCTTCCGCGCGCCGGCGTAAATTTGACGGCGTTGCGGATGACGTTCCAAAAAACCTGCTGCAACCGGACTGCATCGGCGTGGACGGTGCATTGCGGCGCGTTCAATTTGAGCGAGAGCGCAATTTTCTTTTTGCTGATTTCTTCCTGCACGGTCGCAACGGCGTCACGCAAAACGTCGTGCGCATCCACCGCTTGCTTTTCCAACGAAATTTTTCCGCGCGCGATGCGCGTCAAATCGAGCAAGTCGTCAATCAGCTTCGCTTCCAATTCGACGTTTTTCAAAATCATCTCAAAATCGGAACGGACTTTGGCGGGCAATTTGGAATTTTCCGCATTCTCACTGGCGACGAGCAGCACCGGACTCAACGGCGTGCGCAATTCGTGCGACAGCGTGGCGAGAAAATTGTCTTTCGCATTCGACGCGGCAAGCAAATCGTCGTGCGCTTTCTTCAATTCGCGCACACGGTCCTGCACGCGCAATTCCAATTTATTATTTGAGTCGCGCAAAGCGTCCTCGGCTTTTTTGCGCTGGGAAATTTCAATTTGCAGCGCGGCATTCGCGCCCGCCAGCGCGCGCGTGGTGCGAAATAAATCCACAAACACTCCGACTTTGGATTTGAGAATCTGCGGATTGACCGGCTTGGTCAGATAATCCACCGCCCCGGCAGTGTAACCTTGCAGCGCGTCTTTTTCATCGAGTAAATACGCGGTGATGAAAATAATCGGGATGTGCTGGCTGCGTTTGCGTGTTTTAATCATGCGCGCCAGTTCGAAGCCGCTCATGCCGGGCATTTGCACGTCCAGCACGATGCAGGCGAATTCATTGTGCACGAGCCAGAGCAACGCTTCATCCGCCGTTTGCGCACGAACAAGCCGCAGTTCCGGCGAAGTCAAAATGCTTTCGAGCGCATCCAAATTCTTTTTGTTGTCGTCCACGAGCAAAATACTGATGGTGCGACCGGACGAATCATTGGAAACAAATTGCCCTCGCGCGGATTTTTCAATCGGCGGTTTGTTGAGAGTTGCGTTCATGAATTTATTTTCTGATTTTCAATTTCCTTTTAGCGGTAAAGCCAAACTCGCAAGAGCGAAACCAATTGGTCGGTGTTCACCGGCTTGGCGATGTAATCGCTCGCGCCGGCTTCCAAACATTTTTCACGGTCGCCTTTCATCGCTTTGGCCGTGAGCGCGAGAATCGGCAGCGCGCGGAATTCAGGAATTTTTCTAATTTCGCGCAGCGTTTCGTAGCCGTCCATTTCCGGCATCATGATGTCCATGAGCACGACACTCAATTCCGGGTCGTTCTGGATAATTTCGATGGCCTGCTTGCCGTTGGTAGCGCTGACCACTTCCATTTCGTGATTTTCCAAAATGGTCGTCAGCGCGAAAATGTTGCGCGCGTCGTCGTCCACGACGAGAGCTTTTCGGCCGCGCAACGCTTCATTGGAACTATGCAGGCGCGCGAGCATTTGCTGCTTGGCGTCCGGCAAATTCGCGACGACGCGATGGAGGAACAGCGCGGTTTCATCGAACAAACGCTCCGGCGATTGCACATCCTTCAGCACGATGCTCTTCGCCAGCGCGCGCAATTGTTTTTCTTCGGCGGCTTCCAATTCCTTGCCGGTGAAAACGACAACCGGCACTTCACGCAAGCTTTCTTCGCCCTGCATTTTTTCCAAAAGCGCGTAGCCGCTCATGTCCGGCAAACGCAAATCGAGCACGCAGCAATCAAATTTATTGTCCATCAATTTCTCGAACGCTTCCGTGCCGGTGCCGACGGTTTCAATCTCGATGTCGTCGTGCGTGAGCAATTCCACGACGCTCTCGCGTTCGACTTCGTTGTCTTCGACGACGAGCAATTTCTTCGTGCGCGGCGCAACGAATGTTTTGATTTTGTCGAAGCATTGTTCGAGGCCTTCGGTCGTCGCCGGTTTAATCGTGTAAGAAAATGCGCCGTGCGAAAGTCCGTGCTGCCGCTCTTCTTCGATGGAAATAATTTGCACCGGAATGTGCCGCGTGCTCGGGTCCATCTTCAAATTGTTGAGCACCGTCCAGCCGAGCATGTCCGGCAGGAAAACGTCCAGCGTAATCGCCGTCGGCAAAAATTGCCGCGCCAGTGCAATCGCCGCGTGCCCACGCGTGGCGGCAATGGCTTTGAATCCCTTGTCGCGCGCGAGGCCAACCAAAACGCGCGCGTAATGCGGGTCGTCTTCGACGATGAGCAGCACGTTGTCGCCGGGCTGAACATTTTGGCGGTCGTCGGGAATATTTTCTTCACGCGGCGGCGGCAAAACAATTTGCTGCGGCGTATTTGCCGGACGCGCAATCGCCGCCGTGCCGCCGGAAAACGTCAGCGGCAAATACAGTGTGAACGAACTGCCTTCGCCCGGCGTGCTGATGAGTTTGATTTCGCCGCCGAGCAGCGTCGCCAATTCGCGCGAAATCGCGAGACCAAGACCCGTGCCGCCGTATTTGCGGCTCGTGCCTGCGTCTGCTTGCTGGAACGCTTCGAAAATTAATTTCTGTTTTTCCGGCGCGATGCCGATGCCCGTGTCGCGAATTGAAAATGAAATGACATTTTGCGCGCGGCTCAAAGTCTGATGGTCGGGACTCCAGCCGGAAATCGCCGGGCCGACGCGAACGGTGACGTGACCTTGCGCCGTGAATTTGAACGCATTCGACAAAAGATTTTTCAAAATCTGCTGCAAACGTTTCGGGTCGGTCGTCATCAATTTCGGCAGCGTGGAATCGAATTCGACGTTGAATGGAAGATTCTTCGATTCGGCCACGTGGCGGAAATTACGTTCAACGGAATCGCGCAGCGACGCGAACGCGACTTCTTCTGCTTCGACCGTGACCGTGCCGGATTCGATTTTCGACAAATCCAAAATGTCGGTGATGAGGTTCAACAAGTCCGAACCTGAAGAATAAATGTTGCGCGCAAATTCGCATTGCTTCGTCGTCAAATTGCCGCCGGTATTCTCGGCAAGCTGCTGGCCGAGAATCAAAATCGAATTCAACGGCGTGCGCAACTCGTGCGACATGTTCGCCAAAAATTCCGATTTGTATTTCGACGTGAGCGCAAGTTCCGCCGCTTTTTCTTCGAGCGCGCGGCGCGCCTGCTCGACTTCCTGGCTCTTGCGCTCCACTTCCACGTTTTGCTCGGCCAATTGCCGCGCCTTTTGCGCGAGCTCTTCGTTCGTCTGCTGCAATTCTTTTTGTTGCGATTGCAATTCCACGGTGAGCTGCTGCGATTGTTGCAACAGATTTTCCGTGCGCATCGTCGCTTCAATCGTGTTGAGCACGACGCCGATGGATTGCGTCAATTGTTCGAGGAACGTCAGGTGCGTCGCGTTGAACGGCTTGAGCGATGCGAGTTCAATCACCGCTTTCGTCTGTCCTTCAAACAGCACGGGCAATACGACGATGCTCGCGGGCGGCGCGTCGGCAAGTGACGACGCGATGCGCGTGTAATCGGATTTGATGTCCGTCAACAAAATGCGCTGCTTCTCCAACGCGCATTGGCCGACGAGACCTTCGCC
>Ga0070741_10016297_pt1 | contig 12428 bp, 7 predicted proteins | sample Coa_R1_4_FD_66440 | JGI IMG/M metagenome (GOLD analysis project Ga0070741, IMG submission 66440) | Surface soil microbial communities from Centralia Pennsylvania, which are recovering from an underground coalmine fire - Coalmine... | ecosystem: Environmental > Terrestrial > Soil > Unclassified ...
AGATTGAATCCGCCGGTTGAGACTGGATTTGACGTCGGTCACATGGGACGAATTGTTCTTCACCCAATCGGAAAAGTGGGGGGCTTCCACGGGAAAATCCCTGTTCTCGATCCGGCTTTCCTCGGATAGGGCCAAGTTGAGATCGGTCTCGGAAAAGGTGCCGTTTTCCCGCAATTTATGAAGTACTTGATCCCGGCGATATCGGGCCGCGTTATAGTTTCGGTCGAGCCTGAATCCATTGGGGGATTTGGGGATGACCGTCAGAAGCGCCGCTTCGGCGTAACTGACGCGGGAAACCGGTTTGTGGAAATAAGCCAGCGAAGCTGTCCGGACCCCCACCAGATTTCCTCCATAGGGGGCCAGGTTGAGGTACATTTCGAAGATCTCGTCCTTTGAACAATGCCATTCCAACTGGAAGGCCCTGAGGATCTCCCGCACTTTTGAAATGTAGGTCCTTTCCTTCGGTTCCAAGAGCCTGGCGACCTGCATGGTGATGGTGGATCCCCCGCAAACCACCCGGCCGGCCCGGTAATTGGTCCTTGCGGCCCGGAAGATCGCCAATGGATTGACCCCGGGGTGCCAATAGAACCATCGGTCCTCATAATAAAGAATGGATCTTTTAAGCGGTTCCGAAACCTCCGACAGACGGCACTTGAGACGCCATTCGTTGCGGCTATTGCCGAAAATTCTCAAGGGCTCCCCCATGTCGTCGGAAACGACCAGGGAATAGTCGTTGGCGGCGTGGGTGAGCGGGAGCGGGAAGACGATGTCGAGGAGCTTCATTATAAGTAAGACGGCGAGGAAGTATCTGAACCGCCGAGAATCGAATAGCTGGGTCAGCAGCGGTTTACCTTTGGCCCGGATCGATATAAGCGCTTGTTTGTTTGAAGATTGGTTCACGAAAGGTGTCCTCAAAAGATCCAAAGAGTGAACGAGGAGTAGGGGTCGATTTTTCCCCGCCCTCGTTCATCCGATGACATGCGGCTATTTTTACCTTTTCAGGATAGTAATGGCCCCGGCACCGGAGATGCTGGTGATAGCGGGGTCATACATGGATTCCACCTTAACGGGAGGCAGTTCAAAGCTACCCGCCGTGACCGCCCGAAGGGTGTAGTAATAATTGACCGTCTGGCCGGAGTTGATCGGCAGGAAGTAAATGACCCGATCGTCCCGAATATCAAGGAAATCGACCCGTGAGTTCTCGTCCTGCTTTTCGACCCAAGGTAAGACTTCCCTGTTTTGCAAACGAGGATTCTCCACCTCGAAACCGGCGGGCAAGAGGTCCACGACTGCGAGATTTTTATAGTCCTCCAGAGCCCCCGAAACGGTGATCTGGGCCACCACCAACTGTCCCTGGGGGACATGACCCAAGTCCAAGTCCTTTCCGTCCCGATCCTTGTAAACGCGTTTGATGGAGATGTCCTTGTCGTAGGAAGTCACGGGTCCGCTTCCTTTTACGACGCCGTCCGCCTCCCAATAATAGTAGGCGGTCCCGTCGCCGTCGGTCGTGATCTCCAGTTTCTTTCCGCCCATGTCCACCCCGTTATATTCCACGGCTTTTTTGGAATCAAAACTTTTGACCGTTTGGCCGTCCATCTTGATGTCGCCCGTGAATTTTCCCGCGCTCAATTTTTCGAAGGCTTTTCCCAGGGCCATTAGGGCAAAGGAGGTTTCCTGGGTGTTGTACCAGCGTCCCATGTGGGTCTGGCTGTTGATGTATTTGATCAGGACGGGAACGGCCGGATCGTCATCCTCCAAGGCCACATAGGCGTCCAAGAGCAGCGCCGCCTCCCGAACGGGCGAGTAAAAGTATCCGCCGGTTTCACGCTTGTCCTCCCATTTGGGTGTAATGGTGGAGGGAAGGATGGCCTTGGCCGTCTTGGGGTCACCGGCATGGATATAAGCCAGGGCCAATTGGGCGCGGGAGTAAAGCGCCAAGCCATTCAGTTTCTGCTCCCGGAAATAATTCATCGTGCCCATGTCGGGGTCGCCCAGGAGGGAAAGGACGTAACAGGCATAGATGCGGGTGTTCTCGCCCCAGCCGTCGTAGTAGGAATAATAATCTTTTTGCTCGTCCCCCCGCGCGACCGATTTCAAATTATGGGTGATGCCTTGGATGACCCTGTCGGACACGTCGTAGCCCTTTAGCTTGGCCTCGGCCAAGAAATGAGAGGCGTAGACGCTGCACCAGTAGTTGCTATAGGAACCGCCCGGCCAATAACTGAAAGCCCCGCGATCGTCCATCATGGATTCGATCTTTCGGATGCCCTCCTGGACGAAATAGTCCGCCGAGTTGTTTTTGAACAGGTCGGGCGCGACTTCCTTGGCCACTTCGTTGAAATAAAGGAGAGGAAAGACGGTCGAGGTGGTTTGTTCGATGCAACCATAAGGGTAATGAAGCAAATAGGCCAATCCTCCCATATATTTCATGGTAGGGAGCCCCGAAACGACCAGGGTATAGCGATCCGTGCCTTGGACAAGATTATCCGGAAGAGTGACGGTAGTGGTCTTTCCAGCGGGAGCGGAGCCCGAGCCCCCGAAATTCTCGATGGGCCTGGCGGGGCGTACGGGAATGGAGGTGGTCTGCTTGACCGAGGCGCCTAGGCCGTCGGCGGTGATGGTGATGTCCGTGGGGTCCATCTTTTCCAACACATGGGCTTGGAAGAGGGCCTGGCCGGTTCCGCCCGGTTCCACTTCCACCGAAACGGTATCGGGACCATCCAATTGAACGGGCCCCGACGCGGTCACATGAACGGAAACCTTTCCGCCTTCCTTGGTCCCGTTGAAAACGCCGACGGGGATCTCGAAGACGTCGCCCAAGGCGAGGAATCGGGGGAGCGTAGGGGTCAGGACAATGGGGGAGCGGACGATGAGGGCTTGTTGGGCGGAACCGAATTTGCTTCCCTTGAAAGCCACGGCCATGAGCTTCAATTCGCCGTCGAATTGAGGGACCTTGAAAGTGACCGTTGCGTTCCCAAGGAGATTGGTTTTGACGATGCCGGACCAAAGGGCGACGGGTTTTACCCTGCGCACTTGGGGACGGGCCAAATTACGTTCACGGCGGCTTTCGGAACCTCCGGTCGGTCCTTTCCCTTTCGTGACCTCGGGCAGGACATAGGAATAGAGGTCCATGGGAACGGTGTCGAGCTTGAGGGGGCCGTAAAAGAATTGGTAAGGATTGGGAGCTTGGAAGTCGGTCAATTGAAGGATGCCCGAATCCACCGCCGCCAGGACCACCTGGGAACCGGCTTTGGCCTTGACCTTGACGGTCAGTTCGGTTTCCGGACGGATCTCGTCAGGCGCCTTCAACTCCACATCCAAGCGGTCCGCAGCCTTGGAAACATTCATGCGGGTCAGCCCGAAGGCCCGCGCCGGGGCATGGGTCTCCATCGAATCGGTCGAGCGGATGAGGGTAGCGGTGACATAGACATTGGGTTTGAACTTCTCCAAGGCGGGGATGTCGACAACTCCGGTGTTTTCCTCCAGGGTGGTGGTGGTGTACCAATACACGTCGTCCCGCTCTACGGTCACCAGGAGTTTTCCGGGAAAGGGCGAACGGACCCTGAGTTTCGCGGTTTCCTTGGGGGAGTATTCGTTTTTGTCCAAGCTCAATTCCAACCGGTCCGGTTGGGCCATGGAGACCGAGGAATAGCCCCAGCCCCAAGCGGAGAACTCGTCCGAAGTCACGACTTGGCCGTCCTCGGAGGCGACTTCCAGTTGGAACTCCCCGTATTCATTCACATCCATTTGGAGGGGAGTGGGTTGGTCCCCGAGATCCAAACTGGTCTGTTTGGCGATTTGGTATTGGTATTCGGAAACGAAACGAAAGTGACCCTCCTCGTCCTTTCGATAAAGGGACTCCCAAATTTTTCGGTAAAGGGTCACCTTCACGGGACCGGCCTTGTAGGGTTTCCCTTCCGGGTCGACCGCCACGATGTCATAGCGGACCTTCCGGCCTTCCGCCTCGCCTTCTTCGTCGGTTTTCATCCGGTTCCGGACACCGATATAAAAGGGATAGGGATGGAAATCCACGCTTTTGATCCCGGAAATGGCCCGGCCGCCCTCATCCAAGACGGTTCCGACCACTTGGGTGGTCAGAAAACCGCGGGGTTTGGCATCCGGCAGTTTTACGGTCACCGCGAAGGCTCCCTTGGCGTCCAGGGTTCCTTGTCCGGCTTCGGTTTCAAATTCCTTGAAGTCGTTCTTGAGGTCCCCGAATTTATAGTCGGAGTAGCCTTTAGGGCTGAAGGGTTTATCCATGAAAATGGTACGAACTGAAACTTGCTGGTTTGCCGCAGGCGCGCCGAAAAGGAAATCTCCCTGGACATTGACCTGTACGTCCTCGCCTAAGTTGTAGCTTTGTTTGTCGGTCTTCACGCCGACCCGCATGCGGTCGGGAACGAAATCCTCCACGCTCAAGGCGATCGACCCGACCTCGTTCTTTTCGCCTACGGTCATGGAGGCCCGGTATTTTCCCGTTTTGGCGTAAGAGGGAACGGAAATATCCATATCGAATCCGCCGTCTTTTTGAAGTTTAGTGACGTTCTCGGAAAAGACCTTGGATTGGGGATCGAAAATCGTGATCTTCGCCGGCAGGGAAGGCGGGGTATCCAATTGAGAGGTCCGAAGGATACCCGCTAAATGGATCTTATCACCGGGCCGATACACTCCCCGGTCGGTGAAGAGATAGGCTTGGAGGTCCTTGGATTGCTCGCGGCCCGATATGTCGTAGTCGGCCAAGGAGATCTCGGACGCTCCGAATAATAAGAAGGATTCATCGTCCGCAAGTTTGGCGGTAACGAGATAGGGTTTCATCCCCTCTTTTTCATAAGCGGAAAGGCCCTCGAAAACAGCCTTCCCGTCCTTGTCGGTCGTCGCCTGGGCCAGGACCTGGTTGTTCTCGCTCACCAGGGTCAGCTCGACTCCCGGCAATTCCTCAAGGGTCGTGAGGGAATTGGCGAACACGACATAGGAGTTCGGCGTTTTACGTGCGATCAGGCCGATATCGGTGACAAGCACCCATTTGGAATCGGTTTGATGGCCGTTGCTTTCGTCATAGCCGCCTTCATCCCCTTCGCCTTCATCGTCACCTACGGTGTTTTCGGCGGGCGCATGATGGCCGGCTTTTAGAAATACACGGAAAAGCCCTTTTCGCTTTCCTTCCGCCAGCTCTTTCATGCTGTAAGGAGTCGTCAATAATGCGTTGTGCTCCTTGCCGAGCTGGATGTCCTCTGTCTTGACGTGCTGACCTAAATGCTGGAACTGCCCGTCGTAATAGTAATAACGGTAATAGCCCGAGGGACCCAGGGTTTGACCCCCGAATTCCTGCAAAAGGTAAACCAGGTTGTTCATAAAGACCTTGTCCACGATCACCTGCGCGGCAGTGACATTGACCGAGTTGATCGCGATATTCATCTCCCCGCGGCGAGGGAGGTAAAAACCATCATCCGCGAAATTCAACATAGGCTCCAAGTCTCGGATCTCCACTTGTTGTTTGACGCCGGTGGTTAAAACGGAACCATCCACACCCTTCAACCCGTCCCTCACGGTCACCGTATAGGTTGTTCCTCCTTGGAAACGCCCTCTCAGGTAGACCGTTTGAAAAGTCGCGGTAGCGGCATACTCCACATCGGGACTTACGACGATGTAATCTTTGAGATTCGCCGGATCGACGGGGGATGAGAAATTAAGGCGGATGCCGATGTTGCCCGGTGTGGTATCCACATCCGCGGTTTTGAATTCCAGGTTTTTGGCCCGGGCGGGTTGGAATTCCATGGTCACGGCCTTGCCCAGGCCGCCGCCGCAACTGACGCATTTCAGGTTGGAGTCGAAAACCACCTTGAGTTTGGCAGAGCCGTTTTTGGAATCAATGGGGCGAGTGATCAATGAATGCAGGCTTCCGCTGGCAAGGGTCTCAAAAGAGAAGAGGACGGGTCTGCCCGATTCATCTTGGAGGGCCAGGCTTTGCAAAAGGTCCTTTTGCGAGACCGGGAAGTTGAATTCCAATCCCACGCGGACTTTGACGTTTTGGCCGGATTGGAGGGCCTTTTCATAAAAGGCGGTGACGCTTTTGACCTCGAAGGCCGGAGTTTCGAATTGGAAGGTATCGTTCCCGGCGATCTTTTTGCCCGAAACGGCGTCGGAAAGAACCTTCACTTTATATTGGGTCGAAGGCGAAAGCGGGATGGCGGGAGTGAAAATAAGGGTTTGGTAGTCCTTCCATAAATAGGAACCCGGAAGGTCGGGAGTGATATCCAAAAGGTGTCCTTGGAACCGGCGGTTCAAACTAGTTGTTTCCACTACTTTCCGATTGAAGTGGACGGTGATTTCCTGCTGGTTTGCCGCGACATCGCCGGTGGGGGTGAACTGTGAGATGTGGATCCCGGGGCGCCAATGGATCAGGCCCCATACGAGGACCAACCCCATAATGAGGAGAAGTGATCGGGACCTGGTTTGCGGTTTTTTCCAATCGATCGAGGATATTTTTTTTGAAAGGTTGCCGAAGAAGGCCATGATTTTCTTCATGAAACGATTCTCCTTTGATATGTAGTTGCTATATTTGATAAGGCGATTTTGGACAGCCACTTATCATAATCCCCGCATTGTCTGAAAATCGGGAAAAAAGAGCTCGAATTCGACCATAAATTAAAGGCCAAAAAGGGTTTACATGAAGTTCATTTCTGGTCAGGTTGTTGGATCAAGGTTTTGATTTTCGATTATGATTGACCTGGTTTTGCTTTTGGGAATAAAGGAAAAAATCAGGGACAAGACAGGGAACATGGATCATCTAGCGCTTGGGTTCATTTGGTATGCGGTATTTCTCTTTTCAACCGTATTCCACGAGGCGGCCCATTCTTGGGTGGCTTTTAAACTGGGGGACCCGACCGCTTATGAGGGCGGGCAAGCCAGCTTGAACCCGATCCCTCATATACAACGGTCGCCTTTTGGAATGGTGTTGGTCCCCTTGTTCACATTCTATTACTCCCATTGGATGATGGGCTGGGCCAGCGCCCCCTATGATCCCCGTTGGGCTTACGCCCATCCCCGTAAGGCGGGTTGGATGTCCCTGGCCGGCCCTGTGGCGAACCTGATATTGGTGTTAGCCGCATCCCTTTTGATCCGGGTTGGAATGGTGCTGGGTGTGTTCGTTGCACCTTTCTCCGTGGGTTTTTCGCACGTCGTTACCGCCGCCCAGGCCGGTCCCTATACGGAACTTGCGACCCTTTTGAGCGTCTTTTTTTCACTGAATTTGCTTCTCTTTTGTTTCAATCTTCTTCCCTTACCCCCTTTGGATGGAAGCGGCGCGGCGGCCCTATTTATTCCGAAAAAATTAGCAGAAAAATATTTGGTCCTGATCCACAACCCGCAAATCCAATTCATCTCATTTATCGTGGCTTGGAAATTATTTGGTTATGTTTTTTTGCCTATTCAAACCGTAGCGCTGGATCTGTTGTATCCAGGGTCGTCTTTTGGTTACTAAAAAAATGCGATTTTAAGGGAACAGGATTTTGGGAACCAACTTGGTGGTTTTGAGTGACGACTTCGGCATGTGCGAAGCAGTGAATGAGGGGATCGCCCAGGCTTTTACTGAAGGGCTTCTTACGGATGCCAACCTCATGGCACCCTGCCCGGGATTCCCCCAAGCTGCGAGTTTGGCCCGACAATATCAAATCCCTGTTGGAATGCACGCGACCTTTACGGCCGAATGGGATACCCTGCGATGGGGGCCTTTAACAGGGACGAAATCCTTGGTCCGGCCGGACGGTACCTTTTACACCACGGTGGAGGATGCCTGGAAAACCGCTGACGACGGGGAAGCGGAAGCTGAGTTCGAGGCCCAGTGGAACCGCATCATTTCTGAAGGGCTCAAGATCACCCACGTTTGTGAACATATGGGCGCGCAGGACCAGTTGGCCCAGCTTTTCGCCGTCAAATGTCGGGAAAAGAAAGTGCCTTATCGTAATTTTTCGTTGAATGGAGACGAGCATAAAATCCCACATTACAAATATGATTCCGTCTTCATTTCTAGCGGACAATCCACGGACCTTGAAACAACCAAGTTCAAATTGAAGGGTTGGCTTCGTTCAATCGGCCACGGCACCCACCTTTGGGGGACCCATTGCGCCATGGACCATCCTTCCCTTGAAAAGCTTTGTTTGCCTTCCCATGTGGGATACCACTGGGCCCGAACCTATCGGGCCATCGATCAGGCCTTGGTCATGGACCCGGAGGTTCGGGAGTGGATCGAGAATCGACAGATTCGTAGGATTTCGATCTCGGAATGTCCGATCGTTGATTTTTGACCCGGAAGAAAATCAAAACCGAAAGGGTCCGGAGCATTTGCCAAAGTGTTTTATTCAAGGGTCGAAATCGGGTTAAACCGATTGAAAATTAAGGGCTTCTTCTCTAAACTAAAGTTACATCGTTGTAAGCATCAGTAGCGATGTTCTTTATCGGTGACGGGAATCCACGAGGCCGGTAGGGGTAACAGATGCGGAAAAGGAAGGGCTCGAAAGATGCCAACGGGGCGCGTGAAGTGGTTTAACGCGGGCAAGGGCTATGGGTTCATCGAACAAGAAGGCGGGGAAGACGTGTTCGTTCATTTCTCGGCCATTCAGGGGGATGGGTTCAAGACTTTGACGGCGGGACAAGAAGTGACCTTTGAGATCGTTCAGGGCGCGAAGGGCAAGCAGGCGGCGAACGTAACAAAGACGGGCGGATAACGACACCTACTCCAAGGGCCTTCCTCGAAAGGGGAAGGCCCTTTTTTGTTTGGAAGGAAATCTTTTAACCGCGACGCCCGCTCGGCAAGGCTTCGAGTTCATCGTTGCCGTAAAACTTTGTGTACTTTGCGAACTTTGTGGTGAAAAATGTTTCCGAGGGAAAGCGTGAAAAAGAAATTCCAAACATTCGAAACGGTCGCCCCCGGCGGCGCCACGAAGAGCGGCGCCAAGGTGGATCTGCTCGCCTTTGGGGCCCATCCTGATGATGTGGAGATCGCGATGGGCGGGACGATCCTTTCCCTCCAGGCCCAAGGCGCGAAAGTGGTGGTTTGTCACTTGACCGATGGAGAACCGACGCCTTATGGGGACCACAAGACCCGCCTCAAGGAAGCTGAACGGGCCGCTCGAATTTTAAAGCTGGATGATTATTTAATTCTTCCTTTGAAGAATCGCGAACTCCAAGACACCCTCCCCGGCCGAAAAAAAGTGGCCGAAGTGATGCGCAAGTACCGTCCGGCCATGGTCTTCGCGCCTTATTGGGTCGATGCCCATCCCGATCATTGGGGCGGAAGCGAACTGGTCCAAGCCGCCCGTTTTTGGGCCAAGTTGGTGAAAACCGATATGAGATATGATCCCTGGTATCCGCCCAAGTTTTACTACCATCTTTGCTCCCATTTGCGACCCAATGTTCAGCCTTCTTTTATAGTGGATACATCCGATCACCATGAGCAAAAGTTGAGGGCGGTGGCCTGCTATGAGAGCCAATTCATCAAGAAGCCTGGAAGCCGGGCTCTCGAATTCATCAATGTGGCTAACCGCTATTTTGGCTCCATGATCGGAACCCAAATGGGTGAACCCTTCTTTTCAAAAGAAAATTTGGGCGTCAAAGATCCGAGATCTTTTATCTAATTTCTGACTGGCGGGAAGATCTAAATCATTCCATCTTTGTCTTTTTTGAAGGATGCCAGGGTCTTCCCGGCGATATAGACCCCGGACATGACGAAAAAGGCCAAAAAATCCAGTATGACTTTTCCGGATAGGTTCTTGATCTTTCGGCTCATGGGAGCCCCCTTCATTTGGCCTTCACTCATTAAGACGGGTGAGGTCTCGCTTTAGTTCTAAATGCATAACCGATGCCAAAAACTTGGATTCTAGGCTCCTGATGTTGTGAAGAGGCGCGAACAGTAAAAAAGTATACGGCTGTATACTTTTTTCTTGACAGCGGCTTGGGGGCCTTTTAGGATGACCCGGTGCACTACTAAAGTACTTATTTTTTTCAAGGAGAAGCGATATGGCGAGCGAGAAGCAAAAAGCGTTGGATATGGCGATCTTGCAGATCGAAAAGGATCACGGCAAGGGAGCTATCATGAAACTAGGGGAGGCCAAGGTACAGGACGTTAAGGCCATCTCCACGGGAGCCATATCCGTCGATATCGCCTCCGGCATCGGGGGAGTACCCCGGGGCCGAATTGTTGAGATCTATGGACCGGAATCCTCCGGTAAAACCACCCTGACCCTGCATATTGTCGCCGAATGCCAAAAGGCGGGCGGAACGGCCGTCTTTATCGACGCGGAACATGCTATGGATCCGGTTTATGCCAAAAAACTGGGAGTGAACGTGGACGAACTCCTGATCTCCCAGCCCGATTCGGCTGAAGAAGCCCTGCAGATCGCTGATACCCTTATTCGTTCCGGTGCCATCGACGTTCTTGTGGTCGACTCAGTAGCCGCTTTGGCGCCTCGCGCCGAGTTGGAAGGCGAGATGGGCGACGCCCACGTCGGTCTTCAAGCCCGCCTCATGAGCCAAGCCCTTCGTAAACTTACGGCCTTGCTTTCAAAGTCCCACACTTGCGCGATCTTTATCAATCAGATCCGCGAGAAGATCGGCGTTATGTTCGGGAATCCCGAAACCACCCCTGGAGGCCGCGCGTTGAAGTTTTATGCCTCTATGCGGTTGGATGTCCGCCGAGTGGAAGCCATCAAGAACGGCGACCAAAACGTCGGTAATAAGGTGAAGGTAAAGGTCGTGAAGAACAAGACCGCCCAACCTTTCCGGGAAGGTTTTGTGGATATCATTTTTGGGGAAGGTATTTCCAAGGAAGGCTCCCTGATCGATGTCGGCGTCGAAATGGGCGTGGTGGATAAGAGCGGTACCTGGTTGAGCTTTGGCGAGACCAAGATGGGTCAGGGCCGTGAAGCCGCCAAGACCTTCTTGAAAGAGCATTTGGATGTCCGCGACCAGATCGAAAAGAAGATCAAAGAAAAGGTCGGATTGATTCCCGCTCCCGCAGCCCCTGTTGAAAAAGAAAAGGCGAAAACGGAGGCTGTTCCGGTGCCCGTGAAAGGAACCGCCCCCATTCCCGCTCCGGTCAAGGTGGAGGTCAAAAAGGACGTTGCTTTTGTCCCCACGGAGAAGGCTAAGGTTGCTTTGAAAAAATAAATTTTAACCAGAAGAATATGTCATTTACGAAGGGGTGCCTTGCCGGCGCCCCTTTTTCATTTGAGCCCTCGGCCCTTGCGGGAGAGGGTAGAGTGAGGGGTCATATTATTAGGTCTCTTTGTTCATTTCGCCGACGAATTTGAATACAATGGTGCACATTCTTTGAAGAGAAAGGGCACAATGGCCAAGCAACCGATGAACAAGTTCCTGAAATTCATTCTTTGGGCCGCCGGAGGTTTTATCGGCCTTGTTCTTATCCTCCTGATCGCCGCGGCTATTATCATCCCGATCAAGTTCCCCCCCGAGAAATTGAAGGCCATGGCGACCCAAAAGCTGACCGAGACCTTGAAACATAAGGTGACGATCGGTGATGTCCATTTCAGTGTCCTGAGCGGGTTTGAGATAAAGAATTTGGTTGTGGCTAACCGGGCTGGATGGGCCGCGAAGCCCCTTGTTTCGGCGAAAGATATTTCCATTTCCTACCACTTGTTCCCATTGTTGTGGGGCGAAGTGTCCTTGGGAGAGGTCAAGCTCACGAAGCCGGATATTTTGGTGGAGCATCGGGGTCCGGGTTCATTCAATTTCAGCGACATGATGGGCACGGGAACGGCTGAGGCGGCCCCAGCACCCGCTCCACAACCCGCCGCAAAAGCAAAAGGGAAGCCCAAATCGAAAGCTAAGCCCAAAAAGAGAAAACACGCTTCCATTCAAGCTCCCTTGGAGGAGCCGATGGCCTCTTCTTTCTTTGCGGATCCTGTCTGGGCCGATACCGGTTCCTCCGCGGTACCCGCCAAAAGCATCCTTCTAGTTTCAGTGGACAGCATCAACATCATCCACGCGAATCTTGAATATCTGGACGAGGCCGTGTCCCCGGTCCAGAAATCAACCGCTATTGACCTGAATCTGAAGATTAAAAATGTATCCATGGTGGGTGGAAAGACAACCTTCTCATTGGACACGCCCTTAAGTTCGAACGGCGTTAATTGTAAGTTGAACATTTCAGGGACCCTCAGTTTCTTCTTGTCGAGCATGTCGATAAAGGGGTTGGATTTAACGGGCGATGTGAGCGGAAATGGCTTCAAATTCAAAGGCGACGCCTTGAACCTCACGACGAATTTCGCGCCCTCCATGGATGGGGAGGCAAGTCTGGATATCTTGAAGTTCATGGGGTTGATCCCCCGATCCCTCTCTTCCATGCCGGAGGGCTTGGCTTTGGACGGCCCCGCCAATGTGGATTTCCATTTGGGTGGAACCGTCAATAGCGG
>Ga0070741_10016298_pt1 | contig 12426 bp, 12 predicted proteins | sample Coa_R1_4_FD_66440 | JGI IMG/M metagenome (GOLD analysis project Ga0070741, IMG submission 66440) | Surface soil microbial communities from Centralia Pennsylvania, which are recovering from an underground coalmine fire - Coalmine... | ecosystem: Environmental > Terrestrial > Soil > Unclassified ...
TGCCACCCGGAGGCGCTCCTCGACGGCGCCCGCTCGGTCGTCTCGGCCGCGCTCTGCTACTACGCGCCCGGCGGCGAGCCGGGGCCCGGCGAGGGGCGGCTGCCGCGCTACGCCTGGCGCGACCACTACGCAGAGCTGCGCGAGAAGCTCGATGCGCTGGGGCGCCGGCTCGGCGGGCGCTACCGCGTGCTCGTCGACGCCAACGAGCACGTCGACCGCGCCGGCGCCGTGCGCGCCGGGGTCGGCTTCGTCGGCAAGAGCACGATGCTGATCACGCGCACGCACGGGTCCTGGGTCGTGCTCGGCACGCTCGTTACCGACGTCGAGATCGAGCCCTCGCCACCGCTCGCGCTCGACTGCGGCTCCTGCCGGCTCTGCATCGACGCCTGCCCGACGGACGCGATCGTCGAGCCGGGGGTGCTCGACGCGCGCCGGTGCCTGTCCTACTGGACGCAGGCGCCGCATCCGATCCCCGCGCGCTACCGGGTCGAGCTCGGCGCGCAGGTGTACGGCTGCGACATCTGCCAGGAGGCGTGCCCCTGGAACCGGGGCATCGAGAAGCGCCGCTCGGGCGCGGACGCGACCGCTGCGACCCCGACCGTCTCCCTCGTCGACTGGCTCGAGCGCGACGGCCGCGACCTCGTGGCCGAGCTCGAGCGGCTGTACGTGCCGCGCCGGGATCCGCGCTGGCTGCGGCGGAACGCCCTCGTCGCGGCGGGGAACGTCGGTGGCCGAGAAGAGGCGCGTGCCGCCGCGCCGTACGCCGCCTCGGACGACCCCGTGCTCGCCGAGGCGGCGCGCTGGGCGCTCGGCCGTATCGCCGAGCGCGGCGCCGCATGAGCGAGCGGCTGGCGGCGCTCGCGCACGAGCTGCGCAGCCCGGTGGCGGCGCTGGCCGCGCTCGCGCAGGCGGCTCGCGCCCGCCAGCTGCCGGCGGAGGAGCTGGCGCGGTTGCTCGAGCTCGCGCTCGCCGCGGCGCGCAACGTCGTGCGCCTGCTCGAGGACGCGTCGCCGACCGCCGCCTCCGCGCTCGCGCCGCTCGACGCCGGCGCGGTCGCGCGCCAGGCCGCCGAGACCGCCCGCGCCGCCGGACAGCCGGTGGTCGCGCTCGTCGACGACGCGCTGCCCCTCGTCCGCGGCGATGCGGTACGCCTGCGGCAGCTGCTCGACAACCTGATCGCGAACGCGCTCGGGCACTCTCCGGCCGGGGGCGAGGTCGTCGTCTCCGCGCGGCGCGCCGGCGCGGGCGTGGCCCTCTCCGTCCGCGACGACGGCGAGGGCGTCGCGCCCGAGGATCAGGCGCGCATCTTCGAGCCGGGCGTGCGCGCGACGGACGCGCGGCCCGGCTCCGGCCTCGGGCTCGCGCTCGCGCGCGAGATCGCCCGCGCGCACGGCGCCGAGCTGACGCTCGTCTCCGCCCCCGGCGCGGGGGCGACGTTCACGCTCGTCCTGCCGCCGGCTTCCGGCGAGCACGGCTGACGCCCAGCTGCACGGCGAGCTCCTTCGCCCGCGCCGCCACGGCGCGCCGCAGCTCGACCGGCTCGAGCACGATCGTCTCGCCCGCGTCCGCGAGCACCTCGGAGAGCAGCCACTCGGGCGTCTTGAAGGGCAGCTCGTGGAGTGCGCCCTTGTCGGTCAGCGGACGCGCGCCCCGCTCGATCTTCCAGCGCGCGATCGCGGGCGAGTGCCACACGCGCGCGATGCGCGGCTCCGTCAGGTAGTTCGGGTCGAAGCCCTCGCGCGGCTGGAAGCGCTCGTCCGTGAGCCGGGCCGAGCGCATGCGGTCGAGCCGGTACGTCCGCGCCGCCTCCACGGTGCGGTCCCACGTGTGCACGCGCCAGACGGGCAGCTCCCGCTCGAACGAGTACGGCTCGACGAGGCGCACCGTGGGCGTGTCCTCGCCCTCCTTCAGGTACTCGATCTCGACCACGCGGCGCTGCTCCACCGCGTCGCTGAGCGTGCGCACGAGCTTCTCCTCGTCGTCGGCCACGCGCGGCGCGGGCGTCTGCGCGAGCGCGAACTGGCCGAACGTCTCCTCGAGCTTGCGGCGTACGCGCTCGAGCGGCGTGTGCGCGTCGGCGGCGATCGTGGGGCCGACGTACTCGATCGCGAGCCGGATGGCGCGGGCTTCGAGCGGCGTCAGCTTCGGCGGCCGGCGGAAGACGTCGCCGTACAGCTCCTTGTCCACGCGCACGAGGCCGCTGTCCTCGTCGTACTCGGCGTAGACGGTGTAGCAGCCGCCGCCGAAGTTGACGAGGTTGAGCAGCGAGAGGTGCTCCTGCAGCTCCTCGAGCGGGATGGCGAAGCGCTGCGCCAGGCCGGCGGCGTCGAGCGCCGCGTCGCGGTCGTCGCCGCAGGCGGCGAGCAGGTGCGCGAGCAGCGCCTGCAGGACGCCGAAGCGCTCCGGCGCGACGGGGCCGGCAGGCCGCTCCGAGAGCGCCGCGGCGCCGTCCGAGCGCCGCTCGCGGCCGATCGCGGGCGGCTCGCCCTCGTGCGTCTCGCGCAGCCGGCGCAGGGCCTCGCCGACCGCGACGCGCAGCTCGGGCGGCTCGAGCGGCTGGGCCCGCCCGTTCTGCCGCAGCACCCAGCCGACGAGCGGCTCGAGCTTCGCGTAGGGTGTCTCGAAGATCCCGCCCACGACGGCGCCGGCGTCGGAGAGCGTCCGCTCCACCCACCAGGCGGTGTCCTCCTGCACGGCGATCCGCGCCGTTCCGGCGGCCGCGCCGATCTGCCACGGCCGCGGCACCCGGTGCGCGTCGACGTCGAAGTCGGCGGGCAGGCGGAAGTCACGCTCGCGGCGCGTCGCGAAGCGGATGTCGCCGCGGATGCGCGAGACGCGGAAGGTGCGGATCGCGGCCCGGTCGAGGTCGTGGCCGATCACGTACCAGACGCCCTCGTCGAGCCGCAGCGCGTACGGGTTGACCGTGCGCTCGGCGACGCGGTCGCGCGTCGGCGACCAGTAGCTGAAGGTGATCGTGCGCTGCTTGGCGATCGCGTTCTCCAGCTTGGAGAGGCGGCCGGCGAGCTCGGGCGAGTAATCGGGCGCGGTCACGCGCACGCGCTCTGCGGTGGCGGTAGGGGCGTCCCGGAAGCCGGGCCGGCCCAGCACGAGGTTCTGCAGCGCGAGCCGCAGCGGCTCGGCGTACGCGAACGAGTTCTCGAGCAGGTAGAAGGCCGTCTGCAGCGCGGCGAGCTCGTCGTCTTCGAGCTCGAGCCGGTCGAGGAAGTAGTGCTCGGAGCGCAGCGTGTACAGCTCCTCGCCCGTGAACTCGTCCCGCTGCGAGGTGAGCGGGACGCCGAGCGCGCTCAGCTCCGCCCGGTCCGAGTAGAAGCGGCGCGCGAACGCCTCGTCGGACATCTCCGAGTAGCCCTCGACGTTCGACTTGACGTCACGCGCGGTCAGCGGCCGCCGCTCCGCCATCAGGAAGGCGACCAGCGAGAGCTGGCGGATCAGCTTGTCCGTGTCGTGCGACATCGACCTGCGAGCTTACCGCTCGCGCAGCGACGAGAGGGGCGCCGGTCCCGCCGCCCCTCGGGCGAGGGCCGAGCCGTCGCGCGGCGCTACGCCGCGACGGTTGCGCGCTGCTCGAGGTGCTGGTGGGAGGGGCAGTAGTCCCGGCCGGGCAGCGGCGTCCGCTGGCAGGCCTTGCCCTTGCGGGTGGTGGCGCGGCAGCGGGCGACGCCGCCGTCGAACGCTCCCGCCTCGATCTGCGCGTCGATGAAGGCCACGGCGGCGGAGACGCCCTCGCGCACGGCCCACGCCACCTGGGCCTGGGCCGTGATCGGGAAGTAGCGCCGGATGTCCTGGAACAGGGTGCGGTCGGGGCGGGCGAAGTAGTGCGGGTCGGCGGCGAGGCGAGCCATCGTCTGCTCGCACTCGGAGAGCACCGCGCGTCGGTACTGCAGTCGGGAATCGTCGTCCGCGTACGGGTCGATCAGATCCTTGATGCTGCGGTAGATCGCCCGCGAGTACTGATACATGCAGGACTGCAGATGCGCGACGTGCTCTTCCATACTGTCTCGCCTCCCGATGATGTGGGGTGCTGGAGCCGAGGTACGAGGCCGTTGTCGCGGCCTCGTTGGCGCACTATAGCCGCTATCCGGCCCTGTTACAAACTCGGCACGATCGTTGCCCGTGAGAGCAACCGTCAGCCGGAAATGCGCTGCACACGGGCGGTCTTTACGACCGTGCGCGCCTGCTGCAGCGAGCCCGTTGCGTCGGGCTGCGACTCGTAGACGCCGCTGAACACGGTCCAGTAGCCGGGATGGAGGCTCGCGATGCGGCCCGAGTCGACGATGCCGACGCGGGGCAGGCCGCGCCGCCGCGCCGCCTCGGCGACGGAGCGCGCGGCCGCGCGCCCCTGCGCCTTCGGCACCGACGCGAGCACGATCGTCCAGGCGTCCGTCTTCGCCGGCCACCCCGGAAAGGCCGCCCGCGCGGCGGGGCGGGCGACCGTGACGCTGCCACCCGTGGCGACGATCGGCGGCGCGGGCGCGGCCGCGTCGCGCGTGGCGAGGATGGCGGCGACGGCGCCGCCGGCTGCGGCGAGGAACGTCAGCACGAGCGGCAACGCCAGCGAGCGCTCGGCGTGCGGGCGGGGCCCGAAGCGGCCGCTGCCGGGAAGCCGGAGGCCGCACTCGAGGCAGTACTCCTGCGTGTCGGCCGCGATGCCGCCGCAGCGCGGGCACGTCACGTCGCGACCCCGGCCTCGGCCTCGACCAGCTCGCGCCCGCAGCTCGGGCAGTAGCGCGCGCCCACGAGGATGGGCGCCCCGCACGTGCAGATCGCGCCGGCCCGCGAGCGCAGGCCGCGCGCCCGCGCGAGCAGAGCGTCGATCTCGCTCACGCGCGCCTCGATGGCGACGAGCTCCGAGCAGCGCTCGACCACCAGCTCGGGGCTGAAGCGGTCGCGCCGGTACATCTCCAGCGTCAGCCCGCCCAGGTCGCGCAGCCGCTCCTCGCGCAGCTGCAGGAGCGCGTGCCGCTCGCGCCGCAGCTCGGTGGCGGTCGGGACGGGCGGGCGGCGGGAGAACAGTCCCATCCGGGGCAGCCTAGAGCTGGACGACGACGAGGCGCTCCTCGGTCATCTCGCGTACCGCCCAGGCCGGCCCTTCGCGCGTGTTGCCGGAGTCCTTGACGCCGCCGTAGGGCATCTGGTCGGCGCGGAAGGTGGGCGCCTCGTTGACGGTGACGCCGCCGAACTCGAGCCGGGCGGCCGCCGCCGCCGCGGTCGCGAGCGAGGAGGTGAAGATGCCGGCCTGCAGGCCGTAGCGCGTGCCGTTGGCGAGCGCGATCGCCTCCTCCAGCGTCTCGTACGGCGTCAGCGTGCACACGGGGCCGAACACCTCCTCGCAGGAGAGCTTCTGCTCGGGCGGCACGCCCTCCAGCACCGTCGGGCGGAGCAGCTCGCCGTCGAGCTCGCCGCCCGCGAGCACGGTCGCGCCCGCCGAGCGCGCCTCCTCGACCCAGGCGAGCACCCGGTCGCGCTCGGCCGGCGTGATCAGCGGCCCGACGTCCGTGTCCTCGACGGCGGGGTCGCCGACGACGAGCGCCTCCACCCGGGGCAGGAAGCGCTGCTTGAAGGCGTCGTAGGCGCCCCGCTGCACGTAGATCCGCTGCACCGAGATGCACGACTGGCCGGCGAACGAGAAGGCGTTCGCAGCCAGCTTCGCGGCCGCGTCGTCGAGCTCCGCGTCCGCCGCCACGATCACCGGCGTCGCGTTGCCGAGCTCCAGGTTGACGCGCTTGCGCGGCGCTCGCTCGCGCAGCTTCCAGCCGACCGCTCCCGAGCCGGTGAACGTGATCAGCTTCACCCGCTCGTCCTCCACGAGCACGTCGCCGATCTCCGCGGACGGCCCGACGAGCACGTTCAGCCAGCCGGGCGGGAGGCCCGCCTCGGTCTCGAGCTCGGCGAGCAGGAGCGCGGAGAGCGGAGTCTGCGAGGCCGGCTTGAGCACCACCGCACAGCCCGCGGCCAGGGCCGGCGCGATCTTGTGCGCGACGAGGTTGAGCGGGAAGTTGAACGGCGAGATCGCTGCGACGACGCCGACCGGGACCCGCAGGGTGAAGGCGAGCTTGCCCTCGCCCGCCTGCGAGGCGTCCATCGGCACCATCTGCCCGGCGAGCGTGCGCGCGGCGACGGCGGCCATCGTGAACGTGGAGATCGCGCGCGCCACCTCGACGCGGGCGGCCTTGAGCGGCTTGCCCGCCTCTGCCGAGATCAACCGCGCGGCCTCGTCGGCGCGGCGCCCGAGCGCGCCCGCCACGCGGACGAGGATCTCGGCTCGGCGGTGGGCGGGCAGCGGCTCCGCCATCGCGCGCTCGGCGGCCTCGACCGCGCGGCGCGCCTCGCCAGCTCCGGCCTTCGCGACCCGGCCCACGAGCGCGCCGTCGTAGGGGGAGCGCACCTCAAGCCAGTCGCCCGTCTCGACCCACCGTCCGTCGAGGAGCAGCGTGCGTTCGACCGCGGTGGTCGCCACGAAGCCATTGTAGGGGCGAAACGGCTCGGGCTCGGGCCGCGGGCGTAGCATCGACCCGTGTCCCGCAGCCCGACCGCCGCGGCGCGCGAGCGCCAATTCCCGCTCGGCGCGGCGGCGACGCCCGACGAGCTCGACCGCGACCCGCACCCGGTGCTGGCGCGGCTGCGCGCGCACGAGCCCGTCTCCTGGCTGCCGGCGCTCGCTGCCTGGCTCGTGACGCGGCGGGACCTCGCCCTGGAGGTGGTGCGCCGGCCGGACGCCTTCACCGTCGACGACCCCCGCTTCTCGACGGCGCAGGTCGTCGGCGCGAGCATGCTCTCGCTCGACGGCGGCGAGCACGCCCGCCACCGCTCGCCCTTCGCGCGCCCGTTCCGCCTCGACGCCGTGCGGGCGCGGTTCTCGAGCGTCGTCGCGGACGAGACGGAGCGGCTGCTCGTCGCGACCGCGCTGGACGGGCGGGCGGAGCTGCGGCGCAGCCTGGCCGGCCCGCTCGCCGTCGCGGCGATGCGCGAGGCGCTCGGGCTCACGGAGGTGGACACGGCGACCGTGCTCGGCTGGTACGACGCCATCGTCGCCGCCGTGACCGACATCACCGCAGGCCGCGATCCCGACCCCGTGGCGACGGACGCCGTCCGGCAGCTGCGGGAGGCGGTCGCCGACGCGGTGGCGCGGCGCCCGTCCTCGCTCGTCGCCGCGGCCGCGAGCGACGCGGGCGGGCTGGCAGCGGAGGAGGTGGCGGCGAACGCCGCCGTGCTCCTCTTCGGCGGCATCGAGACGACGGAGGGGATGATCACCAACGCGCTGCTGCATCTGCTCCAGCACCGCGACGCGCTCGCCGCCGTCGCGGCCGAGCCGGGCCTCCTGCGCGGCGCCGTGGAGGAGTCGCTGCGGCTCGAGCCCGCCGCCGCCGTCGTCGACCGCTACGCCACCGCGGACGTGGTGCTCGGCGGGGCCGAGATCCGCCGCGGCGAGCTCGTGCGGGTCTCGCTCGCGGGCGCCAACCGCGACCCGGTGACGTTCCCCGACCCCGACCGCTTCGACGTCCGCCGCGCGAACGCGCACCTCCACCTCGCCTTCGCGCAGGGACCGCACGTCTGCCTCGGCATGCACCTGGCGCGGCTGGAGGCGCACGAGGCGGTGCGGCGCACGCTCGCCCGGCTGCCCGGGCTTCGGCTCGACCCGGACCGGCCGAGCGCCGTGCGTGGCCTCGTCTTCCGCAAGCCGCAGACGCTCTGGGTGCGCTGGCGCCCGTGAGCGGCCCGCTCGACCGCCGTGCCCTCCTGGAGCGGGCCGCCCGCGTCGCGCTGGCAGCAGCGGCGGCGCCCTGGTGGCGGTTGCCGGCGGCCTCGGCGGCGCCCGACCCGCGCCTGCGCGCTCTCGCCCGCGAGCTGCGCGGTACGGTCGTCGGGCGCGGCCAGGTCGGCTACGACACGGCTCGTAAGCTCTACTCGCCGCGCTTCGACGCGGTGCGCCCGCTCGCGGTCGCGTTCTGCGAGGGAGCGGAGGACGTCGCCCGCGCGATTGCGTGGGCGCGCCGGCACGGCATCCGTATCTCGGTGCGCAGCGGCGGCCACAGCTACGGCGGCTACTCGACCGGCCCCGGGCTCGTCGTCGACGTCTCGCACATGGACGGCATCGCCGTCGACGGGTCCGGGCGGATGGCCCGCGTCGGCGCCGGCGCCCGGCTGATCGACGTCTATGAGGCGCTGTGGCGCCGCGGGGTCGCTGTGCCGGCCGGGACGTGCGCCAGCGTCGGTGTCGCGGGGCTCGCGCTCGGAGGGGGCTACGGCTTCCTCTCCCGCGCCTTCGGCACCACCGCCGACGCGATGCGCGGGGTGCGCCTCGTCGACGCCCGTGGCAGCGTGCTCGACTGCGACGCCGCGCGACATGCCGACCTCTTCTGGGCGTGTCGCGGCGGCGGCGGAGGGAGCTTCGGCGTCGTTACGTCCTTCCGCTTCCGGGTGCGACCGGTGGCGACGGTGACGACGTTCGTCGTCGACTGGCCGTGGCGGCAGGCGGCCCAGGCAGTGGCCGCCTGGCTCGCGTGGGCGCCGTACGCTCCCGACGCGGTCACCTCCGTGCTCGGCGTCTCGACCGGCCGCATTGGCCCCCGCGTGCGCGCGGTCGGCCAGCGCCTCGGCCCGCGCGCCGGGCTCGAGCGGCTGCTGGCGCCGCTGCTCGTCGGCACGCCGAGCCGGTTCGGCGCCGTGGAGCGCACCTTCATGGACGCGGCGCTGATGTGGGCGGGCTGTGGCAGCGTCGAGGACTGTCACCTCGCCCCGCACGGAACGCTCGGCCGCGACACGTTCGCCGCGAAGTCCGACTACCTGCGGCGGCCGCTGCCGCCAGAGGGCGTCGCGACGCTGCTCCACGCCGTCGAGGCGCGGCAGGCGGCGGGCGGCGCCGGCAGCGTGCTCTTCGACGCCTACGGCGGCGCCGTCGGCCGGGTGGCGCCGGAGGCGACGGCATTCGCGCACCGCGACGCGCTCTGCTCGCTGCAGGAGATCGCTCGCTGGAGCGCACCGGGCGCGGCCGGCCCGAGCCTCGCCTGGCTGCGCCGCCTCCACCGCGCGCTGCGGCCCTACGTCTCCGGGGCCGCGTACGTGAACTACGCCGACCCGGAGCTCTCGAACTGGGGCGCTGCCTACTTCGGCTCGAACCTGCGGCGGCTGCGCGCCGTCAAGCGCCGCTACGACCCGGACGACGTGTTCCGCTTCCCGCAGAGCATCCGGCCCTGATCAGGGCTCGTCGAGCTCGCGCTCGACCTCGGCGCTGACCTCGGCCGCGATCGCCACGAACGCCCGCGCGGCGGGCGAGCGGTGGCGGTCGCGATGCCAGACGACCGCGATCCGCCGCCGCGGGATCGGCGGCTCGAGCCGGAGCACGCGCACGCGCGGGTCGCCCGGCATGACGGCGAGCAGCGGGTAGAGCGCGGCCCCGTAGCCGGCGGCGACGAGCCCCTGCACCGTGCCGTTGTCGTCCGAGCGGAACGCGTACACGGGCTCGAAGCCGTGCACGCGCAGCGCCTCCTCTGCCTGCTGCGCGCTCGCGCACGTCTGCGAGCCGACGAGCGGCAGGTCGCCGAGATCGGCGAGCGAGGCCGCCTCGCGGCGCGCGAGCGGGTGGTCGGCGGGGACGACGAGCACGTACGGGTCGCTCATCAGCTCGCGCGCCTCGAACGGCCCCTCCGGCAGCGGCGGCGTGCAGAAGGCGAGGTCGAGCTCGCCGCTCTCGACGTGCGCGTACAGCTCCGGGTCGGTCTCCGGCTCGTGCAGCTCGAGGCGGATGCCGGGGCGCTCGGCGCGGATGCGGCGCATCACCTCGGGCAGCACGCGGGCGCCGACGCTCTGGTAGGTCCCGATCCGCAGCGTCCCCGTCTCGCCCGCGCGCAGCGCCGCCATGTCGGCGCGCGCCGCCTCGAGCCGGGCGACGATCGCCTCGGCGTGCCGGAGCAGCAGCTCGCCCGCCTCCGTCAGCGAGACGGCGCGCGGCCCGCCCGGCCGCTCGACGAGCTTCTCGCCGACGGCCTTCTCGAGCGTGGCGATCTGCTGGCTGACCGCGGACTGCGTATACCCGAGCAGCTGGGCCGCACGGCCGAACGAGCCCGCGCGCGCGACCGCATCGAGCGCGGCGAGGTGGCGCAGCTCGACGCCGAGCCAAGTATCAGGTTGTGTGATCGTCTCCATGAAAACCTCGACTTGTCCTGATAGTAGCCGCACCCGCACACTGCAGGCATGGAGCTCGTCGTCATCCTCTTCCTCCTCCTCGTCGGCCCCGCCGCGCTCCTGTGGGGGCGCGACTCGCGCGTGGACGACGTCGAGCGGCGCCGCCGCAGCGTGTGAGCCGGCTCGGGCACGCACCGGCGGCGCTCCGGCGTGCGGTGCGGGACCGCGACTGGATCGTCATTCGCCGCGCGCGGCCCGGCGACGCGGACGCGGTCGCCCGCTTGGCCGAGCTCGCCGACCGGCCGACGCCGCGGCCGCCGCTCCTCCTCGCCGAGGCGGACGGGCGCCTCGTGGCCGCGCTGTCCGTCGCCAGCGGCGACCTGGTGGCCGACCCCTTCGTCGCCACCCAGGACGTCAGCGCATTGCTCCGCCTCCGCGCAGACCAGCTCGACGCGGCGGCGTAGGCCCGAGGGCTCGACGCGACCCGGCCGCCGCAGCCGGGCGGGCTAGGATCTCGCCGTGAGCGAGGTGCGCAGGGTGGGAGTGGTGGGGCTCGGCACGATGGGCGCGGGCATCGCGCAGCTGTGCCTCGAGGCGGGCTTGGACACGGTCGGACGCGAGGTCGCGGACGAGCTGGGCAAGCGCGCGCGCAGCCGCATCGCCCACTTCCTCAGCCGCAAGGTGGAGAAGGGGACGATGGGCGAGGAGGCGCGCGACGCGGCGCTCGCGCGCCTCTCGCTGACGACCGACCTGGCCGATCTGGCCGGCTGCGACGTCGTGATCGAGGCGATCGTGGAGGAGCTCCGCCCCAAGCAGGAGCTGTTCGCGGAGCTCGACCGGCTCTGCCGCCCCGACGCCGTGCTCGCCACGAACACGTCGGCGCTGTCGGTGACGGAGATCGCGTCGGCGACGGCGCGGCCGGAGCGCGTCGTCGGCATGCACTTCTTCAACCCGGCGCCGCTGATGCCGCTCGTGGAGATCGTGCGCGCCGAGCTGACCTCCGACGAGGCGCTCGAGACCGCGTTCGCGCTGGGGCAGCGCCTCGGCCGGTCGCCGGTGCGCTGCCACGACACGCCCGGCTTCGTCGTCAACCGCGTCCTGATCCCGCTGCTGAACGACTGCATCCGCGTCCTCGACGAGGCGCGGGTGTCAGCGGCCGACCTCGACACCGCGATGCGCGACGGGGCCGGCTGGCCGATGGGGCCGTGCGAGCTGGCAGACCTCGTCGGCATCGACGTCCACGTGCACGCCTCGGAGGCGCTCTACGCGAAGCTGCGCGAGCCGCGCATGGCGCCGCCGCCGCGCCTCGTGGCGATGCTGAACGCGGGCCTGCTCGGGCGGAAGAGCGGGCGCGGGTTCTACCGCTACGACGAGGGCTCGTCCGGCGCCGGCTGAGCGACGCCGAGCCGCGCGGCGGCCGCGGACACCGTGGCGCCCTGCACGACGACGGAGAAGAGCACGACGACGAAGACGATGCCGTAGATCTCGCTCGCGTCGCGCGTCCCGCCCACGACCGCGAGCGAGGCGAGCAGGATCGGCACCGCCCCCTTGAGCCCGCTCCAGACCACGAAGGCACGCTCGCCCCGCGTCAGCCGGGTGGGCGCGAGCAGCGGCAGCACGACGAGCGGGCGCGCGACGAAGCCGAGCACGAGCGCGAGCACGAGGCCGCGCCACCAGAGCCCGGCGTCGACGATCTGGCCGATGCTGACGGTGAGCCCGAGCGCGACGAACGCGGCCAGCTCGCCGAGCGTCGCGAGGGCCGAGTGGAAGCCGAGCACGGTGCGCCGCTCGCCGTAGGCGACGTCGCCGAGCAGGATGCCCGCCACGAACACGGCGAGGAATCCCGACCCGCTCGCGGCGGTGGCCGCGCCGAACACCGTGCCCGCCGCGAGCAGCACGGCGAGCGGGTAGAGCGTCCGTTCCGGCAGCGCCACGCGGCGCACGAGCCAGGCCATCGCGGCTCCCCCCGCCACGCCCACGCCGAGGCCGATGCTCAGCTCGCGCAGGAACTCCCAGACGACGATCGAGAACGAGCCGCCGTCGTGCGTCGCCAGCTCGACCAGGCCGACCATCAGCGCGATGCCCACCGGGTCGTTGAAGCCGGACTCGCCCTCGAGCAGCGCCCGCGTGCGCGGCTCGACGTTCTTGCCGGCGAGCACCGAGAAGGTGACGGCGGGATCGGTGGGCGCGATGGCGGCGCCGATCAGGCCGGCGACGATCCAGGGGTACCCGAGCAGGACGTGCGCGGCCACGGCGACGAGGCCGGCGGTGGCGAACGTCCCC
>Ga0070741_10016299_pt1 | contig 12426 bp, 11 predicted proteins | sample Coa_R1_4_FD_66440 | JGI IMG/M metagenome (GOLD analysis project Ga0070741, IMG submission 66440) | Surface soil microbial communities from Centralia Pennsylvania, which are recovering from an underground coalmine fire - Coalmine... | ecosystem: Environmental > Terrestrial > Soil > Unclassified ...
ATAAAGCAGGCAATCCATAAAGTGACTCCCTGAATTCAATTCAGCCCCCTGGCCCCCATCCTCCAACTATGATTCTAAAAAAGGCTTACACCATACCATCCCAGGCAATCCCAGAAACCTCTAGCCGCGACCTTCCAAGTTCGGCGATCTTTGGCAATGGGGGCCCCAACGAACCCGGTTTTGGCTTGTTGGGGTTGAATTTCGGCGATGGTGGCACTCCGCCCCTACCCCTCCCTGCTCATCCCAATTCATCCCGGGGTATCCCAGTTTGGCGTGGGTTTCAGCGACCCATGAACCCACAGCACCGTTACTGTCGACAGCCGAATCGATCTACGCTACTTCACTTTTTCTTTGCTGTCAAGGTTTTTTGTTCGGGGTCTCTGGAGTTGGCTTATCGTGCAGTTGGAATTGGGACCGTCACTAAAAATAAGCTCCTGGCAGCAGTTCGATAATGTCTAGGACAGCAAGCGCGGCCAAGGGGCCACTTACCCGTGGATGGATAAAGTAAACAGTGATCGCTTATTTATCCAGAGTACAAATGCCAAGATGCGTCACCCTTTGGCTTCGGCTGCATCTGCTTTCTTTACTTCGTCGTCAACAACGGGCAATTCATACATCTGCACCGGCTCGTATTCAAATCTGGCGCGAGTTTCCAGCACCAATTCAAAGCTGACCAAAACGCCACATTTTGAGCAACGTGGAAATTGGCCCCCCGCAATGAGGATTACTTCATGTGGAAGGCGATGTTCTTTATGAACGATCCTATAAATTCCGGTCGTGGGCACTGTAATGCCAGTTTGGTAAGGGTTTTTAGTGGGCGTAGTTTTTCTGCTTCCTAAGAACGTACTAATTTTACGTCCGATTTCCCAAAATGCAGTGCGCCGCTTTGCGCCAAACAAAAATTCGCCTTGCCAGGTCGGTTACGGCCATTTCACCATGCTTGTCTTACTTCGCAGCTGGCCACTTCTTCAGGCTGCGCCAGTTTCCAGTTTTTAAGCTGGCCAATTCAGGAAACACAACCAGCATGAGGTCAAGATCAAAAGAGAGTGCAGTCTTGTCAGTGAGCAACTTCCGCCTCATTATCTGGAAGCCTTTCTCCGCGTAACGGCGAGTACAAAGTAAATAACGTAAAAATATTTTCCGTGGAAAGTGCTTTGTAAGTCTCTGTTTCCAATGAGATATGGAGGGTGCAAAAAAATAGGGATGCAATTCGCGACAATTCGAATTTTTCATGCTATTAAGTGAAGCGGGTTTGCTTTTTGATTTAAGGAGTAAACTCAGATGAAGATTCGCCGGAAGCGCCGCCCCAAAATCTCAGTTCTTATCACGGAAGCCGTCCTGCTTGGAGCGGCCCTCATCGAGGGAATCAAGTACCTTATCTTTCTCATCAAGCATTGAATTATTAAAATTTCTAATGATTCCTACACAGATACGTTGTACAGAAGTACTGCCACATAATTTTGCCGCTATGTCATTGATTTCATTTGGAACCAGTAAAAAGGGGAAAGCGCACAACACCCACCCCCTTGACACGCTTTTTATTTCTACGGGATAGTTTGTTTTGGGTTTGCTTGTTGAATTAAGGAGCAAACCCTCATGCCCAAAGACCCTGAAAAGTTCATTCTCGAATGGCTTCTGATTGTCATTCTTCTCATTGAAGCCGCCAAATTCATTCACTTCATTTGGACGCATTGAAATGACCGTGCCTCGAATTGCTATTCAAAGGGTACCCGGCTTAACCCACCGATTGTTAAAGGCACGATTCGCTTTCCACTGACTCCCAGGTGGTCCATAGCGGCCATAAACCCAGTATGCCCGCATCTCTATATCTCTCCTATTGGCCGCCTGCCGCGCCCATCGCGTCGCCTTTATGACGTGCCAATTGGATCACGCCTTCAAATTTTTCCTTTGGGTCCCAAGGCTTCTTGAAAGCCTCAAGCACACTGCGCACCCCCAGCATCCTGTAGCTTTCAGTCTGTGACTCATTGAACCACTGGTTGCCGGTGCTCTCGTGAGGAAAGGCCGGGTGTGCAGCCTGGTAAGCGGTAACGTCGGCATTATCGCTGGCCAGGACCACGGGCTTGATGTAAACCAGGTAGCCGTTTTCCAGCTCCGGATCAATCTCTTTGTAGCGGATTTCCGCCACGGCGCAGCGGCTCTTCGGCGTTTCTCCCGGTGAGGAATACGGCGGCAGGAAATCGATTGGGATTTTCATGTCAATGCGGATTTTGCGCAGCGCATTGCCCAGTGCTTCATAGTGGTATTCGGGATCGCCGCCGCCATCCAGCGCCACAATATAGCGGCAGCGGCGTCGCACCATTTCATAAAGCCCCAGATTTTCAAAATGGCCGCCATCGGAAAGATAGATATAAGGACTGCTTTCATTGGTACGGCCAAGGGCTTCACGAATGATGGAGTCAAAGGCGGAATGCGGTCCGGAATCGCGCCAGCTTTTGAGTCTCGGGTTGCCGAACCAGGAGCCCAGCCGGGCATTGAAGAGCGTCATGATGAAAGTAACCGCCGATGAGGAGTAATAGCCCATGTTGGGGCTGGCGGCCGCTCCGGAGATGGCAAGCGCCGTTCCTAAAGAAATTCCGCCTCCATACTCGCCGCTGGGCCTGTAGCCGAGTATGCCGCTGCCACAGTGCAGGGGTGAGGCGGTAAAGGGGGCGGCCCGGCGCTGCTGCCACGCCAGACGCTCGCCGGAAACCAGGTTCAACGTCATGTTGATCACGTGAAACGGCTTGAGTGATGGCGTCAGGTTTTTCAGGTAATAGTCGTCCGTCTGGTCAAAGCCGGTGAATTGGTTAATCTCCGGTTTGGGATTGGAAGCGCCAAGGTAAGCGCGAATGAGCCGGTTGCGATACATGGCCTGAAGGGAAAATTTGTTGATGTCGATAAATTTCGCCATCATCCAGCTAAATAAAAAACAGACGAGCGCCAGCAGCACCGCGTGTTCGGGGTGAGTGTTTTCCAGGAATTCCTTATGCGACATTAAGTTTGACTTCACAAGGTGGGCTTTCGATAAAAGCCAGTTGTCAAGAACAGCCAGCATAGCCAGAAATATGACGATAAATACCGGAGCAGCCAGTTTGCCGGCAAGGTCCAGGGCGCTCCCTTGTTTGCTGTCGGATGCGCCTTTTTGCGAGTGGGCCTTGGTTTTATTGCTGAAACCCGCCAGGGCGGCGAGCACGCCACTGATGCCTCCGGCGGTAGCGAACGTGGTGTCAGCCCACAGCTTCAGCTTGGCGTGCAATGCGAAAACCAAAAGAGGCGCGAACAGGGTCATCGCGGAAAACCCCATCCAGGCAACCATGAAAAGCATGCCCCAGGCCCCGGCCCGCGCCAGCCACTCGCGATCATCATCTTCCAGCACCCGGCTGGTAAAGCCCACAAAGATCGTTACCGCCAGCCCAAATGATGTAAACAACAACGGCATGGCAAAGGTGGTGTACTGCTCCCAGCTTAGATGGCCAAATACCTCGCTGCTCAACATCACCGCGCCGGCCGCCACGCAAAAAGCTGTGAGGGTTGCCGCCGTCAGCAGCCCAAGGATCCATTTTGTCCTGGGCCGCCGCAGGTGCGATTCTTTGGCCTTAAGCTCCCGCAGTTTCTCTCCAACACGCCGCCAATAAATCAAGCCATAGGCCAGATACCCTGCGGCCCCGGAGGTCGCGATCCCTCTGAAATAGTCCCAGTAACCGAAGGTTGGCGGGATATTCTGGCCGTTTGTGTAATCGCCGCCTATGAACCAGGCTTCGCTAAGCAGAAGCGCCAATGCGGCAAGGAAGATGGGGCCGAAACAATATTTAAGAAACTGGCCTTCCGTGTGGTTCTTATGACCAACGCCTGGAAGATATCGCAGGAGATTAAAAATGCCGATGGCAAAGAACAGTCCGGCCAGAGGCAGCGTAATCAATCGCCCCTGATAAAATTGGTTCCAGGATAGGCCCCACCACTCTGGATGGTCCCCCACCTTCCCCAGTGACAACACAATCCGCGGCGCCATAAGCGCGCACATCAGCAGGGGCACAAAAACCAGCCAGTTCAGAAGCATGTTCCGCGCCACAGTGGCAGCCAGGGTCCAGGTATCGGCGGAGAAAAAACCCAGCTTGGGCGAAAGATAATTGTTGTACTCGCGCAGATGCTGGATAGGGTCAGGATGTTCTTCGGGCGGCGGCAGCGCAAAGGGCTTTAACTGCTCGACCACAGTCGTGGTCTTATCTCCCAGATGTTTTGGTGTGGTTAGCCCTTGCCAGCGCTCTTTCCATGCAGTGAGCCAGCTCCCGATAAATCCGCCGCCGGAAACGGTAGAGAGATAATCAAAATTTTCCAGGATGCCGAGCTCTGCCAGCCCCTGCAACGCGCCAAGCGCGAATGTGGCACTGCGAATGCCGCCGCCGGAAATGCACAGCGCACTGCGCTGCTTTCCGCCTAACAAGGCGTCTTCCTGGGCCAGCACCTGTTCAAAGGTAAGTGGGGTTTCCGGGCCGTCAACGAGGGATTTCGGATCTGACATGCGGTGAATATCTATTCATCCACCCTGCAAAGTCAAAGGATTAATGCAGATGAAAGGCCTTTCTAGGGCTTTTGCATCATCATCAAGGGCAATGAGGCCATGACAGTTGGGTTTATCGAAGTGTGCGGTAATCTCGCCCAACACACCATCAGCAGGTGGTGTGCAAGATGATTGGGATGAGAATAACAAACCCAATTCCCTCACACCTTCTTCGTCATAGCCAAGCCAGTGAGCAACTTCATGCCAGCCCAGCAAGACGACCGCTGAGATGCGGCAACGATCCAGGAAAATGCGGTATAAAGATTAACTTTCATCGGCGGCGAAAATCGAAAATAAAGCAAATTGACAACATCATTTTTTTCGGGGCAAAATAGTGCCTGTACGGAGAAGAACTGATGTCTAAGCGCATACTCTCGGTCTCGTATGACGTGAGCCTGTTAGCCACACGCCAACTCATGCTTGAATTGAAAGGTCATCAGGTAACTTCGGCGCTAGGGTTTACAGACGCGCTTGAGCACTGCAAGAATGCTGGCTTTGACCTGTTCGTCCTGGGTCATTCAATCCCAGTCAAAGATAAACAGTCGCTCATCAAGGCTTTCAAAGAAAACTGCCCCGCGCCGATTTTGTCTCTCGAACGCACAGACGAAGAAAGAGTCTCATGCGACTTCCACGTTTCTCCAGATAAGCCCGAAGAGTTACTGCAAAAAGTGGCTACGATTCTTCAAATGCTGGATATGGCTCATGTTCATCAAAGCGGCAACGGAAAAGAAAACTCACGTAAAGTGGAAAGCCGCCTTTCGGCGGAAGAGTCGTTGGCCATCCTGCCGGAAGGTGCAGCCGGATTAGATAATCCAACACAGTAATTTCATAAGTCTTTTCAAATCAATACACCCTAAAGCAGCTACTCTCGATTCCTTACAACCGTCTTAGCACTTGTTTGCTTCCAAAGTATTTACAAGGTAGTTAACGCGAAGGGTAGTTAACGCGAAGGGTAGTTAACGCGAGGGGTGACATGCTTTGGACAATCTTTGTGATTCTTCTTGTTCTGTGGCTGTTAGGGGTGGTGAGCAGCTACACCATGGGTGGATTCATTCACATTCTGCTTGTGCTGGCTCTGATCGCGCTGGTTTTCCAGCTGATTTCCGGCAGGCGCACTGCAGTTTAAACACCAGAAAAAAATCTGATTTTCGCACGACCACTTCATTTCAATCTGAGGGAGAGCTGTTTATGGATAAGGACCGTATTAAAGGCAAGATGGAAGACGCTGCTGGCCGCATTAAGCGTCAGGCTGGCGAGTGGACAGGTGATGAGAAAACGCAGGCCGAAGGGCTTGCCGAACAGGCCAAAGGTAAGGCCCACAATGCTATGGGCAAGGCCAAGGATGCTGTTCGCGATGCCGCTGACGATCTGCGTAGACACAAAGAGAACGAGCAGGAAATCGACAAGAATCTGGATAATCGGGACGAAGACGCCGCATAAATCTTTGTCCTCCTCCAGGGGAAGCAAATCGAGAGCGTCAGCAAGAGGGCGCTCTCGATTTGTGTTTTGGAGAAGAAAAAGGCGCTCTTTTGCAAGCGCCTTTCCGTCAACCTCAACCAGGAGAGTTGCAGCCTTATCGGCTTGCTTGATTAAACCCCGCATTTCTTGAATAGTTGCACCTTCCCTTCTGCCCATCCTGCATAATTGTTAAGGATGCTGTTCGCACAAGAAATCGCGCAAGCTGCCCGCCAAGCCGCTCTGGATGCAGGCTTTGATTTGGCTGGCATTGCGCCTGTTCAGCAGGAAGACCTTCCTGAGTTGAGCGCTTTTGTAGAGTGGGTGGATGCTGGCCGCGCTGGCGAAATGAAATACCTTGAGACCCGCACAGAGTCCGGCGAGCTCCGCCGCGCCTCGGCCACCAACGCCGCTCCCTGGGTGCGCTCCATTGTGGTCTGTGCCCTGAACTATAGCGCAGATAAGCCTTACTCAACGCAGGTCAATGATCCCGAACGCGGATGGATCTCACGCTACGCCTGGGGCAGCAAGGATTACCATGACGCACTGCTTCCCCGCCTGAAGCAGGTGGAAGCAGCCATTCGGCAAGCCGCCGGCGACCAGCAAATCAACGTGGAAACCCGGAGCTACGTCGATACCGGGCCGATTGTCGAGCGGGTTTACGCTCGCCATGCAGGCATCGGATGGATCGGCAAGAACACCTGCATTATTCACCAAAAACTAGGCTCATGGATGTTTCTTGGCGTGGTCCTCACCTCGCTCGATCTTCCCGCTGACATTCCTGCGCCTGACCGCTGCGGAAGTTGTACCCGCTGCATTGATGCCTGCCCCACCCAAGCCCTTGTCGCACCCGGCAAGATGGATGCGCGGCTATGCATTGCCTATCTCACCATTGAGAAGCGCGGCGTTATCCCTGAAGAAGTGCGTCCGGCCATTGGGCACCACATCTTCGGTTGCGATATCTGCCAGGACGTCTGCCCCTGGAACAACAAGTCCGGTAATGCCCTGCCCACCTCGCTCCCAGAATTTCAGCCCCAGTCTGGGCTTTACCATCCTGAACTGCGCCCCCTGGCCCACATGGATGAGGAAACTTACCGCCGCATCTTTCGCGGCTCCCCGGTCAAACGGGCCAAATATGCCGGTATCAAGCGCAATGTGGCTATTGCCATGGGAAACAGCGGGAACCCCGAATTTGCCGCAGACTTGCAAAAACTGGCCGACGATCCCGACCCTGTAGTAGCGGAGCACGCGGCCTGGGCCCTGCGAAAACTTACTGGCAGCTAATCGGACGTAGCTTTTGAGTACCTCCCGCGCCGATGCGCGTTGTGGTAATGTTTCTCACAACGTATGCCCAGTGCGCCCATGAACTATCCTTGGAAAACCCCGCGAGCACACCCGCGGTTCCTGCTGGATATCCGGCTGATGATTCACGCCAAAGAAATTTTGAATGGCCGCACCAAAGATGTTGGTGAAGGCGGCCTGGGCGCCACCATACCCGGCACGATTGAAAATGGAGAGATCGTGGAACTGGAATTCCAACTGCCGGAAACAACTGAGACCCTGCGCCTGAAAGCTGAAGTCCGGTACTCCCAGGGTTTTCAATACGGCTTCAGGTTTCTCCATCCCACAGATCGACAACGAGAGCTGATTCGCAACGCTACGCGCAATCTTCCTCCTGCGCCCTAAGAGCAACCATTTTTATTTTTCCGAAGGATCAAGAAAACTGGCTTCTAAACACGGCCTTAATGTGGTCCAGCCTTTTGGAAAGCTCCTCGGCCTCCTGCTTCATGCCAAGCTCATTCGCCGTGGAAATCGCATCGTAAAAAGCATCTTTCGCGTTGCTGTAAAGGCCGGTAGTCCCAAAGCGAGAGTGTTCATACATCTGGTCGTAATATTTTTCTCCCAAAGCTTTGCATTTGCGCAGGCTGTCAATCTTTAACTCGCGCTGTGATCGTTCCCAACCCACATCGCTTGGCGTCTCTTTCACGGGTAACACTGTCAGCATGGCTCGGCCACCACTAAGCTTCATCAGCCTGAATTCTTCTGGATGGCTTTTTGGCACCACTTCTTCCGGCAGCAGAAACAAATCCGGATAGAGTGGCTCGCGCAACAATGACCGCCAATCTTCATCCATCAACCACGGATCAGCCACAGGAAAAGCGCAGCAACTCACTCCAGTCGCCGAGCACAAGTTCATTAAGACCTTCACCAGTGACATGGCTGGCGCCGTAGTCCGTGCCTGATCAGTCCATGCTTCCCACCGCTCATGCAAAAAAACCACGGCTTGATCGCGCTCTTGCAGCCGAAACTCCAGATGGAAACGCTGCGTGCCGGAAAACGCCACTACGCATCCATCCCATGCCGGCCCTGAAGTTACAACCAGCGCTCCAGTCGGATCAGAATGCTTCTCTCCCCATTTCCACCAGCGTTCATCGCGATCATAGTAAAGTCGCGCAACGTTTAAGCCATCGCGCATAAGAAAGCCGGAGTCCAGCATGGAGTGCATGGCGTCAGCAATCAATTCTTCAGGTGGGCCTTCCACGCCCCACAGCACCGCTGTCGCTCCAAGGGCGGAGCTTGCGATCACCAATTCCACCGCATCAAGCGGCGCTTCCGTTTTTATCGTGCGCGAATCCTGGTAGAACTCAATCCCCACGGCGGTAAGTTCGCCGTCCTGATCGCGCCGGACTCCCGTTACTCTGCCCTCAGAATATTGCGGCAGCCCGCTTTCCGGCATGGGCCGCAGAAGCCGCACGGTTTCACCTGGATAGAGCACTCGCAATCCCTCTTTTTGCAGATTAAACACTGAACCGTTTCTTATCGCAATGGATTTCTGCCAGGGATTCTCTCGCGTTAACGCCCTGTCTGAAAACAAAAAAGGCCCGCTATTTTCAGCGGGCCAGAGGCATTAAGGATTAAAGAACAGCGGTCATTCGTAGCGTAAAGCAATCATAGGATCCACCTTTGCGGCCCGATACGCGGGGATATAGCAGGCAAGCAGTGAAACTACAGCGACCATCAGGACCACCGCGACAAAGGTCGTAGCGTCCGTGGCCTTTATACCGAACAGCAGGTTGCTGAAGACAGTTGCAAAGCGCGCAGCAATGAGTGAAAGAACAACTCCTGCCACAATGCCGATCCCGGTAAGTTGCAGGCCTGATTTCAGCACCATCCGCACCACGCTGGCGCGCGTCGCTCCCAGCGTGATGCGCACCCCAATTTCGTGCGTGCGCTGCGTTACCGCGTATGAAATCACGCCGTAAAGACCTATTCCGGTAAGCAATAATGCAAGACCGGCGAAAGCTTCCAGCAGTTGGGCGTTAAAGCGCGGCGTAGCTACAGATGCGGCTAAATAATCGTTCATGGTCTTAACGTCATAGAGCGGCAGATCCGGGTCCATGGAAGCAACCACATCACGGACCGCGGAGGTCAAACTATGCGGTTCAACGCTTGTTCGCAAACACACTGTCATAGAGCCAAAATTCAATTGTGTGGCAGGAATGTAATAAGCCGGAACATCCTCTGTTTCCAGGTTGCGCGCTTTCACGTTGCCCACCACTCCAATGATCTCGCGCGGCTGCGGCTTGCCGCTGTTCGCTACGCCCGGAGTCACGTGCTTGCCCACGGGATCTTCATTAGGGAAGTACTTCCGCGCAAAAGCATCGTTGACGATCATTACGCCAGGAGCCTTGGTGTCATCGCGCTCGCTAAAATCGCGCCCGCGCAGGAGCGGTATGTTGAACGTATGGAAAAATTCCGGCGAAACTGTTTCAATATCGGCTGACGGCGCTTCTGCTTTTGGTACCGGACGGCCTTCAATCTGGAAGCTGATCATTGCATTGTTATTGCTCAGTGGCAGCGGGGTGACTGCGCCGGCGGAAACCACGCCCGGCACATTCCGCAAACGCGCCAATAGCTGAGTATAAAAATCTATCTGCTGCTGATCGTTGTACTTGGTACTTGGCAAATCAAACGTCAGGGTCAAAACGCTGGCCGGATTTAATCCCGGATCAACCGAGACCAGGCGATGGAAGCTACGCACCAGCAGTCCCGCCACAACCAGCAATACCAGCCCTCCCGTTGTTTCCAATACCACCAGCGCGCTGCGCAGGCGCTGATGCGCTCCGCTGGCCGTGCTGCCGCGGCCTTCTTTCATGAACTCAGTCAGGTTTGGCTTTGAATTCCGTAGGGCGGGAACCAGGCCAAAGATCAGGCTGGTAAGAATTGCAATACCAGCCGTAAAAAGTAACACGTTGGCATCAAGCCCTGCGCTCTGGATTCGCGGAAGCTTTTGCGCATTCAGCGCGATGAACAACTTCAAGGCCCACAAAGCAACTGGGATTCCCAGCAAAGCTCCGCCCACACCTAATACAAGGCTCTCAGTCAGCATCTGGCGGACAATCTGAGTGCGCTTGGCGCCAATCGATGCGCGAATCGCAATTTCACGGCTGCGTTTGCTGGCCCGCACCAGCAGCAGGTTGGCTACGTTCAGGCAGGCAATCAACAGCACCATGCCCACCGCAATCAATAAAATAATCATCCGCGAACGGACGTCTCCTATTAGGTATTCCAATTCCGGCGCCATTCCAACTGCGGGAAATTTTTTATTGGTATCGGGATATTGCGCTGCCAGGTTGCGGGCGATCACGTTCATCTCTTCACGGGCCTGGTCAAATGAAACACCCGGCTTCAGCCGGGCAATCACGCTTAAGAAATGTGCGCCGCGTGCTGCTGGCGATGTCATCGCCGGCGCGTTAACAGGGTCTTTGGTCTCAGATTCAATGGCAAAGGTCCGCCACAGCTTGGGAGGATCTATCTGGTCCAAGGGAAAAGCAAAGCCCGCCGGCATGATTCCAACTACCGTGTACCGCTGCTTATCCAGGGTAACAGCCTGCCCAACAATTTCCCGGTCGCCGTGGAAAACGCTTTGCCATAGCTCATGGCTCAGCACCACTACACGGGTTCCCGGCTTTTCGTCTTCCTGTGTGAATCCACGCCCCAGCAAAGGCTTTGCGCCAATAACAGAAAAGAAATCTCCGGCAACAGTGACCCCATCAATATGCAGCGGCTCTGCCGTGCCGGTGAGGGTAAAGCTATCACCGTGATAAGAAGCCATGCCGGTGAAGGATTTTGCTGTCGCGCGCCAATCCAGAAAATCAGGGTAAGACGTGGCGAAATTGCGAACGTTTCCCTGTATGGAAAAAGCCGATGTCATGAAAACCAGGCGGTCGGATTGTGGATATGGCAGCGGTTTCAACCACACCGCATTCACAATGCTGAAGATCGCCGTGTTTGCGCCAATGCCGAGGGCTAGAGTTAGCAGGGCGATTACGGTAAAGCCCGGCGACTTGCGCAACATACGCAGGCCAAAACGAATGTCTTGAAACAGCGTAACCACACTTCACCCCATGAATGAGAGGACCCCATTCCAAGCAGTCTTTTTAATTTCCGGGCTTGCGTTTGGCCTATGCCAGTTCAGCTGCCTGCTGCGCGGCTTCCGTCTCTTCTACTACCTTGCCGTCAAAGAGATGGATGGTGCGCTCAGCATGCTTGGCAAAGCGCGCGTCGTGGGTCACCATGCAGATGGTTGCGCCTTCACGGTGCAACTGCTGCAACAGATCCATTACAGCTTCGCCGTTGCGGGAATCCAGGTTTCCGGTAGGCTCGTCCGCCAGCAGGATGCTGGGTGATCCACCCAGAGCGCGCGCCACAGCCACACGCTGTTGCTGACCGCCGGAAAGCTGTGAAGGATAGTGGCGCATACGGTGGGCCATGCCGACCTTCTCCAGTGCTTCCTGCACGCGCTTTTTGCGCTCAGGAGCTGACATGGAGCGGTACGTCAGTGGCAGTTCCACGTTCTCATACACCGTGAGATCGCCAATGAGATTGAAGCTTTGAAAGATGAAGCCGATTTCCTGATTGCGAATGCGCGCGCGATCAGAAAAATCCAGGCCCTGCACCGGACGGCCGTTCAGGACGTAAGAGCCATCCGTGGGAGAATCCAGCAGACCAATAATAGAGAGCAGCGTCGATTTGCCGCAGCCCGACGGGCCGGCGATAGAAACATACTCGCCCTTGTGAATGTCCAGGTGAATCCCGGAGAGCGCATGAGTTTCAACCTCATCGGTGTAAAAGACCTTGGTAACATTCTCAAGATTGATCAAAGTTTGTCCACTGGCCACGTTGTTCTTTCCTCCCAAAATAATTCGTTTTATCTATCCAGCCTGATTCGGTCCTGATTATCCAGGCGAGACATGTCAGAAAGGATCACCTGATCGCCTTCTTTCAGTCCGCGCACAACCTCAATGGTGTTGACTGAGCTACGCCCAAGTTCCACAGGGACCTTGGTTGCCGTCTTTCCATCTGGGTCAATTTTAAACATGCTTACCGTACTCTTTTCTTGTCCAAAGGCC
>Ga0070741_10016300_pt1 | contig 12424 bp, 11 predicted proteins | sample Coa_R1_4_FD_66440 | JGI IMG/M metagenome (GOLD analysis project Ga0070741, IMG submission 66440) | Surface soil microbial communities from Centralia Pennsylvania, which are recovering from an underground coalmine fire - Coalmine... | ecosystem: Environmental > Terrestrial > Soil > Unclassified ...
GTGATGAACGCCGGCGGCCTCGGTGCTTGTGGGGCTTTGTTGATGGAGCCAGACGAGATCGCCGCTTGGGCCGATGAAGTCAGGGCGAACGGGAAGGGCCCGTACCAGCTCAACCTGTGGATCCCCGATCCGCCGCCCACTCGGCGGCTCGACGGCTACGACGCCAGGCGGCGCTTAGGCCGCGGCTCGCCACAGGCTCACTACGTGCCTAGGTATTCGCTGCCCAAGGCTGGAGCGAACTGCGACCGCCTGCTACATGATCAGGAGGTCGTTGGGGCCGGACGGACCCCTTCGATGTGACATCCGGCTAACGGTGTGACGCGCCTCCTCTGCGAAGCGTGTGTGTGGCGCTAATCGGACCCTCGCCCCGCCACATGGAACCTCGTCCGCCTTCGTCCACGTACGCGGCAGCCCGAACAGGACGACGCGACGAAGCGTCGTTAGGCAGACTAACCAGCGTTGGAAAGGCTTCCGCGCCCGCCGGGGTCCCAAGTTGAGCAGCTGCTCTTTCTTGTCTTGGCGGCGGGCCTCGTCAGCGTTCCACTCGTAACAGTCCACCTTCCGTTTTGGGCGCGCTCTACGATTTTAGTCGTTGTAGGAGCGGCCGCCGCGTACTGGTTGATGTGTCGCTTGTGTCCCGAGATCGAGCAGCCAGCCAACCTTCACTTGCTCAGGTCGAACCCGGCACGCATAGCACATGGCTTTGAACTTCGCGAAAAACATCTTTTGGCTCGTGTCGCCCGACGAGGCGCGAACCGGAGAGCGGCGACCTTCGAGTGGACGTATGTCGTCGCGAATACGGGCAGAGAGCCGCTGCGAGCTATCGACATGCCGCTTCTCGGCGACGTATCGGTGTGGGGCGGAGATCTTGATGTCGCTGTCTCCATTGAGGGACACCAGCCAGCGCGAGCGTACGTGATGGTGCGCGACCACTACTCTCCCACGATCCACATACCCCTTCCGCATGGCGGTGTTGCGCCGGGTGCGACTCAGCGTATTCAGGTTGTGTACGAGGCCGACGCGGCAGCTCGGGTCGACCGAAGCACGTGGATTCTCAGTCTTGATTCGGTACAGGTGGGTGCACCGACTTCAGTTTCTGTTGCATTCGCTTCCGCTCTCGAAGAGGAAGGGACTGCTTATCTCATCAGGCGACGCGGCCCCTGCCTGCGGCGCGTTCCGCTTGGCTCTGCAGAGATCGTGACGGACGCCGATCAAAGTGTGCTCGCAGTCCGCCACATAAAGCAACGCGGCGACGAGTGCCTGATCGTGGACTCAGCACTGCGCCAGCGTCCGAGGCCCAAATCATAGGTGCCCGGCCGCCAGCCGTAGGCTAGACGGCTCGCGCGGCTCGGGTTTTCGGCCACCGGGACTCCGGCTCGAGGAGAGGCTCATTGCGCGCGGGGGTGGGGGTGCGGTCGGCCCGCAGAACTCACCACGCGCTCACCACTGGTCACGCGCTCCGCTTTCGAAGCGGGATAGCGGCGCGATCGCCTGTCGGCGCTCCAGGAGGTCGCCGGGAAGGTATTGCCGCATCGGCCGTGTCGTGTCCGCCGAGAGCCGGCTCTGGAGGCGCTGAACCACCCCCGCGCACCCTCGGGCGTCTACACGTGCCGCCTGCATAGCCGTATTGCTCGGGATGTCTTGCTCGCGCCGACGTTGGCGGCTTCAACAAGCGAAAAATGGCGGTCCGCAGTGACGCGGCCAGTGGCTTTCCCCTGTACTGCTAAGCATCGCGCCTAGCATCGGCGCCTGCTTGGCGTCTGTTCGCGCTGTTCGAATCCCTGTTCGTGGAGCCACGCAGCGCTGCGCCGGCCCCTCTGCCTAACCGATGCTCCGGCTGGCTCGCGTGGGCGGTAGCAGCCGGGTGTCAGCTACTGCGCCACGGCACGCCCGCGTCTGCTCCCGAGCTCGCCGCGATCAACCCGCCCGCCGAGCCGCCGAGAAGTTTCTTGTGCGCGTCGCTTTCGCTGGCTCAGCGAGCTGAAATAGCGGAATCTGCGTGTTTTAGCGGAGGGAAGCGCGCCTCAAGCGTGGGTCCACCGAGCGCTATCCCGCGCTGACCGCCCGCTAACGCCCCGCATCCGCCCCGCTTGGCGAGCGTTAGCGCTCCGCTTCCGTCCGGTGCTCTACGCCCGACGACGACGTCAGAGCTAGGGCTTCCGGTTGGCAGCCCGGCGGCTGCGTCGGGTTTTAGCAGTGCCTGCTCGCTTGCGAGCGCGCAGGTCGCGAGCCGCCTTTGCCTGCGCACAATGTTTGCAGCAGTACTTGACGCCCTCGCGTTTGCTCATGCCGTGTTTTTGCCTCCCGTACTGGAGGACGAAGATCTGCCGGCAGTGATCGTTCTCGCAGATGCGGTAGGCCTCGGAGCCGGCGATGTGGTTGAAGAGCTCGAGCGCGCAGAATTCCGCGAGATGTGCAAAGGGGATGCTCGCGGCCGTCTCAAGGTGTACACCCCCGTCTGGCTTCGCAGCAGGCGCTTCGTGCTGTATCTCTTCCTCTCCTTCCGGAACGGGTGTCCCCCGGACGTAGGGGCGAAAGCGGCTGAGGAGCGGTGTCAGCCCGTCGCCGAGGAGCACCGAGGCGGAAGAACGGATGTCTGCATGATCGAAGTTGTAGGGCAGGCGCCAGTGGTGGTTTGCGATGTCGATCCGCGGGTCGAGGCGGACGATGCGCCAGGCATCAGTGAGGTCCGCCAGCAGGCGCGCCGCGAATCGGAACGAGGTCAGTGAGACGACGTCAGCGAGCTCCGCCTGTAGTGCGGGCTCGCTTCGATACACCTGCTCAACGTTAAGCTCGCGCCCCGCATCGAGGAGTCCGCCGAACACGCTGTTCCCAGCGAGTGCGCTGTACGCCAGGATCCCCGAGGGCGCCCCGTAGGTCTTCGCGAACCGCAGGATCGCGTTCGGGTCGTCGAGGTCGAGGGTGTAGAGCTTGAGATAGACCTCGCGCTGACCGGGCTGGTCAAGCTGGCGCCAGCCGCCTGTCCCGATCACCACGTCGCCGCGCTCGCTCAGCTGGTACTGGGCCCGCCGCGGCATTAAGGGGGGGAGTGGCAGCGGCACGCCCGGCCACACCGTCATACGAAACTGTCGATTGTTGTATGACGACATCGCGCGCATTCTAGAGGTCATGGAAGACAGCTCAAGGACCGACCAGACCCCGCTCGAACGTGTACTCGACCTGCTGGATGGCGTAAGACGCCAGCAGCGCGGTTGGTCAGCGCGCTGTCCCGCTCATGAGGACGAGCACAACAGCCTGTCTGTGGGAGAGGGTGACGACGGAAGAGTCCTCCTCCACTGCTTTGCGGGCTGCAGCATCGAAGCCATTGTCGCGAGGCTCGGCCTTGAGCTGAGGGATTTGTCTTTGGACGCGGGAGGGGCGGCAGGTGACTCCTCGCGCGAGCGTGCAACGGCGCAACGGGGGCTCACGCTCGAGGAGTACGCGGCGACGAAGCAGCTCCCGAAGGACCTCCTCGCCGAGGTCGGCGTCAAGGAGGTCAAGCTTGGCGATCGGCCGGTTCTGCGGATCGCGTACTTCGACGAGGACGGGACCGAAGTGGCCGTTCGCTTCCGTGTCGCACTTGAGGGGGAGGATCGTTTTCGCTGGAAGAAGGCGTCGAAGCCGCGTCTCTACGGGCTGAACCGTCTCGCCCGCGCACGGGAACGCGGCTATGTCGTTCTTGTCGAGGGCGAGAGCGATGTGCACACACTCTGGCACCACGGCTACCCGGCGGTCGGGCTGCCCGGAGCGGGTACTTGGGTCGAAGAGCGCGATGCGCCTGCGCTCGCTGCGCTTGACACGATTTACGTCGTCGTCGAGCCCGATCGCGGTGGCGATGCCGTCCTGGCTTGGCTGCGGCGCTCGAGTATCCGCGACCGCGTGCGCCTGGTGCGTCTGGCGGGTGCCGCCGATGTCTCCGAGTTGCACCTGCGGTCCGCAGCGCAGGCGAGCGAGCGGATCGACACGGCACTGCGGGAAGCGCGGCCGTGGTCGCAGCACGAACGCCTCGAGCGCGAGATCGCCCGGCGTGCGAGCTGGAAGCAGTGCGCCGGCCTCGCGCAGACCGAGAACATCCTCGACCAGCTAGTGACGGAACTCGAACAGTCCGGCTTGGTCGGCGAGGCACGAACTGCGCAACTGCTCTACCTGGCGTTGACAAGCCGGCTGCTCGAGAAGCCGGTTTCGGTAGCGGTCAAGGGGCCGAGCGCGGGCGGAAAGTCATACACGCTTGAGCGCGTTCTGGAACTCTTCCCGAGGACTGCGTACTACGAGCTGACAGCGATGTCGGAGCGAGCGCTCGCCTATGGCACCGAGCCGCTCGCACACCGCGTCCTGATCATCTACGAGGCCGCCGGGCTTGAGGGCGACTTTGCCAGCTACCTCGTCCGCTCCCTGCTCTCCGAAGGACGGCTCCGCTACGAGACTGTCGAGAAGACCACCAACGGTTTGCAGGCCCGCGTCGTGCAGCGGGAAGGCCCGACCGGGCTGATTGTCACGACGACCGCGATCAGCCTGCACCCCGAGAACGAGACGCGCATGCTCTCGATCCCGGTCACCGACACGCCCGAGCAGACGAAGCGGATCCTGCTCGCACTCGCCGAGGGAACCACCCCGATCGACGCGGAGAAGTGGCTCGCTCTCCAGACTTGGATCCAGACGGGCGACAGGCGCGTGGTCGTCCCCTACGCGCGTGAGTTGGCCGAACTGATCCCGCCAGTCGCAGTTCGGCTGCGGCGCGACTTCCGTCTGCTCCTGAGCCTGATCCAGGCGCACGCGCTTCTCTCACAGGCGCGCCGCCGCCGCGACGAGAACGGCGCGATCGTAGCCACGCTCGAGGATTACGCGAGAGTGCGCGAGCTCGTTCACGATCTCTTCGCAGAGGGAGTGGAAGCGGGTGTGCCACCGACGATCCGAGAGACGGTCGAAGCGGTCGCGAGGCTCACTCCGAATGCCGCCGAAGGCGTGTCGATCAGTCGGCTGGCAGGCGAACTGGCCCTCGACAAGGCATCTGTCTCCCGCCGCGTCGCCGGGGCACGGAAGCGCGGCTACCTGAAGAACCTCGAGGAGCGCCGCGGAAGGCCGGCCCGCCTCGTCGTCGACCAGCCCTTGCCCGAAGAGCTCGAGCTGCTCCCAAGCCGCGAAGCGCTGGAACAGGCGCTTCACGGTTGCAGCGTTGCGTCCGATCAGGGAGGCACCCCCGCGACGTCCCGCTCAGCCGACGGTGCGTCGACCGACGAGGAGTACGCGGAGTCGGAGCACGAACGGCTAAGGAACAAGTTCCCTGACCTGTTCGAGCGGAGCAAACCGTGAACCTCTGTACCGGATGCGGGGAGGACTTCGGCAGCGTGAGCGCCTTCGACGCTCACCGCGTTGGCAAGTTCCGGCAGCGCGGCCCGAGCGCGTACACCGGGCCGCTGGCCGACTGGCAGCCCGAGAAGGGTCGTCGCTGCCTCACCCCCGCAGAACTTCTCGAAGACGGGTGGACGCGCGACAGCCGTGGCCGCTGGCGCAGACGCAACGACGGAGCCCCCTGGGCCACTTCTCAGGATCAGGTAACGACACAGACGCCCTGCCTCGAGTATGGGAAGGCGAGACGTCATCTCCAGCGACACGCCAGCTCCAGGCGATTGCCTGCATCCCAGAAGGCGGGCCCTCGGTGAGTGACGCCGAGCCCCTCTCGCTCCAGATGCCTCCGGAGCTATTCGAGGCTGTCGCCCAGCGCGCCGCCGAGATCGCCGCAGGGCGGAACGATGGGTATCTCGACGTTAAAGGCGCGGCACGCTTCCTCGGCAACTGCTCACCGAAGCGGATCTACAACCTCGTCGAGCGCGGCGACCTTCCCCACCGCAAGTTTCACGGCCGACTGCTCTTCGACCCGCGAGAACTGCGCGCGGAGATCGAGAGGTCAGCGTGACAGCAATACGATCACTTGCGGCGCAGCGCGATCGGTCCTACGATCTGACTGACCTCGAAAATGCCCCGGCGGCGCGCGAACGCCCCGGGGCCGGACACGGAGGAGTGAGCTCCATGTCAACGAGCAAGGCTAGCGCTGGACCCGCGGACCGGTTCAAGCGGCACAAGACCCGCCACCGCGGCATCACCTACCGACTGCGCGCCGACGGCTCCCGCGCGTACAGCGTCTACATCAAAGGGAGTTACATAGCGGTCGAGGGCGGCGAACGGGAAGCCCTGGCGTTCCAGGCAGACATGCGCGGCAGAGCGGCACGTGGCGAGCGGATCAGGCCCTCGAAGGCCACTTTTGCGGAGGTCGCGGAGCAGTGGTTCGAGTCGAAGCGGAAGCTCCGCCCGTGGACGCGCAAGTACTACCGAGACGCGCTTGATCGCATCCTTCTGCCGAGGTTCGGAAGCAGAAAGATCGGCTCGATCACAGCTGATGACGTGGCCGCGCTGATCCGCGAGCTCGAGGCGCATGGCCTCGCTACGAAGACGATCGAGAACTACCTGCTGCCACTGGGCGGGACGATGAACTTCGCCGTTCGCCGCGCGATGATCGCCACAAACCCATGCACGCTGCTGACTCCTGACGAGCGGCCACAATGCAGTGGCCGCAAGGAAAAGCACGTGTGGTCAGATGACGAGGTCGAAGCGCTCATCGCAGCAGCGGAGGAGCTGGCACGAGAGCCTGAAGCGCGCTACGACTACTCGCCGCTGATCCGCGTCGCCTTGTACACGGGCCTGCGGCAGGGCGAACTTCTCGGTCTGCAGTGGGGAGACATCGATTTCGGCGAAGGGGCTCTGTACGTGCGACGACAGTGGACAAGATCAAACGAGTACGGGCCGACGAAGACGGCCGCGGGCGTGCGCCGCATTCCGCTACCCCGCGAGCTGGTGCAGTTCTTCCGCGAGCTGAAACTCGGCTCGCGCTACTCACACGACGAGGACCCGGTGTTCGCATCGAAGGAGGGAACGCCGCTCGGCCACCGGAACGTCGCGCGCCGTGGCTTCGAACCCGCGGTTGCGCGGGCGGGGATCGATGGCGTGACCTTCCACGACATGAGACACGCATTCGCAAGCCGGATGATCGCGCGCGGCGTTGAGCCCGTGACGCTCGCGAAGCTGATGGGGCACGAGGACATCCGCGAGACGCTCAACACCTATTCGCACCTCTGGGATCGCGCTCGCACCGATGAGGCGGTGAGGCTCGCAATGAGCTTCTGACTCGGGTCGCTGTAGCGTCTGAGACAGCCTTTGGCGTGTCTGGCGTCGGTGGAAAGGACTCTCGCCGATGCACCGTGATTGAAGTCTTGTCGTTCAATCACTAGAACTCCATGGATGTCGCCGGTCGCAGTCGTTACGGGCGGGAGCTCGGGCATTGGGCAAGGGGCCGCCGTGGCGCTCGCGGCGCGCGGCTTTGACGTAGGCGTTACTTGGTCGCAGAACGAGGCTGGCGCCCAGGAGACCGTCGCAGCGATCGACTCTGCCGGGCGTCGTGGCGCATCGGTCGAGCTTGATCTGCGCGAAACACAGTCGATCGAGGCGCGCCTCAGGGAACTTGCCTCGCAACTCGGCGCGATCGACGTGCTGGTCTGCAACGCCGGGATGAATCGGCGCTGCGACGCGATCGACGAGACCGAGGAGGCGTGGGACAAGGTGCTGGCTGTCAATCTCACTGGTCCGTGGCTTTGCTCGAGGGCTGTTGCTAAAGACATGATTGGACGCGGCGCTGGGAGGATCATCTTCGTTTCATCGATCGTCGCCGGTGACACGCTCTCTGGTGCGGCTGCTTATTGCGCTGCAAAGGCGGGGGTTGAGGCCCTGGCGCGAGTCCTTGCGCTGGAGCTGGCGCCGCACGGGGTTCTCGTGAACTCCGTCGCCCCGGGCCACACAGCCACTCCCATGAACTTTGCAGAAAGCGTTCCCGAGGCGTACTCGACGCAGCGGCCGGTGATCCCGCTGGGGCGACCAGCTGATCCGGCCGAGGTCGCCGCCGCAATCGCGTTCCTGGCGTCCAATGAGGCGAGTTATCTCACCGGCTCCACACTGCTCGTTGACGGCGGTCTGCGCCTAGTGTCGGGACCGGAGTCGCTGCAGCGAGCGACAGGACGGCCTCCGGAACGCAAGGGAAGCGCGTGAGGCTCCGCCTCGGAGTGGTGGGCGGAGGGCTCATCGCGCAGGCGGTTCACCTGCCGAACCTTGCCCGGCTCGGGGACCGGTTTGAGGTATGCGCGCTCGCTGATCCAAGCGAGCGGGTTCGGGAACGGCTTTCGGCTCGATACGGGTTGCGGCCATATGCGGATTGGCGGGAGTTGGTCGAGCGGGAGGAGCTCGATGCGGTTCTTGTCTGCTCGCCCCACGCGACCCACGCGGAAGTGGTCTTGGCCGCTCTGGAGGCGGGTTTGCACGTGTTCGTCGAGAAGCCGTTGTGTATCGACCCGGCCGACGCTCAGCGGATCGCGGACGAGTGCGCCGGCCGGAGACGGGTCGTCCAGGTTGGCTACATGAAGCGGTTTGATCCCGGCTTCGAGGCGTTGTTGTCCGACCTCCCCGGCCTGGACGGGTTGCGCTATGTCGATGTCGTCACCTACGACCCGTGGCTGGCGCGGGAGCCTTTCGTCGACGTCGCGTCGCTGATTGCCGCGGACGATGTTCCAGTGGACGAACGGCAGCGGATCGAGCGCCTGCAGGTTGAGCAGGTTGAGGCCGTCGTCGGTTCGGCGACGGAGCACGAGGCGTGGGTGTTCGCACACGTCTACTTGGCCTGCCTGATCCACGACATCAATCTCGTCCATGGTGTGCTGCAGGCGCTCGGCGAGCCGCTGCCGGCACGGGCGGTGACCAGCTCGAGCTGGGCCGCCGGCAACGCAGTCGCTGGCACGTTCAAGCTTTCGAGCGGCGCCATCTGGAATTCCGCCTGGATGCTCCTCCCTGAGGTCGACGAGTTCCGGGAGACGGCGATGTGGTACTTCGACGACACGATCGTCGGGCTCGAGTTCCCAGCGCCGTACGTGCGCGCCGCGCCGACCCGCCTGTTGCGCCGCCGTCGCAGCGATGGCAGCTACCGCCGCGAGGACGTCGCCCTCCATGGCTCGAGCTATCTCGACGAGTTGAAGCATTTCCATGACTGCATCACGGACGGCGTGCCTTGCCGGACACCGCCGGAGCAGTCGATCATCGACCTCGCCGCCCTGCGCGCGCTTTATCTGGAGGAGCGCCGCGCGAGAGATAACGAGAAGGCGCAGTCGGCGACGGCAGCGGTCGTTCCTACAATCGGGAGCTAGCGTGACGAGACTCCATCGCGAAGCGATGCGCGTGTTGATCGGCGAGATCACAAGCGGTGGCTATAGCCCGGGTGACCGGCTTCCGCGAGAAGTCGATCTGGCCGAGCAGTTTGGCGTGAGTCGCGGCGTCGCGCGCGAGTGTATTCGGGGGCTCGAGGAGCGAGGGCTGGTCGACGTCACCCACGGCCGTGGCGCGAAGGTGAATCCGAGTGTGCGCTGGGACGTGTTCGACCCGGATGTTCTTCGCTGGTTGCTCGCGGGCGAGCGGGGGCCCGCGGTGCTCCGCGACTATCTCGAGTGCCGGAGGATCCTGGAGGTTGAGGCAGCGGGGCTGGCGGCGGAGCGGGCGACGCCTGGCGACGTGGCACGGCTCGAGGCGGCCTTTCAGGCGATGGTCGAGAGCGCGCCGCGGGCTTCGCGCAACCCGGCGGCCGAGGAGCTCTGGGCAGAGGCGGACATCGAGTTTCACCGTGCTGTCGTCGCGGCGGCGCAAAACGTCGCCCTCGCCCGGATGACGGAACCGATCCACCGCGCCTTAGCGACGGCGCTGCCTGCCTTAGCGCGGCCGCAACTGCGCTTCGAGCGAGCGCTGCCAGAGCACAAGCGGATTCTCGATGCGATTCGGACGAGGGGCGAGCGGAAGGCACGCGCAGGCATGCGCGCTCACCTTGAGACAGTGGAGACATACCTGCGGGAGTACACGGAGGAAGTGCGGCACGACGTCGTGACGCTGTCGGCGGCGGCGACCGAGCAGGTTTGACAGCAGCAAGAGATTAAATCACTATAGTTCCGTGGCGAAGGCGGTGCGACCCGGACGCCGGGCGACGAACGAGCGGGCCTTCGAGCAGAACGAGATCCTGGTGACGTGGGTCCGGTTCGATCCGGACGGTGAGTTCACGGGTCGCCGAATGAAGAGCGCCGGCCTGACGCTGCGGCTGGCGCCGAACAGCGGGGGAAGAACAGCGGCCGAGCTCGCTGGTCTCTTGGGCGACTCCGTCGGTGCGATCGTGAGCACCGATCCGTTCGATCGATCCGTATTCGCCGCCGGGCCTCGCCTGCGCGTAATCGCGCGCGTCGGTGTCGGCACCGACTCGATCGACCTCGCTGCGGCGACCGAAGCCGGCGTCGTCGTGACGACCGCGCCGGGAATGAACAGCGAAACCGCGGCCGACCACACACTCGCACTCATGCTTGCCGCCGTCCGACGGGTGACCGAGCACGACCTCGCCGTTCGCGCAGGTGGCTGGCCGCGCGGAGGCGACCTCACCCCCGGCGACCTGCACGGGCGCACTGTTGGAGTTGTCGGCCACGGAAGCATCGGCGCCGCGGTCACTCGCCGGCTGAAGGGCTTTGGCGTCAAGCTGCTGGTCACTGACCCAGCGATCGCAGAGGTAGATGGAGCAGCGACCGTGCCGCTGGAGACCGTCTTCAAGGAGAGCGATATCGTCTCGCTCCACTTGCCACTCACCCCGCAGACACGGGGGATCATCGGGTCCGCGGAGTTGGGAGTGATGAAGCCGGGGGCGATTTTGGTCAACACTGCCCGTGGCGGTCTCGTTGACGAGACCGCTCTTGAGCACGCCTTACAAAGTGGGCGGCTGCGCGCGGCCGCCCTGGATGTGTTCGCGAACGAGCCGCCAGCCTCAAGCAGCTTGCTATCGCTCCCGAACGTCGTGCTCTCTCCGCACATTGCCGGGATCTCGCTCGACTCCATCGAACGGATGACAAGGCAAGCGACTGACAACGTGCTCGCGGTGCTGAATGGCACCCCCGACCCGGCGGTTGTGGCGAATCCTGAGGTGCTCGAGCGACTGGCCGTGTACGCCGAGGCAGGCGCCCCATGAGCCTGCTCCTGGCCGGCGAATGGACAGACAGCGACGAGATCCTCGAGGTCCGCTCGCCCTATTCAGGTGATGTGGTCGGTACCGTCGCGGTCGCCGGCCTCGGCGAGATCGAGCGCGCGCTCGAAGCGGCGAGCGAAGGAGCACGACAGATGGCGGCGTTGCAGGCATGGGAACGCGCGGAGATCCTTGAACGCGCCTCCGCGCTCGTTGCCGAGGACGAAGTCGAGCTGGCGGCGACGATCACTGCCGAGCAAGGCAAGACGACGCACGAAGCACGCGCCGAGGCCTCCAGGATCAGCGGGATCATCAAGCTGTGCGCGGCCGAGGCGCGAAATTTGTGGGGCGAGGTGCTGCCGATGGATGCAACACGAGAAGGAGCGCAGCGGCTCGGCTTCACCCTGCGCGAGCCTTGCGGCGTCGTCGCCGCGATCTCGCCGTTCAATTACCCGGCGATTCTGGTCGCGCACAAGATCGTCCCGGCGCTCGCCGCTGGCAACGCAGTGATCTTGAAACCTGCAACCGCCACGCCGTTGACCGCGCTGTTCCTCGTGCGGCGCCTGATGGAAGCGGGTCTTCCGCCGCTTGCGCTGCAGTGCTTGATCGGCTCCGGTCGCAGCGTCGGCGACGCGCTCGTCTCCGACCGGCGTGTGCGCAAGGTCTCGTTCACGGGCAGCAAGGAGGTCGGCGAGCACATCGCGCGGACGGCCGGGCTCAAGCGCTTCACCTGCGAGCTCGGCTCCAACACTGCAGTCGTCGTCCTCGCCGACGCGGATCTCGAGCTCGCCGCCCGCGTCCTTGGCAGAAGTCCCTATGTGAACGCCGGTCAGAACTGCGTCTCGCCGCAGCGAGCGATCGCCTCACGGGTCGTCTTCGATGAGCTCGTCGAGCGGATCGCGGAGCGTGTCGACGAACTGCAGCAAGGGGACCCGGCTGATCCGATGACAACGCTGTCGCCGGTCATCGACGAGCGTGAAGCGGAGCGGGTGACGAGCTGGATTCGGGAGGCACGCGACGCAGGCGCGACGCTCGTGCGCGGCGGCGATCGCGAGGGGACGTCGGTCGCGCCGGCCCTGATCCTGGAACCGCCGGAGGAGTCGCGCCTGTGGCGCGAGGAGCTGTTCGGGCCGGCACTCACCGTTCGCGCTGTTGAGAGCGAAGACGACGCGCTCGAGTATGCGAACGACTCGCGCTTCGGCCTCTCCTTTGGCGTCTATACCCGAGACATCGATCGCGCGCTGCACTTCGCCAGGCGCGTCCACACCGGCATCGTCCATGTCAACTCTCCGTACGGCACCACGTGGCGGGCGGACGTGATGCCGTGGGGAGGGGTCGGTGAAAGCG
>Ga0070741_10016301_pt1 | contig 12423 bp, 14 predicted proteins | sample Coa_R1_4_FD_66440 | JGI IMG/M metagenome (GOLD analysis project Ga0070741, IMG submission 66440) | Surface soil microbial communities from Centralia Pennsylvania, which are recovering from an underground coalmine fire - Coalmine... | ecosystem: Environmental > Terrestrial > Soil > Unclassified ...
TCAGCTCCAGCTACCATCTGACCCCCGACCAGATGCTCTATGCCCGCATCGCCACCGGCTACCGGCCAGGCGGCGCCAACAAGATCGCCCCGGATGCGCCGCCGACTTTCGGACCCGATACCACCACCAACTACGAGATCGGGCTCAAGTCCGAGTGGCTCGAGAAGCGCCTGCTCTTCAACCTGACCGGGTTCTACATCGATTGGAAGGACACTCAGGTCACCGGCGTAACCCCGCTCTTCCTCACGTACCTTTCGAACGCTGGAGCAGCGATCAGCAAGGGCGTCGAGCTCACGACGAGGCTGACGCCTTTGCGCGGGCTGACCGTCGGGCTGAATGCCACCTACACCGATGCCTACCTGACCGTGAATGCGCCCGGACTCGGTGGCCTGGCCGGTGACCCGCTTCCCAGCACGCCGAAAATCAGTGGTTCGCTGACCCTGGACTACACAGCTCCGCTCTTCCATGACTTCACGGGGCTGCTGAGCGCTGTGTCGCGCTACGAGGGTCCGCGCAATACCGCGTTCCCGGGAGATCCGGCGATCAGCGGCAATTACCGGCTGGCTTCTTATGGCACGTTCGACCTGTCGGCCGGGGTCAGCCGGGACACCTGGTCCGTGCGCCTGTTCGTGCGGAACGTCGCAAACCGTTACGCGTATCTCTTCGTCGTGCCGCCCGGAGGTGACGCGGCCCCCTCCACGAACGTAATCCTGCAGCCGCGCACCTACGGTCTGAGCATTGACACACGCTTCTAATGCGGGCCGACGGCTTCGCAGTCGTCGACTTGCGCTTGTGTGGTCGATTGCTTTCACGTTGATGGTCAGTAGGGGTGTGATCCGCGCCGACACGAAGGCTGATCCAGGTCTCGATCGTTACGCGCAGCCGCAACAGCTCGTGCGGCTAAAGGACGGCCGCCGCATGAACCTGCTATGCGAGGGCGCAGGTACGCCGACCGTGATCCTGGAGGCGGGCGCGGGCGGATCGACTATCGACTGGCGCCGCGTGCAGCCCGCGATTGCTGCGACCACGCGGGTCTGTGCCTATGACCGTGCCGGCATGGGCTTCAGTAACGCGGGACCGCTTCCGCGCACCGCGAGCGCGGTGGTCGCGGATCTGGAGGCTCTGCTGCAGGCAGCTGGACTTGAGCCACCGTATGTCATGGTCGGGCACTCGCTCGGCAGTTACTTTGTGCGGCTGTATACCGATCGGCATCCTCGCAAGGTAGTTGGCATGGTGCTGGTCGACCCTTCCGTCGAGTTTCAGGACAGGCGGTTCGAGAAGGTCAGTCCCGGATTTGCGCAGCTGCTGCGCGAGGACAGAGCGATTGCGCAGGAGTGCCTGCGGCTGGCGCGCGCGGGAAAGCTCACGGCCGATTTGCCCGTTTTCAAAGAATGCACGTACGGATATGCGCGTGACCCGGCGTTCAGCGATCTGCTGTTCGAGGTTCAGATCAAACGACGGCTGTCGGTACCCTTCAGGCAGACCCTGCTGTCCGAGACCGACCAGATGGAAGAGGACAGCGGTGAGCTGGTGGCCGCGCGTCACTCTTATGGTGACATGCCTCTGATCGTTTTGACCCAGGCTCCCGAGTCCACGAACGCTTATCCGGGAATGACTGCCGTGCAGGTGGATGCCATGAATGCCTTGTGGATGCGGATGCATGATGAGCTGGCGCGCCTGTCGACCCGGGGTATAAACCAGGTAGTCGCGAACAGCGGCCATTACATCCAGAGGGACCGCCCGGAGGCGGTGATCGCCGCGGTCCGTCGCGTGCTCGAAGACAGCCGCGCGCCAACGCACTGACCGCTGATGCGTGAACCCCTGTCACCGCCGTGAAAGGGTAACGCCTCGCGCCTCGATGTCAGCGACAATCCTGACCGCTATCTCGATAGAATCCTGAACGCGGCTCGTGTCGCCCACATAACCCACCAGCGCATCTTCTGCGCGTCGTCGTAGCCTGATGGAGCTGATGAGCTTATGCCGCGCAAGAGCCGCAATGTCCTCCCGATCCTGGCTGGAGAACCGTCCGAGCTTGCTCACGGCTAATTCGGGTGCGCAGAGGAGGCGCACATCAAGTATCCCTGCATCGATGCCTTCGATGTTCAGAGGAACGGAATCCTCGTGTGCGTCCTTGTGCAGAAGGCCGAACATGTCGTTGTACTGCCGATCAAAGTACAACAACCGTGCGGCGCCGTCGGCGTCTCGATATGCAGCTTCCGGGTTTTCCGGAAGTGCTATTCGATGAGAGAAGGTAGCGTCGATATCCCGGGAGACACGCTCTCCGGTATGCATGTGAAGTGCGGCCCCGCCTGCGACATACATGCGGATGGGGAGTGCACGTTTGGGTAGTCCCGCAAGGGACCCGGCAATGCGATTGATGAGTGCGCTGAACGCGGTGACTATCCGGGGCACCTAGAGCTCGGGCGCAGCGCTGACACGTCCGTCCGAGAGGCTGGGCCCGCAGCCTTTTATGTAGCTTTCCCCCTTGACGCGATAGGCGCCGTGAATAATATTGGCACTCACTGGACCAGAGTGCTAAGAGGAAGGAAACGGCGCCAAATCAGTAACATAGAGCCTCTAGAGCTTTACTGCAGGAGAGGCTCTCTGCAGTGCGGCGCCCCACAGTTTCATTGCTGTAATCGTGTCGCTAACTCATCGAATTGTGGAGGACAGTACGATGGACGCACGTCGATCCCGGAATGGCTCCGCTCAGCGGCTCGCTGAGTTTCGCTGGTGGGGTAGTGTGTTGCTTGCGATGTTTGCACTCGTGCAAACGGCCCGCGGGGCGGCTGGCTCTCCCAACGCAGCTGCCGATCCGACCGGCGGGTACTCAATTTCCCCTTGTGTGTCAGCCGAAGCTGCATGCAGCGATCATGCGCCGCAGCTCGCCCTGCATTCGTCGACACCAGTGCGGCCGTGAACAAATCTCACGCAATGCAGGTGATTTGAAGATCCAGACACCTTGATCCAACGGAGGTAGCCATGATGTCGACCGCAGGCAAAGTGGTGCCCTTCTCGCCGGCACCCGTCAAGCCGCTTCCCCGCGGCCTGTTTGAACCTGTCGCTGTTCCCGGCTTGAGTGCGCAAGCCATACAAGGACTGGAAGCGACGTATCCCGGGACACTGACGGCTGACATGCGTTCTTTGCTTCGTAAAACCTGCGGTCTTACGGCCGCAGAGTTCGGAACGATTGACTTCACCAGTCGGTGGCATCCCGAGGAACCCATCAGCGTGTTTCGCCCCTGTTTGACGCTGGCGATTGACGATGAGGGTCGTCGTTGGATCGCCGAGACATCGCGCAATCAGGGGTTACCTGGGCCCGTTTGGTGTGTGCTGCCCGACCCTGCCGTGACACTTCACGTCAGCAATGATCTGAGCGACTTCTTGAGCACGCTGAAAGAGGTCGCCGAGCCCGGACAGTTATGCAAGTGGCTTCGGAGCCTGCAGCGCGACGCTCGCGCGATCTGGGCGCAGCGTCGGGCGCTGGCTCAAGTTTCATACGAAACCTGTCGCCAGGATCGTGCATTGCGAGGCTGGTTGTCGATGCTGCCGTACGATGCACACATCTATGATCTGCGAGCCCCGGCAGCATTGCGTGGCTGGCCGTACGGCCTTGCGGGTCCGGAGGGGCGACTGTATCGGTGCGGGCGACTGCCAGTTTTTGCGGTCTCCACGGCTCCGTCAGCGAGCCGTTGGACACAGCACATGAGCCAGCTCGCCGCGTCGGCCGAGATACTGTCGCCAGTCATTGCGCGTGGATTGGCCGCCTGAGGTAGCGCGGCGATGATGCACAAGGCTCGAGATCCGCCGACACACGGATTCTGACTCGCGGATTTGCACGGGGTCAGGAGGTGCAGGATTGGCACCGGGCACTGGCCGCGATCGATAGATCCGCTCAGGAGTCGTCCTGATCCGGGACTGAAATTTGGGACACCCCCTTGAAACAACCGGAGCGAAACCCAGTTTGCGGAGCTGTCAATGGCAACAACCGGGAGGTATGCACCATGTTTGAGGATCTGTTCAGTTTCGGCGCCGACGGCATTTTCGACGAATTTAGGCGTTTGGAGAGCCAGATGGACCAACTCTCCCGTGGGTCGTCCTGGCCTGCGGAGATCCGATCCATGCAAAGGGGGACCTTTCCGCCGCTCAACATCGGAGCGACGCCCGAGCGCGTAGATGTGTATGTTTTCGCCGCGGGGGTGGACCCGAAGAGCCTGGATCTGTCGATCCAGCAAAACCTGCTCAGCGTCGCCGGCAGCCGCAAGTTAGAGTTTAACGAAAGCGCTAACTACTACCGCCGGGAACGATTCGACGGCGACTTCCGTCGCGTCATCAGTCTGCCGGATGACCTCGATCCGGAGCGCGTCGAGGCCAAATACCGCGATGGGGTGCTGCAGATCAGTATCCAGCGGCGCGAATCGGCGCGGCCACGCCAGATCACCGTGAATTAAGCGAGGAGCAAATGCCATGGTAGCCACTCATGACGTTACGACTCGGCGGTCGAGCGCCGCCGAGCAGAAGCCCGACGCGTCCTCCCCTGAGAGCGAGCAGCAGTCAGCGGCGAGGGAAAGGGACCTCGCGATGCTGCCCGTAGTAGACATCTTCGAGGATCCGCACCAGATCACGGTTCAGGCCGAGATGCCGGGGGTGTCCAAGGAAGGACTTAACGTTCACGCTGACCGCAATAACCTGGTGATTGAAGGTCGGATCGGGCTCGACATTCCCGCGGGTATGTCTGCGCTGTATGCCGATCTGAAGACCACCCAATATCGACGCAGCTTTGTGTTGAGCGGTGAACTTGATGCCGAGCACATCGCAGCAACTCTCAAGGACGGCTTGCTAACGGTACGTATCCCCAAACGGGTCGAGTTCCGCACGCGAAAGATCAAGGTCGATGTCTCCTGAGTAAAGGCTCCGGCCGATCGCGCTTGCGATCGGCTGGAGCCTCGCAGGTTCGCCTCAGATGAGCGTCGAGCGCGTCGTTGGACCGCACCGCGGTTGCGTCATAAGTCATTGATTAATGGCGTCCCCAAGGGGACTCGAACCCCTGTTACCGCCGTGAAAGTGCGGCAGACGCCACGCGCGCTCATGGCCGATCACGCCCATAAGCTCGGCAAGGGGACGGCACGCAGTTTCTCTCCGAAAGAGAGCGTCTCTTTGCCGTCGTAAAGTAAGACTCCCTGAACGAATCGGACACCTCCAGCGGCTGCGATTCGTTGAAGACCGCCGAAATCGCGTTGCGCGACCGAGGCGGCCGCCTTAACTTCGATGCCGACGATCTGACCGGCGGGATTCTCCAGGACAAAGTCGACTTCGAGTTGGTCTTTGTCTCTGTAATGGAAGATCGAGAGGTGCTCCTTCGCCCATGCAGCTCCCTTGAGCAACTCCGAGAATACGAAGGTTTCCAGAAGAGGTCCGAGCAAGCCTCTATCTGAGCGCAACCTGGCTAGCGAGTAACCACGCAGGGCAGTCAGCAGACCGGAATCGACGAAGTGGAGTTTGGGAGTCTTCACAAGCCTGGACAACTCGTTGCGAGACCAAGGCGGCACCGTGTGGACTAAATAGATCTGCCCCAGGACGCGCAGATACTGACCGATGGTCTTGTGGTCGCGTCCGAGTGCCCGGCCGATCTCGGACAGATTGGTCAGCTGCCCGGCAAATCGAGCACAGACTTCCAGGAGGTGCGGAATCTGATCCTGCCCGGCGATGTCTGCGATCTCGGGGATGTCCCGTTCCACGATCGATTTGATATATGCGCGGTACCAATCCTGGCGCCGGCGTTCGGTGCGACGTTTGATGGCATCCGGGTAGCCTCCAGTCACGACGAGTTCAAGCAGTCGATCGCCGGAGACGGACTCGATGGGTGTCGGCATTTGGCCTTGGAAGAGCTTGGACACGAATCGTGGAGCCCGGGATCGCAGACGTTCACTGCGTCCCAGCGGAAACAGGGGAATTACTTCTACTCTACCGGCGAGTGACTCGTGAACGGTCCGGATTGTCAGGAGGTCGGCTGAACCGGTGAGGAGAAAGCGTCCGGGACGCGGGTCCTCATCCACACTTTGTTTGATAGCGAGCAACAGCCCGGGGGCGCGCTGAACCTCGTCGATGATCGCACGATCGAGCCCACGGATGAACGCCACGGGGTCACTGGTCGCGGCCGCGAGTGTCGGCTGACTGTCCAGCGTCAAGTAAACGCGGCCGTGGCGAGCGAAACGACGCGCGAGGGTCGTCTTACCCGACTGCCTCGGACCGCTGATCGCAACGACTCGCGTATCGCGGAGCGCCGCGCGCACGAAGCTTTCAGCGAATCGGGGGTACACGTGGTCGCATTATCGGATTGTCCAACCTCACTCTAGCGTCCAAATGGGAATCAATCAACGTCCATATGGGAATTTAACGCCGTCTATCCGGGAGCTGGTCGAGGCGGCAGCGTCAGCAGATTTCAGCCCCCGCGGCGGGCGCGCGCGAAAAGGTGAATCTGCAGCAGAAAGGCTGCCGGTCTGGATGGGTCCATGTAATCCAGGGAAGCGATTGCGAGAAAACAACCGATGGCCTGTGGCCGCAGCAGGCCTGGCTGCATTGCCGCGATGCAAGCATCACCTGGGCAGAGGCATCCGATAGTGGATCGGCTGGCAACGCGCATCCCTGCATGGGACAGGTCGCTCGCAGATGTCTCGAACCCAGAAGCTCAGTTCAACGTGCAACGCACGAGGGCGTCTGCACTTGTTTGAGACTTCACTAAACCTACCCGGGAATTACCCGGACAGCTCTTGCCGTGCTGCCACGCAGTGCTAAGTATCTGATTTATGGCGTCCCCAAGGGGATTCGAACCCCTGTTACCGCCGTGAAAGGGCGATGTCCTGGGCCTCTAGACGATGGGGACACGCGGGCCGGTCATGCCGGGTAACCGGCAGGGCGCGCAAGATTACACGGCCAGTCGGCGACGGACAAATGCAGCCTCAGGGCAGCCTGAGCTGCTGCCCGCACCGGGCGCGAAGTCGGGTCGAGACCCCAGCGTCGCGGGAAGAGTGGCCTGGTGCGCTAAGCCGCCCCTGCGTAGCACCCTCGAGAAGCGGCACCGAAGCGATCACCGCGGGCCAGTATCGCTGCTCAGCCGAATTGGAGCCTGCGACCAGCCGGGACTTACAGAACCTTTCGATAAAGCACCGCGCGCTCCACCTCAATGAATCCGAGTGCGACATGGGCTTGCTGAGAGTCCACATTGTGAAGCTGCGCGTCGGAGCCGAATTCGCGCAAACCCCGAGCGCGAGCCCACGCTTCGGCCGCGCGCACGAGAGCGGTCCCGATGCCTTGCCGCCGCACGTCGGGATCGACGTACCAACCTTCCAGATAGGCGACGGGACTGGTCTCGCAGGACTCGGCGATCGAACGAGCGCCGATCTCCGCAAACCCCGCAAGGCCCGACTCACCCACCCGCGCCACCACCAGCACGACAGCGTCTGCCCGAGCCAACCACGCGTCCATGTCGGAAAGATGAAGGGCTGAGTCCCCCTCGGGCCAGAGGTTGAGGCGCATCCGCAGCCATTCGTGCCGGTCGGAAGGCTGATAAGGGCGAACTTGCATTGCTGGGCCACCCGCAGACAGTGACTCCACGACGCTACCAGAGTACGAGGCGGTGTGTGCGTTCGTGCGGTGCTACAGTTGCGCAACGATGCACGCACACGCACCGCCTTCCGAAACCGCCCGCGCGCTGGTCGAGAATAACCGGCGCTTCTACGATACGCTGTGGTCAGATTGCCGCCTGGTACACCCCGACCGCTTCAACACGTGGCCACTCGTGCAGTCCCTGGTCGCCTCCAGCACGCAGCGTCTAGAGGTCGCTCCCGGGCTGAGGCCGCGCCTGCCGATCGCAGGCACGTATTTCGTGGACATCAGTACGCCGGCACTCGCCAAACTGCACGCAGCCGGCGGCAGTGTCGCCCTCGGGCAGGTCACCGCGTTGCCCTTTGGCGATGGCGCCTTCGACCTCGTCTGCGCTCTGGATATCGTCGAGCACGTCGAGAATGACGACCAGGCCCTTTGGGAACTCTCGCGGGTCGTCAGGCCGGGCGGCACGTTGTTGATCTCGATCCCCCTGCATCCTGCGCGCTGGACTCCCTTCGATGAGTTCGTCGGCCACAAGCGCCGCTACGAGCCGGACGTGATCCTGACCAAACTCACGGCACGGCGTTTCGGGGTGCAAAAAAGCGGAGTGTTCGGTATGCAACCCCGCTCCTCCTTCCTGCTGGATGCAGCCATATGGTGGATGACGCATCAGCGTGAGCGGGCCATGCGCTGGTACAACCGGGTATTCCCCTGGAGCCTGCGACTGCAGAAACCGTTGCAGCTCGCTCCGGGCCTCATCCCGATGGACGCCGTGGACGAGATTCTGCTCGTGTGCCGGCGGGAAGCCTGACGATACCCATTTGAAAGAGCTCGGCGGGAGGCATTGAACATGTTCAGCGCTCTGGGCATTCCTGTATTGATCATCGTGGCGGTCATCATCCTGATGATGTTCCGCAGCGTGTCGCAATCCACGGTCGCGGTGGTCACGGTATTCGGCAAGTATCACCGCGTGATGCGCGAAGGGCTCAACTTCAAGCTGCCGTGGGAGCACGTCTCTCACCGGTTGTCGCTGCAGAATCGCGCCCTGCAGCTCGAATTCCAGGCCATCACGCAGGACCAGGCCAACGTGAAGTTCGCCACCATGGTGCTGTATGCGGTCTCGGCCGCGGACGAGGAGGCCATCAAGAAAGCGGTCTTCAGCTTCGCCACCACGAGTGAGTTTCAGCTCGCATTGCAGCGGACTATCGATGGCTCGATCCGCCAGTTCGTCGCCACGCAGAAGCAGGCCGACATTCTCGGCATGCGCGCGGAGATCGTGGAGCATACGAAGAAGAATCTCGACGAGGTGGTCCTCGCCTGGGGCTATGTGGTGCGCGACATCCAGATCACGGACATGACGTTCGACAAGGAAGTGATCGACTCGATGGCACGGGTGGTTTCCTCGAAGAATCTGCTCGCGGCCGCCGCGAACGAGGGCGCCGCGCTGCTGGTGAAGCGCACCAAGGATGCCGAGGCCGAGGCCGCCTACAAGACGATCGGTGCGGAGGCTGAGAAAAAGGCTTCGGCTTTGCGCGGGGAGGGGCTTGCGTTGTTTCGCAAGAACATTGCCGATGGAATGAAAGAGGCTGCCGATCGCTTGCGCAGCGCGGGCGTCAATGCCGAGTTCCTGCTCTTTCTCGAGTACACCGATGCCATGAAGTATGTCGCGGATCACTCGCAGGGCAAGGTGATCTTCATGGACAGCGGCGCAGGGGCTTCCGCAAGGGTGGTCCAGGGCATCACCGGCCTGGGTGTCGAGGTCCCACCACCGGATGCCAGAGCGCCCGATCCGGTGCTCTCCGGAGTTTGATTGTCGATGGCCGCAAGGTTTTGGTGGGTCAACCACTCGCGTACTGCGCACTGGGAGGTCGAGGGTGGGTACCTCTGGTTTGCGGGCAGCGGCGCAGCGAGTGCGGCCCGCGAGTCGCACAAAAACATGTTGCGAGCGATGCCGGGAGATGTCGTCCTGTCGTGCGCGGGCGGTGCGCTCAATGCCGTCGGTGTCGTGCTCGAGCCCGCTCACGCCGCGGCGCGACCCCCCGAAATTGGCTCGCAATCGGATTCCGAGGAGATCGAAGGCTGGTGCATTCCCGTGCGCTTCGGCTCGCTCCCGCGGCCCCTTCAGCTCTCCGAGCACGCGAGCGAGCTCAAGCCGGCCCTGCCCAGAGCACATTCGCCGATCCGTGCGAGCGGGTTGTGCAACGATCGGGTGCTTTTCGCGGCCGTACCGGAGCGCCTGGCGGACACTTTGCGGATCCTGCTCAAGGGCGATCTCGAGCGCATCGTGGAGTCGATCTCCGAGACCGTGGGTCGCACTCTGGCGGACAGCGCGGCCGAAGCGGGCATCCAGCGCCGCACGGACATGGGCCCGGAGTTGAAAGCCTTGCTGCTTCGGGCGCGTCTGGGTCGTGGGCTCTTCCGGGAGAACGTCGAGCGGACCGAGAGCGGATGTCGAGTTACGGGACTGCTGGACCGCCGGCACTTGCGTGCGATTCACGTGAAGCCCTGGTGCGCGTGCGACGAGCGGGAGATGCTCGATGGATCCAACGGGCTGTTGATGTCCCCTCACGTCGCGCATCTCTTCGAGCGGGGGCACATCTCGTTCTCAGACCAGGGGGCGCTGTTGGTGGCACCGGCTCTCAACCCCGCGGTTCTGGAGAGTTGGGGTTTTCAGGTGCCGCGCAACGTCGGCTCTTTCACCCCCGAACAGCGGGTGTTCCTGGACTATCACCGGCGGCATGTGTTCGGGCAGCACGGCGGAGGCCGCCGGCACAGCAGTCCGGAAAACGAGGAGCCCGGGGGATTCATCGCCCAGGCGGAGCCGCCGGAAGTGAAGCCCGAATCGACCTAGGGAAAGCCGATCCCAGCCCATCCTCGACGCATCAGGCTCCTGGCAGCATGCGCCTCAGCACGTCGTCGCGCTTGTAGAAATGGTGATAGAGCGCTGCAACTACATGCAGCACGATCAAACCGATTCCCGCATACGACAGCCAGATGTGGGTCGGCAGGGCCGCCTCATGAATGAGCGTCCTGTTCGGGTGTGCCAGGTTTGAAATCCAGGGAAGGGTCGGCCAGTGGACCCCGTCGAAGAGCAGGACTGGCTTGCGGCGCGCCGATAGCACGACCCAGCCAGTGAACGGAACTGCGAGGATGTACACGTAGAGCAGCGTGTGCGAGGCATGGGCGAGAGCGCGCGAGGCGAGGCCCATGCCCTGTGGCAAAGGCGGGGATCGGTGCATCAGCCGCCAGGCCACACGTAGAACGCTGCACACCAGCAAGGCGATGCCTACAGACATGTGCATCGCGTAGGCGGACGGGAAAAAGAACGAATCGCCCGGGTCAAATCGACCGAACGAAATGCCCGTGCCGAGTTCAAACGCGACCAGTGCGGCGATCAGCCAGTGGAGCGCGATTGCCACAGTGCTGTAGCGCACCGGGCTTGCTGCCCTCAGGTGCGCTCGTTGCCCGGGGTCTACGGAATTCTCGTCCAGGTTTCCTGAAACGCGGAGACGTGATCCCAGCTGTAGCGTCTGTTTGGCCATATCAGATAGTGCATGGTGATGATCTGGTCGTCGCGCAGAAACCCCGCCCAGCTCGGCAGGGTGCCGTATTCATACAATGTCGTGCTGAAGGTGACCGGAATGACGCTGTCCATGTTCTCTTGCGCGGGTGCGGCATTGACCCAGCCAACGAGCTCATGTGCGTTCCAGGCGGCCGGTCCGGTTTGCGCCCATTCCATGCCCCTGAGCGCGCCGCTCGTGAGGTCGATGGTTGTGATCTCGATGATCACGCGGTCAACGGGATTCGACCATCTACCGAGCAACCGGGTCCGGATCGAGGCATCCAACAAGTGGGCCCGCTTGCTGTAGTCGGGTGCCTTGGCGAACTCAGGCGGCTTTGCCGGGTCGCTCCCTGCGGATTCAGCCGCGATCGAACCGTGCGCCCATCCGAGCACCGACGAGAGCGCAATCACCAGGAGCTTTCTGCCAGCCATGGTCCCACCCAGAATGCTTTCGGCGAGCACCCACTCGCGATGCCGCCGGCGGATGCCACGGAAGGTAGCCGACACCTGTAACCAGGATTTTGCCGGCGGGCTGGAATGTGTAAATGTTTGTTTCCCTGGATTCGAGCGCCGCCATACAGGGCGCTGCCTTGCCATTAACTGTATGAGCAGCCCGGGTGGCTGTGAGTCGATCGCGAGCCGGCCTGCTGAATAAGTTTCCTGGCTCTCCTGCGGCCTCTTGCCATCCATTCTCATGGCTGTATATTTGTACAGCATCCCCTCGGCAAGCTCATGGAGTCCGCCATGATGACCTCACCCCGTCTGCTTCTCGATACGTCCATCGCGCAGCTTCAGACGCTCGCGTCTTTTCTCGCGGAAGAGATGGGGGAGTATCGGCAACGCTCCGTCACGGCGACGCCGGAGGCTCGCGCATGCAAGGAAATCCTGCTGACGATCAGCGTGTTGATTCCGAAGCTGCAGGCGGCGCGCTATGTGGTCGCGGATGACAGCCCGATGTTGCGACCGTGCGTGGACTGTGAGGATGGGTGAGCCGCCTGCAGCTTCACGTGAGTGAGCTCCACATCCGCGAAGCTGAATCCAACCTGAATCAGTACGGGTAGTAATAGCGATGGTAGTAGCCGGGGTGCACGACCACGACAGGCGCCGGGACGGCGACATAAGCGCGCGGCCGCGGGCCGTAGGGGGCTACGACGCATCCGGTCAAGGTGGCCCCAAGGCCGGCCAGAATCAGCAGCTTAGCGAGCGTTTTCATGATTGGATTCTCCGCGTGTCCCATGCGGCATAGAACGCGCGGC
>Ga0070741_10016302_pt1 | contig 12422 bp, 11 predicted proteins | sample Coa_R1_4_FD_66440 | JGI IMG/M metagenome (GOLD analysis project Ga0070741, IMG submission 66440) | Surface soil microbial communities from Centralia Pennsylvania, which are recovering from an underground coalmine fire - Coalmine... | ecosystem: Environmental > Terrestrial > Soil > Unclassified ...
CTGACGCCGGAGACGATCACCCGTTTCCGCCAGGCCTATATCGCGCTCTTCGGCGCCGCCGACCGCAGCGACCTCCTCTATCACACGGTCAGCGAGGGCCGCCGCTACGTCGGCATGGAGCACTGGCTGCCGCTCTTCCATGAACGGCTCGAGACGATTTTCGACCATGCCGGCGACGTGCCGGTGATCGCCGACCACCTTGCCGAGGAGGCGATCGGCGAGCGGCGCGCCCAGATCGCCGATCACTACGAAGCGCGGAAGGCCGCCTTCGAGAGCGGGCAGGGGACGGTCCCCTACAAGCCGCTCCCGCCGGACCGCCTCTACCTGACGGAGGTGGACTGGAAGAGCGCCGCGGCCGGCCGGCCGTTTGCGCGCCTGTCGCCGTTCGCCGCTCCCGATGCCGGGAACGTCATCGACGTCGGCGGCAAGCGCGGCCGCAACTTCTCGCCCGAGCGGAACGCCGGCGACACCAACGTCTTCGACGCGGTGGTGGCGCATATCCGGCGGCTCTTCGTCGACGGCAAGCGGGTCATCGTCGCGGCGTGGAGCGAGGGTTCGCGCGAGCGAACCGGACAGGTGATCGTCGATCACGGCCTGGTCGAACTGAAACCGGTCAAGGACTGGGCGGAAGCGCGGGCGCTGCCGGCGAAGACCGCGGGGCTCGCGGTGCTGGGGCTCGAATCCGGCTTCGAGACGGCGGATCTCGCCGTCATCGGCGAGCAGGACATTCTCGGCGACCGTCTCGTCCGGCCGCACGGCAGGACCCGCAAGGCCTCCGACTATCTCAGCGACGTGACGGCGCTCGCCGAGGGCGATCTTGTCGTCCACGTCGACCACGGCATCGCCCGGTTCAACGGCCTGAAGACGATCGAGGCGGCCGGCGCCCCGCACGACTGCCTCGAACTGCTCTATGCCGGCAACGACCGCGTCTACCTCCCGGTCGAGAACATCGAACTCCTGTCGCGCTACGGCTCGGAGGACAGCGACGTCCAGCTCGACAGGCTCGGCGGCGTCGCCTGGCAGTCGCGGAAGGCGCGCCTGAAGAAGCGGCTCCGCGACATGGCCGCGCAGCTCATCCGCATCGCGGCGGAGCGCTCGACCAAGAACGCGCCGGTTCTGACGCCGCCGGAAGGGCTCTATGACGAGTTCGCCGCGCGCTTCCCCTACGAGGAGACCGAGGACCAGCAGACCGCAATCGACGCCGTGCTCGGCGATCTCGCCGCCGGCCGGCCGATGGACCGGCTCATCTGCGGCGATGTCGGGTTCGGCAAGACCGAGGTCGCGCTCCGCGCCGCCTTCGTCACCGCAATGGCCGGCAAGCAGGTGGCGGTGGTGGTGCCGACGACGCTGCTTGCCCGCCAGCATTTCAAGACGTTCAGCAGCCGCTTTGCCGGGCTGCCGGTGAAGATCGCGCAGGCCTCGCGGCTGGTCGGCGCCAGGGCACTCGCGGAGGCGCGCGCCGGAATCGCCGACGGCAGCGTCGACATCGTCATCGGGACGCACGCGCTGCTCGGCAAAAACATCGCTTTCCGCGATCTCGCCTTGCTCATCATCGACGAAGAGCAGCACTTCGGCGTCAAGCACAAGGAACGCCTGAAGGAGCTGAAGGCCGATGTCCATGTGCTGACCCTGTCGGCGACGCCCATCCCGCGAACGCTGCAACTGGCGCTGACCGGCGTGCGCGAGCTGTCGCTCATCACCACGCCGCCGATCGACCGGCTGGCGGTCCGCACCTTCATCGCGCCGTTCGATCCGCTGGTCGTGCGCGAGGCGCTGCTCCGCGAACGCTATCGCGGCGGCCAGAGCTTCTACGTCTGCCCGCGGATCGGCGACCTTGACGAGCAGCGCGCCTTCCTGGCGGAGACCGTACCGGAGGTGAAGGTCGCGGTGGCGCACGGCCAGATGGCGGCGACGGAACTCGAGGACGTGATGAACGCCTTCTACGAGGGCGCCTACGACGTGCTGCTCTCGACCTCGATCGTCGAATCCGGCCTCGACATCCCGACCGCCAATACGCTCATCGTCCATCGCGCCCATATCTTCGGCCTCTCGCAGCTCTACCAGCTGCGCGGCCGCGTCGGCCGGTCGAAGGCGCGCGCCTACGCGCTCTTCACGGTGCCGCCGGAGCGGACGCTCACCACCACCGCCGACCGGCGGCTGAAGGTGCTGCAGTCGCTCGAAAATCTCGGCGCCGGCTTCGAACTCGCCTCGCACGACATGGACATCCGCGGCGCCGGCAACCTTCTCGGCGAGGAGCAGTCCGGCCACATCCAGGAAGTCGGCTACGAACTCTACCAGCAGATGCTGGAGGAGGCGGTCGCGTCGCTGAAGGCCGGCAAGGAGGGCGGCGAGGACGGGCAATGGTCGCCGCAGATCACCGTCGGCATGGCGGTCATGATTCCGGAGACTTACATCCTCGACATGCAGCTGCGGCTGAACCTCTACAAGCGCCTCGCCGATCTCGAGGACAGCGCTTCGATCGAGGCGTTCGCCGCCGAGCTGATCGACCGCTTCGGGCCGCTCCCGGAGGAGGTCGAGCACCTCCTCCAGATCGTCACGATCAAGGCGCTCTGCCGCCGCGCCAATGTCGAGAAGGTCGATGCCGGGCCGAAGGGCGCGGTGATTACCTTCCGCCACAACCTCTTCCCCAATCCCGCCGGCCTGATGCGGCTCATCCAGTCCGAGGGCGTGCTGGCGAAGGTCCGTCCGGACCAGAAGGTCGTCTTCATCCGCGATTGGGAGAATGCCGAGAAGCGGCTGAGGGGAACGGCGGCGCTCCTCATCGAGCTCGGCAAGCTCGCCGAAGCGGGAGAGCGCAAGGCGGCCTGACTCTCCGTTGTCGTCCCGTGCGCACCGAGCATCCTCGGGTAAGCCGGAAGGCAGGCTCCGTGATGTGATGCTGACCCGGAACGTCGTCGGTCGAGCAACACGGACGCACGAGGTTCCGTGTCTGCGACGCGGCGCTTCGCGCCGCATCGCGCACGGAACGACAAATGTCGGGAGCCGTGTGACGGCCTCGCAACGGTCACCCTTGCCGCCGTACCGGATGGTTCCGTGTTAGCGTGGACCATGGTCGGCCGATTCCTGACGGTCAGTATTGCTGGCCTCGTTTTCGCGGCGCAGGCGGTTGCGGCCAACAGCATCGATGATGCGCCGCAGCAAAGCCGTCTCCGCCTGATCTGCACCGGCATGATGGTGACACCCGCCGGCGGGAAAGGCGAAAGCCGCACCGCCGCCGACGGCGTCGTGGATTTCGCCGGCCGGCGGGTGATGGGATTCGGCATCGGCTCGGCGCCGTTCGTGCGCGTCACCGACCGGCGCATCGACTTCGCAACGGCGAAGGCGAGCAGCACTACGCTCCGCATCGAAGGGACGATCGACCGGGTGGGCGGCGAGACCCGCATCGACGTCTATACCGGCGAGGGCGGACCCGCCGCGATCTCGATGCGCCTCGACTGCGGCTTCAGGCCGTTCCTGTTCTAGGCAGTTGCGACGCCTCCGCGGCGGCCGCGGCGGCGGTGCGGATGGCCTTGGCGATCGTCGCCGGCGCTTCGGCGCCCATCACCGCGTAGCGCCCGCCGATGATGAAACAGGGCACGGCGTTGACGCCGATCCGGTAGGCCTCCTCGATCTCCGAGGAAACCGCGGCGACCGACTCCTCTGTCGCCAGACGCCGCCTTGTGGTTGCGGGATCAAGCCCGACAGCCGCGCCGATCTCGGCGAGGACGGCATGATCGCCGACATCCCTGCCTTCGGTGAAGTAGGCGCGGAAGAGCGCCTCGACCGCTTCCTCCTGCCGCTCGACCTCGGTCCAGCGCACCATCCTGTGCGCGTCGATCGTGTTCGGCGAACGGGTGATCCGCTCGAAGCGGTAGTCGACGCCCTCGGCCCTGCCGAAGGCGACCAGCCGCGCATGCGCGGCGTCGAGGCGGCGAGGGTCGCCGAATTTCCGGCGAACGTATTCCTCGCGGCTCATGCCGCCCGCCGGCACGCTCGGGTCGAGCTGGAAGGGATGCCAGCGGACCGTCGCCTCGACCTCGGGCACCATCGCGATCGCGGCGGCGAGCCGCCGCTTGCCGAGATAGCACCACGGGCAGACGACGTCGGAAACGACATCGACGACGAGCGAAGGGCGGCCGGCCTGCGGAGCATCCATGCCGGCAGAGATAGGCGAGGCGCAGCCGGAATGCGAGGCTTTAGCTGCCCGGCTTCGCCCACCAGGTCTCGAGGTTGTAGCCGGTGAGCGCCGTGGTTGCCGGGTGCTCGATCCGGGTCCAGCGGGCGATCCACTGGTCGGGCAGGTAGAAGAGCGGCACGACATAGGCGCCGGAGATGAGCACGCGGTCATAGGCGCGCACGGCGGCGACGAAGTCCTCGCGCGTCGGCGCCGAGAGCATGGCGTTGATCAGCGCGTCGATCGCCGGGACCTTGGCGCCGGGATAGTTGAACGAGCCTTCCTGGTCGGCGACCGCCGAGCTCCAGCGGTTGAGCTGCTCGTTGCCCGGGGAAAGCGATGCCGACCAGGAATTGCGCACCATGTCGAAGTCGAAGGTCTTGCGGCGCAACTGGAACTGGGTCGAGTCGACGGAGCGGATCGTCGCCTGGATGCCGATCCGCTGCAGCGAGCGCTGGTAGGCGAGCGCAATCCGCTCGTCCTCCTTGGTGGTGACCAGAATCTCGAAGGTGAAAGGCGCGCCGGTCTCTGCGTTCACCATCGTGTCGCCGTCCAGGCGATAGCCGGCTGCCTGCAGCTCGCCGACCACGTCGCGGAGGACCTTGCGGTCGCCGCCGGCGATGTTGGCGTTGACGGCCCGGTAGGTGCCGGCCATCACGTCGTCGGCGACCACCCCGGGATAGGGCGCGAGCAACGCCTTCTCCTTGTCGCTCGCCGGGACCCCGATCGAGGACAGTTCGGAATCGTTGTAGTAGCCGGACGCACGGGCAAAGGCGCCGTAGTAGAGATTCTTGTTGATCCAGTCGAAATCGAGGAGCTTGGCCAGCGCCCGGCGGACGCGGACGTCGGCAAAGACCGGCCGGCGCGTGTTGAAGGCGAAGCCGTTCATGCCCTTGGGCACGCCGGTCTTGAAGGTCTCCTTGACGACGCGACCGTCGGCGACCGCCGGGAAGTCGTAGGCGGTGTTCCACTGCGCCGGATCGCCCTCCGGGTTGACGTCGAAGAGGCCCTTCTTGAACGCCTCGAACATGGTCGAGGCGTCGCGGTAGTACTCGATGCGGATCTCGTCATAATTGTCGAAGCCGCGCTTCACCGGCAGGTCCTTGGCCCAGTAGTCCGGGTTGCGCTTGAAGACGGTGTAGTCGGGCGCCTTCACCTCGCTGAGGATGTAGGGGCCGGTGCCGATGATCGGCGTCAGCGTCGACTTGTCGAACTTCTCCGGGTCGATGGCATGCTTGGGCAGCACCGGCATCAGCCCGATGATGAGCGGCAGCTCGCGGTCGTTGGCGTGTTCGAGGTGGAAGCGCACGCCGCGCTCGCCGACCTTCTCGACGCTGTCGATCTTGGAGAAGACGGCCTTGTAGTTCGGGCGGCCCTTGTCGCGCAGGATCTCCATCGAGAAGATCACGTCCTCGGGCGTCACCGGCACGCCGTCGGAGAATTTCGCCTTCGGGTTCAGCGTGAACTCGACCCACGACCGGTCGGGCGGGGTCACGACCTTCTCGGCGATAAAGCCGTAGAGGGTGAAGGGCTCGTCGGCGCTCCGCGCCAGCAGCGTCTCGAAGACAAGGTTGCCGAAGACCGGATCGGCGAGGCCGCGCGCCGAAGTCGTGCCGCCCTGGACGATCATCGAATTGAGGCTGTCGAAAGTGCCGACCACGCCGTAGGTGATCTTGCCACCCTTCGGCGCATCCGGATTGGCATAGGGGAGGTGGTCGAAGCCCGGCGGGAGAGCCGGCTCGCCGATCATCGCGATGCCGTGGGTCGCGGGATCGGCGGCAGCAATCTGGGGAACCAGGCCGATGCCGAGCCCGGCGGCGATGACCGCCGCGACGCGGCGGCGAAGCGAGATGGAAAGGATGATGGCGCTCATGGCTTCTCCGGCGGCTTGTCCCGGACGAGCGGCGACTCGTCCGCTGTCGCATGGCGCCGAAACTAGCATGCCGCGAGCCGCCGGCAGGCCGTCGGCCGACCGCTCCGAAACGGCTGGAAATCGGCCCGGAAGCGGGCTATTCATGCGCCCCGCCGGTCACCGTCTCGCCGTATTTCGAGGCCACAGCCGGGTTCTTTCGATCGTCCACGGGACGCGCGGATTTCTCCGCCAATCGCAAACCAGGGCAGGAATGATGACCAAGCACGGCAGACGGATCTTTTCGGTAGCGGGCGCTGTTGCGGGCCTGACCTTGGCCGCGGCCTATTCGCTGCCGGCGCCTGCGCTGGCCGCCGACAACACCCCGGCGCCGGCCCCCGCCGCCGCGCCGGCGGCAGCCGCCCCGCCCGCCGCGGCAGCGCCGTCGGCCGACCAGCCGCCTTCGGCCTGGGTCAAGATCTGCAACGCCGATCCCGCGACCAAGAAGGAGCTCTGCCTGGTCATCCAGGAACTCCGCGCCGAGACCGGCCAGTTCATTGCCTCCGCGACCATCCGCCAGATCACCGGCGACTCGAAGATCTCGTTCATCGCCGCGGTCCCGCCGGGCATGCTCATCCAGCCCGGAATGCGCGTGCAGATCGACAACGGCAAACAGAACGAGATCAAGTACGGCATCTGCTACACCAATGCCTGCTACGGCGAGCTGCCGATCGACGCCGATTTCATCACCGCGATGAAGAACGGCAAGCAGGTGGTCATCACCGCGCTCAACCAGGCCGCCAAGGGCGTCACCTTCCCGATCTCGCTCGCGGGCTTCACCAAGACCTATGACGGCAAGGGCCTCGACGCCGCGGCCGCCAAGGCCCAGCAGGACGACCTCAACAAGGCCCTGCAGGCGCGTGCCGAGGAAGCGCGGAAGAAGCTGATCGAGCAGCAGGCAAAGGAAGGCGGGGCGCCGCAGTAGCGCCGCCGCCGCGGGCGGAGCGGGGCTAGTTCAGCTCGCGGTCGCGGCCGCGCGGGACATAGACCGCGCCATCCCGTTCGTCGAAAAATTCCGGGATCTTCGGATGCCGGAGCGGCTCGTTCGACTCGTCGGGAAGCAGGTTCTGCTCCGAGACGTAGGCGATATATTCGCTGTCGGCGTTTTCGGCGAGCAGGTGGTAGAAGGGCTGGTCCTTCTTCGGCCGGATTTCCTCGGGGATCGCCAGCCACCATTCCTCGGTATTGGCGAATACCGGGTCGACGTCGAAGATCACGCCGCGGAACGGAAAGAAGCGGTGCCTGACGACGTGGCCGATGCCGAACTTCGCCTGCTTCTGCATGATTCCCTGCCCCGGCTGGCGCCAGTAAGGTTGGCGGCAGCCGACAAGTCAACCGGCTCGCCGGCGCAGTCATCATGGCATACCCCGCGTGCGCCGCGCCGGTTGCGGTTGACCGCCCGAGGCGAAACCGCTACCCGCAGTCCAGCCGCGGGGCAGCGGTCCTTCCGGTAGGCGATGGCCGACCTCCTCACCATAGCGCTACCCTTCTTCGCGCTGCTCGCTCTCGGATACGGGGCGGGACGGTATGGTGCGATCCCCGCCGGCGGCCGCGCTTCGATCGAATTCTTCGCCGTCAGGATCGCGTTGCCGGCGCTGTTCTTCCGGCTGGTCGCGGTCACCGCCTATGCCGACCGGCCGGACTGGTCCTTCGTGCTGACCGCGACGTTTGCGACCTACTGCACCTTCGCGCTCGCCTTCTCCTTTGCCGCGCTCGTCAATCGCGGCCATATCGCCGAGGCGACGGTGATCGGGCTTGCCGGGTCCTCGTCGGGCATCGCCCTGCTGGCGCCGGGACTGGTGGTGGCCGCCTTCGGGCCGCAGGCCGGCGCCGCGATGGCGTTCGTTTTCGCGGCGGACCTGATTCTGCTCGCGGCGCTGGCGCCGCTGATGATGATGCTCGGCGGAACCGAGCGGGGCGACTGGCGCCACGTTCTCCAGGGGATCGCGCTTGCCATCCTCCGCAACCCGCTATTCGTGGCGACGGTGCTCGGCCTCGTCGCGGCGCTGGTGCATCTCCGCCTTCCCGGGCCGCTTGACCGGCTCCTCATCGTCCTCGGCGCGGCAGCCGCGCCGGCAGCCCTCTTCGCCTTCGGGCTCGACCTTGCCGGCCGCCCGTTCGGCGGGCGCGGCGGCTACGGCCTCGCGATCGCCCTCCCGGCGAAGCTCGTCGTCCATCCACTGATCGTCTATCTGCTTCTGGGCTGGATCGACGGCTTCCCGGCGGCGTGGATCGACGCGGCGCTGGTCATGGCGGCATTGCCGACCGCGGCCGGGGTGATCGATGCGGCGCGGCGCTTTGCCGCCGGCGAGACGACGGCGGAGCGGATCGTGCTCTACAGCGCGCTGGCGGCCGCCGCGACGCTGCTTCTGGTCCTGGCGTTGATCGGCGACGGGGTCCTGCCGGCGGCGCCCTTCCGCTGAGCGTCAGCCGGCGACGCCCTGCCGCATGACCGCACGGCGGAGGGCTGGAACGCGGTCGAGCAGGAAAAGGCCGGCGCCGCGGAGCGCCTGGGCGGGCAGAAACCCGGTGAGCAGCGTTCGGTTCAGCGCATCGACAGCGAGCGTGCGGGTGAGGACATCAGCGCGCCGCGCCCGCTCATAGGCGGCGAGCAGATCGTCACCGCCCGGGTCGCCGGCCCCGGCGAGGAGCCGGCCGAGGGCGGCGACATCGCGGTAGCCGAGGTTGAGGCCCTGGGCGCCGATCGGCGGAACGACGTGCGCGGCCTCGCCGACGAGCACGAGACGGCGGCTGCGAACGCTTCCCGCGGTCATCCCCGAAAGCGGGAATACCTGGAGGGAACCGTCAATGGCGACCTCGCCGAGGAGGGAGAACGACCGCTCCTCGACGGTCGCCGCCAGCTCTGCCGGGGGCAGCGCCGCGGCCCGATCGATTGCCGCCGGCTCGTCCACCCAAACCAGGCTCGAGCGCCGGCCGGGCAGCGGCACCAGCGTGAACGGGCCGCCCTCGTAATGGAACTCGGTGGACGTGTCCTCGTGCCCGCGCGCGTGGCCGAGATTGGCGACCAGCGCCGCCTGCGGGTAGCGCCACTCATCGGTGCCAATGCCCGCCAGCTCGCGGAGGCGCGAACGGCGTCCGTCGGCGGCGACGACGAGCTTTGCGGCGATCGTGCCGCCGCCCGAAAGCGCCAGGATTGCGGCGTCCTCGTCCCACCTCGCGTCTTCAACCGCCGCCGCGATGCGGCGGAGTCCGAGACGCTCCGCCGTGGCCTCCAGGGCCGCTATCAGGTCGCGGTTGGCGACGTTGAAGCCGAACTGGTCGAGGTCGATCTCGGCGGCGTGAAAGAGGACCTCGGGCGCCCGGATCAGACGCCGGGTCGCATCGACGATACGAAGCGAGGCGAGGGGAGCGGCTTGGGCGAGGACGCCCGGCCAGATGCCCGCGGATTCGAGGAACGCGACCGAACCCGCGAGCAACGCCGACGTGCGCTCGTCCGCGGGGCGCTGCGGCGACACCAGAACGGCGTCGCGGCCGGCCTGGTGAAGCGAAATCGCGGCGGCGAGGCCGACCGGGCCGGCGCCGGCAACGACGATCTCGGCGTCGCGAACGGTCACTCGGCGGCGGCGTCGGCGGTGCGCAGGCCGACCGGCACGGCGCCGCTGCCGCCGCGCTCCATGACCTCGCCCGCAATCCACGATCCGGCGACCATCGCGGCTACGAAAAGCCATACCTGGTCGGGGATGAGGCTCAACGCCGCGATCGCCGGACCCGGGCAGAAGCCGGCAAGGCCCCAGCCGACGCCGAAGATCGCAGCGCCGGCGACCAGGGGGACATCGAGTTCGGTGCGGCCGCCGTGCTGGAACGCATCGGCGGCGAGCGGACGGCGGAACAGGCGATGCAGCCTGAGGCCGACGAAGGCGACAAGCACGCCGCCTCCCATGACGAAGGCGAGGCTCGGATCCCAGCCGCCCGTCGGGATGGCGGCGAAGTCGAGGAAGTCCTTGATCTTCTGCGGGTCGGTCATGCGCGACAGCGCCAGCCCGAGGCCGAAGACAATGCCGGCGGCGAGCGCGGCTCCAAGATAGGCGAACGGGCGGCGCATCAGATCACGTGCCTCATCACGAAAACGGTCAGGGCGGCGGTCGCCATGAAGGTCCCGACCGCAACGAAGGATCGCTTCGACAGCCGCGACAGGCCGCAGATGCCGTGGCCCGAGGTGCAGCCGCGGCTGATCCGCGTCCCGATGCCGACGAGGAGACCCGCGCCGACCAGCGCTGCCGGACCGATATCCACCGAAGGCAGCGCGGTCGGGATCTCCGCGAAGATCGCCGGGCCGTATTCCGCGCCGAGCCAGGCGCCGATCGGCAACCCGAGGAGGAAGAGCAGACGCCACGGCACCTCGCCGCGATGGACGGGAACGATGCCGCCGAAGATCGAGGAGATGCCGGCGGTGCGGCCATTGACCAGCCAAAGCAGTGTCGCCGAAAGGCCGATGAGGACGCCGCCGAGACCGGCGGTGAGCGGGGTGAAATGGTCCATTACGCAAGGTCCATCAACAACTTGCCGGAATATGGGTCCCGCGCCGGCGACGGGCAAGGAAAGCAGTGCCAAAGACTCGCCGCAAGCCGGCGTTTCGTTTCGCGCCGGCGGCATGCCTTGCAACGACAGGCCGGATCGGCCAAAGCAGGTGGCCAGCGGGAATCGTGGCGGAGGACGACAGGCGGCGATGTCGACACTTTCCGTCTGGGCGGTCCATCTGCTTACCGCGAGCGGGGCCGCCCTCGCGCTCGGTGCGGCCCTCGCCGCCGCGCATGCCAACTGGCAACTCGTCTTCCTCTGTCTCGGCATTGCGCTCATCGTCGACGGCGTCGACGGGACCATCGCCCGACGGATCAATGTCAAGGAGCGCGTGCCGTGGTTCGACGGCGCCGCACTCGACTTCGTCGTCGACTATGCGACCTATGTCTTCGTCCCGGCCATCGTGATCGCCGATGGCGGGCTGCTTCGCGATCCGGTCGCGACCATCACCGGCATCGTCGTCGCCGTGGTCGGGGCGCTCTACTTCGCCGACACCCGCATGAAGACCGCCGACAAGGGATTCCGCGGCTTCCCGGCGATCTGGAACACGCTCGCCTTCCTGCTCATGGTCTATCGGCCGCCGGAATTCGTCTCGGTGCTCGCGGTGGCGATCTGTGCCATCCTCACCTTCGCGCCGATCGAGTTCGTGCATCCGGTGCGGGTTGTGCGCCTGCGGCCGCTGACCTGGGTGATGACCGGGCTCTGGGCCGTGCTTGCAATCGTCACCGTGGCAGACGATCTGATGCCGGGGACGGCGGTTCTGATCGGGCTCGGCATTACCAGCCTCTATATCGGCCTGATCGGCATCGTCCTCCAGTTGACGCGGCCCGGCCGAAGCCGCTGAGAGGCCGGCCCTAACGAGGAGAAGACGATGTTCGACTGGGTCCTCGATCCAGCCATATGGGCAAGCCTTGTCACGCTCACCGCCATGGAAATCGTCCTTGGCATCGACAACATCGTCTTCATCTCGGTCATCGTCGGGCGCCTGCCCAAGGAATACGCGGAGCGGGCGCGCCAGATCGGGCTCGGGCTGGCTCTCGGCTTCCGCATCGTCCTCCTGCTGACGCTCTTCTGGCTGATCCATCTGACCGAGCCGCTGATCACGGTCTTCGGCCAGGGCTTCTCCGCCCGCGACCTGATCCTGCTCGCCGGCGGACTGTTCCTGGTGGTCAAGGCGACAAGGGAAATCCACACCGACGTGGAGGGCGACGGCGATGAGGCCCATGCCGCACGGCCCAACGCCACTTTCGGCTCGATCGTCGTCCAGATCGCCGTCATCGACATGGTCTTCTCGATCGACTCGATCGTCACCGCGATCGGCATGGCGCAGGAAATCGGCGTGATGATCGCGGCGGTGATCCTCGCCGTCGGCGTCATGTACGTGGCCTCCGGGCCGGTGGCGGGCTTCATCGAGCGCCACCCGACGACGCGCATGCTGGCGCTCGCCTTCCTGCTCATGATCGGCGCCGCGCTGATCGCGGACGGGTTCGAGGTGCACGTCCCGCGCGGCTACATCTACGCGGCGATGGCCTTCTCGGCGCTGGTCGAGTTCCTCAATGTGCTGGCGCGGCGGAACCGGACCCGGTCGAAGGCGGCGGCGCCGCCGCGGGATTAGTCCCGTGCCGGGCAGGGTGGTCGCGGTGCGATTCGCGGCTTGCTGGCCGAGAGCCCGGGAAGGTACGAATGGCCTCCGCGCGTTAACGCGGGCAGTCGGCTTTTGACGTAGCCGGCCGGCCGCCCCCGCAGACGGAGCGCGCACTGGAGGAAGCGACGATGGTCAATGCGATCCGGATCGAAAAG
>Ga0070741_10016303_pt1 | contig 12421 bp, 12 predicted proteins | sample Coa_R1_4_FD_66440 | JGI IMG/M metagenome (GOLD analysis project Ga0070741, IMG submission 66440) | Surface soil microbial communities from Centralia Pennsylvania, which are recovering from an underground coalmine fire - Coalmine... | ecosystem: Environmental > Terrestrial > Soil > Unclassified ...
TTGAGGGAACGGAATTGCACCATGGCGCGCAATTCCGGCGCGAGTTGCCAGGTTTCGCCAACCTGCTCGAAATACTTGACCAGCAATTGGACGGGCAGGCCGCGCTGGACTTCGAACTGGGTGTAGATTCCCGCCTTCGCTTTTTCCAGAACCGCCGACGACAGGTCGGTCGCCAGGATATCGATCCGATATCCGGCGAGCGCCGCGCCCATGCCCTTGAGCAGCATTGCAAGAGAATAGGGTTCCTGGCCGGTCGAGGCCGCAGTGCACCAGATGCGGATGCGCTTTTCCCGCGCGCGCGCAGCGATCAGCGCAGGCATGATGGTGTCGCGGAAATGGTCGAACGGCAGCTTGTCGCGGAAAAAGAAGGTTTCGTTCGTCGTCATCGCCTCCACGACCTGCGTGGTCAGCGGAACTGGCGCGTTGCTTTTGAGACGGTCGACCAATTCATCGATTGTGCTCATGCCATTGCGGCGCGCGACCGGCAGAAGACGGCTTTCGGCGAGGTATTGCTTTTCCGCAGCCAGCATGAGGCCGGAGCGCTCGCGCAGGAGCTTGCGTAGATAGTCGAAGTCCTCCGGGGTCACAGACGATCTCCGGCGAACAGGCGTGTAATTCTGCCTCCGATTTCCGGCAGCGGCAGCACAGCCGAACAAAGGCCGGCATTGGTCACCTGTCCCGGCATGCCCCACACCACGCTCGTTTCTTCATCCTGGGCAATCACATGGCCGCCGGCGGCGACGATGGCCTTGGCACCGGCGAGGCCGTCCGAACCCATGCCCGTGAGCACCAGCGCAAGGACCTTGGTGCCCCAAACCTCGGCGGCGGAAGAAAAAAGCGGATCGACCGCAGGCTTGCAGAAATTCACCATCGGTCCGTCATCGATGGCGATGACGGCCGTGCCGTCGCGGCGGGCGACCTTCATGTGCTTGCCGCCGGGCGCGATATAGATCGCGCCGGCGGTGATTTCCTCGCCGTCGACGGCTTCGCGCACGGGGAATTTGGAAACGCGTCCCAGATGCTCCGCGAGGACCGCTGTAAAAGTCGGCGGCATATGTTGCGTTATCAGTACGGGCGCCCGCTGCAGGACGGCGTCGATTTGCACGACCAGCCGGTTGAGCGCCTGGGGTCCGCCCGTCGAGGCGCCGATAAGAAGGACACGCGGAGGCATGAGCGGCATCGGCCGCAAGCTGAGTGGAGCAATATCCTCGACCGCCGGAACGATCGAGGGCGCGGATTTGACGGCACGACGCGCGCGCGACGTGACGGCCTGACGCAGGCGCTTGGCGCGCAGCCCGAGCTGCCGGATTTTCTCAATGAGGTCGCGGCGAAATGCGGTCGAGGCGCTGACTTCCCGGTTGCTGCCGGGCTTCGGAATGTAATCGGCGGCACCCAACGACAGGGCGCGCAAGCTGATTTCGGCGTTCCGCCGGGTCAGCGTCGATGCCATGATCACGACCAGATCCCGCTTTTTTTCAAGCAGCAGCGGGAGTGCCGCGATGCCGTCAAGCTCCGGCATATCGACGTCAAGCACGACCACATCCGGATCGACGCGCTCGAGTTGATTGACCGCGTCGCGCCCGGTTCTCAGTGTTGCGACGACTTCGAGGTCGGGTTCGGCCTCAACCCAACGCGCAAAAAGCCCGCGAACGACGACGGCATCGTCGACGAGCATCACGCGGATGCGTCGGCTGACACTGGCAGCGGCAGAAGGAGTAACGGCTACATTCATTTCACGGACTTCACTGATCACTGCTTACTGGCGGGGACAAGAAATGCGGTGATCAGATCAGCCCGACTTCCTGAAACTTGGCTTCGACGATCTCCTTGTCGAACGGCTTCATGATGTACTCGTTCGCGCCTGCGTGCAGGGCGCGCGCGATATGCGCGACGTCGTTTTCGGTCGTGCAGAAGACCACTTTCGGTGCGTCTCCGCCGGGCAACCGGCGCAGGGAGCGCAGAAACTCGTAGCCGTCCATCTTCGGCATGTTCCAGTCGAGCAGGATCGCTTCCGGCAGCTGTTTCCGGCAGGCCTCAAGCGCCTGCTCGCCATCCTCGGCTTCCACGATCTGGAAATCGAGGCCTTCAAGAATTCGACGCGCTACCTTGCGGATAACGCTCGAGTCGTCAACGACCAAACAGGTTTTCATCGTATAGCCTCTTCGTGTTCGCGCCCAATTCCATTTCCACTTCCCGGCCGCATCACGCGGCCACCTTCACCGTGATGTCGAGCACACGGTCGACGTCGAGAACCATCAGCAGTTGGCTGTCGAGCCGGTAAATTCCGGTTGATACGCTTGCCAGTCGCGCATCGAGGTTGCTCGGATTGGGTTCCCAGGCCCGATTGTCCAGCTTGAGGACTTCTCCGACGCTGTCGATGAGCAGGCCGTAGGATTCGCCGCGGGATTCGACGCCGATTGCCATCGACTGCTGGCCGTCATCCCGGCTGCCGAGCCCGAGGCGGCAGCGCATGTCGATCAGCGTCACGATGCGGCCGCGCAGATTGAGCACGCCTGCCACCTCCGGCGGTGACAGCGGCACCGCCGTCAGGCGCTCCGGCGCAAAGACGTCCTGGACGCGCAGGATGGGCAGCCCAAACAGCTGGCCGCCGATCAGCGCGGTCACGTATTCGTTGAGGTTATGGTCCGCTCTCTGGATCATGCCTTGCCCGTTATGCTGCCTGGACGACGCCGGTCTGTTCCTTGAGCGCCGCAATCAGGCCCTGCCGGTCGAATTTTGCGACATAGTCGTGGAACCCGACCCGGCGGCCGCGCTCGATCGCCTCCGGCGAGACCACCGACGACAGGGCGATGATCGGCAGGTCGGCGGTCCGCGGATCGGCCCGCACGGCTTCCGCGAACTCGAATCCGTTCATGTCCGGCATTTCGATGTCGGTGATGGCGACGTCGAACGGGCGGCCCTCCGCGAGCAGCGTCAGCGCGTCCCGCGCCGAGGCGCACGCGGTGACCGAATATCCGGCCGCCTGCAGGACGGGCGTCAGCATGTTGAGGAAGAACGGGGAGTCGTCGACAAGCAGGACGCTGCGCGGGCGATGCTGGACCTGCGGTTCCTTGCGGCGGAACCAGTCCTCGAAGGCGAGCGGCAGGAAATGGCCGACGTCGATGATTTCGGTCGCCTGACCGCGGACGACCGCGGAGCCGAGCACGCCCGGCGTATCGCTTGCGACCTGGATGTCGAGGTTGTCGTCGACGATGTCGACGATCTCGTCGACAACTATGGCCATCGACCGGCTCCCATCCGAAAACACGAGAAGCGGCTGCGCACCCTCGCCCTTCACACGCACGTTCTCGCCAATGCTGATCAGCGGCATAAGATGGCCGCGGTACTGGACCATGTGGCGGCCGTTCGACAATTCGATTTTCCGCGCATCGATCTCTTCAAGCCGCGTTATGAGAGAAAGCGGAACCGCCTTCGGCTGCATCGATCCGGCGCGGAATACCAGCAGCGACGTCGTCGCACCGCCCACGGCCGCAGCCGGTTTGGCCTCGGACGCTTCCACGGCGGCCAGTTGCGAGGCGACGTTCGTTCCGAATGCCTGCGCCACGCCGTTCGGATCGATGATCATGATCACCGACCCGTCGCCGAGAATGGTGTTTCCGGAGAACATTGCAATGTGGCGGAGCTTGCTCGACATCGGCTTCACCACGATTTCTTCCGTGTGGAACACTCCGTCGACAACGATGCCAAAGCTTTGGCTGCCGACCTGGGTGACGACGATGTAGCCGCCGTTGATATCGTCGACATCGTTGGCGAGCCCGAACAGATGACGGAGGCTGACGAGCGGCAGCAGCTTGTCGCGAAGCCGCAGTACCCTCGTGTCCTTGATGCGCTCGATGCGGTGCTCGCCTTCGCCGCGCGCGCGCACGAGCTCAACGACGGAAAGCTGCGGAATCGCAAAACGATGCCCGCCCGCTTCCACGATCAGCGCCGCGACGATTGCGAGCGTGAGCGGAATCTTGATGGTGAAGCTCAACCCGGCGCCGGCAACCGATTTCACGTCGATGGTGCCGCCGATCTGATCGATGTTGTTGCGCACGACGTCCATGCCGACGCCACGCCCGGAAACGCTGGTGATCCTGGCCGCAGTCGAGAAGCCGGGAGAAAAGATGAACTTGTGAATCTGCGCTTCCGGCAGCTTTTCGACGTCGCTCTCGGAGACCAGACCCTGCGCCACCGCCTTCGCCTTGATCCGCTCGGTGTCCAGCCCGCGTCCGTCGTCGGCGACGCGAATAATGATGTATCCGCCTTCGTGATAGGCGGAGAGGCGGATCAGCCCATGCTCGGGCTTGCCGGCGGCACGCCGCTCATCCGGGCTTTCAAGCCCATGGTCCGCGGAATTGCGCACCATGTGCGTGAGCGGGTCCTTGATCAGGTCGAGAACCTGGCGGTCGAGCTCGGTATCGGCGCCCTGCATTTCGAGCTCGATCTTCTTGCCGAGCTCGTTGGAAAGGTCCCGCACGATGCGCGGCAGCTTCTGCCACGCGTTGCCGATCGGCTGCATGCGGGTTTTCATCACGCCTTCCTGCAGCTCGGCGGTGACGTTGGAGAGCCGCTGCAGCGGCGCCTTGAATTCGGATTCCTCGTGACGGCGCACGATCTCGAGCAACTGGTTGCGCGTCAGCACCAGCTCGGAGACCATGGTCATCAGCTGTTCCAGGGTGTCGACGGTGACGCGAATGGTCTGGTTGACCGATTTCGCCGCTTCATCGTCCTTGCCGCCCGGCTCGACGGCACCGGACGCTGCCTTGGCTGCCCTTTCGGATCCGCCCTCCGCCGCGCCGGCCCGCGATTCGCCCTCATGGTCGCCGGGCACGACCCCGCGGGCGGGCGCCCCGCCGTCCCGGACCTGCGGCGCCCCGGCTGCCTGGCGGCCCGGCTGGGCGCCGCCGGCGCCGATGCGCTCGACCATGCGCTCGAGACTGATAATGAGATCGGTATCCGTGCCTTCCGGCTCGCGTTGGTCCGTTTCCAGCGATTCCAGGATCGTCTTGATGCGGTCGATGGTGACCAGAATGAGCGTGACGGCCTCGCTCGAAGCCGGCGCGCCATCGCGGAACTTGCCCATCAATGTTTCGGCGGCATGCGCGAGCGCTTCGAGGCGCGGCAGGCCCAGAAATCCGCAGGTGCCCTTGATCGTGTGGACGAGCCGGAAGATGTTGTCGAGAATCTTCGCGTTATTCGGGTCCTGCTCGAAACGCACGAGCTCGACGTCGACCACGTCGAGACTCTCGTTGGTCTCGGTGACAAATTCACGCAGCAGGTCGTCCATAAGAAACGCCTTCATCGACGGGCCCCGCCCGTCCGCCGCTTTCCGTCGGAAGCGCGGTCAGTGTGTCGGTGAAGCGTTTAATTTTGGTTGCGCGGCCGCAACATGCGGCCTCTCGTTAACCGGCCGTTAACTGCCGGATACCGCCTGCGCGTGCTCACTGCGCGGTGAGGACGACCGTCTCGCCCTGCGTCGCAATCGTTGCCTTGACGCCGCAGGCGCGGGCGAGAAGGCCGGCATAGTACGGCTGGATACGATGGGCATCGAGCGTTTCGGCGGTCTCGCCGCCGAGCAGGGCCGGCACGGCCGGCGGAACTTTCGCGTTGGTGCCGGCTGCAGTGACCCTGAACCCCATCGCCTCGCCCGACCCGACCGGATCGACCGTCAGCACGCCGCCGCGGGGAATCGCCTGCCCGGCGATCACAAGCATATTGAGGAGCAGCTTCACCCGGTTCTTCTGCAGAAGTGCCCGCGGCAGATTCCAGGCAAGCTTCGTTTTTTCATCTTCCAGAAATCCACGTGCGATCGTTTCGGCGTCGCCGAGATCGATCTGCGCACCCGCCGATCCGGCGGCACCGAATGCGATGCGGCAGAACTGCAGTTTCTTCGATGCGGTGCCGGCGCTGCTTCTGATCAGATCGAGGGCGAACTCCTTGGTCGCCTCATCTTTCTCTTCCTCGAGAACTTCGAGACCGTTGACGATGGCGCCGACCGGGCTGATCAGGTCGTGGCAGACCCGTGAGCACAGCAAGGCGGCAAGATCGAGCGCTTCGATGGGCGATTCCGACATGGACTAGTCTCCACTGGGCATGCACCCTGCACCGATCGACGACGAATCGGCGGTCATGGCCGGGTGATCGGGGTGATACACTGCACCCGCACAGCCGCCAAGGACCGCTGGAACACGAAAGACACAATTTTGAATCCGCAATCGGCCATTTCGCCGTCGCAGGTGCTGCAGCTCATGGACGAGTTGACGGCGCTGATTGCGCGCGCCTGCAACGAGATCGCTGCGATCTCTCCGGCGACCGTCGTGCAGCGCCTGAAGCCCGACCAGTCGCCGGTCACGGCGGCCGACGAGGCTTCGGAAGCCACGATCCTGCGCGGCCTTGCGCGCATCCTCCCGAACGTGCCGATTGTTTCGGAGGAATCGATCACCGCCAGGATGCCTGCCGACCTCGCCGGCAGCTTTGTCGTTGTCGATCCATTGGACGGTACGCGCGAGTTCCTTGCCGGCCGGGACGAATTTACCGTCAATCTGGCAATCGTGACGCACGGCGTGCCGATCGCCGGCATTGTCGCCGCTCCGAAACGGGAACGGGTCTGGCGTGGCGTGCCCGGCCATGGCGCCGAGCGCCTGCGCCTCCAGGCGCAAGGTGTCAGCGAGGGGCAACGGATCAGGACCCGCCCGTGGCCGCGCACGCAGCCGGTTGTCGCCGTCAGCCGTTCGCACATGGACGCCGCGACCGATGCATTCGTAAACGCGCTTGGCCAGGTCAGCCGGGTCGCGGGCGGTTCCGCAATCAAGTTCTGCCAAGTCGCGGAAGGCAGTGCCGACGTCTATCCACGCCTCGCCACGACCTGCGAATGGGATGTGGCAGCGGGGCAAGCGCTTGTCTCAGCTGCCGGAGGAATTGTGACGACACCGCAAGGAACCCCCTTGCGTTACGGGCGCGCGTCCGAGAATTTTCGCGTGCCTGGCTTTGTCGCCTGGGGAGATCCCGCGAAGGTTCGCGCCGGCCGCTAAGTGCCGCTCATTGGTCGAGGGCGCGCGAGACCTCGGGCCATTTGCGTTCAGCGGTGGCGATGATCCGTCCGGGATCGGACAGGAAAGTAAGGCGGGTCTTCTCGCTGTAGAAGAAGTAAAGCCTCTGGCCGACGACGGCCCAAAACAGGGGATGCCCGCGCACCGAGCGGTCACGTCCGATCGCCACCGGGTCATAGCCGCCGAACCGCGGCGCATAGACTTCGGGGTGTGACTCGAACGCACCGCGGTTACCCTCGTTGCTGAACCGCCAGACAACCCCGTCCTTGTTCAGCTCGATGTCCGGCCGCCCGAACAGCGCCTTGCCGTCGGTGAAATAGGCCACCGGATCGAAGCCGCTGATCGCCAGGCCGGTGGCGGGATTGACCGCCAGCTGGTTCTCGGTCGCCGCCCTCAGCGCCCGGGGTGCAGAAATACCCCCTGCCAACGCAACCGCGAGCGTGAGAACGACAAAAATTGGCCGCTTCCGTTGCTGCCGCGCTGCAGTCATAGTTCTCGGTGACCGTCGGGTGATTCGGGACGACCTCTCGCTGCCACATCATTACCGCGGTCGACGTGAGCATCTGGTTAAACAGGGCCCTGGGGCCCCAGCATCCGAGGAGCATTTGATGCGCTCGAAATTGCGCCTCGCCGCACTGGCACTTTGCCTTGTGATCCTTGCTCCCGGACCTGCCACGGCCCAGAACCAGCCCCCGCCGCCACCGCCGCAACAGCAAGGCGGCACGTTCACGCCCGGCGAAATCGTGCGTGAAGGCCACAAATTCTTTGGCACCGTGTCGCGCGGCCTAGCCCAAGTGGTGGAGACTGCCTTCAGCCGCTGGGGCCAGCCCAACGGCTACATTCTCGGCCAGGAAGGAAGTGGCGCGTTCGTCGTCGGCCTGCGCTATGGCGACGGCAAGCTCTATACGAAGAACGCCGGCGACCGCCGCGTCTTCTGGGAGGGCCCGTCAGTCGGCTTCGATTACGGTGGAGAAGGCGCGCGCACGATGATGCTTGTCTACAACCTGCCGGCCACGGGAGCGATCTATCAGCGTTTCGCCGGGATCGACGGGTCTGCCTATTTTATCGGCGGCTTCGGCATGACCGCGCTTGCCTCCGGCAACATTATTGTCGTGCCGATCCGGTCCGGGGTCGGACTGCGCCTTGGCGCCAATATCGGTTATCTGAAGTTTACGCCGCACGCGACCTGGAATCCCTTCTGAAACTCGCCACATTTACTAATACTAATTTCGCTGCGGGTGAGCGGAAATCCGCGACGCGGGCTTTGCTTTAGGCTAATCTTGAAAATGACCTGCCGGCTGCGTCAGGCCGTGCCAATGCTGTGCGTGAGTTGGGGGCGGAAGTTCCATGATCGAACCGATCATGTATTTCGGAATCGGGTTTCTTGTTGCAGCGCTCATTGGCCTCGTTGTTGTTCCGCTCGTGCATGGACGCGCAGTCAGGCTGACCATGCGGCGGCTCGAGGCCGCAACGCCGCTGTCCATGGCCGAGATCCAGGCCGACAAGGATCAGTTGCGCGCCGAATTTGCGATGTCGACGCGTCGTCTCGAAATGAGCGTCGAGCAGCTCAAGAACAAGAGCACCAGCCAGCTCGCCGAACTCGGCAAGAAAGGCGATGCGATCAATCGTCTCAAGGTCGAGCTGGGTGAAAAAACCGCCGCGATTTTCGCGCTGGAAGCGCGCGACAAGGCGTTGCGCGATCAGCTGCGCGTCACCGAGGAGGAATTCGCGGTCAAGACCAACGCCATGCACGAGGCGCAGCGTGCGCTGTCCGACAAGGAAGCCGAGCTTGCGAAGCTCGTGGCCGAACTGGATGAGCGTTCGACACTCGCGGAATCCCAGAAGGTCGAGATTGCGGCGCTGAAGACCCAGGTCGAGGCTATGAAGGAGCGTCTCGACGACGCCGGCAGCGAGCTCAAAGCCGTCGAAGAGCGCAGGGATGCCGAGCGGGTCGAGCTGAAAGCCGTAACCCAGGAACTGCTGGAAGAACGCGGCAAGGTCGAGAACCTCGGGCGTCGCGCGGCCGAGCTGGAGCAGCATCTCGCTGCGCAGAAGAAGGAGGCCGAAATTCTCGGACAGCGCGCACAGGATCTTGAAGCGCGTCTCGGCGAGCAGTCACGGCTCCTCAATCAAAGCGAGTTCGAGCTCAAGCATCTGCGCCAGGAAATGGAGGCCGCGCGCAAGGTCGAAGGCGACCTTCGCACCACGATCATAGAGCTTGAGGGCCGGGCCAATTCGGCGTCGCAGGTCCTGCGCGCGGAAAACGCGCAGCTGAAGGCGACGATTGCTCATCTCACGGACGAACGTGACCGCTTCGCGCGCGAACTCGCCACCATGAAGCGCGAAACCGAGGAAGCTTGGGCGTCCGAGCGGGTGGAGAACGCCCTGCTGCGCGAGCGCATCAACGACGTTGCGGCGGAAATTGCGCGGCTTGCTTCCGCGCTGGAAGGCCCGAATTCGCCGATCGAGTCGTTGCTGTCGGCCGAAAGCCCGCGCGAACAACTCGGCGAGGTTCCCGCTGCCGCCGAGGTCGGCCTGGCCGCACCCGAAAGCCAGGGCAATCTCGCCGATCGTATCCGTGCCCTGCAGACCCACGCCTCCCGTCTGGCGCATGCAACCGACGACAAGACGCGCAACTGACGTCCGCGGCCAGGCCCTTCGCTTGACACTTCTCCGAGGCGTTCCTTATATCGCGCGTCCGTTACCGGCGGGCGCTTAGCTCAGCGGGAGAGCGTTCCCTTCACACGGGAGAGGTCGTAGGTTCAATCCCTACAGCGCCCACCATCCAGTGCCCGCATGGTGCGGGCCCTTTTTTTCTGTCCTCGTCAATCGGCAGATTGACGCAAGCAAAAACGGGGTATCGAAACGCCGGCCGGCGGGACTCTTCTGTCGCAGCCTCCGGTCAAGTACGGTACAATTATCGAGTTCCGGCCAGACAGCGATCGTGAGCCCCATGAGTACGACTTTCCAGCGTCAACTGACGGACTATGTGGAATATCATCGCGACCCGACCAACTGCGCCCTGCATGTGGTCGGCATCGTACTTCTGTTCCTGGCGGCCGTTCTCCCGCTGAGTTTATGGCCGGTCACGCTGTTTGGGCTGCAGACCAATATCGGCCTGCTCTTGACCATCCCGGTGCTGATCTACTGGCTCATACTCGACGTCGTGCTCGGCGTGCCGCTGGTCGCCGGCGCCGCCGTCCTGCTGACTGCCGCGGCCGCGATTTCAAGTCACGCAAGCGTAACTGCTGTCTGGATAATTACGGCCGTGCTGCTTGTGATCGGCGTGTCTGCGCAGATTATCGGTCATCAGGTGTTCGAACGCCGCAAGCCGGCGCTTCTCGATAACCCGCCTCACCTTCTCATGGGCCCGATGTTCGTGATGGCAAAACTGTTCATCGCATTCGGCTTCCGGGGCGACCTTGCAGTTATTATCCAATCGGATCCGGCTTTGGGGCGTCAGGCCTTCTACCAGCACAAGGGCCAGGGCGACGCGCGGCAAGATTAATGACCCGCATTCTCGTCACGGGGGGCAGTGGCTTCATCGGCCAGCATTTGGTGTCGACGCTCGCCGCGAGCGGCCATCAGTTGCGGGTTCTCGATCTCCGCCCTCCGCGCCGGGCGGTGGCAAACGTGCAATATATCAACGGATCGGTGCTCGACCGCGACCTGGTGGAACAGGCCCTCAATGATGTCGAGGAGGTCTACCACCTGGCCGGGTTGCCCGGCATGTGGGTCGCGCGCAAGGACGACTTTCACGCCGTCAATTGCCGCGGCACGGAGGTCGTCATTGCGGCCGCACGCAGGCGCGGGATCGCCCGGATGCTGCATTGCTCGACCGAATCCATTCTTTTTCGCGCCTCGCCCTCCGGCGGCACGGCCGTGGAGGATACGTTGCTGACGGCGGATGACATGCCGGGCCCGTATACGCGCTCGAAGCTGCTCGCCGAGCGGGTGGCGATGCAGGCTGCCGCATCCGGGTTTCCGGTGGTGATCGGCAGCCCTACGATGCCGATCGGACCTCACGACTACAATCTTACCCCGCCGACGGCGATGCTCAGGCATTTTCTGCACAAGCGCCTGCAGTTCTATCTCGACTTTGTCCTCAACCTCGTCGACGTGCGCGATGTTGCGGCAGGCCTGATCCTTGCGATGGATCGGGGGCAGGTCGGACAGCGGTATATCCTCGGCGGCGAGAGCATCCCGCTGCGAAGGCTCCTCCAGCATGTCGCCACAATTGCCGGCCGCGATAGCCTGTGCGTCCCTGTTCCCGGCCGACTTGCGGAAATGACCGCGGCCGTGCTGGAGTTCGTTGCCGACCACGTGACGCACCGTCCTCCGTCCGCCACGGCCGAAGCTGTCCGGATCGCCCTGCGATCCAAGGCATTGTCGATCGAAAAGGCGCAGCAGGAACTGGGTTACGCGCCCCGGCCCATCGAGCCCGCATTGCGGGAAACCATTGCCAACCTCGTCGGCACCCACGATGACCAATTCAAATGAAATATGGAACCTGATCTGGAGCGGCTGGCTTGCCGTCTGGCCAACCCAGCTGTTCGCCCTGATCTGGATCGGATGGCTCATCAGCTGGGTGGCGGCATCGTTCTGGTCAGCCCGGACAGAGAAACGTCCGATGACCTGGGCCGCGGGCGCTTACCGAATCCCGATCGTTATCGGCGGGCTGCTGCTCACCCCGTGGGTCGCCGAGGCTTTCGGCGCACGCCCGATCTGGAATGTGGGCATTGCCGGTGCCTACACACTGGCGGGTCTGACCCTGGCCGGTGTCTTGTTCACCTGGTGGGCGCGCATTCATCTGGGGCGCCTCTGGTCGAACGCGATCACACGCAAGCAAGACCACCGGGTCGTCGACACCGGCCCCTACCGGTTTGTTCGCCACCCGATCTACACCGGACTTATCGCGGCAATACTGGCGACGGGAGCAGCGGTTGCGACCGTGACCGCGCTGCTTGGTGCCGCCCTCATCTCGCTCGGCCTGTGGCAGAAGGCCCGCATCGAGGAAAGCTTCCTCATCGCCGAGCTCGATCCCAGCGCGTACCGTTCCTACCGTAGCCGCGTCCCGATGCTCATACCGTTCCTGTCGCGCCACTGAGGTGAGACGCGCACAGGCGCATTCAGATCGCGGAAAGGATGGCGCTGATCACTTTCTGCTGCACGATCTCGTTCTTGTCGATTGTCACGTGGCCGACACCGGGGATTTGATCCACGTTGACGTTGGTGAGCTCGCCGTGCAGCTGCTTGGTTCGCGCCACCGGCGTCCCGACTCCGTTGCCGATGTAGAAGTTGATATAGCGACCGACACGCCCTGACAGGCTGGTCTGGAATACGGAATCCAGGCCGATTGCCAGTTTGAC